>ERZ779840.1137-NODE-1137-length-26829-cov-4.046164_pt1 | contig 26829 bp, 17 predicted proteins | sample MGYA00511561_ERZ779840 | MGnify/ENA primary metagenome ERZ779840 (study PRJEB29588, sample SAMEA2162036) | human gut metagenome | biome: human gut; feature: human-associated habitat; material: faeces | place: Denmark | collected 2008/2010 ...
AAATGAGAAAGTAAGCAATTTTAATGTATCTTCTGGTGAATCCATAGTATATATCTCACGTGCATAATTCTTTTTAATATTTATTTTTAATGGTTTATTTAGATATTCTGAATTAACTAATTTAACTCTGTATTCATCTTTTATTTCATAATATCTATCATCATTTATATCTAACCATTCATCATCTAATTTTGCCATTATCACATAATCTTCTTTATTAAGATATTCTCCAGATTCCACATCTGTTATAAATATATCATTATGGAATACTTTAACTTTATCATCATATTTGGCAATCTTAAATGTTTTAGCCATATTAACTTCAGCAAATGTAACTTCATCTTCTCTTAGATATGTTTTTATTTTTTCAACTTCGATTAATGAAGTTTCTGTAATTAAATCGACTGGAATATATACATATTCATATTTCGAAGTGCAATAATGTTTATCAGGAGTATAATTTATACCATCAATGTTGAATAGTATTGCATTAAACGTAGTTCTGAATTCATTTTTGAATATGAACATGTATCTTGGTTCATCAAATTCTTCAATCCAAGTTGGTTCGTTTACATCTTTATTGTTAGTACGTATTCTTGATTTTAAATCTATATTAGACATATCTAAATAGAACGAATTTGCCCTACCACATTGACGTTTTAAATATGTCCTAAAGTTATTACCATCAGCGACTATCAATTCTCTTAAATATTCTGATTTGAATTTGAAATGGTCATCGAACCAAACAGTCTCTTTATAATTATTGATAGTATAATGACATTCAACTGGCATATAATTTTTGATTATATCTAATATGGTATTATTTTTGTATTTATCTAATACATTTTTCACGTATCTGTAATATACTTCTAAATGATTTGAATACTCTAATAATTTCTTTTCAGTGTCATCATAGTAGAATACATAAATTTTTAATGGCATGTCTTTAGGTGCACCGATTACACGGTATATATTTGGATAATATAATTCTAATTTAACGTCATGTAGGAATTTATCATTTTCATCCATGATGATACAGTTTTGTGTTGCTACTGGACATTCTTGTATTTCAATAGTGAACCATTCTTCATTTCTAGGTAATTGCACTATTTGTAATACGTGACGCAAATTAAATACATCTATAGTAAATGATTTAAAACCAGAATTTTGAACTTTATTGTCCAAGAAATATAAAGAGTCTAGAGTATTATCCACAGTACATATTTCAGATGTATATGCATCTTTATCTGTTAAAGTTGCCATGAATTTATCAGCATATTTAAATCCAGTACGTATACCAAAAGTTTTTAAAGGTATCTCAGTATTAAAGGTATATTGATTAAAATCATAAGAACCACCTTCATGATTAGGTAATATGAAGAATGTTGCAGTAACATTATTATTCATCATATTTTTAAATATATCTTTAGGTATACCTCTTACTCCTTCTTTTTCTTTTACATTAAAAAATAAAACAGTTTTATCTTCTCTACAAGCTATTTTTATAGCATTATTATATAATTTACCATCTATAAATAAAAGAAAAGAAGATGCAAATATTTCTGGATTGGATATAACTTCTTTGAAAGTTATATATTTATTATAGAATTTAGATTCACGGAACTCTAAACGTTTATTGTGAGCAATAAAATTTTCAGGTATATTATAAGCCCACAATGTAGCTACGTTTGTAACGCTATAATCTACGCGTTCAGATTTAATTAGTTCCCCCATTGTAAAGTCAAAACGTTTTACCCCTGTAGATTTCATTTGGAGTTCATATAAATATTGGAAAGACGATATTTGTATATCATTTAATGCCTTTTCTACAGCCTTTAAGTTAAACGTATTATTTAATGAGGCTTTCTTGTAAAAATCTTTATCTATCATTTAATCACCTCCGATATTACCTTAATGTTCTTTACCATAAATATTCACGAATTTGTTTTTATACTACATGAAACAATTCATCAATAAATGTAAGGAGGTTGAGTTATGGCAACAATAGTTGAATTTATGGGTGAAGATTACCCAGTATATAATGATAAAACAGAAATGTTGAAACACTTAAGTCAAGGATATTACGAATGGGCATATACGTTTGACGGTCATCGTAAAAGTGGTATTGAATTACCAGGAATTGATGACTTAGTATATAAAGTAGTTAGACTTAAAGAAAAAGACTTGGTTTTATCTATACAAATTTTAAGTAGTAAAATTGAAGTTAAAGTCATTCAAGTCTTGAATGATACTAGGGAAGTTGTATTTGAAATGGAATCAGCAATAGGTACAATAGGAGATGATTTATTATCGTCATCTATATCAATTTTAGACTTTAAAGAGAATTTAATGGCAGCAACAGACTTATATTTGAAATATAGTCAAAATATTGAAGACGAAAAGGAAGAGGTACCAGAATCAATAGATTTGACATCTATTGAAAACAGTTTAAAAAGATTATCAAACAGACAATAAGTGAAAAAGAAGAATCCCTTAGGATTCTTCTTTTTCTTTTTCAATTTCGTCTAATCTTTTTTTTAATTCCCTTATATAATTTTTATTTTTTGACACACGTATTAAAGCATTTATAAAGAATGTGTCTTTACTGTGTGGCAATTTACGTTTAGCGGCTAACTTACAAATTGCCTTTCCTGCTTCAAAGTGCTTCACATGTGAATGATGCCCATATTCTCCATTGTTATTCACGACGACGAGACCATCTTCAGTCTCCTTAATAACAAATTGTTCATATCTGTAAATAACTTTACTCATATCCCATCATCACATCTTTCTTATAAATTTTTTATTATACTTACTATAATACTTTAACCTTCGTAACTCACAGTTATTCTTGAAGTAGTATTAATTTCTATGTCTATATTTAATATATTGTTAATAACGATTGCAATTATATTTATCTTATAGAAACTTTGACCTTTTATTGCACCAATTGGGTCTCCAATAGTTTCTCCGTTATAAACCATTTGAAGTTGTGTTGTACTTGCAGAATTAACTAAGTTGAATAAGATAGTTGATTGTACGAATCCTTTTTCTTCAGCTAATGCTTTTATTTGTTCTAGAGATTCAACAATTTTAACTTCTGCAGTTTCTACAGTATCATCACTTTCTTCTGTGTAGATGTTTAAGTCATATGCAAGTGATGGATATCCTGTAGTCTTTACAGTTTTAGTTGCAGCTTCGCCTTTTTCACCTTGAGGTCCTTGGATACCTTGTTCACCTTGGATACCTTGGTCTCCTTTTTCACCTTTAAGTGAAGCTAACCATGCAGTTTCATCACCTTCATAACCTTTTTCTACTGCAATTTGATATGCAGATTTACCATCTAAACCTTTTTCACCTTGGACACCTTGAGGACCTTGTTCACCTTGGACACCTTGGATACCTTGAGCCCCTTGTTCACCTTGGATACCTTGATCTCCTTTTTCACCTTTTTCACCTTTAAGTGATAACATCCATTCGTCTAATGATAATTGTGGTTCACCTTCAGCTACTGATTCTTTATATATGTCATAAGCAGATTTACCATCAATTCCTTTTTCACCTTGGATACCTTGGTCTCCTTTTTCACCTTGGATACCTTGGTCTCCTTTTTCACCTTTAAGTGATAATAACCATGCAGATTCATCACCTACAAATCCACCTGCTAAAGCTATTTCGTAAGCAGATTTACCATTAGCACCATCTACACCTTTTTCACCTTTATCACCTTTAGGTCCTTTTATTTCACCAACATCGACAAATCCTTGTTCATCATATACATAAAGGTGCCCATCAGCTTTAACTATATATCCAGCACCAAGAGTAACACCAGTTAATTTATCTAAGTCAGCAACAGTGTCAACTGAACCTTCTATAGATACTGATTTACCATCTGCACCTTTTTCACCTTGGTCTCCTTTTTCACCTTTAAGTGATAATAACCAATCAGCTTGTGAACCATCGAAACCTTCTGCTAGAGCTATTTCATATGCAGATCTACCATCAAGACCATCTTTACCGTCTACACCATCAGCACCATTAATACCATCTGCACCTTTTTCACCTTTAAGTGAAACTAACCATGCAACTTCATCACCTTCGAAACCTTTTTCTACTGCAACTTGATATGCAGATTTACCATCCGTACCATCATTACCGTTTAGACCATCAGCTCCCTTAGCACCATCTGTACCTTTTTCACCTTGAGGTCCTTGTTCACCTTTAAGTGAAGCTATCCATGTAGATTCATCACCTACAAATCCTTTTTCTACTGCAATTTGATATGCAGATTTACCATTAATACCATCGTTACCGTCAGTACCTTTTTCACCTTGTGGTCCTTGGATACCTTGGTCACCTTTTTCGCCTTTAAGTGAAGCTAACCATGCAGTTGTATCACCTTCGAAACCTAAATCAACTGCAACTTGATATGCAGATTTACCATCCACACCATCTATACCTTTTTCACCTTTAGGTCCTTGGATACCTTGTTCACCTTGGATACCTTGAGGCCCTGGGTCACCTTGAGGTCCGACTTCACCTTGATGCCCAATTTCACCTTGTGCACCTGCAGGTCCTTGTGGTCCTTCAGGTCCTTGGATACCTTGTTCACCTTGAATACCTTGGATACCTTGAGGTCCTTGTACACCTTGTTCACCTTTATCACCTTTAAGTGATAATAACCATGCAGATTCATCACCTTCGAAACCTAAATCAGCTGCAACTTGATATGCAGATTTACCATCAGCACCATTAATACCATCTGCACCTTTAGCACCTTTAAGTGATAATAACCATGCAGATTCGTCACCTGTAAATCCTTTGTCTACAGCTATTTGATATGCAGATTTACCATCCACACCATTTACACCTTGTGCACCTGCAGGTCCTTGTGGTCCAACAGGTCCTTGGATACCTTGGATACCTTGAGGTCCTTGAATTTTACCTAAATCAGTCCAGTTACCATCATAGTAAACGAATAAATGACCAGTATCTGATGTTATTGCTCCAAGTCCATTATAAGGATTTTCAACTGTTGCTAAAGCATCTTGATTTTCTACAACACATTTGAATTCAACACTTGTACCATCTTTACCAGCAGGTCCTTGGTCACCTTTATCACCTTTAAGTGAAGCTAACCACGTAGATTCATCGCCTTCAAAACCACCTTTTAAAGCCAATTCATATGCAGATTTACCATCTGCACCTTTTTCACCTTGAATACCTTGAGGTCCTTGGTCGCCTTTAACACCTTTAAGTGAAGCTAACCATTCTTCTTTAGAACCTTCATATCCTGATTCTTTAGCTACTTCATATGCAGATTTACCAGCTAAACCTTGAATACCTTGAGTACCTTGTGGTCCTTCAGGTCCTTGAGGTCCACGTTCACCTTGAATACCTTGGATACCTTGAATACCTTGGTCACCTTTTTCACCACGTATACCTTGTTCACCTTGAGCTCCTTGTGGTCCTTGTAAAGATTTTAACCATTCAGCTATAGTTCCTGTAAATCCACCTATTTGTGCTATTTCATATGCAGATTTACCATTTATACCAGCTTCACCTTGGTCACCCTTGTCACCTTTTTCCCCTTGAGGTCCTTGGTCACCTTTAGCACCTTTAAGTGAATGTAACCATTCACCAAGAGTTCCAGTGAAACCATTTAATTTTGCTAATTCATATGCAGATTTACCATCTGCACCTTTTAATGATTCTAACCAATCAGATATAGTTCCTGTAAATCCAGCTTTTAAAGCTAATTCATATGCAGTCGCACCATCAACACCATCTTTACCGTCTACGCCATCTCTACCGTCTACACCTTTTAATGTTTGTAACCATTCTGTTACAGATAAAACAGGTTCACCTTCAGGTACATTTAATTCATATACATTATATGCACTCATACCGTCTCTACCTTGAGGTCCTTGGTCACCCTTGTCACCTTTTTCACCTTTTATTACGCCACAGTTTACCCAGCCATCACCAGTGAATACCCATAATTCACCAGTTATTTCGTTTAATAGTCCAGAACCAGCTGGTACTGTGTAATCTTTAAGTTCATCAGGGCTAACTATTTGACCAAGTATTGTTAAACCTTGACCTTGGTCACCTTTATCCCCTTTATCACCTTTTTCACCTTGAGGTCCTTGTGGTCCTACTAAACCTTGTATACCTATTGGTCCCATAGGTCCTTGAGGTCCTTGAGGTCCGACTGGTCCCATAGGTCCTTGAGGTCCTCTTTCACCCATTGGTCCCATAGGTCCCATAGGTCCGTGTGGTCCTCTGTCACCTTGAGGTCCTTTAGGTCCTTTTAGACCCATAACCCCTTGTGGTCCTTGTTCACCTCTAGCACCTTGTATTCCTTTAGGTCCTTGTGGTCCCATTGGTCCCATAGGTCCTTGTGGTCCTGCAGGTCCTCTATCACCTTTATCACCCTTAGTACCAGGTACTATATCTTCAGAGTGAATATCTATCCATTTACCGTATTTGTAAATAGCTAAATGACCATCTACATAATATATGTCTCTGATAAGAGAGTATTTACTATTTTTAGATATAAAAGCCATATCTTACATACCTCCTTTTGAATAATCATTGAATTGAAAATTCAATATTTTTTATTAATATGTTTTCACTTAGGTGTTTCACGGTAAACATTAAAAACCGACGATGCTATCTCTAGCATCGTCAGCTTTATATTAATTAAAATTGAGTTGGATAGTTACAAACAACACCGTTTGCGTCAACCCAATCAGTTCCGTTAAACCATACAGGTTTTCCATCTATGAAAGTCATGTCTTTTAATTGACCTTCTGGTTTTGCAACTATTGTTAAACCAGTTTCTGCAGCTGTTTTATTTCCTATAACTACTTCATTAGTTACAGTACCTTTCATAGAAGTTAATTCTATTGAATTACTCTTACCAAATTCTAAGTTAGTGATATTACCACCTTGTAAGTGTACTATTGGGTTTCTAACCACACCAGTTACAGTTTTATCAGTAGTTTCTCCACCTACATAGAATTTAGTTACAGTACCACCTTCAAGTGTAACAACTGAATCATCAATTGAACCACGGTTAACACTTTGTAATAAATCTATAGTACCAGCTTTAATAACTGCTTCACATCTTCTAGTCATACCGTTAGAACCACCCATAGACATTAATTGTATATGAGTTTTTTCACCATCGACTACAACTTTACCGTTAACTAAAACACCATAACCATTTGGTCCTGGATATACACTTTCACAGTCAACGTTAGTTAATTTCATATCTAAATCGTAAACTATATTTTTGTCAGGCCAGATATTATCTACTGCTTCACCAGCAAATCCTGCACCATGAACATATTTAAATTTACAATCTTGTAAGTCTATTTTAACTTTACCTACTAAACCTTCGAAGTCAGATCCTCCAACTACAGCTTTTATGTCAACACCTTTAACAGTTATACTAGTTTCAGGTATAACTCTCATAGTGTGTATTTTAGATGATTTATTACTATAACCACCATAAATCATTAATTTAGCAGCTTCTTCAGCAGTAAATACTTCATGAACTGATTTTGCTTTACAATGATAGCTTAATATTACAGCATCTTCAGCAGCTTCAGCATCATATTTGTGTCCTGTATTTTTTTCTACTACTACAGGGAATCCACAAGCATAGAATATTGTAGTTTGAGCACTGTATTCTATTTTGAATGGAAGTTCATCTTTTACTAATTCTTTTAATGCAGAATCATCATATTTCATAGCTGCTAACCAAGTTTCTTCGTCACCTTCAAAACCTTTTTCTACAGCTATTTGATATGCAGATTTACCATCTGCACCATCTGCACCTTTTTCACCAGCAGGTCCAGCAGGTCCTACTTCACCTTGTGCACCAGCAGGTCCTACTTCACCTTGGTCACCTTTTTCACCTTTTTCTCCAGCAGGTCCTTGTATACCTTGTTCACCAGCAGGTCCTTGTGGTCCCACTTCACCTTGGATACCTTGAGGTCCAGCTTCTCCAGCGTCACCTTTGTCACCTTTTTCACCTTTTTCTCCAGCAGGTCCTGCAGGTCCCACTTCACCTTGTGGTCCTTGTGGTCCTACTTCACCTTGGATACCTTGAGGTCCAGCTTCTCCAGCGTCACCTTTTTCACCTTTTTCACCAGCAGGTCCTTGTGGTCCTCTTATTTCACCAGCATCTGTAAAATCTACACCATTAAATACGTGTAAATGTCCGTCAGCTTCTACTATATAACCATCACCAACAACCATGCCTTCTAAATTAGCAAGGTCAGCAACTGCAGGAACAGATCCTTTTATGTGTACAGAAGTTCCATCTGCACCTTTTTCACCAGCAGGTCCTTGTGGTCCTACTTCACCTTGGTCACCTTTTTCACCTTTTTCACCTTGAGGTCCTTGTATACCTTGTTCACCTTGTGGTCCTTGTGGTCCTACTTCACCAGCAGGTCCTGCAGGTCCTACTTCACCTTTTTCACCTTGGTCACCTTTTTCACCTTTTTCTCCAGCAGGTCCTGCAGGTCCTACTTCACCTTGAGGTCCTTGAGGTCCTACTTCACCTTGGTCACCTTTTTCACCTTTTTCTCCAGCAGGTCCTTGTATACCTTGTTCACCTTGAGGTCCTTGTGGTCCTACTTCACCAGCAGGTCCTACAGGTCCAACTTCACCTTGGTCACCTTTTTCACCTTTTTTACCTTGAGGTCCTTGTGGTCCTACTTCACCAGCAGGTCCTTGAGGTCCTTCAGGTCCAGCTATATCACTTTTTAATTCGTTAATTTGATCTTGAGTTAAATCTTCAAATTTTAGAGGGTCGCCTTTAGGTCCTCTTAATGCTTCTTTTTGTTCGTCAGTTAAATCATCGAATACTAAGTCGTCACCTTTTAAACCTTGTGGTCCTCTTCTACCTTGAGGTCCTCTTATTTCTTCTTTTTGTTCGTCAGTTAAGTCTTCAAATTTGAATCCTTCACCTTTGTCACCTTTAGGTCCTTGTGGTCCAGTTTCTCCAGCAGGTCCTACTTCACCTTGGTCACCTTTTTCACCTTTGTCACCAGGTACACCTTGTTCACCTTGTATACCTCTTTCACCTTGGAATCCTCTAGGTCCTCTTAGTAATTCAACTTGTTCTGCAGTTAAATCTTCGAAAGTGAATGATTCACCTTTTTCACCTGGGTCACCTTTGTCACCTTTTTCACCTTTAGCTCCATCAGCACCTCTTAATCTACCACAGTCTATCCATATATCTTCACCATTATACATATATGCATGAGCATCGCTAGTACATATATAAGTGTCAGATAATTCAACATTTTCTAATGCTTCTAAATCTTCTATTTTATCTACAGTACCTTTTATTTGTATTGCAGTACCAGGGTCACCTTTGACACCTCTTTCACCTCTAGGTCCTTGAAGTCCTCTAGCCCCTCTGTCACCTTTAGGTCCTTTAGGTCCTGCAGGTCCTTTAGGTCCTCTGTCACCTTTAGGTCCTCTAGTACCTGGTACTAATTCACCAGATTGAACGTCTTTCCATTGACCGTTATCAAATATTACAAGATTCCCATCTGCAAAATACACTGCTTTAAGATGAGAGTATTGTTCACTATTCATAGCCATAATATGACCTCCTTCAATATATATTTATAATTGGGGATGTATCAAAATACTATCCCCAATGTTCAAACTTATTTTTGTTAAGATAAGTTACTATGCGTTTTTAAGTTCTTCAACCCATATTAAAGTCTTACTATCTGCTTCAGGTTGGGTATCCTGAACAACGTAATTTGTTGCAGGTACATTTTTTAAGTCAGCATAACTACCAGATGTTGCTACATCTGCTAATTTACCTATAACAGTATCACTATTTGTACCAAATGTTATCCATTCTAATGTACCTTCATTATTTTTAACTAATTGATATGATAATTTAGTTGCTATACAGTAAACAACCATACCTTCATATTTTTGCATATCAGGCATAGCATCTCTTTCTGATATAGTTTCAACAACATCTCTAGCATCTAGAGGTTTTTGACCTGATAAGTCGAAACTAGCAGATAGTGGTATACCTGAACCGAAATATTTAGCCATATATCAACACCTCCTATGCCTTATTGAATGTAACTTTGAAATTAGTTTGGTCTGTTGCATCAGATACATATACAGTATAGTTTACTTCGCTATTATCTGCACACATTACTTTAACAACACCATGTGCAAATGATTTAGTTATATCGAATCCGTTAGGGTCCATTATATTTTTTAAAGTCCATCCAGTTGGAAGAGCTATACACATACGTTGTGCTTTTAAAGTAAATGAATTTACTATATTAGCAGGACTCATGACTTTCTTAGATAATCCATTTACATCATCACTAGTTATAGCATCTAATGATTTATCACTAGCTAAAGCTCCGACAAATGCTGGACGTACAAAGTTAAATGTAGTTTGAGCGGATGCCACTGTATTAGTACCATCATATACATCAGCTTTGTACACAGTTTTTTGAGTTATGTTAGTGTCAGTATAAGTTGCAGTGCAATTTCCAGTTCCTTCATTAGCTTGAGTTACAACAGCAGTGCCATCTTTATAGATTCTAACTTGTTGTATCTTGTCTGATTGTCTTACACCAGTAGCATTTATAGAAACTGTAGCTACTGCAGTACCTATTTCATAAGTTCCTCCATTAGGACTACAACTATAGTTAATAGTTGGTTTTACATAAGGATGTAATAATTTAAATAATAAATCTTCAACTTGAGTACCATCCTTATCAGATACATATCCTTTAGGCAATCCACCTAAAGCAACAGTTGAAGGTACGTCTGATTGGTATTTGTGGACGTGATCCACTTTAGCTACATCTTCAGCTAATATTTCAGCAACAGTTTTACCATCTTCATTGGTAACATTTTTAGTTGTTGTATTAAGATTCAATGTATCGAATGAACCATCAGCTTTTTTTACTCTTAAAATATTTTGTTGAGCCATTTTATCAAACTCCTTTCATTTTTAGTTATATAGTTGTTCTGTATCTTAAAGCTGGAGCTTAAAATAATGGTAAGTATGTTGAAAACATACTTACCATTTGGTTGTTTATTTTTTATTGTATTTGAATGTAATATATTTTGGTTCTGTGTCAAATATGCCATTTAATTCTCCTTCAGCACCTACATAATCGTATCCTTCTAGATATGCAGGATATACGTCACATATGTCACCTATATTACCCATATATGATACAGAATTTCTAACTTCAATATTATTTGCATCTACAAAATTTATATATACATATCCTTTAGGTTGTAATACATCATTATGAATTTTATTATCATATTCATATATGTCAATAACCATGTATTCTCCAGGATTCATAATTATATCATTTAATAATATTCTGTTACCTTCTAATGTATATTCAGAAGAAGATAATCTCCCTTGTATTGAATGAAAAGGTATGACTTTACAAAGTGTTGGTTCATAACCGTCATATTGTATTTCAATAGTGCTTGTTTCTTCTTCAGCAACAAAAAGTTCTTCAGTTATAAACATTTTGTTTAAAATGTCATCCCCAGACATTCCTTTAAATACATCAATCATATCAACCCATTCATCATCTACGAATCCACCCTCAGTAGAAACATTTGCAACACATTCATATATGTGGTGTGCATTATTTCTAAATAAATACACTTTAGAGCCTTTAGGGTATTTTTTAGTCGCATCGTAGTTGACAACTGAATCAAATTCACCTCTACAGATAATATCCATAAGGAATCTGTATAGATGGTCTGGACCCAATTTACTGAAATTTGATTTTATATATCTGATATCCATATTATACCTCCTCACTAATAGTTAATTGACCGTTAACTATTGAAATTTTATATTTACTGCTGTTATCCACATTAGATAAATATGCAACTGTATCTTCTTTTTCTGGTATTGTTACACCAACATCAATTATTTTAGCAATTCCATTATCTACGACTAATTTATATATTTTACCATTTTCACTTAATGGTAAATATCGTTTTTCTAATAATTCTGTTTGAACTCTTATTGTTGATATTTTATCACCATTAACATAAAGCATATATTCATAACCAGTAGTTATATCTTTAACTACTGTGGTATGTTTAGTATTATAAGTTGTTAGATAATCATCAATTATGAATACAATATATTCATCTTTTGCATCTGAATCTAATGTGACAGGTATTTGTTTATCTAATGTCTTTACCATGTCTTGTATATAAATATCTTTGTTTTTATTTATGTGAATCTCATATAAATTTGATTTACTATCGGTTATTTGTTTATGCTCTGCAACAAAAGGAGCCGTTCTAACTTCTTGATTAAATATTTCGCCTTCATTAGTCATCCCTATTAGATATAATCCTCCATCATCTCCCAAAATAATATTTGAAGAATTATCCACTACATATATAGGTCTAACGGCTAAGTGCTCATCGTTAGTTGCAAAGAATATAAAGTTTATTCCTGAAGCAGATATTAAATTAAGGTATTTGATAGGTTTTTCTTTGTTATAATTAATATCAGCAGGAACTGCAACTAAAGTGCCATCTACTATAGTCAGTCTATATAAAATACCATCATCTGAAACTACATCTTTATATGCCAATGTATTAATTAATATTTCGGTATTGGTTACCGCTTGGATATTTAATTCTCCATTCGTTGATAGTAATTGGTATAATTCAGAATCAGTTGATACTAAATACATATCCTTATGATAGTCTGATTGCACTTCTTTAAGATATATACTACCATAGCTGTTAACTGGTAATTTATAATGTTTATTATCAGTTGCCAATATAATATCAGGCTCAACTCTAGTTAATGATAATTGTTTATCGACTGTTGGTTTACAATGATATAACTTTCCATCTTCAGATATTAACTCTATATATGGATTTCCTATTGCTGTCCCATTTATTTCTGTTAATAATAACTGTGCATCATCATTAACACCCAGTTTATAAACATTTCCTTCATCATCAATTATATAATCTTTTGAAGTTGGTTTTATCATAACTTTATTCCACATTGTTAAATGTATTTTATCACCAGGATTAATCCATTTTAATAATGTGATTGTATTACCTCTTAGAGTATAATCAACACCTAGTGTTAACAGATTACCATCTTTATCGAATACTTGTAATTTTGATGATTCTCTATATCCATGGTATTTTATTGTCACAATTTTAGTTTTTCTTAGTGGTGTATATGTTTCTTCCACATATACTTCTCTAAATAGGTTATTGAAAATCTTACCATTTAATCGTCTTATTTCAAATATAAGTTTTTCTCCTAATCCTAATGAGTCTAGAAATTTTACAACACCAGTTTCAGTAACTGTAAAATCTATTCCATATCTTAACCTAGGTTGAACTGAATTGAAAACAGCAACCTTGTCATGTTTTAGATTAAAATCATTTATCTGTAATTTTTGTTCATATCTTGGGAAATCTACAGTTCCAGTTTCCTCAAAGATATCTATAGGGTTCATTTTTCTGTCTTCAATATCACTTTCTATATATTGTCTCCATTCACTATTAAGTATTTTACCTACGGTTGAATTTGCAACTTTACATACATATACTCTATGAATTTTACCGTCTTTTACATAAACTTTATCACCAGTATGGTATTGCTTTAATTCAGAAAAATTATTAATAGAGGATATGTCTGATTTTAATATAAGGTCTTTCATTATACTTGTCATATCATCTATTGATTGTTTTCCAAGAGCTTTTCTAATAAAACGTATATCCATGTATATTTACACCTCCCAGATTCAAATTGTTATCTTATCCTCATGTTCGATATACCCTAAAAAATAAGAGAATAAAGAGGTCACCCTCTTTATTCCCTGTATATATTATTTCCAGCTTTCTGGTATAGCTAGGTAGTTATCTAATTTAGTACAGTCTTTGAAACATTCGTTTCTATTTGCTGCAGGATATAAATCCCATAAAGCAGGTGCTGTACCTGTTAAATTAGCTAAACCTTTGAATGTTGTAGCAAAGTTATTCATTGCTGGGTTGTTTGCTATAGTGAATAAATCACTAGATATCTTACTGATTGAACTATTGAAGAACATATTTTCTACACTATTTAATTTAGAATTATATCTAAAGTGAGAACCAGTTAATTCTCCAGTTATACCAGTACAGTTAGCAAATGCACTACCGGCATCTCTTAAGTTTACGTTATATCTGAATAAATCTGCAGGGATTGCACCTATTAAGTTTCTTGGAGCATCGGCTGCATCAAATAATCCATTAACTTCTTCTAAGTTTACGTTATATTTAAAGAAATCTGGATTTATAAAATAAGGGTCACTAGAATCAACTCTATGTTTACCTAAACCAGTTCCTTTGAAGAATCTGTTTGCATAAATTAGCATAGTACAATCTTTTAATAAATCAGTTGGTATTTCTCCAGTTATATTACTACATCCACTAAAGAAACCACTTAGATTAGGCACATTTACAAATGGTGCCATGAAGTTAGCAGGTAATGTACTAACTATACCTGAGCATCCATCTAATACTGATTCAGCAGATGTTATAGGTTTAGTTGAACCGTCACCAATTACGAAAACGTCCTCTGCTAATGCACCACGAATACCTTTACAATTATAGAATAAGAAATCTATGCTTCTTAGATTTATACAATCTTTAAATAATTTAGAAGGTAATGTGAATTTAATCTTACTGCAATCAGCGAATGCATATTTTGCAGATTGTAGTGAAGATAATCCTTCGAAGAAATCTGCAGGGAATTCATTATAATTGTCATCTTCTCCACCGATGTTGCATCTAAAGAATAATCTATCTATATTAATTAATGATTTTTTATTTTTGATAAATCCAGATGGTAATTTTCCACTTATTTGTGAGCCACTGAATAGATAACCTATATCTTGAATATCAGGGCAGTTACTGAATAATGTTTCAGGTACACTTCCTGTTAATCCAGTATTTTCGAAACACCATCTTGCATTTTGAAGTTTTCTGTTTTGTGCAAATATTGATGCTGGCACACTACCTGTTAATCCAGATGCACCAGAGAAACAGTCAGAAACGTTTACTAATTCTAGATTGTTTGCGAATAATGCAGGTGGTATCTCACCACTTAGTCCATATGAGCTTAAGAATGTACCTCTAACTGATGTTAAATTAGGGCATCTAGCAAATAATGAAGCTGGTATCTCACCTGTCATGTTAGGTTGATGGTCAAATAAACCATTTACTTCTTCTAATGCAGTATTATATTGTAGAATATCATCTGGTATAATACCATAAACAGTATTAACACAGAATGGATATTTTAATCTTAACAATAATCTCATAGGTGCAAAGAATTTAAATGGTATTTGTTTAATCAACATATTACTACATCCTTCAAATACGTTAGAAAATTCTTCAACATTTGTTAATTTTGATAGTAAATTAGAAGGGAAAGTTTCTTCAGCTGAATATACTATTCCAACACATCCTTCGAAAGTACGGTATAATATTCTGGCTTTAACAAGTTGATTCATTATACTTTCAAATGTTTCTCTTGTCATTAATTTACAATTTTTGAATGTTTCATTTAAAAGTGTTGCTTCTGTTAAATCTAGAGTAGGGAATGATTCAAGTTTTTCGCATCCATAGAATGCTTGGTCTGCACTTCCTATTAATTTAACATCACCAACAACTTTGTTTAAGTTTTTGCAATTGTAGAATGGTGATGAATTTGTTGCGTTAAGTGATATTCCTCTAATTTCTACTACGTTTGTACAGTTATAGAAACTAATGTCTGCTAAATCGAATCTAGATAAGTCTAGATATGTGTTAATAGCTTCAGTACCAAATCTGAATGAAGTTATACCTGAGTTTGCTGCTTTAAATGATTTCAATCCATTATATCCACTTGCGAATCTAACAGAAGTTATATAACCACAGTTACTCATATCTAATGATTCTAAGTTTTGACAATACATCAAGTCAAGCTCAGTAACTTTATTGTTAGTAACACCAGTAACTTTCAAATCTTTAAGTCCTGGGCAACCAACTAAATCTATTTCATTTAAGTTTGGAGTTAATGATAAATCTATTGATTCAAGTGCTTTACAGTCATCTATGACCATAGAAGATAGATTTGTTGCAGGTAAATTTAATGATGTTAATTTATCACATCTACTTAATTTAACTGATGCAAGTTCAGGACAGTTACCTAATTCCAATGCAGGTAAATGTTGTTGACCAGCCATTTCCAAACTTCTTAATTTAGTACTAGAAAGATTACAGTATTTCAACGCACCACCATTACCGAATACAACTGATGATAATTGTGTATTAGATGCATCTAGATATTTTAGATGTTGAGAACCTGCTACAGATAGCACAGGGTTACCACCTTTAGATGTGTCACCTAAATATTGACAATCTTTACATACTAATTTTTGTAATAATCTATTGTTTGCTAATTGTAGTGAACGTAAGTTTGGTGAACCAGAACAGTCTAGTTCAACTAATTTTTCACAGTCTGATATAAGTATTGTTGAAGGTTCAACATCCTTTATACCATCAATATACATTAGATTATCAACACCATATATTTTAATTTCGTTATCTCTGTTAGTTTTTATTCTTCCTGTGAATTCAGTAAATTTATCTGGAGTAACTAAACGTTTTTCGAAGTTACCTTGTTCACCAGAGAATTCTACTTTGACGTATAGAGGAGAATAACTTCTCAATCTTAAGTGAATTAAATCTTCTTTATTAGCACGTACAGTTGATTGTTTTACTGTATAATTACCGAATTCATATAATGAATCCATGTAAATGAATCTTTCAACCAACCATTTTCTTAAGAATCCTTCCATTGAACCATTAAGCATATGAACATATTCATCGCCATATGGTAAATATTTTTGTATAGCATCACGATTACATTGTAATTGTGATATTGTATTAACACCATTAGTTACTAATGCATCTATTGCCTTTTCTGGAGTAAATAATCCTCTTCTTAATTTGAAATACATTTCTTTTATTTCATCTGCAAAGCATCTTTGGAATTTATTCCATAATACTGATTGAGATGTATTGTAATCACCAGTAAGTGTAGTGTCTTGTGCACCACCATTGTAATCAGGTGCTTCAGGGTGACGAATACTTCTATCTTTTATGAAGTCAACATCTGAACCGAATCTTACTAAACCTGTATTATCAACACCTAAAACTGTATCTAGGTCGTAGAATTGAGGATACCATACGTTACCATCCCAAGTTGTAAGCATCATATTTTTACCAAAGTTGTCGACCATACCGAATATAAATACTGCTAAAAAGTATTTACATACATATTCGAAATTAAAGTGTTGGTTAAATTCAGCTTTGAATGTTGCATCGTCAGATTTAGCAACCCATGTTACTAATTTTTGTAATTCTGGATGGCATCCAGCTTTTAATATTTCAACACCATTAAGTTCATCTAAAACATTATCTTCATCTGGATGATATCTTATTTCAAATTCTGTTGATATTGCACTCCAATCGTCAGTCTTAAATGCACCAGCACCTACATCTGAGTTGGCTGACACTTCGTAAGACATAACATGTGTATTTTCAACTAATAAATCGCCCACTTTAGTTCCTTTAGGAGCTATTTTTAATTTATCCATTGAATCATTTAAATCTTCAGATAATGCCAATGAATTTATTTTTACATGTTTCTTTTTATTATAATCTGCATAATCTGGAGAAACAACTTCTCTTACAGCTTTGAGTGTTTTTAACCAATCATTTAATTCTAAAGTTCCGCCACCAGCTTTATATTGTTCATATTCACCATTTGAATTGCACCATTGTTCAGCAGGAACAAATTGTTCATATCCTAAAGTTACTGCATTTTTATCTAAGTTGAAGTTGTAAATACCTTCTAGACGACCATTAACGTATAGTAACATAGGGAAACCATCAATTTGATTTCTTACTTTTGGTTGCATTTGTTGTGATGGATTTGGTTCGTCATATAGGTCACTATAATATCTACATAAACCAGTATTATGAATATGAGTTGAATCCATATAATCGGCTTTTAAAGTAAATACAGTTTCTGGGAACCAATTATCTTTTATTTTACGATATTCTTTAGTTTTAATATTATTTTCATCAAATAATCTTATTTTGTAGTTTTTAACTGCGTATGCAAGTGTAGATGTACCTTGCCATTGCACTAAACAGTTTAATTTATCAAATGATTTAGATGGGTCTTTAGGATCCAAGTATCTTATTCTCATTTGAACTTTATTTTTCTTAGATATACCTGTCATATCTCCATAGAAATACATAGTAGGCATACCATCTGGGTCATAGTTTAAGTTTCTTAATGCCATTTGTGCATCAGGGTCATGTTCATCTGCGATGAAGTTATTAACTATTTCTTCTGCAGTTAATGTTCTATTATACATTCTTATAGTTTGTATTTCACAAGAAGCTGAGTTTAATATGTCATCATCTGATTTTCTTACCAAACCAGCTGCAGCCGCAGTAGTTATAACAGAGCCATCTGCTTTTTTATATGATATTTTCATACCAGAAGCAGTAGCAGGCATATCTATTGTATATTTAGTTGCGTTTATGTTTCTTATTGAACTTATATATCTTTCAGCATTATAGAAATGTATAGAATCTATAAGTGTTGTTGAATAAGATGTTTCTAAAGTGAATGAACCACTACCATTGATTAAATCATTTGTAGTGACAGTATTTATATCAGTTTCATCAAGTTCACCTGCTGAATTTATAGAACCTATTGAAACGTGTGTGCTATTTATATATTTAGTAGTGAATGAGTCATCTGTCATACCACCTAAGAATATAGTTTTGCCCATATCGAATGATTCATTTGATGCTATCCAAGATATTTTAGTCAATATACCATTTGCATATATTGCCATTAATCCAGTTTTTCTATCTATTACAAATGATATTGTATTAAATCTACTTTCAGGAGTATATACTGATATTTCTTTTAATGCAGAATGGAAAACTGCCTGTCTAGTATTTATATAAGCTCCAGTGAAAGGTGTTTTTTGTAATGCACAGTCCATAACTCTGGCATCTAAGTTACCTATATTTTCAATTTTATATTTAATTTCTAGTGTTAATCCGTTTTTGATTATACCTTCAAATGGTTTGTAGTTTATTTCAGCATAAGCGTCACCATTGAATTTTAATGTTTCGCCTTGCCAACCATTTCCAGTGAAGTTGAAGTTGTGTAATCTACATTCAACATTATTAGCACTTCTATCTTTCCATATATCGTTAGTTTTACTTGAGTTATTATTATCACGTCCATCGAAGTTGAAAACTAATCCATCAGGTACAATTTCCAATGGTGTAAAGTTGAATGAAACAACTTCTAATGGAATTTGTAATGTATTAGATTCAATTAATCCATCTAATGTAGTTGCTTTAATTGCTAATGTATGTTTACCTAATGCTAATTCCCCAACACTCCAGAAGTTTGTACCGATATTTGCTTCAGCTTGCATTACTTCTGCACCATCTATATAGAAATAAACATTGAATTTTTTCATATCTTTCATAGATATACGATAGTCAACTACTGGTACTTTACCAACTGTTATTTCAGTGTCTTTAAATGTAGTTGATACATATAAAGAAGTTGTATCTGTAACTACAAGTGAGAAAGATAATACATTAGATTTTAATTTAGTACTGTACGCTTTGATTGTGGCTTTATGAACACCTTTTTCTAAAGCTCCTATTTCCCAAGTGTGTGCACCCATTGAAATATTTTCAATTGTTTGAGTATTACCATCTAATGTCAATTCACATTTATAAGTTTGGTCTGGGTCTATTGTTGTTATATTATAGTCGATTACAACATTATTATCTAATTCAAGGTCACCACTATCATCGAAAGTTGATGTTATTTCAAGACCACCAGATATGATTTTGAATGTTAATTGGTTAGAGAATGCTCCTGCAACGTCGACTACAGAGATTCTGATTGTATGTTCACCTTTTGCTAAAGGTCCTACAGTGAATTTATTATCACCTTGACGTATTGATTCTGTAGTTTCTTCAGAATCTACCATATAATGTACAGTACCTTTACCAATATTAGGAGAAGTAAAGAAATATGTTATTTCATATACTTCATCGACTGAACCTAATGTTGTTTCTGGGAAATCTGAAGTTAATGTTGGAAGTAATGTACCTCCACCTCCACCTGTAGCAGGTAATGTTAATTTAACTTTAGTTTCATCTCCACTTAATAATTCAAGATAGTATTCAGATTCAGTATCATTAGTGGTTATAGCAGCACCGTCAAATTTACTATCTAACTTACCTAAATTTACGGTATGTTTTACTTCACCACCCACACTGAATTTTAATATCTTATTACCATCTTTATCATTTTCAGCTTTGATTCCATCAAATGCATCTGCACTACCTAATGGAACTTTAATTATAGTTTGTTCATTAGAAGTGAAAATAAGAGTCTGTTTGTTATTAACAGTCTCTATTTTAACATTATCTATTTTAGCATCTATCTTCTTCAATAATTCTGTAAAGTTTATTGAACCATCTGAAGAAGCCATTATACAAGCCCATTTAGTGGAATTTGCTTCAATTGAATAGTAGAAATTATTATCTGCATCAACACACATTTGTCCTTTATATGCAGAAGTTAATTTACCATTAGGATTTGATAAGGTAATTAATATGTCATCGCGATTTATATAAATCTTTCTATTATTCATTTATATCTTATCTCCTTTCTTATTTAATTTAATATTTTACTACTATGTTATTGCAGTAAAATACCTCCGTCTTGGATTACTTTTATGTGTAATTTATCACCAGCTAAGAATTTTGTATTATTAAATTTTATCTTATTTCCAATTATAGTATATCTATCTTTTGGAATAAATCCAAGTCTAGAATGTAAAACTTGAAGCTTATCTGTTTTTTCTGAATAGTGTTCATAATCAAAAGGATAAGTTGATAGATTTGCAGCACAAGATATTTCTAAATCTGCTGCAATACAAATTGAAAATTCATTATTCCTTACCAAAGGCATGAATATATTTAGATGTATAACATCGTCTTTATCGCATTTATTTTTCAATACAATTGTCAATCCCTTACCTTCAACAAAAATGACGTCATATAATGACTTATCTAGTATTAAATTATTTTTAAATACTCGATAAGTGTGTTCTTTTTGATTAATGTCTTTAAAAGGGAAAAAGAATTCATATTGATTTTGAATAGCAATAATACGGTCATTATATTGCATTAAATTTTGAGGATAATTAAAATTCACACTCATGATTAAACCTCCTTTTCATATTATTATAAAGATGTTTTTAAATAAAAATCAAGAGTATGGAATGAACCATACTCTTGATTTGACATTTAATGGAGAGATATGCCTCCATATCTCTCCATTATAATTTATCCCGTCCATCAATAAAATTTAAGAGGTTGACAAATGAAATTTTCATCCATTTATAGTTTTGTTGTGATGATAGAATCACATATTTTTGATATAATTATGAATTTCACGCATACATTTTTCTAGTATTAATGAGTCTATTGTGAATGATACATAATCATACATTGTGTCTTCTTCATAAAACCATGAATGCACTACTGATACATCAGTTAAACTCATTTGGTCAAGTCTATCTCTTATTTCTTTTTGATATATTTCTCTATATGATGTATCGCCTGATAATACTTGATTATCGTTTAATTCATGTGATTCTGAAGCTATAAGCAGCATTGCATCTAATGCTCTAAGATTATTTACCTCTATTATTGTTTTATCATCTTTATTCTCTTTATTTATCATTGATATACCCGTATAAGTGAAAACAATATGTGTTATATCGTATATATAATCTGCTAATGTTGGGTCATCTTTTCTACCTACTGATACGGCTTCAATTACATCTGTAACATTATGGAAAAATGTTCTTATACTTCCATAAGATGGTTTAAATTGTAATTTCATAATATTGCTCCTTTCATACTGAGAAATTAATAACAAGTTATTTCAATTATACTTTTTAATGAAACATTTCATTAAATAAATACGATGAAGGAGGTTATATTATGAGTTGTCCATTAAAAAGGGATGAAGTTTTAAATATACCTAAATATGAATTTGAAGGGAAATCATATGTATTAGCAAAAGCTATGCGAAATGAAATAACAGTATATAGAAAAGACTATATAATGGAACCTGTCATGATTGATAGAGTTCTATATGTTGAATGTGGGTTAGGAGACCATATAGTTATGAACTATAGATACAATGATGTCCCTTGTAGTAAGAGATATAAAATAATTGGTAAAGATACAACAGATTTATTCTTTGTATGTAATTCGGACCCAACTGAAGAGGAATCTATATATTTAGATTTAATGGATATATATGAAAAAGTTCAAAAGGGTGAAATGGATACAGAAAATGCTCATCTTAAAGCAGATGAAGCTATAGTTAAGCTACTTTACCAAAAAAAATTAAATCTGATAGCAGATTTATACTTAGCAATACCTCGTTGGTATGCATAAAAAATAAAGAGTATACTAAATGTATACTCTTTATTTTATTTAATCGATGACAGGTTGTGTAAGTAGATATACAGATTCTAACTTAGCTCTACTTGTTTTCCCAGTCAATAATTGTATTCTTAAATCTAAATGTGTTTCGAGATATTTGTCTCCTTTTACTGCATCTGATTGTTTTAATTCTTGTAATGCTGAAACTGCTTTACCTAAACCCATTTGTTGAGCTGCATATGCATCTGCATCATTTTCAACGAATAAATCTATACCAAGTTTTTCAGGTGGATATTCTTTTCCAGTTTCTTTATCTATATGATATTTAAAATGTCCTAATTCGTGTAAGTTAGTAAATTGATTTAAATTATCTGATAATTTTTTCATTTTACTTTCTTTTACTATCACAGGAACATACAAATTATGGCGTTCTCCTATAAATAAACAAGCAAATCTATTACCATTTCCTATAACATACTTATCATGATATATTATATAACAATCTTTATCTAAAGTTGAAGCATCAACTTTATCTTGTATCTGCTTTGCATATTTTTCCAGCATAGTTGAATGATAGCCCCATCTGAATAAATCCACCATATTTCTTAATTTTCTAAACATTTAAACCCCTCCTAAATTTACTTTGATTACTTGTGTGTTAGAAAAGATATAAAAAAATAATACCACTCAAATGAGTGGTATTATATATGGATTAAATATAATTAGAATGGGCAACTTGTTTGCACCATTCTATTTGTGTTTGGCGATTCATTCTTTCTTTCCATTCCTTTTTAGCACCGTTAGGAAGTTTGTTGTAAATTCCTTGCATTGCTTTGATACCTTTTTCATATCCCATGTATTTCATTGCATAGCTGTCAGCACTTATTTCAGAATATATGCTTCTGCTGAAACCTTCATCAGTAGAAGCATAATGCCCTAATTCATGAAGAATGCAAAATCTACGTTCTTCACGATTTAGCTTATTATAAAATTTTCTGTTGAAAACTATATGAATTTCATTGTCATAATCCAATGCTCCACATGTGTCGCATTGTAATAATGTAGGAACTAAAGTTCCTACATGTTGTTTTATGTTAGCAGTTATATTTACACCATCATTATCCAATAAACCTTTTACTATTGATCCTTTTATGTTTTTCATCATCATTATTTACCTCCCAAATTTATATTATATCTCTTATTGTTTTGCACTTAGTATTTAATACAATGTCTCTAAACATATTATATACAGTTTCTTCCATTACACCATCTATTTCGAATGTCATGTCATTACATTTAACATATAATAGTTCATCTATTATAATAAAGTATAATTCTTTTCCAAATACCACCATGTCAAAGTAATATGGGTTTCTACCTTTTTCAAGGTCCATCCACATTTTGTCTGATAATAAATCTTCAACATTAGAGCTTAAAACATCATTAGCTTTTATGTCTTTTATACTAAATACTCTAGCTTCTGAAATGTGACTTTCCATTAAACTTGCAATTTTTGATAATTTCATTTCATAATTTTCCATCATTTTATTTTCCCCCTGATTTTATTATAAATTTTATTTTGGAACATATAAACTACTTTAATATTAAATATTATTTCATCTATTCGTGATTATTATATATAACTATAATTTTGTGAATAACGGTTATAACCGTTATTCACACATATGTTATTAGAATAGATAAACTTCCTTATTACGTTCTATTCTTTCTCTCATTTTCTTTAGTGTCTTTTTCTCTAATTGACGTACTCTCTCACGAGATACGCCTAATTTATCCCCCACTTCTTGTAATGTATGTGGGCGATTATATGGTGGTAAGCCATATCTCATTAATATGATATTTTTATTTCTGTCTTTTCCTATTGACTCCTCAATTAATTGAATTACTCTTTCAAGTCTGTCGTCTTTAGTAACTTCATCTTCAACTGATTCTTGATCATCATATGTTATTATATCCATAATTTCAGCCTCACTATCTAATTCAGGTAGTGTTGTGTTCAATGATTTTGGTTTACTTATAGACAATTTATATAACGTTTCGGCAACGTTATTAGTTATCTTAAGCTCACTTTCTAAAACTTTAGGTGTATACTCTATTCCTTGATTAACACATTTAAAACGTATTGCTATTGCACGTTTTAATTGTGCTGCTAATCCTGTAGGTAAATAGCATTCCCATCCATGCACTGTGGTAAATCTGTGCATGTATCTGTTTATCCAGTGACTGGCATATGTCAAGAATTTGAAGCCTGCATCTGGGTCAAATGTTTCTAATGCTCTTTCAAACCCGATGTATCCTTCATTGAACACATCTGTTATATTATAAACAGGTGTCTTCAACGAATTAGCGTAATGATGAGCCATACGCATTACATATTTTGCGTATTGCCCAAATATTTTTTCTTTTAATTTAGGGTCACGGTCGCCAGATTTATATTGGCGAATCCATTTATTTACAGTGTCCTCATCCTCAATCTTTAATCCATAAATATAATTATGGATTGTTTGCTCACTATCTAATTCATACATTTTGTTATTCATCCTACATTCCCCCATTCTTTTTATTATCTAATAATGCTCTATCACGCATTATTCTTATACTTTTTTTCTGCTCTTTATTCACCAACTGACGCGAATAACCACGTTCTTTGGCTATTTCTCTAAATGTCATAGGCTTACTATTAAATAAGCCATAATAATTTATTATTATATCTTTTTGTCTTTTACTTAACGGTTTCATTAAATACTCCATATAGTCGCTATTAACTATTTCATCGACAAAATTTATTGTTGAGTGTGGTGCAACATATTCATTTGCTGTCGCTCTATCGTTATTGTCTTTAGAATTATTATAATTTGCATCTAGAAATACTGAACGTAAACTAGACGCTATATTATACATGGCCGTAGATGTTGCATAATTTCGACCATATTCTTTCTGTATGTCTTCAATAGACATTTCTTCACCTTGTCTCATTCGTGATGCAATTTTTTCTACTAGTGGTATATTGTGAACTGCAATTGTCATGTCATATTTATTAACATTGACAAATCTATCAATATACCATTTTATGAAATAGTATGAATAAGTTGAAAATTTAGTTTCAACTTCTTTATTTGGATCATACAAGTTTATAGCTTGTAATAATCCAACTGTCCCTTCTTGAATTAAATCATAGACATCAAAGTGTCTGTTATTCTTAAATTTGGAAGCATATTTATTTGCTTCCTTTATGACCATTTTGAAGTTAGCATCTACGACTCTTTCTAGAGATTCATGATTACCTGTCGTCTGATAATCTATTATTAGATTTTTCACTTCATCTGGTGATAATTGCTCTTTTGAGTTAATGTCACCAATATATTTTTGAATCATATTATAATTACTTACATTCATAATATTTAACCCCTTCCTATTATTTATTCACTTTAATAATATATAATCAAAAAAATAATGTTGTAGTTGTTGTTTCTGCACAAGGGAAAACAACTGACAATTTAATAAAAGAGGCAAATGAATTGTCAGCAATACCAAATGAAAGAGAAATGGATGTTTTACTTAGTTCTGGCGAACAAATGTCTATGGCAAAACTTAGTATTTTGCTAAATAGATTAGGATATAATACAATTTCTTTAACAGGATGGCAAGCAGGTATTATTACTAGTAATACAAATCAAAATGCTATAATAGAAAATATAGATACATCAAGAATAGAAAATGAATTAAATAAAGGCAAAATTGTAATAGTAGCTGGATTTCAAGGCATAAATGAAAATATGGATATAACAACCCTTGGAAGAGGTGGATCAGATACGACTGCTGTGGCTATAGCAGCAGCAATAAATGCAAAACATTGTTATATTTTTTCAGATGTTGATGGAGTATATACAACAGATCCTAATAAAGTTACAGTAGCAAAAAAATTGAAAAGTCTTTCATATGAAGAAATGTTAGACATTGCAAGTGAGGGAGCAAAAGTTCTTCATAATAGATGTGTAGAAGTTGGAGAAAGATTTAAAGTACCTATAATAACTAAGTCTACATTTAATAATAAACCAGGTACTATTATAAATAATAAAATAGAGGGAACAACAGTTAAAAGTATTGTAAAAAATGATGATATAATATTTATTCATGCAAAATCTGATAAATATAGTACAGAGATTT
>ERZ779840.1162-NODE-1162-length-26507-cov-6.253743_pt1 | contig 26507 bp, 18 predicted proteins | sample MGYA00511561_ERZ779840 | MGnify/ENA primary metagenome ERZ779840 (study PRJEB29588, sample SAMEA2162036) | human gut metagenome | biome: human gut; feature: human-associated habitat; material: faeces | place: Denmark | collected 2008/2010 ...
CGAAGGACGCAACATTGCTTTCTGCCGGAGCATTGACATCCGCTTTCAGTACGATAATAGCTTCACCAGACTCCAATGCCGCAATCTGCGTCAGGGCGTTGCTGAGTTCCGCTGTATTAGATACTTCATAGCTTGGCGCGGTGACAGTCGGCTGCTCCGCACCCCCCTCTGATTGAGGTAGGATCGTTTGGGTTTCACCGGTGTCAGGTGCTTCAGCATTCGTATCATCCGCCGCAAATGCGGCGGTTGGCAACATGGTCAGCAACAGCAAAACTGTTAACACGCTGGCTAAAAATCTTCTTTTCATTTTTACCTCTTTTCCCGAATGTAATATTTGTGGAGATTGCTTCTGTCACAAGGGAAAATCAATCTTGATTTCCAGCATACATTCGTAATAAATCATAACAGCACTGACATATCATACCCTCTTTTCCCTGTTAAGCTCATATAGCAGTCGGTGGGGGATATACCGTCAAAATGACACCCCTTTCCAAGCAGCAGAACAAAATCAGCATTTGGTTGTTTGCCTTTGCTCAGAAGGCATCGCATTATTGAAATTTTCATATAACATGTCTGAATAACTACTTTTCCTTTGCCACAAGGCATAAAAAGCCAGACCCACAAAATTTCAAATTTTTGTGGGTCTTTTTGCAATACCACAATTGAGGTAGGCATTGCTCTTTTATGTATTACGTGATAAACTATTCTCGTAATAGTGCAGATTACTGTTGAGCATTTTGCAAAATCTAATCACAAAATGCTGATTTCGCAAATTGCCGGAATGACCGGCGTTTTTGTTTTAACGGCAAAATGCTGATTCTGTCCTCTACGATATTAACCCAAGTTCATCCAGTTGACGTGCCTGTTCTGCACCACTGACAGTTAGATAAATACGCGTTGTTTCGATACTACTATGCCCCAACACATCGGCAAGTCGGGCAATGTCTTTACAGGCATGATAAAAGGTCGTGGCGAATAAATGACGGAAGTTATGCGGAAATACTTTGCTTGGCTCCACACCAGCCGAATGACACAGCCGCTTGAGTTCATACCATACTTGCCGCCGTGTTATTGACTTTCCGCTTTTGGTGAGGAACACCTCGCCAGAAGCAAATTTTTGCTTTTTAGCGTACTTTACCAGTTTACGGCACAGCTTAGTCGGCAACAAAATAGTGCGAATCTTGCCTTTGAGGGCGATGGTGGTTCGTCCCTTCTTTGCTGCTTCTACTGTAATATAGTGCAGTTCGGAAATGCGGATTCCTGTAGCGCAGAGCGTTTCCATGATGAGAGCTAACCGTTTCTGTCCGCTTTCCCGTGCAGTGACTATCAGTCGGTCGTATTCCGCGCGACTCAGTTCTCGCGCCGGATCACGGAATAACTGATGCTGGATTTTAAGGAATTTTAATTTGATGTCCCAACCAGCAAAACGAAAAAAGCTATTCAGCGCCGAGAGCATAGTGTTGATTGTACGCGGAGCATATCCACGGTCTTGCAGATAGGCTTTCCAATCTCTGGCGATTTCTTTTGTAACGCTTCGACCATCCAGAAATAGAGTAAAGGAAACAATATCACGGCGATATTTTTCGATTGTTCCAGACGCACGCTCCTCTGCAGCGAGAGATAAACAGTAACGGTCGATGTCTGCTCTTGTGATGGTGTAATTCATATTGGTACCTCCTTAGGTGTTATACCAATAGTTTACGCCAGGTCAAACAAATTACTCTGTGCATAAAGATCATCCCATGTAACAAAAGATTGTCTTGTACAATTTTGGGTGCTATATCATGTGCAACTTTTCTGTGATATCACATATACTATGTCAAGAGCTTTATCCGCCTCAGTTTAAGTTTTTCTTGACTGCGCTGTGTTTGTGTGGTATAAAGTTCTTAGTGATTGTGTCGCAGAAGTCTGCGGGACCTGCGACCTGAAAGGGAGGCTCTTCCGAGTCTCCCTTTCTTTATAGAGAAAGAGGGTACAAATTATGGCTATGGACAAGCCGTTTCAGACCTATGAAAATTTAGTCATAAAGCTACGCGATGAGAAAAAACTTGAAATCCCGGATGAGGATCGTGTCATCTCTTTGCTGAAAAAGCATAGCTATTTTGCCCTTGTATCTGGATACAAGACTCTGTTCAAGCTACCAACCAGTGAGTATCGTCCGGGAACGACGATAGAAGATATTTTTGCTCTGTTTGAATTTGACGATGCTCTGCGAGGTATCTTCTTCAATGCCATTCAAATCATTGAAAAGCACATAAAATCACTGCTCTCCCATTCGTTTGTTGAAAAATATGGGGACGATCAGAAAGCATATTTGACACCTGAAAATTATAAATTTATCGGTTCCTCTCCGAGCGATACCTACATGAGATGCGCTGCGGTGAAGCGTTTGATCCAGACATTTGAAGCTAAGGTACATCCTCCGTTTGACCAGAAGTATATTAAGCATCAGTGGAAAAACCACAAAAATGTTCCCTTGTGGGTTACAATCAAGGCGGTGACATTAGGGACCACATCGAAAATGTACAGCCTCTGCACACAGGATGTTCAAGCCGCAGTGAGCAAGGAATTTCCGGTCATTTCAGAGCACCAGCTTGTCGGTATGCTGGATTTTCTTACGCGAGTACGAAACGTCTGCGCCCATAATGAGCGCCTATATGATTTCAACGCAGGAAAGACACGCGCGATTCAAGCACTGCCGCTTCATGCAGACCTGAAAATCGGCAAGAAAAAGAGTTATTATAAGCACGGACAATCTGACCTGTTTGCGGCGGTCGTTTGCTTCAAATATTTGCTGTCACCAGAGGAATTTAAGGATACTGCGAACAAAATTGACGCAGAAATTCAAAAACTCTGTGCTCGCACCAAGTTGATTCAGAAGAATAAAATTTTGAGCTGCATGGGATTCCCACCAAACTGGCTCGACAGCATCGAACTTTAAGACGAACTTTTGAAATGCGTCCCATGTGGACGCATTTCTTCTGTATTCGTGATCTTGCTCCGGTTACAGGTCCGGAGCCTTTTTGTTCCCGCAAGCGGGGACGAGAGCACCGAAGCGAAGGCTTTGCAAGCAATGGAAAGGGATATCCTTTTGGACAATTTCGCTTCGCTCATTGTCCGACAGGCTATCCGCTTTCCGCTTGTTGGGGAGCACCCCAAACCCCCGAAAAATCCTAACGGATATTTTCGATTGCCGTCCAAAGTCCGACAAGCCCTGCGCCGATCTGCGCAAAAGAAATGCCGCAGGCAGTATCGCAATGATACCGCCTGCGGCATAGTTTTTATCTCGTCTGCGATTGCTCGCTCCGGCGTTTTTCCGCTTCACGCGCCTGCTGTGCAGCATCGATTTGGAGCAAGCTGTCTACATTCTTCTTTATGGTTTCCAGCTCCTGCGCCTGCTGCTTTAGCGGACGATATTCCGCATAGGCAACACGCTTTTTCTCCAAAAGTGCTTTGTACTCAGCCTGCAAATCCTTTATTGCAGGCAGCTTCTTCCCGCCGTATTCCTCAAACGCCTGCTTCGCCGCGCGGTGTAGCAGCAGTTCATCCTCATGTGTTGATGCAAACGCCGCCTTCTTCGCGGCTGGCAGCTTGCGGTATTGCAGATAGATGTCGCGGGTCTTGGCATAGTTTACGATATGCGTCCGCAGATCCGCAATGCGCTCCATGCGTTGCTCATATTGCCGGATCGTTGTCACTGCCGCATCCCGTTTTGCGATCTGCTCCGCCGCCAGTTTTTCCAGTGCGGCATACTCCGTGATCCCGTGCTCGGTGAGGTAGGTCAGCGTCTTTGCCGCTTCTTTCAGATTATGGACCTTCAGCCAACGCTCATACCCCGGACCGCGCCTGCGCAGGCGGCTTTGAATGTCCACGATAAGGTTGATTTTCGCAGGGTCAGCTGTTCGCCCGGTGCGGTGTTTTGCGCGGATCAGAGGCTTGCCGACACGCTCCCGCATCGCTTCTTCTGTGTAGTCTGCGCCCAGCGTTTTTGCGCGGGTATACCGTTCCTGTCCGGCACCGACTGCGCGGAATTTCAGGTACTTGCCGTCCTGCCGGACTTCGTATCCCTCGCGGCGCATTACAGCGAGAAAATCATCAAAAGTGCGAACGGTCGATAGCACACGGTCAATGGTATTTTTGAGTGCCGCCTTCCAACTTGTTCCTCTGCGCTCATGCGCCCATTCCGCATAGTGCTGTCCCTTTTCCTTTGGTTCGGAAATGACAGACAGACCATGCTCTGCGCACAGTCTGTCGTTGATTTTCCGAATCGTCCGGTAGGTATCTTTGTAATTGTTGAACTTGTGGGTACAGTCCAGTGCTGTGCTGTTGAACTCGATGTGACAGTGGATATGATGACGGTCCGTATGGGTCGCAACAACGAACTGATGCTGTCCCTCGGTGAACTCCATCGCAAGCTGATACCCCAGCTCCGTTGCTCCCTCCGGTGTGATCTCTCCCGGCTTGAAGGACTGGATGAGCAGATAGGAAATGACATCGTTCTTCGGCTTGCGTGTCCGTCCGGTGAGGGAGGTGTATATCTCCTTGCTGACGGCAAATTCCTGCCATGCGGTGTCGGCGCTGCACTGATAGGTTTTCACCAGCAGACCGCCCCGCGTCTTGTCCGGGTTTTTGTCATAGTCTAAGCGGTCTTTGAGTATCTGCGCGACGGTTTTTCCCTCGCTGGCGTGTCGGGGTTTGATCTTGGATATTGCCATAACAAATTTAATTGTTTTCCTTTTCGGTTTCTGCTGGGAAAATTTTGATAGTACCCGTTTTGAGCTTCACATCCGAATCATATACTTTTTGCGCTGAAGGATATTTTTCCTTCGCTTTTTTGAGTATATAAAAGTACTCGGTACATAGGATGACCACAACAGCAAGTGCAACGAACAGCAAAATGTACAACGGCGAAATAGCAACATCCGTCATAAAAATTGCAAGCGCATATCCAATCACTAAATCAGCAAACGCTGCGATATTAAGGTATATATTTTTTGCACTTTCTTGCAAATCTTCTGCGGATAACTCTGTGTATCCGCCACTCTCATCAATTGCGCCCCAGAGCATTTCAGAATGGCTGTTTAGACAATTTTGCTTAACTTTTTTATCAAGATTTCCGATGCACCATAGCAATAGGATTAACGCTCCAGCTACCTGAAAGGCATACGAAAGTACAGAAACGCAAATGCTTATATACATATCCATTCAAAACATCTCCTATCATTTATCTTTTTTATATTCTATCGCATCTCCGTGCAAAAGCAAGAGGGGTGGCAGTTTTTATCTGTCACCCCTCTTCACTATATCGCTGCAATCGCGTCTTTCACATCTTCCACCCGGTCAATGATCCACTCTGCCATCAGGTGCAGACCGTAGGGACTGAACAGCCACGCCATGACCAGACCGAAGCCGACATTGAAGAAGTCCCGTTCCCACAGCGCCAGCAGCGAAACTGCGAAGAACACGAACGCGGCAATATTCAGCAGGACGGATGAAAACATCGTCATTGCACGGCAGAAGCAGACCAGCAGGGTCAACACCAGCACAAGGGGCAGCAGCAAAATCTTGAACACGATCCTCATCTCGGTCAAACCTCCAATCACTACTCTCTATCCGTAATATACCACACTAAAGCAGTAAAGTAAAGGGCGCTTTCAGAGATTCCCGACTTTCTGCAAAATCGTGTTTACTACCGTCCAAAGCGCACCGTATCGCGCTTGCAGATCGGCAATATCCTCGGCATAGAGGTTGCCGGTACTGTTGACGCGCTTGGCGATCTGATTGAGATTGTTGGAGCAGATCCGCAGGAGAGATACCAGCGCCTTGAAGTCTGCCATATCCACGCGGACGGCATAGCCGTCCACCGCCATTTTCCGCAGATAGGCGCGGCGGTTGTGGATACCAAGCTGCGCCATTTTTTCGTTGATCACCGCCTTTTCCTCCGGGGAAACCTTGAAATAAAGCGGTATCGTGCGCTCACTGTCTATTTTCATGCCAGTTCTGCCTCCTTTGGGCGAAGCTGCTCTTGCGGCGTAGCAGTCGCGGCAGACTCCATGCCCATGCGCTTGAGCATCCCGCGGATCGAGGGCTTTTCCTCGGTGCGCTCCGGCTGCGGTTTGCTGCCGCCATCCATATTGAGGGCAAGCCGCAGCACATTCAGTCGCTTTGTCTTGTCCTCCAATTCCTGCTCCTGCGCGAAGGGACGCTTCACCTCGCCCTGCGCTTCCTGCTGCTGCGCCATCAGGTTATCCAGCGCCGTTTTATGTTTTTCCAAATTCTTCGGAATCTCGTCGAGTACATGGTCGATACGGGCGATATTACCCACCGCGTCCGCACCCAATTCCACCTCTTGGGACAGCTTGTGATGAAGCGTCAGCTGGAATTTCTGCGTCTGAACATTCGCCCATAGCGTAATCGGGAAACCGCGATATTCGCCCAAACTGATCTTCTCTGTCACATCTTTCATGTTGGTGCAGGCATCCAAAATTGCCTGTCCCGCCGCCTTGCGCTCCGTATAGGCAACGCCGCCGATCGTCATGGAGAAGTCGATGGGCGTATGCGCCTGAAGGTATGCGCTGTCCTCGGTCAGCGCGGAGATAAACTCCTGCTCCCGCAGGACAGACTGCGGGAAGAATTTCAGCAGCTTGTCCTCCAGCGCGTACTTCTGGCTTTCAAAGTTTGCCTTGATCAGCTTCAACTTTGTGACCTGTGCGTCCAGTTCGGTGTATTCAATGATACGCGGATCGCCGGAGGCAAGCGCCTTGACCTCGGCATAGCTGAGTGCCGCCGCGTCCACATCCTCACAAGTGCGGGACGGATTTTTGCTGCTCATCAGCTGTCCGATAAACTTCTGTTTGTTCTCCAGAACGCTCCAGTTGTAAGCGTCAAAAGTCCCCTCGGTGACATACTTGTAAATCTTCACCTTCTGGAAGGTGTTGCCGCGCCGCAGGATGCGTCCCTCGCGCTGCTCAATATCTGCCGGACGCCACGGGCAATCGACATGATGGAGTGCCGCAAGCCGTGTCTGTACATTGGTTCCGGCCCCCATTTTTGCCGTGGATCCGATCAGGACACGCACCTGACCTTTGCGCACCTTTGCGAACAGTTCGGACTTTTGATTTTCCGTTTTGGCATCGTGGATGAACGCGATCTCCTCCGGCGGCACCCCTTGTTCCATAAGTTTCTGCTTGATGTCATCGTACACATTGTACGCGCCGTCGCCCTTGGGGGTGGACAGGTCGGAGAAGATCAGCTGCGCGCCTTTCTGCTCTGCTGTGTCCTGCCAGATTTGATACACATTCCGAACGCAAACATTGATCTTGCTGTCCGGGTCATCCGGCAGCGTGGGGTCTGCAAGGCGCTGATCCAGCGCCAGCTTGCGCCCGTCCGAGGTCACTTTGAGCATATTATCCTCTTTGGGTTCCACGGCGCGTCTGCGGATCAGTTCTGCGCGTCCGCCAAGTTCTGCTACCATTGCCCGCTGATATGCACTGGGTTTAGTCACTTCCGTAATGCTTTCATGTTCCGGCACAGGCAGTTTCAGCATTTCAGCCGTCTGGATGTCAGCGGCTTCGCGCCACATCGCCATCAGCTCTGGCAGGTTAAAAAAACGCGCAAATCGGGTACGGGAACGGAATCCGGTACCCTCCGGGGCAAGTTCCATCGCTGTGACGGTTTCGCCAAAGTTTGCCGCCCAGCTATCGAAGTGCGTCAGACCGGTTTCCTCCAGCAGACCGTATTGCAGATACCGCATCATAGTGTACAGTTCCGACATGGTATTGCTGACCGGAGTGCCGGTGGCAAACACCACGCCCTTGCCGCCCGTGACCTCATCCAGATAGCGGCACTTTGCAAACATATCCGAGGACTTCTGCGCGTCAGACTGTCCGATACCGGCAACATTCCGCATCTTTGTGGCGAGAAACAAATTTTTGAACAGATGCCCCTCGTCCACGAACAGCTTATCAACGCCCAATTCCTCAAAGTAGATCGTATTGTCCTTGCGGCTCCGGTCGTTCAGCTTTTCCAGCCGGCTCTCCAGCGTTTTCCGCATTCGCTCCAACTGCTTGATGGTGTAGCGCTCGCCGTCCTGCGCCTTTGCTTCGTCAATGCTCTCCACGATCTGGTTGATCTGATCGCGGATGACCGCCTGCTGCCGCTCCGGGGAGAGTGGTATTTTCTCGAACTGCGAGTGACCGATCACCACGGCGTCGTAATCACCGGTGGCGATACGGCTGCAAAAGGTCTTGCGGTTTGCCGGTTCAAAGTCTTTCTTTGTTGCCACAAGGATGTTCGCGCCGGGGTACAGCCGCAGGAAATCTGCGCCCCACTGCTCGGTCAGGTGGTTCGGTACGACTACGAGGCTCTTTTTCACCAGTCCCAGCCGCTTTGCCTCCATTGCGGCGGCGATACACTCGAAGGTCTTCCCGGCCCCCACGCAGTGCGCAAGCAGGGTATTTCCACCGTAGAGCATACGCGCCACGGCGCTGCGCTGATGGGGCAGCAAGGCAATATCCGGCGTCATGCCGGAGAAGCGCAGGTGTTCGCCGTTATACTCGCGGGGACGGATAGCATTATAGAGATCATTGTACTTCCGGCACAGCGTTTCCCGGCGCTCCGGGTCTTTCCATATCCAGCTTTTGAACGCTTCACGCATCATATCCTGCCGCTGCTGCGCCAAGATAGTTTCTTTGGTATTCAGCGTCCGTACCTCTCGTCCGACTTCATCCTCGACTGTATCATAAACGCGGCTGTCCCGCAGGTTCAGGCTGTCTTCCATGATGGTGTAGGCATTGCGGCGCTTGGTGCCGTAGGTGACATAGGCAAGCGAATTGTTCTCGCTGTCCCGCGTCTTGCCGGTCACGCGCCATTCACCGGTTGCTTCCGAATAAAGCACCCGAATATCCCGGTTTAGATAATATGGCGTTTTCAGCAGTTCCCGGAGAAACTGGGTGTAATATTCCGGCTCGATCCAAGTCGCGCCGATGCGCACATCAATTTCAGATGCAGACAGGTCCGCAGGCTGTGCCTGCTCCAGCGCCGTCACATTACCGGCAAAGGCGGGGTCGCGCTCTGCCGCCTCCCGCGCCGCAGCCAGCTTCTTCCTGACATTGCCGGAGAGGTATTCGTCCGCAGTCTGCCAACCGGTCAGCGGGTCATTTCCGGCTGCGGGGTCTTTGAAGATGACGCCTTGCAGCTCCGTAACGATACTTTCGGTATCCTCGCGCCCAAGCAAACTCGCCATGAACGGCAGATCCACACCGGCGCGCTCTCCGATGGACACCGCAAGCGCTTCACTTGCCGTATCCACATGGTCGATCTTGACCTCGCGGTTGATGGTGCGCTTGGTGAACATATCCGCCTTGCGCTCCAGCTTGCCGGTGTCCTCGTCGATGATCTCCAGCGAACGCAGCAGGCAGTATGCGGAGTCCTGCTCAAAGGCGCGCTTGTTCGCCGTGCTGCTCAGAAGTCCGTACTGCGCGGAAAAGCTGTCATACGCGGTGTTCAGTTCTTCCTGCGCTGCGCGGATCGCCTCATCCGTGCCGCCGTTTATCTGGAGGTCGATCAGACGGCGGGTAATATCGCGGATGCCAATCATCCCGCGAATGCGCTCTGCCGTGGTTTCCGGCACCTCTACCGGCTCCAATGCGGTCGCGTTCTTGTAATACAGCACGCCGTCCTGCTCGGTGTAGCTGAAGCTGCGGACTTCATTGCTGTCCTCGACCATTGCCTGCGGCATTACCGGGAGGTCGGCGTTTGGAAGCTGTATCGGTGTTTCCGGTGCGGCAAGGTGACGCATCGCTTCATCCAGCTGGGCTTCCAGATCAGCGTCCGGCAGCGGGATACAGCGCGTTTCCATCTCGTTTCCGTACATTTTCTTATCCCACACCAGCGTACCCAGCACCATTTCCGGGTGATCGACAAAGTATTGGTTGACCGGTATCCCGTCTGCGGTCTGACCGAGTGACACCCAATCCGGCAGCTGCTCCGGCGGCTGCGCCCGCTTTTGCAGGAACAGAATGTCCGAAGTGACTTCCGTGTTGGCGTTTTTCGCAAATGCACCGCTTGGCAGGCGGATCGCGCCCAGCAGGTCGGCGCGCTGGGCGAGATATTCGCGCACTGCGCTGTCCTTCTTGTCCAGTGTGCCTTTGGATGTGATGAACGCGACAATACCGCCCGGTCGCACCTTATCCAGAGATTTCGCAAAAAAGTGGTCGTGAATGAGAAAATTGCTCGCGCTATACCGCGCTTCCGTCAGCTTGTAGCTGCCAAACGGCACATTGCCGACGGCAAGGTCAAAGGCATTATCCGGCAGCGTCACGCGCTCAAAGCCGTCTATGGTGATATTCGCTTCCGGGTAAAGCTGCCTTGCGATCCGTCCGCTGATGCTGTCCAGTTCCACGCCGTACAGCGCAGCGTTTTGGTATTCCTCCGGCAGACAACCGAAGAAGTTGCCAACACCCATTGCCGGTTCCAGAATGGTTTTCGGCTGGATGCCCATACGGGCAAGGCCCTCATACATTTTACGAATGACCATCGGTGTCGTGTAGTGCGCGTTCAGGGTGGAGCCGCGCGCCGCTGCGTATTCCTCCGCAGTCAGCAGCGTTTTCAGTTCGGCGTATTCTGCCGCCCATTTCTCGTTGCGCTCGTCAAACGCCTGCGGGATGCCGCCCCAGCCGGAATAGCGGGCAAGGACAGCCTGCTCCTCCGGCGCGGCGCTTCGTCCGGCGCTTTCCAATTCTTTCAGTAGTCGAATCGCCGCCACATTGTCCTGGTACTTACTTTTCTGACCACCTACATTGATGTCGTTATCCGACAGGTGGTAGTTTGCCGTGTGTTCAGAGAAGTCCGCCGCCTCCATCGCGGCAGCGTACAATTCATTGAAATCCAGATTTTCCAGCGCCGTATGGACCAGTTCTTGCAGACTGCCGTATTTCTCCTGCAAGACCAATTTGCCGTCTGCGTAGTAGTTGAGGGCGTAGTCGATGAGATCGGCTTCCACCTGAAGTTCGTGTTCTTCTTCGTTTCCTGCCGTGGAGTATCCCAAGCCTACATGATGCAGATCGGTTTCGGGTGGGAAGTCCGTGTCAGAAGTCCCATATTCCTTGTCCCAAAAGTCCAGAATGAGGCTCTTTGCCTGCTTTATCAGCGCATCCTCCGGCTCATAGACGGAATTCAGCGGCTCCTTGTCCTCGGCGGCAGCATGAAGATCCGCGTCCCGCTGCTGCTCCACCCATTCCCGCACGGTGCGGACCGACTCCTTGCGGAAGATGGGAAAGCCGCGGCTGCCGGCAAAGGTATCGTCCCGCAGTTCGACCGTTCCGGCGCGGTAGTCCACGCTCTCCACGTTGAAAATACGCCCGTCGTCCTCTAACTTCATCCCCAGCGGGATAAACTCGCTGCTGTCCATGCTCTGGATGACTTCATACGCACCGGCTTCTTCACGTGCCAATGTCACGCTATGCCCGCGCAGCTGGAGCCGGTTGCCCACAGCCTGCCAGCTTTCGGCAAACCCGGTGACCGGCACTACGCCCAAGCCTGGGATGTCCTGCTCATAGACCTTGCGGGGATACTCTGCGGCAAGCTGCTTTGCCTCCTCGCCGCAGAACAGGATGTACGCTCCGTCCTGCACACCGATCATGTGCGTGGGGTATTCCGCTTTCAGCCGTAGGTATTCCGCGGCATGGATGTGGAACTGCGGCTCCGTTGGTGCTTCTACAGGCTGTGTTTCCGATATGTTTTCGTTATTAGGAACTGTTGTTACTTCTTCTGAGCTTTTCTCTGCAGGCGTAACCGGTTCCTGCTCCGGCTGGGCGGGTGTAGAGAACACCGGCGCGTCCTGCGTTGCGGAAACCGTCATTTCGGAAGTGCGCGCCACCGTTTCAATTTCCTCGCGCACTGCGTCCGGCAGATCGTCCTCGTAGAAAGTCACCGTTCTGTCTGGCTGGATGTGCGCGACCGTCTTGTAATCGCCTTCAAACAGTTCTGCCTTGTTCCAGACGGTCACACCGTTGCCGAGATGCCCATAGCCGAGGTCATACTGCTTTGACCTTGCCGTCAGGTCAATGGTGATGGTGCGCAGCTTCGGCGTTTCTTCCACCGGGGCGGGATTCGGTGCCGGCTGCGGGGACAAGTCCAACGCAAGCTGATCGCCGTCAGAGAGCGGCGCAATCCCGCGAAACAGCTTGCGGGCAGCTTCGTCCAGCGCAGTTTTTGGATTTTCCTCTGTTTTTGTGCGTTCCGGCTTCAGCACTGCCGCGTCTGCTGGGTCAGACTTCCAGAGGTCAAAGGTGCCGTTTCGGTAGGCGAGCAGACTGTCATAAGCGCGGACGCAGGCGGCATAGCCGCGATCCTCCGGCGTCATGCCTTGCAGCGCGTTCTGCATTGCCGCCTGCAAGCGCGCGGTTTCCTCCGGCTCCATCAGCATCGCTACGATCTCCGGGGTATTATCAGAGAGGAAATCGCCGCGCGAATAGGGACACTCCACCGTCTTTGGGGCATAAGAAAACAGCAGATCAATGCGTCGTGCCAACACATTTTTCGTGTAGCCGGGAATCTGCTGCTTATCTTCTTCTGTTAGAAATCGGTCTGCGGCGATCAGTTCTGCAACGCGCTTTTCCACCTGCGCCCAGCGCAGCGTGACCGTATCATATTTGCCGCCATCTGACCGTCCCAGCTTCATACCCTTGCTGTCGTGAGCGATGTCACGGATAATGCTGCCGGTGCCGCCGGTGCCGAAGCGCTGCTTGAGAAAATCCTGCCGTTCTTTCCGGTCTGAATGCCGCGCAAAATAGCTGGATGTGGAAAGCCGATACTCCGTGCCGCCTGGATATACCGACACCATTGCGTCTACTTCGTCCTGCGTGATGAAGCTGACCTTGACCGGCTGGAAAGCCGGGCCTGCGGGAAACTGTCTTGCGGGCTGTGCCAGTTCCTCCAGCGTTTTCAGCTGGCGCACCGGCTGATAGAGTACCCAGCGCATCAGGTGCGGATCGGCGGCAAAGGCGGCGTAAAAAGTGCGCACCTCATCCGTGATGGTTCTCAAACCCTCCGGTGTCTGGAGAGTATCCAGAATGCGCTTGGTCGCATCGGGGAAAAGCGTCGGTTTCTCATGGTACAGCGCGAACAACTTAGGCAGAAGTACCTCGGTTTCCGCGTTCTTTTCGGTGTCCTGCACCATGTACCATAGCCGTTCGGATAACTCCTTGAACGCATTGCCGCGCGCCCACGGAATCTGTTCGGCGGTCAGGTACGCGCCGCGCTCCACAATCTTGCGAATACGCTGCTCTGCCTGCTCCCAAGTGAAGTGCGTTGCAGACATTTCAAACCGCGCCGCTTTTCCTGCCGCGATACGGATGCCGGTTTCATCAAACCACAGGGAGAACGGCGCACCGTCCACCATGAAGCCGCGCCCGCCGATGCCGTATTCCTTTTTGAGAAACGCCGCGATGTTTCCGGCGCTGTCCGTTGCCTGATACCGCGCATAAATCCGCAGGCTGCTGTTATACTCGTTGCCGCCTGCGGCAAGGATGCGGTCGATTACGGAATCCGTCAGACGGGCAGGAAAAAGCGCGGGAGCCGAAGCCTCCGCGCTGTCCAGAATGTGTTCAATTTGCTCGATGGGGGTATCAAACAAGGTCTGCTGTCCGTAGCTTGCCGGGGTGGAAAACGGCGTTTCGATCTCTGTTATGCGTAGATTAGGTCGCTTAGTACGCTCTCCTCCGCGGAGTGCCGGATGCTGTTCATCTGCTGCACCCATGCCATCTGATCTTCCGCTTTCAGCTTCTCGTTCACGCCCATCGTCTGCGCCTGCTGCGCCGTGATGCGATCCATCATCTCCTGCGCCTGCCGGTCGATCTCTGTCAGGTGCATCCACAGCTTGCCGGTCATCAGCATCGAATTGTACAGTCCCTTGCGGTGCTCCATCAGGTACTTCTCCCGCAGCCGCCCGAACCGGCTCAGCTGCTCGGTTTCCGGCATCTCGTCCATCTTCAGGTCGGGGATCAGAAACCCGTTCCGGTTGCTGTAAGTCATCTCGTTCATCTTCTGCGCTCCTTTCACGCACTAATGCAGTAAAGTGGTTGCTTTCATTATAATCGACCGCCTGCGATTTTGCAAGGTCTTTTTTTCGCAGCGCAAGTTCGGTCTGGCGCACCGTGCGTCCGACCTCCAGCAGCGCCGTGCGGCTTGCCTGTGCCGTTGCCGTGCCGAGGTAGGCAAGCACCGAAGGCGTGTTGAAATCCGTCACGCCGCGCAGATCGTCATCGTCCATATAATCCGCCGGGTCGATGCCGCAGCGGGAGAGCAATTCATACTGGACGCTGGCGCGGACGATGTTGCGGAACGCGACCTCAATATTGAGATCGTCCAGTTCCTCTAAAAAGCTATCGTCCTTCTCGTAGATGAGGTCTTGCGTCATTTCGGTGCAGACCTCCAGTGCCAGTTTGTCCGCCGTGTCCATCAGGAGCGAAGCAAGGTCGTGACCGCTGCTGTCGAAGCGTTCCCGCAGCATATCACATACCGCCGCTTTGTGTTCCTCGCGCATCTGCCACAGCCACGGCGTTCTGCCTCCCTTGACCGGGTGGGTATCCGCAATGTCATGAACATAGGCAAGATACGGCTTGCCGCCGTAGCCCTTGCGGATGAGGGCAATCGCCGTGCTGCCGGCATTCACCCAGCGGTGCATATCGTTATTCCAGAAGCCAATATCCGCGCAGGCTGTGGCGTTGGGGCGCTGGGCGTAGATCAAAAGCTGGTCGTCAAAATCATACGCCTTGTAAAACCGCGCCGCCGTGGTGAGAAAGTCCCGCCACGCTGCCGGAGAATTTGTGACCTGTTCGCAGGTGTGTGCGAACAGACCGGAAATGGTCTGTATCTTAGCCATTGATGTGCCTCCTTTGCTTTTGGATTTGATCTTCAATATGCGCTTCTACCTGTTCGAGCGTTTTCCCGTACTTAAAGCCGTGGGAAACGACATTTTCCTCTGCGTCCAGTTTCCGCAGTTCCTCCCACAGTTCAGGGTGATCCGTTATGAGATGCGCCAACTCCCCATAGCTCTGATTGGGGCAGAACCAGCACCCACCACGCCTTGAAACGCGGTATATCGGAGAAAGCAGTCCATATTCTTTACAGAGATCATACGCCATTTGCTCGGTGTAGCCGAAACGCTGCAAAAGTGAGATTTTATTTGTGCCTTGTAGCCGCCGCAATCGTTTTGGCTCGTCCAAAGCAATGCCGATGTACTGGATGTAATCCGTTCCCGCAAGGTCCAGCTTTTTGAAATAGCTACGAATCGGCGGGATTTTTAAGTCACGATTGATCTTGCAGCGTCCGCCCATAGGCCAGCCGCCGTATTTTCCGATGCGTTTAGGAATGCGGCTTCTCTGTATGGGCTGATAGAAACAGTCAAGGTAATCTTTTTCGGCGTGTATCATTTCAACTTCATATCCCCAGCTTTCAAACAGCGGCTTTGCCTGACCGCGTATAAAGCAGATGTGCTCTGGCAGTTCTCCGCTGATCCCGTGCTTTCTGTCAAACATCACTTCGGAAAAGATGATCTTTGACGGCGGCAGACCATGAATGTGATCCAGAATGATACTCGCCGTGCTGTCTTTACCGCCGCTCCAAGAGTGAAAATACTGCATTTCATTCCTCCTATCTATCTCCGGTATCTGAATAAGCAAAGGCGGTGCGTTGGTGCCGCACCGCCTTGAAAAATATTTATCGTTCCTCCTGCGCTCTTACAGGTTTCGGCGCTGCCGGTCGCGGCTCTTTCTGCATCTGTGCAAGCTGGGCGCGGAGAGAGCGCGGTTTTTCCTCGGTGTTTGCCTGAATGTACTCCTGCGTTCGTGTCTTGAGATCTGCTTTCGCATTGGGGTAACTGCTGAAATAATGCCCCCAATAGAAATCGGTAGGCGCATCACCGATGGTATGCCGCCAAGTGACATACGGCTGCGGTGCTCTGGGGTTTTCGCCCAACACAAATTCCACCGCGCCCGCCTGCATCCGGTCGATAATGGCATATCCCTGATGGACGATCTGCCGTTCGCGCTCCGGCTCCTGTGCCATAAACGCAACGATCTGACCGTCCCCGGCGCGAACAGGCTGGAACACGCTGTTTGTCATCATGTACATCCCATCCATTCCGGCACCGCCTTTGTAGCCGCCGTCTGGGGTGCGCTCGCTGTTCAGCAGCACATAGCCGCTGTCCAGCACGAAGCCGGGTTCCTCCCGCTGACCAAAACCCGGCAACCCCATTGGCACGGTCGTTGCCGTAATGCGGGACAGGGACGCCAGCGGTCCAACTTCGTCAAAGGCACTTGGCTGCAAGTCGGAGGGGGAAGCATAGACCGGCACATACACTTTGGGGATCGCCGCCTCACCAGTGGCAAGATGATCCGCAGACTGGTACAGTCCACGGACATCCGGCATGGAGGTCAGCATCGTGCCGTCCCGCAGGATGTACTCTGCGTCCTGCGCCTTTTCATATCGTGCGCCCAAGTGCGCCGCAAAGGTGTCAAACGGCACAGGCTCTAATCGTTTGGTCATGTTATTCATGTGCGCTCATTTCCATCCTTGTTTTGTTTCGGCTTGTTCTCAAACTCCAGCTTGTAATTCACATACCGCCCGGTATCCGCCAGAACGACAATGGCATCGTAGGTCGTGCCTTTCTTTTCGCTGAACAGGCCGGACATCTTTACGCGCCCCTTTTTCAGCAACGCCGTCGCCGCAGATTTCGTCAGTTCCTTGTGCTTATCCTTGAAGAATCGGTCATTTTTCCACATGGTGAAGCCGCAGCCCTGCCGGGTACACTGGAAACTCAGCTTGCGCTCCATGACGCTCCCGCCGCAGCGGGGACACGCACCGATGCTCTCACGCTCATCGAACAGCTCGGTTTCCACCTGCACATTCTTATAGCACGCCACCAGCTCGGACACCTGCTTTTGAATGCCGGTCAGAAATTCCTCCGGGGACATAGCGCCGTGCTCGACTTCTTTCAGCGCAGATTCCCATTCTGCTGTCAGCTTTGCGGACTTGATGCTCTCTGGTAGGATCACAACGAGGTTGTGTCCCTTTTTCGTGGGGAGTAGCTGACGGCCCTTTCGTTCCAAAAAGCTGCCCTTTACCAGCTTTTCCAGCACACCGGCGCGAGTGGCAGGTGTACCCAGCCCGGTGCGCTCTACGCCCTCGATCTCAGCAAAATCCTCCGCACTGGCGTGCTCCATTGCGGAGAGCAGTGTGTCCTCTGTAAAGTGCTTGGGCGGTGTGGTGGAACCCTCTTTGGTCACGGCACGAGAAACGGATACGGTCCGTCCCTGTGTCATCGGCGGCAGCGTATCCGGCGGTGCGCTCGCCTCCGGTTTCTGTTTCAGTGTAGAGAGGAACGCTTTCTCCGTTGCCCGCCAGCCGGGGGTGCGGATCGTGCGTCCGCTTGCGGTAAATACCGCGCCGCTTCGTTCCAGTCGGACAGCGGTATCCTCATACTGATGGATCTCTCCCACGGCGCACAGCAGCCGCACCATCACCAAAGTCAATACATTGCGTTCTCCGGCAGGCAGTGACGCCAGTGCATCCTCTGTGGTCTGCATGGTGGGCAGAAGTGCGTGGTGGTCGGACACCTTGCTGCTGTCAATGACGCGCCCCGCATCGGCAAGGGCAAAGGGCGGCGAGAACGGCAGCAGCTTCACGGACAGTTCGGCAAGCGCCGGCACACGGTCTGCCATATCCTCCGTCAGATAATTGGAGTCCGTGCGCGGATAGGTCAGCAGCTTCTTCTCATAAAGTGCCTGCGCATAGTCCAGCACTTGCTGCGCCGTGTAACCAAACAGCCGGTTGCCGTCCCGCTGCAAGGAAGTCAAATCATACAGCTTGGGCGGCTTTGCGGTCTTAACGGTCTGCTCTACGCCGGTCACGGTGAGCGTCTGCCCCTCACAGGCAGCGCGCAGCTTGTCCACATCCTTGCGCTGTTCCATGCGTTCAGATACCGCGCGAAAGCCGCAATCCAGCTCCACCATGTAGAACTTCTGCTTCTTGAAGTTCTCAATGGCGCTCTCGCGCTCCACCACCAGCGCCAGCGTCGGTGTCATCACGCGCCCTACATTCAGCGTTCGGTGATAAAGGGTGGAGAACAGCCGCGTGGCGTTGATGCCCACCAGCCAGTCTGCCTTGCTGCGGCACAGCGCCGCCGCATAGAGTGCGTCATAATCCGCGCCGGGACGCAGCGCCGCAAAGCCGTCCTGGATTGCGCTTTCCTCCATTGAGGAGATCCACAGGCGCTCCATCGGCTTGCGGCAGTTCGCCATTTCATAGACCAGACGGAAGATCAGCTCACCCTCGCGTCCGGCATCCGTCGCGCAGATGACGCTCTCCACATCGTCCCGCTGCATGAGCGTTTGCAGTACGGCAAACTGCGCCTTTTTGTCCGGTGTGACCACAAACTGCCACGGCTCCGGCAGGATCGGCAGATCGTCCATCTGCCATTTGGAATAGGCAGGGTCATACGCGTCTGCCGCTGCCATTTCTACAAGGTGTCCCAAACACCAGCTGACGAGATACCCGCCGCCCTCCAGATAGCCGTCCTGCCGCTGCCGTGCGCCCAGCACAGAGGCAATGCTCTGTGCCACGGACGGCTTCTCCGTTACGATCAATTTCATGCCTGTTTCCTCCCAAAGTGCTGTTCCATCAGTTCCTTATAGCAGATCCCGATACACGGGCGCTGCCTGCCATAGCCGCAGCCATGACAGGGATGATCCGGGGAAAGAGCCGGGGTTTCCGGCTCTTGTCCACCTGCGGGTTTCTGCTGCATCATGCGCTCCATGCCCGGGCGGTTACTGAACAGGGGCATCGCTGTCACCGTCCATATCCTCGTCCTCACCTGCATCTTCCTCATAGCGTCTGCGGCGTTCGGCTTCTTCCTCGGCAGTGAGTTCAGAAAAGTCCTCCTCCACCGGTTCGTCCTCCGGTCCGGCAAAGGAAATATCGTCCCAATCCTCCGCGTCGTCCAGTTCATGCTTCGGCTTGTAAATCTTCACATAGTAACCGACACCGCCTGCGGCAAGCACAACGATGCCGATGAGCAGCATCATGCCTGTGCTGATGCCGGTCTTAGCAGGTTGCTCCGGCTGTGTGGGTTCGTCTGCCGGTTTTTCCGGCTCTGGCGTGGGTTCCGGCTTGACCGGTGCGGTCGCAGCGGGATCGTCCTTTTCTGCCAGCGCCATCAGGTCGCTTTCGGTCACGGCGTTCAGAAAATACACATTTTCGGTGCCGCGCTGTTTATCAATGACGAGATAGAACACATTTTCATCTGCGGTCTGGATGGTGTAAAACTCCTTGCCGTCTTCGTCCGTAGCGTTATCCACCACTGTGCCTGTGCCGCTTGGGGTAAAGGGATTGGATGAAGTGCCGGTTTCTGCATCAGCGGGCGTAGTCGCCTCTGCGGGAGATGTGGTGGACTGCGCCGGTTCCTCGCTCATGGCGAAGGCGGGGACGCAAAAGAGCGTCATGCAGAGGGCGGCCATCAGTGTGACCGCCAAGGTACGGAATTTAGTTCGCATGGGTGTTGTCCTCCTTATTCAGATGATTCTGCGGCAGCGGTGCGCCGCTGCGAAGCGCACGAAGTACCTCCGCCAGTTCATCCGGCGAAACATCCATGCTCCGCACCACGCCGACAATCTCCGTGTTCTCCAGTTCGCGCTTCTGCTGTTCCAGCTCACGGCAGCGTGTCTGGTACGATGCGACCTTGCCTTTGAGTTTGTCAATTTCCTGTTCGATCTTCTTGATTCTGGGGTTCATACAATGCCTCCTAACAAAAAAGACAGGCTCACAGCCTGCCAAATGCGTAAAAATGTTCCTGCCAGTACGAGGTTTCGATGCTGGCGTATTTGATGGGCGAACCAGCGTGGATCATCATGCCGTTGCCCACATAGATGCCGATATGCGACACCGGACCGTCGCAATCGTAGGTTTTCGTGAAGAATACCAGATCGCCCGGTTTTGCTTCACTTTTCGAGATGACTGTACACTGATTATAGATGCCGGTCGCCGTGGTACGCGGCAGATCGTGAACGCCGCTGGCCGTGTAGACCCAGCACACGAAGCCGGAGCAGTCAAACGAGGTAGATGGACTGCTTCCGCCCCACACATACGGCCAGCCGAGATACTTTTCCGCTTCCGTGATGAGCGCCTTGAACGACGGGTCAGACAGTGCTTCACCGGGGATCTCATACTTCGGCCCCTCGGACGGGTTTGCGTAGATGTTGTCCCCGAAAATATCCGGTCGGTTGCCTTTCTGCTGAAAGATCACCAGATACCGCTTGTACTCATCCTCGGTCAGCAGCTCCCGTACAACGGTTCCCAACGAGCAATTGCGGACGGTCACATACAATATCTTGTAGGTGTATGCCACACGCCTTGAACTGGTTGTGCCGTCCTTGTTGGTATGGCTCACGGTTTTATACCGCGTCTCGGATACTGGCGTCAGCGTGACCGTGTACTGCTGCTCAAACAGGTCTTTGAGCGCCGCCTGCACCTCATCCGGCTTGAAGTCGCCAAATTTCACAGTGAGGTAGGCGATCAGCTCATTGGGATCATGCCCGATGGTGTCCACATCGTAGCGGTATTCGTCGTAGCCGCTGTGCGTCTGCTCGATGCTGCCCATCTCGCGCTCCAACTGCTTTTCCAGTGCCGTGTAGTCCGATTCCGCCTGACGAATATCCGGGTCCTCTGCGGTGTAGGAGGTGCTGGTGATCGCGCCGGTCACGCCCTCCAGCATGGCTGAACAGGAGGACAGGCCGGACATCAGCAAGCAAATCATCAGCGCAAGGATACCTGCCATGCACAGTGCGCCTTTTCGGTGCTGCACGATAAAATCACCGGCAGTCTGTGCCGTACCTGTCACGGCGTTCTTGGCACGCTCCCACACGGTCGCGCCGCCTGCCCCTTGCTGCGCCTTGCGGAGTTCCTTGGCATATTTCCGTTTTAGCCGCCGTTTCTGAAGCTGCGCCTTGAAGGTATGCTCCTGAAGCTCCGGGGTATCCCGAATGGCTTCGCGGTATCTCGCCTCCACGATCGCCTTGGTGCTTTTGCGCTCCAATTTCTCTACCTTGCGGTAGGGTGCGTCTTTGATATAGCGATGCCCATGCCGGACGGCACTGCTTACTGTGCGCTCGGTCACAAACTCCGTCTTGTGGGCAGCTTCGGTGCCCACATTTTCCTGCTCCACCTGCCGCAGCTTGCGGTGCAGCTGTCTATTTGCCATACGGCCGGAAGCCGTTACTACGCGGCCGGCTGTGCTGCCTTTGCCGCGGGGCTTTACTTCTTCTGCCAGATAAACACTGTGCTTTACTTTGCCAGTTTCCGGATCTACGGTATGCTTGAGGGCAGGGCGGCACTGTTTGGGTAAATCCTGCTTTGCCTGCTCCAGTTTACCGCCCAGCACCTCGGCTTTTTTCTTGGCGTTTTCCGCCCGTTCCTCCGGCGTGAATTTCAGGCGCTTACTGCGGGCGGCGTCATCCGCATCGTAGATATTGCGCTTCCATTTCATGCGGATGCCTCCTCAATCCGCTTCTGTGCCAGCTTGCAATACTCCGGGTTCAGCTCAATTCCGATGTAATGTCGTGCAAGCTGCTTCGCTACGGCACCGGTGGTGCCGCTGCCGAAGAACGGGTCCAGAACGATCCCACCCTCCGGGCAGCCTGCCAGGATGCAGGTTTCCGCCAGCTTGGGCGGATAGGCAGCAAAATGCCCGCCGCGATAGGATACCGTGTTGATGTCCCACACATCCCGCTTATTCCGCATGGTGGGTTCCGGCTTGTCCGCATAATATGAGCCGGTTCGCATCATATTGAGTCCCTGCACATTGTTTTGTCCCGGCACCTTTTCAGCATACTTGCCGCCGCAGCACCTACGCCTATACCGCGCAGCAGAGGAGGGAGCCATCGGCTCTGCGATCGCAGCTGCATCGTAGAGATACTTTCGGGATTTCGACAGCAGGAAAATATGCTCATAGCAGCGGGAAGGACGGTCTTTGCAGCTCTCCGGCATGGGATTGCCCTTGCGCCAGATGATGTCACTGCGGAGATACCAGCCGTCTGCGCGAAGCGCAAAGGCAAGCATCCACGGAATGCCGATCATATCCTTGGACTTACAGCCCTCTACCGTGCGGTTCAGTGCCACGGTCTGACCGGTCCTGCCGTTGGGATATTTCGGGTCCAGCGCATCGCCCTGATCGCCTTTTCCGGCAAAGGTATCTGAAATGTTGAGCCACAGCGTTCCGTCCGAACGCAGAACGCGCCGGACTTCGGCAAACACCTCGGTCAGACGCGCAACATACTCGTTGGGCGTACTTTCCCGCCCGATCTGTCCCGCCACACCGTAATCCCGGAGTGCATAATACGGCGGTGAAGTGACGCAGCAGTGAACGCTTTCGTTCGGCAAGCAGCGAAGCGCTTCCAGTGCGTCCATGTTGTAGATCACATCAGTCTGCATGGGGACCTCCTTTCGCCTCCTGCTCCGCAGGCTTCGTTGTCATAAGCTGATACAGCCGGGTATTCTTCGGGAAACGGTCCTCGAAGGGAATGACCTTATCCCCAAAGAACAAGAGTCCCTGACCCTCGCCGCTGTTGGTGACATGAGCCAGCTCGTCCGGCGCGATGGAGAGCCGCTGCGCCAGAATTGCGCGGTCGCTGGCACCCTGATTGAGCATCAGCACAAAGTCGCTGTTTTCCAGAATGTTCTCAATCTCTGGGCTTGCCAGCAGGTCCTTGACATTCTGCGTCAGGGCGGTGGGGATACCGTTCCATTTGCGGAACCGTTTATAGATTTCCGCCGTGTACGCCGCCGTCTGCGGCTCTTTCAGCAGCAGATGGAACTCATCCAAAATGATGCGTGTCGTTTTCCCGGCATAGCGGTTTGCCGTGGTGCGCTGCCATATATGCTTCTGCACATTGCTCATGACCAGCTTTTTCAGTCCTTGTCCTAACCGGCTCGTGTTGTAGCACACAAGGCGGTTATGCAAATCGATGTTCGTGCGGTGATTTAAGTAGGACAGGCTGCCGGTCACATAAATCTCCATTGCCGTGGCAAGATCGTCTGCTCTGGGGTCGTGCTGTTCTTTCAGCGCTCGGTACAGATCGCCCAGCACCGGCATCTTCTCCGGCTTCGGGTCTTTCAGGTATTCCCGGTACACCAAGCCAATGCAGCGGTCCAGCAGGGATCGCTCAATGGGCATCAGGGTATTTCCCTGATTTGCCATCATCAGCTCACACTGGGACATGATGAAATCTGCCTGCATCAGCATGGGCGATTCGCCCACATCGGTGCTGAGGTCAAGGTCCATCGGGTTGAGATAATATTTGCTGTCCGGTGCGAGGTAAATGACCTGCCCACCCAGCGCTTCGGTGAGTGCGGTGTATTCGTTCTCACTGTCCAGCATGAGCTGATCATCGTCCGTTGTGAAAAAGGTGTGGACGATCTCACGCTTGGCGAAGAACGATTTACCGGAACCCGGCGTACCCAGCACGATCCCATTGGGACATTTCAGGGTCTTGCGGTCTGCAATGATGATCTGATTCGTCAGGGCGTTCACGCCGTAGTACAGTCCACCCGGCTGATACACCTCGCAGGTGCGGAACGGCAGGAAAATCGCCGTTCCGCTGGTGGTCATGCCGCGCTGGATCTCCACCAGATTGACGCCCAGCGGCAGTGCGGACATATATCCCTGCTCCTGCTGATAGTCCAGCCGAACCAGTTCGCAGTTTGCCGCGCTTGCAACGCCGCCCACAGAGGTCAGGATGTTCTCTAACTTCTGTCTGCTTGGTGCGATATGCACCATGAGGATCGTCACCATAAAGAGCTTTTCATCGTGGCTCTGCAATGCCTCCAGCAGATTTTCCGCTTCTTTGGCGTAGGTTTTCAGATCCGGCGGGAGAATATCGTAATCGTAGCCGGTGCGGGTAGCGCGTTTCTGTTCGTCGATCTTCGTCTTATCCAGATCGGACAGCTTGCGCTTGACGGCTTTCAGCGCCGCGCCATGCTCCAATGCCTTTGCGTGGATGGTGAAGATCTGGCAGGCATCGCAGTCCAGCAGTGAATTGAGCAGAATATGAGAAAGGCGGCTTGCATCGATTTGCAGGAACGATGCCGCACCATAGGACGCACCCACGCGGAAATAGCGCCCGTCCTTGAACTGAAATGAGCTAGGCGCGATAAAGTCCTTACTGGAAAGTCCGGTCTGGATCAAGGCATTCCAGTTAAATTTGAACTGCTGGGGCGTATCCAGATGCAAGCATTGATGCAGCGCCGCCAGACGCTCATAACCATCCATCGGACGGGCGGTGCTGCCAAGCGACCGGAACGCCGCAATGACATCGCTCTCGATCTGCTCCAGACGGGACAGTGCCCGCACCAGACCTTCCGCCTGCACGGTGTAGGTCAGGCACATCCGGCGCTCGACCTTGCACTTTGCCGCCTGATGCAGCAGGAAATCGCTGAGTTCCTGCCGCACCGGATCCAGTGCATCGCCATTGGGCGGGATGCTCAGATCATGCTCATAGGTTTTGAGGTCCGGGTAATAGCAGATGACGGACAGCTCCAGACCCACAGAGGGTCCGCAGTAATTGAGCAGATCGCAGTAGAGGTCGAAAATGACCACCTGTTCATCGTCCGACACCTCGGTATACGCGCGATCTTCAAACTGGACGCTCTTGCTGTACAGTCCGCCGCCAAGGTCGCACATACCGTTGCGGTACATTTCCACATAGGGAATGGTCTGCTGGGCGGTGGCGGCGATCTTACCGTCGTGTTTTGCCCGCTTTACAGTTCTTGCGAACTCTTTGCGCTGCGCGTTTGTCAGCGGCGTGTCCGGTCGGACGATCAGGCCGCTGTTCCAGCCGACGCTTTTTCGCGAAGGCCGGTTGCTTTTTCTGTTCATAGAGAGCAATATGCTCCACCTCCTCGTTGATTTTTGCCTGCCGTTCCAGTGCGGCAAGGCGATTGTTGGTCTGATACGGACGGTTCCGTGGTGTCAGGAACCGAACGCGGGCATAGTTTTTCAGGCATCGTTCCACCGGCTGACCGTTTTTCCTGTACAGCGCCGTGAAAAAGAACGGCAAGGCCGAAACGATCAGCAGTACCATCGCCGCATCGCCGCCCAGCGGCTTGCGGGTCAGCAGATAGATCGGAACCGACACTACTGCCGCAAGGCTGAAGCACACAAGCTGGCGGCGGGTTAAGCCGAACATGACCTTGTTCTGCACCTGCGTCAGATCCTTTGGGATATAAACTTCCGGCAAAATCAATTCCTCCTTTTAGTGGGCGTGCAGAATGCTCTTTGCAACGCCGCCGGACTTGAATAAGCTGAAACACAGCAGCATAGTGTAGGCGGCGCATCCCCAGATTGCAGCGTGGATATTGCCGCCTGTAAGGGATAGCGTCTTGACCAGTGCGGCGTAGATCGCCACGCAGACCATGATGAGAAACCCCTGCAAGCCTAATGCCGCAAGTCCCCGCACATAGTTCGTGCCGATGTTGCCCCATTCCCGGTTGGCGAAGGTGGCAAACGGCAGCGGTCCGACACTGGCATAAATGAAGATCTCGATCATTCTGCCATAGAGGATGATCATGATGCATACGCCCATCACGGTGAGGGCAAAGCGCATCAAGAAGGTTTCCATCATGAGACCGAACAGCTCGCCTGTGCCCATCGCTTCCAACTCGGTCGTGATAGACGCAAGTGCCGCTGTAATATCGATGCTTGCTTGCGCGTCGATCACGCCGGTCGCTTTCTGCACCATGTTTTGTGTGACATCGAAAATCGCCATGATGAAGTCAAAGGTATGATTGATAACGAAAATGGCGATCCCAGCCTTGAACACCCACTTGACGAACATCCATGTGTCGATGTCGTGCATATTGTTCTTGTCAATGATCATACTGATAAGCTCATAGCTGAGGATCGCCGCAATGACCAGTCCGGCAATCGGCAGGACCGCCGTTTGGGACAAGCTGCGGATGATGGAGAAAACGCCGGAGTTCCATGCCTCCGGCGTTTTTCCCACTTCGCCCGCGATCTCGGCAACGCGGGTGTTCACGCCATCAAACATACCCGACAGATTTCCCTGAATAGCTTCGATCAGGAATTTCTTGATCCATTCATTGATCGCGTCGAATATGAAATCCATAGGCGCTCACCAATTACACGGTGATGAGCGTGGTGATGAGGGGGATGACCTTCACGCCCAGCAGCATGATGCCGCCGCCAGCTGCGAGCTGCTTTGCACCCTGGCTCTTTGCTTATGTGTGATAAAGAAGCAATAGAAGTGTAAAAAATTTTGCCGTTCCTATCCGATACTTGCCTTTGGTATCGGATAGGGCGGGCGGTCATTCGGGCAAGTCCACCTTGCCAACAAAAGAATAGTAAATCTCAATGTCCTGTCTGCGTGTGCCGTTTGCGTCATAGCTGCACTCATGCACAACGATTTTCTCTACAAACTCACGCAAGAGGGTGTGGG
>ERZ779840.1168-NODE-1168-length-26398-cov-4.346847_pt1 | contig 26398 bp, 24 predicted proteins | sample MGYA00511561_ERZ779840 | MGnify/ENA primary metagenome ERZ779840 (study PRJEB29588, sample SAMEA2162036) | human gut metagenome | biome: human gut; feature: human-associated habitat; material: faeces | place: Denmark | collected 2008/2010 ...
TGGGTGTATTCAAGTCTCCTTTGAACGGATAGAAGAGATTCTTGGTTTTTCATTGGATCATTCTTTCCTCCGTTACAAACAGGAAGCTGAACAATACGGATACTGTGTCGAGAAAATTTCGCTCAAAGAAAAATGGGTGCGTTTTGTCCGCATAGCCGCACAGTGACATCATACCTTTGCAAATCCTCTTGCTTTCCTATATAATATAGGTGAAGAAAGGCAGGGGACACACATGAAAAAGAATTACGAATCCGTTTACCGCATGAAACTTACCGGCTATCAGGTCAGAACCGCCATCGGAATCCTGAACGAACGCCGTCTTGCATTGAAGTCACAGGGATGCACCCTTGAGAACAGCGAAGAATATGTGGGCGTATTTAACCTGCTCAGCCGTTTTCTTGACCTGCTTCCCGCCTGACACAACTGAATATCCGAAATCAAGCCATCTTTATACCGCAATTGTGCGGTCAATGAAGGTGGCTTTTTTTATTGCCAAAATTAAAATTCAAGGAGGAACTGAATGTACATTGAAATGAACCAATCCGGGCTGACGCTGACAGACCTGATCTGCGTTGCCCACCGAAAACGAAGTGAGGACACCGGCTTTCCGTATGCCGTGCAGTCCTGCCGATGCTCTAACTGCCGTTATGTCAGTGAAGGCAAGTGTTTTCTGAAAGAGTGCTACTGTATGGCGGAGCGAGTAAAAGCGCACACCTGTACCTTTGCCGAGATTCTGAACACCTGTTTTGCCAATGTAAAGGACAATGTGTTTCACTACCGACTTCGCCTCGCTGCGGAACGGGCAACCATGACGAAAACCTGTTTTCTTGACTGGGAACACCGGGCAAGATTTCAGAAAGCACTCCACCGAGTGCGTGGGAACGATAAAAGTCTCATTGCACAACTTTTTGTCCTTACCGCAACCGAAAGTCTGTGGGGCGCATCGGAAGCGGCAGTCGCAAGAAGCAGTATCTCTTATCTGGACGTTGACTTTCGCGCTTTTTCCGAGAACGACTATCTTTTCTACTGCATTGCCTACGACATCGGAAACGGAACCTCGCATACGGACATAGAGGATTTGTCCAACGACGAAGTTGTGGACTTCGACCTATTCCGCGTGGTGTGTTCCGCGATTGCCATCTCTGTTTACGGCTATGACGCCATCCGTGTGTCTGAGCGATTTAGAAAACACAAGCGCAGAAAGAGCAGAAAGGGCGGGTGGAAGCATGGCGAATGAACCGAATTATTTTTCCAATCCCTCAAAGGACGAGCCGAAGAAAGAGAAAGTCCGTGTAATTCCGCTGGAATACATTGACGAGTTTCCGGGGCATCCGTTCAAGGTGTTGGATGATGAAAGTATGCAGAAGCTGATGAACAGCATCGAGGAGATCGGGGTGCAGTCGCCCATTGTTGCGCGAATCAAGGAAGATCAGAGATACGAGATCATTTCCGGTCACAGGCGAGTTCATGCCTGCCGCAGGCTGGGATTGAAGCTCATTCCGGCGATTGTGCGTGACCTTTCCCGCGATGAAGCCATCATTGCTATGGTGGATGCCAATCTGCAAAGGGAACATATTCTGCCGAGCGAGAAGGCGGCGGCTTATAAGATGAAGATGGATGCACTCAACCGCCAAGGAAAACGGACGGATTTAACTTCTCGACCAGTGGGCGAGAAGTTGTCTGCTGAGGTTGTTGGTGAAGAATGTAACGATAGCGCACGTCAAGTACAACGGTATATCCGTCTTAACGAACTTGTTCCCGAACTGCTTGAAATGGTTGACCGTGAAAGCATTGCTTTCCGTCCTGCCGTGGAACTTTCGTATCTGTCGGAGGACGAACAACGCAACCTCGTTGAAACCATCGACAGCGAAGAAGCAACGCCGTCTCTATCGCAGGCGATCCGCATGAAAAAGCTCAGTCAGGAGGGAAAGCTGGATATGGACAAGATATTTTCCATCATGACCGAAGAAAAGCCGAATCAAGCGGAGACAGTGAAATTCAAGTCGGACGAACTCTCGCGTTTCTTCCCGGAGCGCACCCCGCCCGAACTGATCCGGCAGACCATCCTCAAGCTGCTCGACGCATGGCAGAAATCTAAAGCGACGGAAAGAACGATCATACGCCGCAGCCGTGACGATGCCCGTTAAGACCTTACCCGAAAGCAAACGGTAAGGTCTTTTTCTTTTCCCCTTCCTCACACTCTAACCCCTTATACTATCGGTTTACTGACAGGAGAGAGTATAAGAGATTAAGTTATATATATATTCAAAAAAGGAGTTGGTGACAGATATGACTGTGTAAAGGACGCTCAAAATTCATTTCAAGGAGGAACCATGTTCAGAAAAATCAAGGCGTGGATACGCCGAAAACAGACCGCGATAAAGGCGGTCACAGAAAACAAACACGGCGAATTTTACTTGGATAAGGTAATCGGCATGATTATTGCCGTTGCCGAAGGCAACTGTGATCGGCGGCTTGCTGCTTGCCGGACTGTATGCCTTGTTCAACAATACGGTTCTGCCGGGGCTGACGGATAAGATTCAGTCCATGTTCAGCTAAGACGGATTCGATTGGCGGAGGCGAATTCGTTTTTTTCCGCACAACAAAAAACAAAATCAAATTTCAAAAACGAAAGGGTAAAAAACCATGTTCAACAAAATCAAGAATTTCTTCAACCGTTCCAAAAAGGCTATCGACAACAAGTGCAACGAGATCTACTGCAAGGCGCAGACTGCCGTTGCCAATGCCAAAGCCGAGTTCTATATCGACAAGACCGTCGGGATCATCATTGCCGTTGTGGTCGGCGTTCTGCTCATGGGTATCGTGTATGCGTTCATCAAGGGCAACATTCAGACCCGTCTCGACACCGAGATCGGCAATCTCGGGGATTACACCGCATAAGCGCGTAAGAACCACTTTTCGGGGCAGGTGCAGGAGAAGCACTTGCCCCGGCTAACGGAAGGAGGATATGATGCCGGAAATGATTCGGATACTGTGCGAGGGGCTTGCCACCATCCTGTTCACGCTCATCTGTGCGCGCTTTCTCTGCAAAAACATGAAGAAACGGGACTTTTGCTTTGTCCCATGGCTTCCGTATGTGCTGACCGGGTGCGGCTCAGCGATGCTGTTCCTGCTTGGCGGACTGTCCCCGCGGACATTCTGCGGGATCGCATTTCTGTTTGTGCTGCTGTATGCGTCCGTGCAGGATCACTCTACTCATGAAGCGGACGATATTCTGTCCGTTATGATGCTGATGCTGGCGGTGACAAATATCTCGGAAGCGACCGTTCTTTCACAGCTTCTCGGTGCCGCCATTGTATGCGGTGCGCAGATGCTCATCGCCCTGTGCGGAAAGAAACGCATGGGAATCGGCGGTGCAGACATCAAGCTGTCCACGGCTGCCGCACTACTGCTCGGATTTTACAAGGGGGTTATCGGCTTTATGCTCGGGCTCCTGATTGCCGTGGTTGCACAACTTGTCATTACCCGTAGGAAGAAAGAGCAGAGAACACAGCCCTTTGCACTCCTTCCGTATTTGTCGGTCGGTCTTTGGATCGGCTTTCTGATTTGAACGAAAAATGGAGGTCATTTATGAAAAGTAAAATGAGAATCACCGGCAACCGAACGGTGATAGGAATTATCTGTATTGTCCTCGCTCTCGGTATCACATTCGGGATTGCACCTCTTGTCAACCGCTTCACCGACCGAAAAGTGGAAGTGGTACAGGTAAAACAGAATGTGGAGCGAGGACACCTGATTACCGAGGACGATGTGGAACTTGTCAAGGTGGGAGCCTTGAACCTGTCTGACAGAACGGTGAAAAACAAAAAATATGTCGTCGGCAAGTACGCCGCGACCAACCTTTACGCCGGGCAGATCATGATAGCCGACCTTGTTGCGGAGAAAAGCAACAGCGCGGATGATGTGCTGTCCGCTCTCGATGGAAGCAAGGTTGCCATCTCGGTCAATATCGCGTCCTTTGCGCAGGGGCTGTCCAATAAACTCCGGAACGGAGATATTGTCAGCGTCATTGTCTATGACAAGGAGACGAATCAGTCCCATGTGCCGCCCGAACTCCGGTATGTAAAGGTCATTACGACCACAACCGGCGATTCGGTGGACAGCGACCGGAAAACCGACGCAACACAGGCAATCACGGTTACACTGCTTGCCTCTCCCGATCAGGCAAAGCTGCTTGCTTACCTGAATACCACAACGACCTTGCATTTCTCTCTGGTATGCCGAGGAGATAAGACAGTTGCGGAGCAGTACCTGAAGGTGCAGGAAGATTATCTTGCGTCCCACTCGTCGGAAACCACTTCGCAGGAGGACACCAATGGGTAAGATTATCGCAGTATGGGGGACACCGAATAGCGGAAAGACGGCTTTCACCATGAAGCCCGCCGGGCATTTGTATGAGACGGGGAGACGGAGACAGACCAAGGTCGTTGCCGTCCTCACCGATGTCATTGCCCCCTCCATGACTGTTGTCTTTCCCTTATATCGCAGTGAGGACATTTACTCGCTCGGTGAGCTGCTTGCCAAGACCACGATCACGGCGGACGATATTTTTTCCTATACCACGCTTCTGCGCGGCAGGGAAAACTTCGGGGTTCTCGGCTATCGTGACAAAGAGAATGCCCACAGCCACCCGGCATATACCGGGGAAAAGGCGCTGTCCTTTCTCAATATCCTTGCCGCCAATACGGATTATGTGTTGGTCGATTGCATGAGTGAGCCGGAGGACAGTATTCTGACGCAGACCGCACTTGCAACTGCCGACAGCAGCGTCAGATTGGTAACGCCCGATCTCAAATGCCTTTCCTATGTGCTGTCGCAGTCGGGACATTTCATGACACGCGGATATATGCCGCCCACACAGATCACCGTCATGAACACCCCGAATCAGACCTTTGCCATGCCGGTTGCGGACGCAAGGAGCCATCTCGGAAAGATTGCGGTCACGCTCCCGTTCTCTGCGGCGCTTGCCGAACAGAGTCTGGAGGGCAGTATGAGCGAGATGTTGAAGGATCGGCATTTTATGCAGGCGGTCGGGATGATTGCCGAGAAATTGAGGTGAGCGTATGCCGAAAATCGATTTAGCCTCCCTTGCGGGCATGGTGCAGCAGTATATTTCAAGAAAGTATGCGGCGGCACTCATTGACCGCACCAAGGTGGCGGAACTCAAAGCGTATATCGCGCAGTACCTCTATGACACCGGTTTTACGGTGGACGGATATACCGAAAAGACGCTTGCAGACAGACTGTATTCGGAAATGGCGGAGTATTCGGTATTGACGCACTATCTCGACGATCCCGACATAGAAGAAGTCAATGTCAATGGGTGGGACGACATCGCCATTACGCACCTCGACGGTCGAATTGAAAAGACGAAAGAGCATTTCTTTTCTCCGCAGCACGCAGAGGATGTGGTCAAAAAGCTGCTTCAGCATTCGGGTATGATTATTGACAATGCGTCACCCCTGGCACAGGGGCATCTGCCGAACAATACCCGTATTACGGCGGTGAAAAAGCCCGTGGTCGATGAAGAACGCGCGATTGCCGTCAGCATCCGTAAACTGTACCCGCAGAGAGTGGACAGGGACAACCTCATCCGCACAAACGCCTTGACAGAGGAAATGCTCGGTTTCCTTGAAACCTGCATCCGATACGGCGTGTCCTTCGTGGTTGCCGGGCGTACAAGTTCGGGTAAAACGACGCTGCTCAACGCCTTGCTTGCCGGGATCCCGGATAATAAGCGTATCTATACCATCGAATCGGGCGCAAGGGAACTGTCGCTTGTCAAGCGGAACGGAGCAGGGGAGGTTATCAACAATGTGGTGCATACCATCTCCCGCCCGTCAGATAACGAGGCATATAACATCACGCAGGCACAACTGCTCATGGCGGCACTCCGTTTCGACCCGGACATTATCTGTGTCGGAGAAATGCGCGACCGGGAAGCATACAGTGCCATCGAAGCCAGCTCTACCGACCATACGGTGGTATCTACCGTGCACGGCGGGGGCGGGCGGTTTGCGCACAGAAGAATCGCTTCACTTGCCTATCAGAACTTTGAGAAGCAGTCGCTGCAACAGGCGGCGCTTGCTTTTCCGGTCGTTGTCTTTGCGCACAAGCTGGAGGATAACTCCCGTAAGGTGATGGACATTACCGAGTGCGTGGTCGGTGACGACGGGGAACTCATCTACCGCAAGCTGTGGCAGTACAGAATTTACTGCAACGAGTATGAGAACGGGCGATTCCGCGTGGAGGGAAAATTTGAGCGTGTCAACCCGATCTCCGACTCTCTCCGCTTAAAGCTCCTGCGCGGCGGTGTACCGCAGGAACTGCTGGGACAGTACACTGGAAAGGAGCAAACAGAATGACAGTTGTCTATATAATCAGTTTTCTGCTGATTGCCTTTGGCATTGTCCGCATCCTCGGACTGACACCGGAGAGCATCGGCGCAGATGTTTCCGCTATCCTGGACAGGAAAAAGAGTCTCCGCGACAACGCAATGCGCGCGCGAGGAAAGAAAAGAACCAACAAGCTGGTGCTGTGGCTGGATAAGATCCGCCGCGCACTTTCAGATACGGGCAAAGAAAAATCTTTCGGCGTGGCGTGTGCCGTGGCGTTGCTGCTGATGATCCTCGGCTGTGTCGGCGCCATCGTTATCGGGAATCCGTTTCTGGCTCCCGTTCTGGCAATCGCGCTTGCCATGATTCCGTTTCTCTATTTGCTTCGCACCGTGGAGCAGTATGAGGAGCAGGTGAAGTTAGAGCTGGAAACCGGGCTTTCCGCAATCACTTCTTCCTATGAGCGCACCATGAACCTCAAAAACGCGGTGGAAGAGAACATCGACAACCTCAAACCGCCCGTCAAGGGACTGTTTCAGAGCTTTCTTGTGGAAATCTCGGTCATCAATCCCGATGTCAAAGCGGCAATCTGCCACCTGCGGGAACGGGTTAAGGACTGTGTGTGGGAGGAATGGTGCGACACCCTGATCTCGTGTCAGGACGATAGCCAACTGATCGGAACGCTCTATCCCGTGGTCGAAAAACTGACGGATATGCGTATCGTCAACGCCGAACTGAAGGTCATGATCTCGGAGAACAAAAGAGAATATTATATCATGGCGCTGATGGTTGTTGCAAACATCCCGCTTCTGTATTTTCTCAACAAAGAGTGGTACGGAGCGCTCATGTATACGACCTTCGGCAAGGTCACGCTGGCAATCTGCGGCGCGGTTATGCTCTTTACCTTTTTGAGGATGCAGAAATACTGCAAGCCGGTCGAGTACCGGAGATAAGGAGGGCGTATGATTGTTTTACAGATTATCATCGGCGTGATTGCCGCAGTCGGTGTCGGGTTCCTCTTGGCAGATCTGATGAAGATTCCATCGCTGAAAGCCTCCAAAGCGGCAAACAGCGTCGGACGGAAGGGCAAGAAAAAGACGGGCGTCATCGAACTCTATCGACGGGATTTTGCTACCAAGCTGGCAGGAAAGCTGCATCTGAACGAGTTCAAACGCGCAAATCTTGTTATTGACCTGCGCACGGCGAATATGGAGATCACGCCGGAGCAGTATATGGCGGACGCCATTGTCAAAGCGCTTATGGTCGGGATTCTTGCAATTCCGGCATTTTTTATTTCCGTATTCCTCGGCTTTCTCATTCTCGGTATCGCGCTTTTCGTGTATTTCTCGGAATCCAAAAAGGTGACGCGGAAGATCAGGCAGAAACGAGCCAATATCGAGTACGAACTGCCGAGGCTGGTCGGACACATTGAAAAGCTGCTCACGCACAGCCGTGACATCATCTATATCTTGGAGTCGTATATCCCGATAGCCCGTCCCGAACTTAAAGAGGAGCTGTTCATCACGGTTGCCGAAATGCGAAGCAGCGGAAATATCCGCAACGCCTTGGATTCCCTTGACAAGCGCATCGGTTCGGCGTGGCTGAGTGAAGTCGTGAGAGCATTGGAAACCGTGGAGAATTCTGCGGACACAACGGCACTCTGGACATCACTTTCCATGAAGTTCAAGGAGCTTCAGCGGCTGAACCTCAAAGCACAGGCGAACACCGTGCCGCGCAAGGTCAAGAAGCTGTCGATGGCGCTGATGATGTGCTTTTTGCTCATCTACATTGCGGTCATCGGGCAGGTGCTGATGAATTCTCTGGGCGGAATTATGTAAGGCGGTGATCGGATGAAAATGAAAAGGATTATGAAAAGCACCCGGGGCGAGGGTTACATTGACCTTGCCGTTGCGGTGCTTGTTCTTGTTTTTGTATTGGTCATCGCAATCTCTTTGTGGTCGGCAATCACCATAAAGCAGGATATGCGGTATATGTGTGAGGAACTGATCGCCACAGCAACCTCTACGGGAAAAGTCGGGGAGGAAGTGGAACAGCGATTTGCGGAACTCTGCGAGGAAACGGGCATCGCGCCAACGGTCACTTGGAACACGACCTATTACAATGCGACAAAGAAACAGGTGCAGCTCGGAGAGATTATCACCTGTACGCTGACGCATGAGATTACCTTACAGGGCTTCGGGACATTTACGCTCCCGTTCTCGGTTACGGTCACGCAGTCGGGACTGTCGCGTGTGTATTGGAAGTGAGGCGGGATATGAAGATGCTCAGAAACAAAAAAGGCTTTTCGTATATCTTGACCTGCGTTCTGGTACTTGCGGTGGTAATGATGATCGCCGTGTCCGTGCAGTATTCACTCGTGTTCAGCCTTGTGAGAAGCGAGAAGGAAACAAGCCGATTGGCGCTGGACAGCCTTGTGACCAAATATGCGGTGGAACAGTATGACGCACTCAAACAGGGAGAAGCATATGCGAATCATATCGACCGCACACAGCTTGTCCGCCGCGCCTACAGAACGCTTGGCTTTGCGGATGCCGGAATCACCGAAAAGACCGTTTCCAAGGGCGATGCGTCCTATACCGTCAGTCGCCCGGAGATTACGGCAGCAGACAGCGGAAGCATCGGTGTGACTGTCCGGTACACCATGACCGTACCGTTCCGCGCATTCGGCAGAGTTGTGGCGGAGATTCCGATTCCGGTGGAGATCAATGCAATGCTCAATGAAAAGTATTAAAGGAGAACCAACATGAAAAAGAAAAACAATGTTATGATGATCGCTGTCATTGCGATCACCCTGCTGATGATCGGTTGCGTCGTCGTGATGGGGATTATCCGAAACAGCAACCGAAACAATCCAGATGTAAAGCCTCCGGAGCAGACAACGGACACAACAGATACAACACCTCCGGATCAGACAACACCGGAGATTCCGCCCATTACCGATGACGGAAAGGGAACAGATCCTGCCCCAAAGCCGGGAGATGTGAGTATTGATGTGGAACTGCCTGTCGATGGCAGTCGAGATGACAAACCCGGCATTGACGGTGATGTCGCCATTATCCCCGGTGTGAAAGGAGAAGATGAATGAAGAAAGTATCTATTAAGGTTCTGTCTTTGTTCCTTGTGGTCATGACGCTTGTCGGAGTGATCTCACTTCCGGTGTCGGCGTACAGTTACCCTATGAACTACACGATAACCTATAAAACCAAAGACGGAAAAACGTTAGGAACGAACTCTGGACAGGTAGATGCCGAAGCTACTGTCCGAGAAGCTCTTCGCGTAACCTCACCGTCCTATGATGGCTATGTTTTATCAGATTCAAATGATTCTGTAGTAACAGGAAAGATGATCTCTTGGCGCTTTCCCGCATCCAATTATGTCCGCCACGGGTCGGGAAGCTACACCGTATATTACGAAAAAGCCTGCAAAATGGTCGTCCATTATGTGTATGGCGCATCGCGCAGAACAGCGACAGTGGACAAAACCGCTTACGGAAAGCGCGGCTCAAGCTACACCATCTACTCTCCGACGATCAGCGGATATACGCCGTCTAAATCGTCGGTTTCGGGCAGCTTTTCATCGGAAAGCAGCTCCGCAACAGTGTATTACTACGAAAGCACTTATACCATCTCATTCAATGCGAATGGCGGTTCGGGTGCGCCGTCAAGTATCACCAAGAAGCACTTTACCAATGCCACGCTTCCGTCAGATAAACCCTATCGAACGGGATACACCTTCAAGGGCTGGGGAACGAGTTCTTCCACTTCCTATGCGGCATATCAGCCGGGATCAACATTCTATACGAATGCAAGCATGACGCTGTATGCGATCTGGTCTGCCAAGACTTATACCATCAGTTATAATGCCAACGGCGGATCGGGCGCTCCCGGTTCTCAGACGAAAACCCACGGAATCAAAATGCTCATCTCAAGGGTTGAGCCGACAAGAAGCGGTTATACCTTTCTCGGATGGAGCACCTCGCCCTCGGCATCAAGCGCATCGTATCAGCCGGGCGAATGGTATTATGCAAATGCCGATCGTACCTTTTACGCTGTATGGAAGAAAAACGCACCTGCAACCTATACGGTGTCGTATGACGCAAATGGCGGCAGTGGTGCGCCGGGCAGTCAGACCAAAACCGAAAATGTCACGCTGACGCTGTCTCCTGTATCGCCCCGCCGCACGGGGTATACCTTCAAGGGCTGGGCAACGAATAAATTCATGCCAGGTGCGCAGTATCAGCCCGGCGGGAAATATACCGCAAACGCAAGCGTGACGCTGTATGCGCTCTGGGATTGTGCGCATACCACCACGGAGAAACAGTGGTCGACCGGCTGCGCGTGGAAAATCGTCTGCAAAACCTGCGGGGCAACCATGTCCTCGGGGACCACACACGGTCCGTATGCCTGCGGGAACTGGACGTATGTGAATGCCGCTCAGCACATGCGGACGAAGGAGTGCGGGCGCGGGGATTACAGCACGACCGAGTACGCAAGCCACAGAGCCACAACCCGATATGAGCAGTATTCAGCAAGTCAGCACAGAAAATATTCGCATTGCACGGATTGCGATACGACGATCGGTTCGGTAAGCTATGAGGGTCACACTTTTACAAGCACAACATCGAATGGTCAGACTGTATCCACCTGTTCGCAGTGCGGATATACCAAGACTACGGCGCAGACCTATACCGTAAGCTACAACGCCAATGGCGGTTCCACTGCTCCGGCATCTCAAACCAAGGTTCACGGTGTTACTCTTACGCTTTCCTCGACCATTCCGTACAGATTCAACTACGAATTCCTCGGATGGTCAACAAGCAGTTCTGCAACGACGGCAACTTACACCGCAGGGGGAAGCTATACGGGCAATGCATCGGTCACTCTTTACGCGGTCTGGAAGTACAAGCCCGCAACCTATACGGTCAGTTACGATGCTAACGGCGGTACAGGCGCACCCGGCAGACAGACCAAGACCTACGGTGTAACTTTGACTCTGACAACCATACAGCCGGCCCGCAAAAACTATCTGTTTTTGGGGTGGTCGAAAGACAGAAATGCTACTTCAGCAAGCTATTCAGCCGGTGGTAGTTACACGGATAACACTGATGTAACGCTGTATGCGGTTTGGCAGTACAACCCCGAAACCTACACCATTCGGTATGACGCAAACGGCGGAACAGGCGCTCCTGCAAGCCAAACAAAAACCTACGGAGTACCGCTGACACTCTCTGCGGTCAAGCCGACGAGAACCGGATATGAATTTCTGGGGTGGGCGACATCAAGAAATGCGACGGTATCGGAATATGCACCGGGGGAACGGTACACGGACGAAGCAGGAGTGACACTTTATGCCGTTTGGCGTTATATCCCCAAAACTTACACTGTCAGTTATGACGCTAACGGCGGCGGAAACACTCCCGCAAGTCAGACAAAGACTGAGGATGTCACATTGATCCTGACTTCTACAATCCCCACAAGGTACGGTTACACTTTCAGGGGTTGGGCAACCACTTCGACGGCAACAACGGCAACCTATCAGGCGGGAGGCAGTTACACTGCCAATGAGAGCGTGACACTTTATGCGATATGGAAGATCAACACTTATACCGTGTCCTTTGATGCCAATGGCGGTTCTAATGCTCCCAATCCGCAGAAAAAGACACACGGACAGAGTCTCATCCTGACGGTTGCAATCCCTACGAGGGCTAACCATGTATTTCTCGGTTGGGCGACCGACAGTTCTGCAAAGTCTGTTGCTTACGCTCCCGGTTCAACCTATACCGCCGAGGAAGATGTAACGCTTTACGCAGTCTGGCAGGAACGCAACTACGACTTTTCTGTCAGCGATCTCACGGTGACACCGGACGAAATTGAACAGTATGGCAAGGTCACGGTCAAGTTCCGCGTGGACAATTGGGACAGAAATCTGCCTTACGCGAATGTCCCTGTTGAAGTGCTATTGAACGGTGAAGTCATCTATTCGACTACGGTCAATTTCAGCGCATACGGTGTTCAGAATATCGTGTTTACGCTGAATGTCGGCGCGAGCCTCGGCACACAGACACTTGTTGCAAGAGTCAACTGGGCAGATCATAATAGCGAAACGCGCACGGGCAACAATTCCGTATCGGCGACCTTCACGGTCAAGAAAGTGGTAGAAACCTCAACTTCCGCAGTGTCCGTAAACGGCGAATATACAGAGGGATCGCAGGTCATTTCGAGCTTCTATGTGAACAACGAAGGCTCGTCGGATGTTCTGCCCGAAGATAATGTGTCGTTCAATTTCCTTGTTTACTACCTTGATGGCGGCAAGGTGAAAACAGTCTCTCAGCAGACTTGGGATAAGGTCGTAATCCCCGCAAACGGCAGAAACCTTGTCTATTTCAAATGGACTGTCCCGGCAGACAGTGCAGGAATGACTTTCTACTGTAAGGGTACGGTAAGCCATGCGAACGCAGATAAGGAACAGAACACCGACAACAACACGACCGAATATGCGGTTGTGGCAACGGACTATGTATCCTCTCAAACTCCGAATACCCGTTTTGAGAAAAATGCTCCTGCCGGATACTCGCCCAATGCGACATCACCTACAGCAAAAGCAGGCTCGGCGACCTGGAATATGTGGGTGTACGAGGGCGGCAAGCTCATTCTGAAATCCTACGGCATTACGGTTGGTAACACAACTCCCACAGTAACACCCGGTTCGGGGTGCTTGACTGCGGAAAAGGTCGGAGCGACATGGAAGATGAAATCCGGTTATGGTATTGCACTTTCGTGGAATCCTGCTTTGATTGCCAAGTCCGGATATATCATGCCTAATGCGGATGCCTATACGGAAGCGCAGGCGGTCATGGCGCTGATTCCCGAGTACGGGTACTCCATGGACGCGGGCAAGTACAGAAGCCTTGAAATGGCAGGTGGTATTTATAGCTTTGTCGAGAACCGCGATGCGGACGAAAACGCAAGACTTCACTTCATACCGGTATATGTCGCAAACGGCAGTTATACCGTTTCGGTAACAGCAACACAGATCTGGACTCCCGCCGGAATGATTACGGCAATTCGCAACGCTAACACGCTGTCCATTGACGGTACGGTGTATGACGATTACTATCAGGGGAACAAGTGATGTATGGGATAGAGAAAGAAATGATCGAGGACTACGGCGTTGAGTCCTCGGTCTGGATCGGCGGAAAGCGTATTGTCCTCGGAATCAATGAGGAAAATACGGAAAAGCCGCGGTATATGTCCTGTATCGTCACGGATAACGGTCTGTTCGGACGTTATGAGGGCATCACCACCGATGATTATTTTGAAGCATTGAAGCACTTCGGAGAGAATATCGGTGCTGAAAGCATCATTTTGCGAAATGAGCAAAAAATCGACGGCTTGAACGACACCGCGTGTCTTACCCCAAAAGACATGATCCCGATTGATTGGCATTACAGTATCAAGGAGTGTACAGTTGCAGTCAAGCCGGAGGTGCTGAGTGAGGGGTGCCGGAATATCGGCAATCAGCTCTACTATATCGTTGGCGGATTCGGTGCGGAAGCAAACAGCCGCGGGAGTGCCTGCTACGGATGGAACCTCTGCCGCAGAAAGTATGAGCGCATCGAGCGCTCCGAGGTAATGGGGATTGTGCCGGAATCACTCCTGCCGTATGTTGCAAAGCAAACGCTGGAGGACATTCATCACGGATTCCTGACAACGGATGCTGAAACGCTAAAGAAAAGAGGGGAGGAGAGATAATGGCAACGATACACGCAAAACATTTGTCCATCCTGCGAAGTCTTGTAGAGGCGGGATGTAAAGAGGAAAAGCAGATCGCGTCGCTGACCATTCGGGACGCGGTAAAGCTCCCTCGCAGTTGTCGGATTGAGCTTGCAAGTGTATTGGAATGTATGCAGGCAGTCAAAGAAAACAAGCTGCTTTCCTATCTTGTGGATAACACCGATGAAACGGCGGAGGGCGGTCATGAGACTTGAGAAGATCGCAATCTGGCGGGAAACAGGACTGTTTACCGAACAGGCGGACGGAAGTCGCGGGTATCTCGGTTTTGTGCGCGGAGCATTTGCCGGAGATGAGATCAGCATTGACGCAGGACAACTGCATATTCCGGCAGAAGCACAGTATGAGTATGAAACTCTGCTGTGCTTTTTGCGGTCTGCGGATGCGTCTTTCCTCTTGAAAAGCGCAGCGGCAATGACGGCGGTCTGCTCAGAGCGACTGCAATGCCATATTCCGTATGCCTTCGGTCGGGAATGCTATGGCTTTCGCGTGCTTTCGGAGCGCTGTGCATGGTATATTGCCTGTACTCCCTGGAACGCAATGAAACCGTTTGCGATCTATGCCTATGACCGCACGAAGCTGATGACAGCGCTTGCAAAGGAAGTCGGACTGCCCGAAACATGCTACGGCGTAACGCCATACAGCGGAGAGCGGATGCGCATCCGTTACGGAGATAACTGCTTTGAGGGCTTTCCGCAATACGGACAAAACCGCGAGGAAAACAGACAGTATGCCGCCGAACAAAATAAAACACTCAAGGTGACGAAAGCGCAACAGGCGGCAATGGAAGGAGGCGTGATCTACGGCTGGGATCCCCCAGCCGCAGATCCACGCAATTACGATGAAAACGGGTACTTCCGCACGGACGCGGAGTGGGCAAAGGAGAAAAGAAAATGAAAATAGCAATATACCAGATCAATTCCGACAGGGACAGTGAGCGTATTGCCTTTGTGGGACTTGACAGTCTGGAAAGGCGTCAGGGCAGTAAAGATATTTGCCCCGAAATCTATGACAAAGTGTACGAGGCGGAGGTTGACGGCACATCGCTTGAAGATGTGTATGAAAAGTTCAATATCGACAAACCTGACGATTATAAAGCGAGGTCGCTTTCGGTATCGGATGTGGTGGAGGTTATTGAGTCGGATTCGGTAGAACCCGGCTTTTATTTTTGCGACAGCATCGGGTTTGAAAAGATTGATTTTGACCCCGATAAAGCAGAAACCGTTAAAAATGAAACCATCAAGGTGCTGATGATTGAGCCTGAAAAGAAACCGTATGTCAAGGAGATCGGCTCCGATCTGGAATCGCTTCAACATGAGGTGGACGGGGATATTGAGGCTTTTTATCCTACGGAAGATGAGGTCGCGTTCATTGTCAATGAAGAAGGTAAGATCAACGGTTTACCGCTGAACCGCGCGATTCGTAACGATGACGGAGTGATTATTGACATCGCTGCCGGAAATCTCATGATTACGGGACTCGGAGAATCGGACTTTGCTTCGCTTGACGAGGAGAGAATCAAAAAGTATTCTGAGAGATTCAGAACTCCCGAAATGTTTCTGCGGGTGAACGGACAGCTCCATGTTCTCCCGATGCCTGAGCCAAAGCCGAGAGAAAAACACGGGGAGGAACGCTGATGGGATATATTTTCGGAAATCAATGCGGCGTTATGACCGTAAATGACGAGAGAACCATCGGTCAGCCGAAAGAGATCCGCTTCATCAATTCAGGCTATGATCTGCTTTTCAAAATTCCGGACGGCGGATATGTAGAGATCAAGTATAAGGACGGCAGAATCAAAGCGTATCAGTGCCGTTTTCTTGATCCTTACTATTTCTGCACAGCGGACGGTCGCTCGTGGCATATCTGCGAGTTTGCCGAGACGATGGAGCGCATCGGAGCCAAGTATTATGAAAGTCCCGAAAAACACGAGGTCTGGTCGGATATGGATCTGGACTTGGACAATTGGCGGGACTATTTACAGGTGGAGTACCCGGAACTTGACGAAGATGGACTGTATGAAAAGATGCTGGAACTCAATGCGGATTATCTTGATGACGAGCGTAGCAATCTCAAACAGCCCATCGGCGGCAGCTTGCTTATTATTGCCGACCTCGGTCTTTGGGATGGACGACATCAAGGGTACAGGGAAAAAGCCGATGCCGACCTTTCGGACTGTCTTGACTACCGATATGACAGCGCGGAGTGGTATGTTGACCGGAACGGTGAATTCTGCGGAAGTCAGGCGCACCATGACGGAACAAATCACTATGTTTACCGCAAAATCAAGGACAGCGCGACAAACGATGATATTGACGATCTGGAAGCAAAGCTCTATGACGGTACTGCCACGCAGAAGGACATTGACCGTGTGACCGAAAAGCTCGGAGACAGAGTGGCAAAGGTCTACGGTTGGGAACTGCCCGAAAAGGTATACCGCTTTGAAGAACGGAAACGCGAAAGGGAGGCAAGATAATGAGCAATAGAGTAGATGCACGGGATGAATGGTATGATCTTGTGGAGGTGAAGGAACAGCCGATGCTGTTCACCTGTCTGCGGGTTGATCGCACCACCGTGCCAAAGGGATATTTTCTTTATGAAATCCGTGAGGATGACGATGGGAACGGAGAACCGTGTCAGATTGCAAAGGGAATCCTTGTCAATCACTTGGGAACGCTGATTTCAAACAAGCCCATCTCGCTTCCTGCGGACGGATATTTGGATATTGACCCGGAGGATGATTGGAACTATACAGGAGATTCCATGCGGCTGGATGAATATATGAAGGAATGTCCGGCAAAGAAAGACCGGTCACAGGAAAGATAAACGAAAAAGAAAGGACGATACAAAATACCGAGAAAAATTGATCTTTTGCAGGAAGTCTATCAGACGCAGCTTGCCACGCTGACCTATTCGAGGGAGGTGTGGTGCAGTTTCCTGCGGACAGCGGCATTTCAGTACAAGTATTCGTTCCCCGATCAGGTGCTCATCTGGTCACAGCGCCCTCATGCGCGGGCGTGTGCAGAACTTGAACTTTGGAATAAGGTGTTTGACCGTTGGGTCAACCGCCATGCCAAAGGAATTGCCCTGATCAAGGATAAGGGCAGTTATACCGGTATCCGCTATGTCTTTGATGTGGCGGATACCCACGGGCGTCACGGGGAGGAACTGAAGCTGTGGCAGGTGCGGAACGGGTATCACGATGATGTAACCGAAGCGCTGGAGAATCGGTTCGGAGAATTGGAGGATGACAGCAGTTTTGTCGCGTCGGTGATTTCCGCGTGTCAAAATGCGGTTGAGGATAACATGACCGACTACCTCTTCGACCTTTCCCGCCTGACAGAAAACAGTGCCTTGCAGGGGATGGACGAGGACAATCTGAAAGTCAGACTCCGATCCATCCTCATATCCAGCGTGGCATACACGGTGTTGACGCGCATCGGTGAGGACAGCGATATGTTTTTGGATTTCGATGCGTTTGATGACCTCCGCTTCTATAACACTGCCGAAACCATCAATCTGCTCGGCAATGCCACACGGGATATTTCCGAGGTATGCCTGCGGGAAATTGAGCGCACGGTCAAAAACTGCGAGAAAGAAAATCGCACCTTTGACGAAAAGAGAGAAAACGAGTACAATAAGACTGAAACCGAAAAACAAAACCACAGACAGGAGGAAAAAGAATATGGACGGATTGAATCTGACCTACCACGAGGCACAGAACGGGATGCTGTATCCCGACCTGAAACTGCCGGAGCAGACGCATTACCCAATCGGCAAGTACGGCAACCTGCGGCTTCGATACCTGAAGGAGCACAGGAAGGGAACATACACAACGCTGCTGACGCAGTGCCGGCTGAACAGTCATCTGCACGAGATCGAGCAGACGGCGAAGACGATGCTTTCGCGCCTTATGCAGCAGATGGCGGAGAGCCGTGGGGTGAACGAGCAGATGAAAGCGGAGAATCCGATGCTTTGGGTGCAGGAGATGAACAGCATCAAAGCGTCGGCGGAGGAGACGGTTCTGAACGACCTGATATACTCGTAAGTGAAAAACAGCCCCGCAATTATCTTGACGGCGACGATCTCATAAAAATATTGAAGCACGGTGACGAGCTTGCCCACAGCAAGCAGGACATCGTGCTTTTTCTGTCTCAGGAAAAGGATGAGGAGCGTAAAAATCAGTATATCCGTGCGTGCTATAAGCCGATGGCCGTTTCCATTTACAAGGATGAAACCCACACCGAATATATCGGGTACAGCAGCCTGTTTGATGATGGCTTGCATCTGTTTGAGGGGACATTTCTGAACCCGAAAGCGGAAATGTCATTCTCGTGGCAGACGACGCGGGAGCTGATTGAAGCGCTTATCAAGGATAACAACTATCTGGATGAACCGATGCCGGAAACGCTTGCGAAAACAGCGGTGAAAGAGGAACCTGAGCCGGTCAAACAGAATTTCGCCGTATCGCAGGAAGTCATTGACGGCTTTCTCCGCCTCGGCGGGTGTACGATCCGCAGCAATTATCGTATCTATGGGTTCTACCGGAGAGCAAACAATAAGGAAGAAAATATCCGTTTCCTCCGTGCCGAATATGAAACCGACGCCATCGGTTTGATTGTCAACGGTCAGAGATGTGCCGTTTCGTGGGATGAAAATGGTGTGACTTTCGCTGCGGGGGAGAGCGTCGCAACCGCATGGAGAAAATCTACACTGTCGTGGTCGGAAATAGATGACCGCATCCGTCAACTGATTGAACTCGGTCAGTATATTTCAAAGGATGAAGCGTCAAGCGCGGTTGCTGTTTATGATAAGTCCGTGGCGGAGAAAGTGACGAATGTCTACCGGGATTTTCTGAGAGACGCAGAGTTCCCGGAAAAGCCTCCCCAAAACGACTATCAGAAACAGGTCATTTTCTTCTTTGCGACACTGCATGAGCCGGGGAAAGCAGAGCCGTTTATTCCCGTCTTTGAGAAAGCGGTGGATGCACTGACGGGTGAAGCCCGCAGACGCGAGGGTTACACACCGCAGTTTGTAAAAATGCTTGTCAGCAGCTATCGCCGTGATCCGGTGGAATACCCGCAGGAGGAATATGTTCTCCCGCCTGAACACTACCTGTCGCAGGATCAGATAGACAATAACCTGATCCATTTCGGCAGCAGTGTCTCGGATTGCAAGTTCCGCATTTATTCGTTCTTCCTGCAAAACAAGAACAAACAGGAAAGAGCGAGATTTCTTTCGGATGAATACGGTATCGGCGGTTCTTATGGCGGCAGACAGGACGAGAGCCATGATAGCAAAGGATTGGCTCTCGCTGGCGGGCTTGACAAGAACGGAGTCAGAAATGTGCTTTTGAGTTGGACGCAGGTGGCAAACCGTATAGACGAACTGATCCGAAGTGACAGATGCCTGACGGCAAAAGAGGTCGAACATCTTGACGCTTATGAAAAAGAGCAGATTGCAAGACGGATCGTAAACTTTTATTACGGGAAATCCGCTGAAACGCCCCGTCCGTATGAGAGAAAGGACGGGGACTATCTCGGAAGCGATGCCGAAAAAGAGGTGTACCAACAGCTTGGCGATGCCGAGCGCGTAAATGTGATTATCGGAATGATGCAGACGGTATTTGATTCCGAAATGCCGAGGAGCTACACTTACGATCACGACAGAGAAAGTCTTGCCGATGTCAGACAGTTTGCCGAGGGCAAATATAACCTTTTTCCGGGCAGTAAGTACCGTAAGAAAGAGCAGGTTACAGAAGTCCCTCGCGTCATTCAGCCGATAGAAACCGGGCAGGAAGAAAGACCTTCCGACATTGACTTTACGCAGTACGGTCTGAACCTGAAGCTCGGCGATTGGCTGCACATCGGTCAGAGCGAGGTACAGTTATCCTCTGCAACCGCCAACGGCGTTGAACTGTACGACGGGACGCTGTTCCCGATGGAAATGACGCTTGCGGTATTTGTTCGGCGTATCAAAGAGAATCCGCTGAATGAGGCGTTTTTGCTCAAAGAGAGTGAGGCGGTTGTCAATGAGCCGATGCCCGCACCGGTTGCACCGAACGAACCGGAACAAGCGGACAAACACGAAATTGCGGCTTATTCATTGGGGGATTTTTACGAGTTTTTCGATGATGACGCGAAGAGAACTGCGGAAATCTGCGACCTGACAATGACCACCCGCGCGATGGCAGACGGCACAAGACACCCGATGTGCGGTGTCCCGAAATACACCATAGACCGCTATGAGCAAAAGCTGAAAGAAGCCGGATATACCGTTGTGCTCCGGGATTTCAAGGAGTTCAATGCCGATAGGCAGGCAACTCCGGAGCCTGACAAGGATATTCCGACCGAGGAGCATATCTTCCTTGATTCGACAAGAGAAGAGCTTTATTGGATTTATTACAATCCCGATTCGGATGCGGGCGGACAGCTTGTAACGAACACGCTCTCTTTCTCCGTATTCAAAGAAGCCTATGAGGATTTTGTAAGCAACGGCGGAGATTTAACGGACAAAGAACAGAGAGACGCTTTCATCGACAGTATCAGTGAAATGGCGGATTGCGAGCTTGCGGATGCAAGAACACCGTTCTTTGCGGAAGCAATGGCAACCTTCAATACGGAGCCGGACTATACGGGATTTACGGTAGAGAACCTTTCCAAGATCAACCGGGAGATTGAGGGCTACATGGTAGACATGGAAGCCGAGAGAGCAGGTGATGCCTACGAAGCGGAGTATGGAGCTGACGGTTATCGGATGTTTCCGGGCAATGCGCCGGAAGCGGACAGCGAAGAAACGGCAATGCCTACCTTGCAGGAGGAAAAGCCGAAGCCGAAAAAGACAATTACGACATTTCATCCGGAAATCCCGTTTGATGAAAAGCACGACTTCCGTATTACGGACAACGATCTCGGCGTGGGCGGCGCGAAAGAGAAATACCGCCGCAACATTGCCGCAATCCGTCTCCTGCATACGCTGGAGGATGAAAACCGTATCGCAACACCGGAAGAACAGCAGATCCTTTCGGAGTACACCGGTTGGGGTGGGCTTCCGGATGCCTTTGATGAAAATAAAGATAGCTGGGCGCAGGAATACCGGGAGCTTTCCGAGCTTCTTACTCCTGCCGAGTATGCCGCCGCCAGAGAATCCACTCTGACGGCTTTTTACACGCCGCCCGTCGTCATCAAGGCGATCTACAAAGCACTTGAAAATATGGGCTTTGCCCGCGGCAACATTCTGGAGCCGTCATGCGGCGTCGGAAACTTTATGGGACTTGTGCCGGAGAGCATGAGCGAATCACGCTTTTACGGTGTGGAGCTTGACAGCATCTCCGGTCGCATCGCACAGCAGTTGTATCAGAGGCAGAATATCTCGGTCACGGGTTTTGAAAACACCGCATACCCTGACAGTTTCTTTGATGTCGCAATCGGAAATGTCCCGTTCGGACAGTTCAAGGTGCAGGATAAGCGGTATGATCGGAACAGCTTCCTCATTCACGATTATTTTTTCGCCAAAGCGCTTGATCAGGTGCGTCCCGGAGGTATCATTGCCTTTATTACGAGCAAGGGGACGCTGGATAAGCAGAACCCGTCCGTCAGACGGTATATCGCCGCCCGCGCGGACTTCCTCGGAGCAATCCGCCTGCCGGATACGACCTTTAAGGCGTCGGCAGGCACGGAAGCAGTCGCGGATATTATATTTTTGCAGAAGCGCGACCGCATGGTAGAGTGCGATCCCGATTGGTGTCACCTCGGAAAAGACGAAAACGGCATCGAGATGAACCAATACTTTGTCGAGCATCCGGATATGGTACTCGGCAGTATGGTAACGGAATCGGGTCCTTTCGGCCCGCAGACCACCTGCAAGCCGTTTGCGGATATGGAGCTTTCGGAACTGCTGTCAGAAGCGGTCAGCAACATCCACGCCGAAGTATCCGAGGTCGAGCAGGACGAACTGACAGGAGAAGAATCGGACGGTATTCTTCCGGCAGACCCGTCTGTGCGTAACTTCTCGTATGCGCTTGTGAACGGTAAGGTGTACTACCGCGAGAACAGCATTATGAAGCCGGTGGAAACCTCTATGACAGGGGAGAACCGCATCAAAGGTATGATTGCAATCCGTGACACGGTGAGAGCACTCATTGATGCTCAGCTTGAGAATTATCCGGACGACGCGGTACACGCTCTGCAACAGAAGCTGAATGAACAGTACAACCGTTTTACCGCCAAGTATGGACTCTTGGGCAGCCGCGGTAATGCGTCCGTGTTCGATGAAGATAACGCCTACTTCCTCTTATGTTCGCTTGAGAAGCTGGACGAGGAAGGCAATCTGAAAGAAAAGGCGGATATTTTCACCAAGCGTACCATCAACCCGTGCCTGACAGTTGACCGTGTGGATACGGCAAGCGAGGCGCTGGCAGTTTCGCTCGGGGAACACGCCTTTGTGGATATGGACTATATGAGCAAACTGACAGGAAAAAGCGAAGCAGAAATTCTTGCCGATCTCAGAGGCGTTATTTTTCTCAATCCGCTTTACGGGTCCGGAAACGACAAGCAACCCAAATACTTGCCGGCAGATGAGTATCTTTCCGGCAATGTCCGCGAAAAACTTGCAGTGGCAAGGCGGAGCGCGGAGCAGTCCCCGGATGATTACGCCGTTAATGTGGAAGCGCTGGAAAGAGTACGGCCGAAAGATCTGACAGCGTCGGAAATCGGGGTCAGGCTCGGTTCCACATGGATTCCGCCGGAAGATATACAGGCATTCGTTTTTGAGCTTCTTGAAATTCCGTACTACTATAAGTACCGTATGCAGGTGAAGTTTGAACCGATTACGGGACAGTGGCGGATCACAGATAAGTCTTACGGAAAAGGAAATGTAAAAGCGACCAGTGTATACGGCACTTCCAGAGTGAATGCGTACAACATTATCGAGGATTCCCTCAATCTCAAGGATGTGCGCGTCTTTGACTATATTGAGGATGAAAACGGTAATAAAAAAGCGGTGCTGAACAAGAAGGAAACCACGATTGCGCAGGGCAAGCAGGAAGAGATCCGCCGTAAATTTGAGGAATGGATATGGAAAGATCCCAATCGGCGTGAAAGGCTTTGCAAGCTCTATAACGAGAAGTTCAACAGCATACGCCCCCGCGAGTTCAGCGGCAAACACATTCGCTTCTATGGGATGTCCCCTGAAATAAAGCTCCGTGACCATCAGGCAGACGCGGTTGCCCGTATTCTTTATGGCGGAAATACGCTTCTCGCCCATGTGGTAGGCGCAGGGAAGACCTTTACGATGGTAGCCGCAGCGCAGGAGAGCAAGCGGTTGGGACTTTGCAGCAAATCCATGTTCGTTGTCCCCAATCACCTGATCAATCAATGGGCGAGTGAATATCTGCAACTATATCCGTCTGCCAATATTCTTGTCGCTACCAAGAAAGATTTTGAAACCAAGAACCGCAAAAAATTCTGTGCACGGATTGCAACAGGAGACTATGACGCCATCATTATCGGTCACTCACAATTTGAGAAGATACCCATGTCGTCAGAGCGTCAGGCAATGATGTTGCAAAACGAAATTGACGAGCTGATGGACAGTATCTCGGAACTCAAGGAAAGTCGCGGAGAGCGCTTTACTATCAAGCAGCTTGAGAAAACCAAGAAGCAGCTACAGTTGAAGCTGGACAAGCTCAATGACCGCAGCCGCAAAGATGATGTCGTGACCTTTGAACAGCTCGGTGTTGACCGGCTTTTTGTGGATGAGGCACACTTTTACAAAAATCTTGCCGCATACACAAAAATGCGGAATGTGGCAGGCATCTCGCAGACCGAAGCGCAAAAGTCCTCCGACCTTTATATGAAGTGTCGGTATCTGGACGAAATCACAGGCGGAAAGGGCGTAACCTTTGCAACGGGAACACCGATCAGCAATACGATGGTAGAACTCTACACCATGCAGAAGTATCTGCAATATGACGCGCTGAAAGAAAAGGGATTGACCAATTTTGACGCATGGGCTTCGACTTTCGGGGAAACGGTGACAGCGATTGAGCTTGACCCTACCGGAACCGGCTACCGAGCCAAAACCCGCTTTGCAAAGTTTTTCAACATTCCCGAACTCATGGCGATGTTCAAGGAGGTTGCCGATGTACAAACGGCGGATATGCTGAATCTCCCCGTTCCGATGGCAAATTTTCATATTGAGAAAGAGCCGTCCAGCGAGATTCAGAAAGAGATGGTGCAGTCCTTTGCGGACAGAGCAGCAAAAGTTCATTCGCACATGGTATCGTCGGATGAGGACAATATGCTTTTGATTACAAACGATGGACGAAAAGCCGCGTTGGATCAGAGGCTACTGAATCCCGACCTGCCGGACTTTGAAGAAAGCAAGGTCAACCACTGCGTGCGCAATGTCGTGGATATCTGGAGGCGGACGGCGGAACAGAAGTCGGCACAGCTTGTATTCTGCGACCTTTCCACGCCGCATCATGACGGTAAGTTCAATGTGTACGATGACATCAGGAAAAAACTCATAGAGGAGGGGATACCCGAATCCGAGATTGCCTTTATCCATGATGCAGACACCGACGCAAAGAAAAAAGACCTGTTCTCCAAGGTACGAAGCGGACAGGTCAGGGTATTGATGGGTTCAACTTTCAAAATGGGAGCCGGCACGAATGTGCAGGAGCGCCTGATAGCGCTTCACGATCTGGATGTACCGTGGCGACCGTCCGATCTGGAACAGCGCCTCGGTCGAATCGTCCGTCAAGGCAACAGCAATCCTGAGGTGGAGATATACCGCTATGTCACGGAGGGAACCTTTGACGCATATATGTATCAGCTTTTGGAAAGTAAGCAGAAGTTTATCAGCCAGATCATGACTTCAAAGTCTCCCGTGCGCTGCGCCGAAGATGTGGACGATACGGCGCTGTCTTATGCCGAGATTAAGGCGTTGGCAAGCGGAAATCCGAAGATTATGGAGAAGATGCAGCTTGACGCGGATGTGGCAAAACTGAAACTGCAAAAGTCTGCACACCTGTCCGAGAGGTATATGCTGGAGGATCAGCTGTTCAAGGATTTTCCGAAAGAAGTTTCTGAAGAGGAAGAACGCATTGCGGGATATGGGGCGGATATTGAAATCGCCAAGGAAAACACGCATAAGGACGACAAGGGCTTTTCGCCCATGATCGTACAAGGAAAAGAAATCACGGTCAAAGCCGAAGCGGGCAAAGCAATTCTTGCATTCTGCAAGAAGATGACCAATCCCGATCTCCGACCGCTTGGCGAATACAGAGGTTTCAAGACCGAAATCGGGTTCGACATATTCGGGCGGGAATTCTTCATGATGCTTCGAGGAAATTTGAGGCATCGCGTCACGCTCGGACAGGACGCTAACGGTATTATTACCCGTTTGGATAATGCAATCGACTCATTTTTTACAAAGCAGTGCCACTGTAAGGAGCGGCTTGCGGAGCTGAAACAGCAGATTGAAAATGCCAAGCGGGAGGTAGCAACGCCGTTTCCGCGTGAGGAAGAACTTACGGAAAAGCTGAAACGCCTTGACGAACTCAACGCAGAACTCAACATGGACAAGCCGGAAAACGAATTGGTTGACGGTGAAAGGGGCGGCGATGAAACCCCATCCGAATCGAAAGAAAGTCGCCCGGAAAATGACCGACAGGAAAGAGAACAGGATGACGACAGAGAGGAGGAATGCCGATGAAATACGGAATTGCAGTCCGCATTGTGGAAACGGGTTATGTGGAAATCGAAGCGGACTGTGAAGCCGAAGCAAAAGCAATGGCAGAGGACGCGGCACTTGACGGTCGCGTCCTTTGCCATGAGGCGGAAGTGGAGAGCGTGAAAGTTGAAAGCGTGTTTTGTCCCGAACATAGGGATTGAAAAAATGCATATTCTGTGATATACTATTGTCAGAGAATATCAGGGCAAACGAGGCGCAGATGATGGAACAGAACGAATGGGAGAGCTTGTCTCCCGAAGAAAAAAGGGTACAACTCTATCTCAAACAGAAGGCAATGTTGGAAGCCTTTCTTGAACGGGGAGCAATCTCAAAAGCACAGTTTGATAAGAGCCTCGGAGACTTGACAGAGAAGATGGGAATGCAGGAGTATTCATCATCGACTACAAGAAGTAAATGGTAACGGGATATCGGCAAATCGAAATTTATAAAGGAGAATATTGATGAAATTATTTTTATGTTCGCACTTTTCAAGTG
>ERZ779840.1169-NODE-1169-length-26358-cov-4.302969_pt1 | contig 26358 bp, 23 predicted proteins | sample MGYA00511561_ERZ779840 | MGnify/ENA primary metagenome ERZ779840 (study PRJEB29588, sample SAMEA2162036) | human gut metagenome | biome: human gut; feature: human-associated habitat; material: faeces | place: Denmark | collected 2008/2010 ...
CGCAGGACATGCGTCCTGCGGCCGAAACGCAGTGCTATGATCTGCTTGACAGCTTAGAAATTGATTATTCTCGGGTCGATCACGATCCCGCAATGACCATCCCCATGTGTCACGAGGTCGAAAAGACGCTTGGCGCGCCCATCTGCAAGAATCTGTTCCTTTGCAATCGGCAGAAAACGCAGTATTATTTGCTGCTTTTGACCGGCGATAAGGTATTCAAGACCAAATTTCTCTCGCAGCAGCTTGGCTGTGCACGTGTTTCCTTTGCACCGGAGGAGGATATGCAGGCAATGCTTGGCGTAACGCCCGGCTCTGCGACGGTTCTCGCGCTGCAAAACGACAGGGAACACCGTGTGCGTCTTGTCATTGACCGCCCTGTTTTGGACGCGCCGATGTTTGCCTGCCATCCCTGCCGGAATACCTCGACCGTTGCGTTCCCGACCACCGAGCTTACAGAGAAAATTCTGCCCGCGATTGGCATTGAACCCACGGTCGTCGATCTGCCGGAGGAGCTATAAGATGGCCGGCCGCTTTGCGCCCAGCCCATCCGGCCGGATGCACTTGGGCAATGTCTTTTCCGCGCTGCTGGCGTGGCTTTCTGCGCGCGCCGCCGGAGAGGAATTTGTCCTGCGCATCGAGGATCTGGACCCCGCGCGCTGCCGTCCGGAATACGGCGAGCTGCTCCGCGACGATCTGCGCTGGCTTGGTCTCGACTGGGACAGGGAAATGCCCATGCAGAGCACGCGGACGCAGGTTTATGCCGAGGCCTTTGAACGTCTGCGTGCGCAGGGGCTGCTATATCCATGCTTCTGCACGAGAAACGAGCTGCACGCGGCCTCTGCGCCGCATGCCTCAGACGGCACGCCCGTCTATGCCGGTACCTGCCGGAACCTGACGCAGGCGCAGATCGCCGCGCAGACGCGCAAACCGGCTTGGCGCATCCACGTTCCGGATGAAACGATTTCCTACACGGACGGCGTTTACGGCGAGATTTCCCAGAGACTTTCTACTGAATGCGGGGACTTTATCCTGCGCCGCTCCGACGGCGTGTATGCATACCAGCTTGCAGTCGTCTGTGACGATGCACTTGGCGGTATTTCACAGGTCGTGCGCGGGCGAGATCTGCTGTCCTCCACGCCGCGCCAGCTCTGGCTTTTTGAAAAGCTGGGCTATGCCGCGCCGAAGTATTTTCATGTTCCGCTGCTCGTTGCGCCGGACGGCCGCCGCCTGAGCAAGCGCGAACGCGACCTCGATCTATCGCGTTTGCGTGCACGCTGTACGCCCGAATTGCTGATCGGAAACCTTGCGTTTCTTGCAGGATTGCTGCCTGCGCCCTGCGCCGGCACCGCACGGGAGCTGATTGAAATTTTCGACTGGAAAAAGATTCGCCGCGAGGATCTTGTGATTACCGGCGATTTTTTGTCGTAAACGGTTGAAAAAACTGCCGTGAATTGCTATAATACTGTTTTGTTAGAACAGACTCATTTTGAAAGGATGATTCTTTTATGTACAAGATCGTTCGCAAGAAGGAGCTGAACTCCGCAGTCACCCTGATGGAGATCGAAGCGCCCTTTGTTGCAAGAAAGGCGAAGGCCGGTCAGTTCATCATCTTCCGCGTGGATGAAGCGGGTGAGCGCGTGCCTCTGACCATCGCCGGTTACGACCGCGAGAAGGGCACCGTCAGCATCATCTTCCAGAAGGTCGGCCTGACCACCAAGATGCTCGGCGAGATGAACGAGGGCGATTATATTCACGACTTCGTCGGCCCGCTCGGTCACCCCACGCAGACGGAAGGCATCAAGCGTGTCTGCGTCGTCGGCGGCGGTGTCGGCTGCGCCATTGCGCTGCCCTCCGCGCAGGCGTTTAAAGAGGCCGGCTGCGAGGTCGACGTCATCGTTGGCTTCCGCAATAAGGACATCGTCATCCTTGAGGACGAGTTCCGCGCTTGCAGCGATCATCTCTATCTCATGACGGACGATGGCTCCTACGGTGAGCACGGCTTCGTCACCGTCAAGCTCCAGCAGCTTCTCGAGGCCGGGACGCAGTATGACGAGGTGCTTGCCATCGGCCCCATCCCCATGATGAAGTTCGTCGCAAAGACCACCGAGCCGTTCGGCGTCAAAACCATCGTGTCTCTCAACCCCATCATGGTCGACGGCACCGGCATGTGCGGCGGCTGCCGCGTTACGGTCGGCGGCGAGGTCAAGTTCGCCTGTGTTGACGGCCCCGACTTCGACGGCCACAAGGTCGATTTTGCAGAGCTGATGAACCGCAACGGCGTTTACCGCGATCAGGAAGCCGAAAACGAGAAGAACCATATGTGCCGCATCGAGAAGATCGCCAAAGAGCTGATCAAGTAAGGGGGAGAAATCATGCCGAATATGTCTTTGACCAAGACTCCCATGCCCGAGCAGGAGCCGAACGTCAGAAATCAGAATTTTAAGGAAGTCTCGCTGGGCTACACCGCCGAGATGGCCGTGGAGGAAGCCAAGCGCTGCCTGCACTGCAAGAATCCGAAGTGCGTCGAAGGCTGCCCGGTGAATATCCGCATTCCGGAGTTTATCGCCAAGGTCAGTGAGGGCGATTTTGCTGCCGCATATGAGATCATCACCTCTACCAACGCGCTGCCTGCATTGTCCGGCCGCGTCTGCCCGCAGGAATCGCAGTGCGAGAGCAAGTGCGTACGCGGTGTGAAGGGCGAACCGGTGGCCATCGGCCGTCTGGAGCGGTTCGGTGCGGACTGGTATCGCGAGAATGTCAACAAAATGCCCGAAAAGCCTGAAGCGAACGGCATCAAGGTCGCTGTCGTCGGCTCCGGCCCCTCCGGCCTGACCTGCGCGAGTGAGCTTGCCAAGAAGGGCTACGAGGTCACGATTTTTGAAGCGCTGCACACTGCCGGCGGCGTTCTGGTCTATGGTATCCCCGAGTTCCGTCTGCCGAAGGCCATCGTGGCCAACGAGGTCAAAAAGCTCGAGGCCATGGGCGTCGAGGTCATGACCAACATGGTCATCGGCAAGGTTCTTTCCGTGGACGAGCTGTTTGAAATGGGCTTCAAGGCCATTTTCGTCGGTTCCGGCGCCGGTCTGCCGATGTTCATGCACATCGAGGGCGAGGAACTCAAGGGCGTTATGTCCGCCAACGAGTACCTGACCCGCATCAACCTGATGAAGGCCTATACCGAAGCCAGCGACACGCCGGTTATCCGCTCCAAAGCGGTCGCCGTCGTCGGCGGCGGCAATGTGGCCATGGATGCCGCGCGCTGCGCGAAGCGTCTGGGCGCGGAGCATGTGTACATCGTGTATCGCCGCGGTGAGGCCGAAATGCCCGCCCGTTTGGAAGAACTGCACCATGCCAAGGAAGAAGGCATCGAGCTGAAGACCCTCTGCAACCCCACCAAGATCCTCGACGATGGCAATGGCCGCGCCGGTGCGATCGAATGCATCCGCATGGAGCTGGGCGAGCCGGACGCCTCCGGACGCCGCCGTCCCGTCGCCATCGAGGGCAGCGAGTTCCAGTTGGAGGTCGATACCGTTATCATGGCGCTCGGTACCTCTCCGAACCCGCTGATCCGTTCCACCACGCCGGGCCTTGAGACTAATAAGAAAGGCTGCCTTATCGTCAATGAGGACAACATGACCACCCGCGAGGGCGTCTATGCCGGCGGTGACGCCGTGACGGGCGCTGCGACGGTCATCCTCGCCATGGGCGCGGGCAAGAAGGCTGCCGCCGCGATCAATGCGAGCTTTCAAAAATAACGTATAAAAGCAGAAACGCTTTCCCATAATATGGGAGACGAAGCCTCCGTCGGCTTGGCCGACGGAGGTGTTTTTTATGGGAGGGTGTTTCTATGAAGGTGAAGGACGTTATGACACGGCGGATCGTTTCCGTCGCGCCGGAGGAAAGCGCCGCGGTCGCGGCGCGGCTTTTGGCACGCTACAATGTTGGTGCGCTGCCGGTCTGCACGACCGAGGGGCGGCTCAAAGGGGTAGTGACCGACCGCGACATCGTGCTGCGCTGCGTTGCGGCCGAGGAGGATCCGTCGCACACGAAAATATCCGAGATCATGACGCGGCGTGTCGTTTCCGTGGATGCGGGCGAGCAGGCAGAAGCCGCCGCACAGATCATGGCGCGCGAACAGATCCGGCGCTTGCCGGTCGAGCAAAACGGCAAGCTTGTCGGCATGGTCTCACTGGGCGACCTCGCGGTTGTGCCGGATTTTTCCACCGAGGCTGCAAGCGCACTGTGTGAGATTTCCGCAAACGAGAAGCGGCTGTGACTTTTCTGCGGCATCGGACTGCGGCAATACGGCCTGCTGTGCGGGTGATGCATTGGCATTACCCGCACATATTTTGTGTAATTCCGGAAAAATTTGCACAAGCACTTGATTTTTGCATTGATTTATTGTAAAATTAGTACGCATATTAAAAATGATACAGGTGGTGATGCGATGTCCATCAGACAAGACTCAATTGAAACCAGACACCGTATTCTTTCGGTCTGCGCCCGTCTCTTCGTGGAGCAGGGCTATAAGCAGACGACTGTCAGTCAGATCGTCGAGGAGGCCGGTGTGGCACGCGGCAGCTTTCAGAATTTCTTCCGTACCAAGGACGGCGTTTTGATGGAATTTGTCGAAGCGATGTTCGGAGGACAGTTCGGCGCTGCACGCAGCATCGCAGGAAGTCAACTCCCGCCGCTTTACATTTATGCCGTCGAGACGTGCATTCAGCTAACGCTCACGGAGATGAACGAAAACCTGCGGGAAATTTACATCGAAGCCTACTCCTTGCCGAATACCTCGGAGTATATTTATCTGCACACGACGGCGGAGCTGACGCAGATCTTTGGTGCGTATTTCCCAGACTACGCGGAATGCGATTTTTATGAACTGGAGATCGGCACGGCGGGCCTGATGCGAAATTATATGACCAAAAAATGCGACCTCCATTTCCCCTTGGAGCGCAAGCTCGAGCGCTTTCTGGAGTCGTCCCTACGGGTGTATAAAGTCCCGGAGGAGGAGCAGCGGCGCGTGCTCGCTTTCATTGCTGGACTCGACATAAAGGCCATCGCATCCGAGGTCATGCAGAAGCTCTTTACCATGCTCGAAATTAAGTTTGATTTTTCCCTGACAAAAACGGAGGTAACGCAATGAAAACACGCATTCTGAGCATCATTCTGACGGTCTGCATGATCGTTGGTCTCCTGCCGACGCTTGCGCTGGCAGAGACGATCACGCCGATCAAAGACCCGGATGACCCGATCATCATCAAGCCGTTTAACCCCAACCCGGGCGAGGGCGGCGAGCCAAGCGGCACCGACCTGCTGACGCAGATGGAGCAGCAGACCGCAGAAGTCCCGGAGGACGCGCTGCTGCCCTATGAAAAGACCGAGGAGCCGCTCGTCCTCGTGGAAAAGAACGAGCTTTATATGTTTACAAACGGGCCGCTGGGCGCCGCAATCTATACGGAAAACGCCGACTCAGGTGCACAGAAGGCCATCGGACTCTTTTCAGAGGGGCTCAAGCGGCTGCGTTTCACAAAAGCTGTTGCCTTTGACCCCACGGGAAGCGGAAAGCGGAATCACATGGCGATTCTCGGCTTTTATCCGGCCAGCGGCAACAAAAACGGCGCTGCATATCTGTACATCATCAACGCGGACACCGACACCCTGGTCAAGAGCTACGAGTTGGATAAGGACTGGTTCGGCTGGATCGGCGAGCTGACGACCGTGGACGCCAACAACTTCTTTGCCATCACCGCCGGCGACTATAACGGCGACGGCCGCGATTCTCTGGTCGTCTACTGCACGACCTTCCGCGGCGACGGCAGCAATGCCCTCAAGGAGATCAGCTACGACGGAAAAAACTGGAGCAACCCGGTATACATCTCCGTCTCCCGCAAGGGACACGAGCTGTTCAACAAGACATACATGGAGAAAGAGCTTTATAAGTCCTACGCCCTGTGCAACAAGCTCTCCGTCGCGCTGGAAAGCGGCGACGTCAACGGCGACGGTATTGACGATCTCGTCGTCGTCTCCACTGCAAACAAAATCTCCGACAATTACGCCAACGATGGAGCGAAAACTGCGACGACTCCGATGGTGGCTGTGGCGAAGGGCCAGAAGGACACGAAAAACATCGGTGAGCTGAGCGTGCAGCGGTATGAGCCGGATACCAGCACATGTATGGTCACGCCGGACGTCTCCATCGGCGATATCAACGGCGACGGCATCAACGAGGTCGTGGTCGCCGGCGTTTACCAGGTATACCATGACCTCGAACCCTCAGATAACGGCCTGGTAGGCTATTGGGTCCTCAACTGTGAGTGGACGCCGACCCGAATCAGCAAAGAGTGGGTCCTGTCGGTCGATAACGGAGAGGTTTCCGCCATCAGCATGGGCGACAGCATCCGCACAGACGAAAGCAACTGGCAGCAGTTCTCCACGGAGTGCGTCAGCCTCGACGGCAAGGGAACGAGGGATTACGTCTTCCTCAACGGCTATTTCTACCAGTGGAATGATTCCGGCAAAAAGCTGGTGCGCGCCTCTGGCTCCGATGCACTGGATCAGAAGAGCAACCAGAACGACAGCAATTTTGCCTTCAACTTCCTTGTGACGCACTGCAACGGCACGGACGTCAACGAGGTCTTCATCCGCAGCGCCGCGGTTGGCAATTTCTACGGCAGCGACGGCGGCAAGGAGGGCATCTCCCTGATCGTTGGCTTTAAGACCAACAAGGATAACAAATACTTCATGAAGAAGATCGACATCTACAAGGATGATTCCGGCAGATGGGTTCAGAAGGGCGGCAACTCCGGTTATCTTTATTTCAACCAATCTGTGGGAGACAGCATTTTTGCCGGTGACTTCCTCTGTCCGATCGACATCGGCAACGACAGCGTCATTCTCCGCTACCGTACCACGCTCAGCGCCTACACCGACCCGAACGTCGTGGCCTTCCTGCAGGCGGCGCCCTATTTCTATGAGCTGGGCGCGGGCAACAGCGTCACCTCTTACAGCTACTCCGAGAGCTACACCCAATCTACCTCTACCGGCAAGGAATTCTCCTGCGGCGTTGGCGTTTCGGCGAGCTTTGAAACGCCCGTCGTGAAAACCGAGGTGGAAACCTCCCTCACCTCCAACATCAGCGAGGAATTTACCGAATCGCGCACGACGGAATTCACCACCACCTTTGAGGCCAATGATAAAAACCAGGTCATCATTCGCCGGACGCTCCTGTATCTCTACTGCTACGACCTTCTGACGGGCTTTGACGAAAACGGCGAACCGATCTTTGATGAGTGCGGCGTGACCCTGTCCGTGCCGCAGTACCCGGTGCTGATGTCCCTGTCCATGGAGCAGTACGACGAATTCGCGCAGGCGTATAATGAAAAGTACGGCGCGGGCAGCAGCGGCTATCCGTCCTACTATCTCGACCTGATCTCCAAGAACGACGGCGCGCTGCAAAAGAAGTACTTCCTCAACAATGAGGGCAACCCCTATGCCTATGCGGCGGACGTTTCCAAGTACGCCAACGGCTTCAACATGAGCCAGAACAACGTCTGGATGGGCCTGTCCCACTCCGGTGGCACCTCCCAGCTTGCTTACAGCACCTCCGTCGGCACGGAGCGCAGCAAGACCGCGTCGGACGGTGTGTCCGTCAACCTGTCCGTCTCCGTCGGCTCGAGCTTTATGGGCTTCGGTGCGTCCGTGGGTGTCAGCTCCAGCCTGTCCTCTCTGCGTTCGAGAGGCGTGTCTACCGCGCAGGTCACGACCACCCAGACCGGCGGCTCCGTGCAGAATCTGGACGCTGACCGGAATAATTATGGCTTTGACTGGCAGCTCATCGGCTGGAAGACCGAGCCGGCCGACAGCCTGTTCAAGGACGTTCCCTTCGTCGGCTATGCGGTCAAGAATGTCTCCGCGCCCATGGCCTTCGTCAACGACCTGAAATGTACCTATACGGGCAATCCGAGCGAGGTGGTTCTCTCCTGGACTGCACCGCCGGATCAGGAGGGACGTATTCCTGCCAGATACTTCGAGGTCTACCGCACGGACGGAGGAAAACGCGAGATGATCTGGGGTACCAATGGAACAAGTTTCACCTACAAGTGCACGGATCTGACGGCCAGCTTCGTCGTCGTGGCTCAGGATGGGGAAGGCAAAACCCGCAGCGCGGACTCCAATGAGGTCACGGCCATCTTCGCCCTGACCGAGCCGCAGGTGCGTGCGCTGATCGAGCAGACCGGCGGCAGCATCGACGCTGCGATTGCGGTCCTGAAGGCGTCACTCGAGACCGGTCAGGCTGAGGCCATCGCCAAGGCTGTTGCCGATCTCACAGCGGCTTATCAGGCGGCTGACGAGGTGCTTAAAGCTGAGATCGGAAAGGATATGAAGGCGCTGGAGGACAAGCTCGCGGCTGCTGACGCCGCTTTGCAGGCAGCGATCGATCAAGTGCAGGCAAACCTAGACAAGGCAGTCGAAAACCTGACCAAGCTGATCGAGGATAACGAAGCTGCGAATGCCGAAGCGCTGCAAAAGGCCGTAGCTGACCTGACCGCAGCCTATCAGGCGGCTGACGCGCTCCTAAAGGCCGATATTGACGGACTTTCCGCCAATCTCACTGCGTTGGAAGAAAAGCTTACCAAAGCCGATGAAGCGCTACAAAACGCCATTGATGCCGTGCAGGCAAACCTTAACAAGGCCATTGAAGACCTGACAAAGCTCATCAATGACGGTGATGCAGCCAACGCCGAGGCGCTGGAAAGGGCAATTGCCGACCTGACCGCAGCCTATCAGGCAGCCGACGAGCTGTTAAGCTCGGACATTACCGATCTCGGCGGCAAGCTGACCCTCCTCGAGGGCAATCTGCAGCAGACAAAGGAGCTTCTCCAGCAGGCGATTACGACCGTGCAGGCGAATCTGGAAAAGGCCATCGAGGAACTGACCAAGGCGAGAGCCGAGGGCGACGCGGCCAATGCCGAGCGCCTGAATGCCGCAATTGACGCGTTGACCAAAGCATATAAGGCGGCCGACGAGCTGCTCAAGTCCGACATCAAGGCGCTTGAGGAATCCACGAAACAGAATCTCTCGCAGACACGCAGTGAGCTAGAGCAGGAGATCGCGGATCTGAAGGGCGAATTACAGACGCTCAAGGGGCAGTTCGAGGCACAGAATCTGGAAAACAGCAAGACCATGCAGGCGCTGGCTGCAACCGATGCTGCGCAGCAGGAGGATTTGCATTCACTGCGGATTCTTGCGGCGGCCGGCCTGTGCATCTCGATTCTTTCCTTCCTCGGAAATATCGTCCTCTTGGTGCTCTATCTCAAGAAGAAAGCCGGTATTCCGACGGCTGTGAAATAAAAAAACGGCGGAACAGCATGGATTTCCATACTGTTCCGCCATAATAATTTGTGGTATATACTACCCCAGCAGTGCGTCGAGCGCGCCGTCGTCCGAGAACTCTATGACCAACCTGTTCGGCAGGCACACGATGGGAGCGCCGCCGTCGGCTTCACCGCGCCGGACACAGTCCTGACTTGCGCAGCTTGCCGCGTCCACGCGAATTTTTCCGTTTTCCACGACGAGCAGATTCCAATCCTCGCCGTGCTCAACGCGGTATTCGCCGTCCTTTGACAAATCAAGTGTGTAAAGCACTTTGCCGTCCGAGCGCACCTCGGCGGTCTTTGCAGCCTTGTGCGGGATCAGAAGCGCTGCGCCACAGACCAGTGCTACGGAACCGAAGATCAAAAGCCAAGTCCGTGTTTTCATCGCGTGAGCACCTGAAATTCGCAGTCGTCCAGCAACTCTGTCGCGCCCGCCGTGGCATAGATTTCGCCGTCGTCCGTGATGAACACCGCCTCAAAATCATCGCTTGCACGCCAGAATTCCGTTGCCTCGTCCAGACCCATGACAAAGAGCGCTGTGGACAGTGCGTCAGCCAGCGTGCCGCTCTGTGCCAGAACGGTCACGGAAGCAAGACCGCTCTGCGCGGGCATGCCGGTTTTAGGATCGAGAATGTGGTGATAGCGTACTCCGTCTTTCTCAAAATAGCGTTGATACCCGCCTGATGTGACAAGCGCAAGAGAACCCGTAAAGCGGAGGATTGCGAGAGATTCCTCGGGCTGCGCCGGGTCTGCAATGCCGATGGCCCACGGCGTGCCGTCCGGCTTTGAGCCGACGGTCTGCACGTTCCCGCCAAGAGCGAGCAGCGCGGCTTCAACGCCAGAAGCTTGTAAAATCGAGGAGCAGCGTTCGGCAGCGTAACCCTTGGCAATGCCGCCAAAGTCGAGCTGCGCGCCGTTTTTCAGCTCGGCAAAGCCGTCCTGCGCATCGACATTCTCGATGCCGACGTGCGAAAGCGCAGCTTGCAGTTCGCCCTGCGGCGGCACGCGCTGCGTGCCCCCAGTAAAGCCCCAGAGATGCACGAGAGGATAGACCGTCGGGTCAAAGGCACCGTCTGTGCGTTCGGAAATTGCAAGAGCACTGTGCAGCAGCTCGTCCGTTTCATCGGAGATACGTTTGTACCCGCCATAGTTGAGCAATGCAACGTCGCTGCTTTCCTCGGTGACGGAAAGCAGCTTCTCTAGCCGAAATAGCTCCTGCCTGACTGCATCGGCGGCTTCATCGCTGCCCCAGACCTTCACGCGCATCAGCGTGTCCATGGCGAAGAATTCACGCTCTACCGTCCTATCTGCGGCACATGCGGTCAGGAGCAGACAGGCAAGCAGCAGTACGGCACAGATTCGTTTCAAATCGACCACCCGATTTCGTGATTTTCTCGAATTATTATACCAAAAATTTAAAATTTGGTCAAATAGTATTTGACTTTTTTGCATGGAGATGGTACAATAGCAAGGCCGCGTCGAAGAGGTTGAAGTTGAGCTATGCCCTCACACCTCCAGAGCGAGACTACAATAAAGGTAGGTGCAAAGAAATGCAGGCAGTTATCGTTACCGGTGGTAAGCAGTACAGCGTCAAGGAAGGCGACGTCATTTACGTCGAAAAGCTGGGCGTTGAGGCTGAAGAAACCGTGACCTTCGATCAGGTTCTGGCAGTCGTTGATGGTGAAAATTCCAAGTTCGGCGCTCCCGTGGTCGATGGCGCGAAGGTCGAGGCCAAGGTGCTGAAGAACGGCAAGTCCAAGAAGGTCGTCGTTTTCAAGTATCGCCCGAAGAAGGACTCCAAGTCCATCCGCGGCCACAGACAGCCTTACACCAAGGTGCAGATCGAAAAGATCTCTGTGTAATGACAAAGGTAGAAATTTTCAATCATGACGGCAGAATCAACGGATTCTCCGTATCGGGACACAGCGGCTATGCCGAGGAGGGCAGCGACATCGTGTGCGCGGCGGTTTCTTCGGCGGTCACGTTCGTAGAGTGCACCATCAATGATGTGCTCGGCAATCACGCAAACGTGAAAATGAACGAGGACGAGCCTCGTGTTACCCTCACACTTCCCGCAGCCTGTGATGACGAGGATGCCGTACAGGCAGTTCTCACCGGGTTCACACTGACCATGTGTGCGCTGCGGGACGATTATCCGGATTATATCGAAGTTTTGGAGGTGTAAGAAATGCTGAAAATGGGTTTTCAGTTCTTCGCGCATAAGAAGGGCGGCGGTTCCACCAAGAACGGTCGTGATTCCGAGTCCAAGAGACTGGGCGTGAAGCGCGCGGACGGCCAGTTCGTCCTCGCGGGCAACATTCTGGTTCGCCAGAGAGGCACGCACATTCATCCCGGCAACAATGTCGGTATCGGCAGCGACGACACCCTGTTCGCAAAGATCGACGGCCACGTCAAGTTCGAGCGTCTGGGCAAGGATCGCAAAATGTGCTCTGTCTACGCAGTGGAGCAGTAAGACGCAATACGGAATCCCGAACATAAACCCTTATGTTCGGGATTTTTTTATGAGGAGGGCATTGCAGTGCAGTACCATATTGAAACGGAACGCCTGATTCTGAAGCCGGTTGCCTTGGAAGATGCCCCGGCGATGTTTGTTTGGACGAGCGACCCGGAGGTCAACCGCTATATGAGTTATCCTTTGCACCGCGAGCTTTCCGTAACGCAGAAATGGATTGCCTCCCTCCGGCCGGAGAATCTGGAATTCGGATTTTACCGCAGGGAGGACGGCCTGCTGATCGGCGCGGGCGGCATCGGTAAATGCAGCGATGGGCTTCATAATCTGGGCTACAACCTCCGCCGCGATATGTGGGGGAAGGGCTATGCCACGGAAGCCGCAAAGGCGATGCTTTCCTGGGGACACCGGGAGCTGGGCATCAACGTCTTTACTGCGGAGCATGCGCTTGAAAACGCCGCTTCCGGAAACGTCATCCGCAAGTGCGGATTTCAGCTCGTCCGTTATGGGCAGTACAGCAAGCTCGACGGCAGCGAAACCTTTGACGCAGCGTTTTATGAACTGCATCTGAAAGGGGAGTCTTAAATGTTTGTAGATAAAGTTAAAATTTTCGTCAAGGCCGGCAGCGGCGGCAACGGCGCGGTTGCATTCCACCGGGAAAAATACGTCGCGGCGGGCGGCCCGGACGGCGGCGACGGCGGCAAGGGCGGCAATATCGTCCTGCGTGTGGACGACAACCTGTCCACGCTGATGGACTTCCGCTACAAGCGCAAGTATACCGCGCCGAACGGTCAGGACGGTCAGGGTGCACGGTGCAGCGGAAAGCGCGGCGAGGATCTGGTCATTCAGATCCCGCGCGGCACGGTCGTGCGCGACGCGGCGACCAACGAGGTCATCAAGGATATGTCTGACAATGCGGATTTCGTTCTCTGCAAGGGCGGACGCGGCGGCTGGGGCAACAAGCATTTTGCCACACCGACGCGGCAGGTGCCGCGCTTTGCAAAATCCGGCCTGCCCGGCGAGGAGCATGAGGTCATTCTGGAATTGAAGCTGCTGGCGGACGTCGGTCTCGTCGGATTCCCGAATGTGGGCAAATCAACGCTGCTCTCCGTGACCTCCAACGCGCGTCCAAAAATCGCAAATTATCATTTTACAACACTTTATCCAAACCTCGGCGTCATCTATGTCGAGGAAGGTGTGTCTTTTGTCATGGCGGATATCCCCGGCATCATCGAGGGAGCTGCAGAGGGTGCAGGACTTGGTCACGATTTTCTGCGGCACATCGACCGCTGCCGCCTGCTGGTGCACATCGTGGATGTCTCCGGCAGTGAGGATCGCGACCCCATCGATGATTTTGAAAAGATCAATGCGGAGCTGGCTGAGTATTCCGCCGACCTTGCCGCCCGTCCGATGATCGTCGCAGCGAACAAATGCGACCTTATTCCAGAGGGCAGCGACAATCTCGAGCGGCTGCGCGCCTATGTCACGCAGCGCGGGTATCCCTTCTTCGAGATTTCCGCTGCGACGACACAGGGCACGCGCCCGCTCGTCCGGGCAATTGCCGGAAAGCTCGCCACGCTGCCGCCTGTGACCGTCTACGAGCCGGAATATGTCAAACCGTTGGCTGAGGCCGGTGATCTGGACGAGCTGAAGATCGAACAGCTTGACGACCTGTGGATTGTCTCCGGGAAGTGGCTTCAACAGCTCATTTCGGACATCAATTTTGCCGATTACGAGTCGCGGATGTATTTTGATCGCCAGCTTCGCAAGAGCGGCTTGTTCGAGCGACTGGAGGAAATGGGCATTCAGGACGGCGATACCGTCAGCATTTACGACTTTGAATTTGACTACGAGCGATAAAAAATGGAATACCCGTCTGGTCGAGGGGGTGACCAGACGGGTATTCGCTACAGAAATGAGAGAGGGGAAAATAAAAAGAGAGATAAATGAAAAGATGGACACATAAGTTCGATTTCGGTATCGACCTTACAATCACAGTATATTGGATACTTTTGAAGAAACTATGAACGAAATCGAAACAATTTCAAAATTCGCCATTTTCTGATTTATCCTTGCATTTTTTCAAAAATCCGAGTAAAATAAACACGGAAATATGTTATGCAGCGCACCCGACGTTTGCCGGAGGGCGGAATGGGGTGCAAAGCCCCGCGAGACGGTCACTGTAAAGCCGGAACGGCTGAGTCAGATACGCCTGCGCTGCATTTTGGCCTTCGCCACCCCCGAAGCCGAAGTGTGAGCATTCGCACGGCCTGACAGGGTCGTGCTTTTTTTGCGGTCGGTACCCTTGCCAATCGAGGATCGGGGAGACACAAACGATTTTTTGGAGCGAGGACGCATGAAAGATCCCTTTTCCCGCTGTCATCCGGCGGTCAACTTTCTATATTTTGCGCTGGTGCTCGCGTGCTCCATGTTTTTCCGCCATCCGGTGAGCCTTGCGGTATCGCTCGCGTGCGCCTGCTGTTATGCAACGCTTCTGGGCGGGAAAAGCGCGGTGCGTTTCCAGCTTCGGTGGATGCTCCCGCTGATGCTGCTGGCCGCAGTCACGAATCCGGCCTTCAATCACTACGGCGTGACCATTTTATGCTACCTGCCTACGGGAAATCCGCTTACGCTGGAGAGCATTCTCTATGGCCTCGCTGCTGCGGCGATGCTGGCGGCGGTACTGATGTGGTTTTACTGCTTTAACGAAGTCATTACCTCGGATAAGTTCGTCTACTTATTCGGACGCGTGATTCCCGCGCTGTCGCTGATGCTCAGCATGGCGCTGCGCTTTGTGCCGCGCTTTCACCGCCAGCTTTCTGCCGTGGCCGACGCACAGCGCTGCTTAGGACGCGACGTTTCCAACGGTCGACTGGATAAACGCCTGCGCACGGCAATGAAAATCTTCTCGATCACGGTCACTTGGGCACTGGAAAACGCCATCATGACCGCCGATTCCATGCGCAGCCGCGGCTATGGAGAGCCGGGACGCACGTCCTTTTCCATCTACCGCTTTGATGCTCGCGACCGTGCGCTGCTTGCGTGGCTGAGCTTCTGCGGCGTGTTTATTCTGGCGGGCGCACTGTCTGGCGGCTTCTATTACAGTTACAGCCCCATGCTGCGCGGAGCGCCGTGGACGCCGCTCACGGCCGCATTTCAGGCTGTGTATCTGCTACTGTGCCTGACGCCCATTGTGCTGGAGCTGCATTCCCGCCTGACCTGGCGAAAAATTCAAGCGAGGGCATGACCATGCAAGAGATCTTTCGCATTTCTGACTTTACATTTCAATATCCCGAGACGGCGGCCTATGCGCTGTCCGGTGTGACGCTTTCCATAGAACAGGGCGATTTTCTCGTTCTCTGCGGGCCGTCCGGCTGCGGAAAATCAACGCTGCTGCGTCAGCTCAAGACGACTCTCGCGCCGCACGGCGTAAAAACAGGGGAGATCCGTTTTTGCGGAAAGCCGCTTTCGGGGGTTCCGAACCGCACACAGGCCTCGGAGATCGGCTTCGTACAGCAGGCGCCGGAGGAGCAGATCGTTACCGATAAGGTCTGGCACGAGCTGGCCTTTGGACTTGAAAGCCTCGGATGTGAGACGCCGGTCATTCGCCGCAGAGTTGCGGAAATGGCGTCATTTTTCGGCATTCAGGACTGGTTTTACCGCGATGTCGCCTCACTTTCCGGCGGTCAGAAGCAGCTATTGAACCTCGCAGCCGTCATGGTCATGCAGCCAAAGGTGCTCATCCTCGACGAGCCGACCAGCCAGCTCGACCCCATTGCGGCCTCGGACTTTCTCTCCGTGCTCGGCAAGCTCAACCGGGAGCTTGGCACGACGATCGTCCTGACGGAGCATCGGCTCGAGGAGGCGCTTACGCTTGCAAACAAGGTTGCGGTCATGGAGCAGGGGAGTGTCGTCTGCACCGGAACGCCTGCCGAGGTCGGCAAGCGGCTCCGCGCACACGGAAGCAGCATGTTTCTGGCGATGCCTTCGGCCATGCGCATCTGGGCAAGTGTGGAGTCGGCGCTGGATTGCCCGATCACGGTGCGCGAGGGACGCGATTTCCTTCAAAATTATACGGTGGAGCATGCGCATGCAGCGCTCCCGCCAGAGCCGACTCACATCTGCGGCGATGTAATTTTGCAGGCGCAGGAGGTGTGGTTTTCCTACGGACGCGAATTGCCCGACATTGTCAAGGGCCTGTCGCTGGAGGTACACAAGGGTGAATTTCTTGCGCTCCTCGGCGGCAACGGAACCGGAAAAACGACAAGTCTCAAGCTCCTCGGCGGACTTTTGACACCCTATCGAGGCGAGGTCACTCGTAATGGCCGGCTTGCGCTGCTGCCGCAGAACCCGCAGTCGCTTTTTGTCAGGAAAACCGTCCGCGAGGATTTGTTTGAGATTTTTGACGGAAGAAAAATTGATAAAAAACTGCAAAATGAGCGCGTGCGCCGCGCCGTCGCGCTCTGTAAGCTCGAAACGCTGCTCGATCGGCATCCCTACGACCTCTCAGGAGGCGAGCAGCAGCGTGCCGCACTGTGCAAGGTGCTGCTGCTTGAACCGAAAATTCTGCTGCTTGACGAGCCGACCAAGGGCTTGGACGCCGAGTTTAAGCAGCAGTTTGCCGGGATACTGGCCGCGTTGACCGCGCAAGGGGTCGCTGTGCTGATGGTCAGCCACGATGTCGAATTCTGTGCCCGCTATGCCCATCGCTGTGCGCTGTTTTTTGACGGAAATATCGTCACGCAGGCCGCGCCGCGCGTCTTTTTCTCCGGTAACAGCTTTTATACCACCTCTGCAAACCGCATGGCGCGGGAGCTGCTGCCTGAGGCCGTCACGGTCGAGGATGTGATCGGCTGCATTGGCGGGACTCTCCCGCCGGAACCGGAGCTGCCTGAGTATGCACCGCCGCTGCCTGAACCATCTGCTGCAAGCACTGCGTGGAAGCCTGCCAAGCTGCCGCTCTGGCGTAAAATTCTGGCTGCGGTATCCGCATTGGTCGCTGCTGTCATTTTTATTCAGGCTGCCGGTGTGACCGATCTGACCGCGCTGGTTGGCGGCGGAACGTTGTCCGATCTTGCCAAAGACCAACTCTGGCTCTATGCCGTATTTATTGCCGCGCTGTTTGTGCTGGTATTTTCCATCGGACGCCGTTCCGCGCCGCCGATCCTTGCTCAGCCGCCGCGCGAGAAGCGAAAGTTCGCCAAACGCACGGTTGTGGCCAGCGCGCTGATCCTTCTGCTTGTCCCGCTGACGCTTTTTGTCGGCGCGCGTTATTTCGGAAATCGAAGGTATTATGCGACATCGCTTCTTGTAATGCTGGAGTGCATGCTGCCGTTTTTCCTGATTTTCGAGGGGCGCAAGCCGCAGGCGCGTGAGTTGGTTATCATCGCCGTCTTATGTGCCATGAGTGTCGCGGGGCGTGCGCTGTTCTTCATGCTGCCGCAGTTTAAGCCCGTCATGGCTATGACCATCATCGCCGGAGTGGCCTTCGGCGGCGAGACAGGCTTCCTCGTCGGGGCAATGTCGATGCTGCTGTCGAACATTTTTTTCTCCCAAGGGCCATGGACGCCGTTCCAGATGTTTTCCATGGGCATCACCGGCTTCATTGCGGGAATTTTATTCCGCAAGGGTCTGCTTCGACGCACGCGCGGTGCACTTGCCGTCTTTGGTGCAATCTGTGCGATCGTGATCTACGGCGGCATTATGAATCCCGTTTCCGCACTTTTGTGGACGGAGGACTTGAACTGGAAGCTGATTTTGACCTACTATGTTACCGGATTTCCGGTGGATTGCGTTCACGCAGCGGCAACGGTGCTGTTCCTGCTTGTCCTGGCCGAACCGATGCTTGAAAAGCTCGACCGCATTAAGGTTAAATACGGTCTGGTTTCATAAAAAGCGAGGTGTTCAAACGAACACCTCGTTTTTTCGTATAGAAAGGGAAGCGCTGCCGGCGGCGACGTGCCCTCAGCCCGCAGAAGCGGGAGGGGCTCGCTCACATCACACAATGCTTCCCAGCTCCTGACCTTTCCATCAGAGGTGATCTAAATGACCAGCTACGGACGTATAATAAGGCACAGAAACTGAAAGTAGTATAACGAACCGAAGCATCATTGTCAATAGCTTTCTGTGGTATTCTCGAAAGATCAGACACTGTGATTATAAGTTTGATTATTCTGTATTATATAACTGGGACATTGTGATCTTTGACGAATACCATTTCGGCGCGTGGCGGGACAATGCCAAAAAGCTCTTTGAAATGGACAATGAGGACGAGGATTACGACTTCGATAACTGTGTAGGAACAGTCCTCGGCAGATGGAGCTCCCAGCCGATCAATTGCTTTTTTGATTGCAAGGGCTTCATCGGGAAGCTGGAGCAGTTCTGTGCGGCCTCCATACTCCGCATTGAGACTGAGAAGGCTGTTGTTGTAGTAATACTCGGGGAAGGTGTGACCGTCATATACTTCCTCCAGCGCATCGAAGGGATTGTAGATGAGCAAGCCTCTTTCTGTGATCTGTGCAAGCCCCTTTTCGATGAGTTCCTTGCCGATGGCAGCATATTTGGGATCATCCTCGTCATGGGCGGGAACGGCTCCTTCGGTGTTCAGCACATACTCTCTGCCGATCTTTCCGTAGTTGCTGACATCTTGGCACAGTGTGAAGTGGTTCAGATTGAAGGTCAGATTGATGAGATCCTTCACTTCCTTGCTGTCCAGCTTGGAGATTCCAATGAGGAATTGGTCGTATTCGAGAGTATCAAAGCTCTCCATACGCTTGCCGAGATAGTTCAGTTCATCCAGATTGGCAAAGCGGTCTTTCAGAATGGAGAATTCCTCCGGCCAGTAGACCTCCGTTACATAGGCTGACTGCGCGGCATTTCTGCCTTCAACTGCGTTGATTTCACTGAGATTTGCAAACAGCTCGCTTTCGCTGATCGGAAAGCGGATGTCGATCTCGTGATCTGCGTTTCTGATTCTGATTTTGATCATTTCTGAGCGTTCCTTTCCTTATATTGAATGGCGCCCAAACCGAATCTGCGGATCGCCATAGCGTTGCAGATCAGAGCGAACATCTTGGGAGCTACGAGTTCGGTATCTGCAAGGTCGCTGATCGTGATGTGCTTTGTCCCGAGATAGAGATCCTTGGCACAGCAGAGGAGGGTATATCCGTTCTCGGTGCTGTCCTTCGGCTTGAAGCTGTCGAACTTGACCTCGTTCCTTTCGACGAAGCGCCTGATCTGCATCCACAGCTTGTGCTCGGCGGTCAGCAGATAGATCGCTGCCATCAAAGCAAAATTTTTCTTGTTGAGTTTGCGGACAGCCTCGTCGAAAGCCACACGGTGTTTTTCGTTTCTGAAGTTCATAGGTAGTTCCTCGTTTTCTCTGATGAATTGATTGAGCCGTCTGTGAAAGGCGGCGTTGTGGATGTCCTTCATGGTTTCGGTCATAACCTCGGATCGGCTTGCTGCTCCGGCAAGGATTCGTTCCTCGATGCAGGGACAGCTATCGGCTGTGCATTTTCTTTTTCCGCGGTAATATGGGCAGTACCGGCAGTCGCACATTTCTGCCGTATACTCAAAACGGTGAAGCACCATTATGCCGCCTCCTTTGGGCTGAAATCTTGGAACGGCTGTCATCATCCGTTCCAATGCTCTTTGCTGGGGTGAATCTGAAAAGATCATTGTCTTGCTCCTTGTCTGTGAAATAAAAAAAGAGCCAACCGTTTCTTTTCAAAACGATTGGCTCCGAGGGCAACAAAAATCGGCAGGTAGTATCTGTTACTGTCTGCCGTCCTTGTACTGTATTCAGTTGTTACTTGGGTTCGTATCTATCTTCAAAGGGGAAAAGCCGTTTTTACATCTACGAATTTGAAACTTTGAAAAACGGTGTTTGGGCAGCAAAAAACCCCGATAAAATCGGGGTTTTCTTTGGCTACATCTTTTTTGTAGCCTCTTTATGGTGGGGGAAGGTGGATTCGAACCACCGAAAGCACTGCTAACAGATTTACAGTCTGCCCCCTTTGGCCACTCGGGAATTCCCCCATATGCAGTTCGCTGCTTGAAATACTCTGGAGCCGGTAGACGGACTCGAACCCCCGACCTGCTGATTACAAATCAGCTGCTCTACCGGCTGAGCTATACCGGCATCTCAAACAGAGCATGATTATTATACAGAGCAGGTCACCGTTTGTCAACAACTTTTTTCATTTTTTGCGGAAATTCTTTGCAGCGCCCCTCCGCCTTGCGTTTTTCTGCTCGATATGCTATCATAACGGAAAACAAACTTGGGAGGACAACATGCTGCCGGAGGGGTTTCCCGAGCGAATGGCTCGACTTTTAAAAGAAGAATATTCGGAGTTTCTCGCCTCCTACGAGCGTCCGCGCAGTGTGGGTCTGCGCATGAACCCTCACAAGGGCGCATGTGTGCCGGACTGCTGCACCGCACGCGTGCCGTGGGTGCCGGACGGCTACTACTATTCCGCCGATGCACGCCCCGGTCTGTCGCCGCTGCATGACGCGGGCGCATACTATCTGCAGGAGCCGAGCGCAATGGCACCGGCCGCGCTGCTGGATGCGCAGCCCGGCGAGCGCGTGCTTGATCTTTGCGCCGCACCCGGCGGAAAATCAACACAGATCGCCGCTGCAATGCGGGGCAAAGGGCTTCTTGTCTGCAACGAAATCCATCCGAAACGCGCGCGTATCCTGGCCTCAAACCTTGAGCGCATGGGCGTGAGCAACGCACTCGTTCTGAACGAGCATCCGGCGCGTCTGCGCTTTCCGGCGTTTTTTGACCGCATTCTGGTCGATGCGCCCTGCTCCGGGGAGGGAATGTTCCGCAAGGAGGAAGCCGCCGTCACGGATTGGAGTCAGGAGATCGTTGAAATGTGCGCGGCGCGGCAGTCCGAAATTCTGGACACTGCCGCGGCCATGCTGCGTCCGGGCGGGCATCTGGTTTATTCGACCTGCACGTTCTCTCCCGAGGAAAATGAGGGCGTTGTCAGCCGTTTTTTGAAGTCACATCCGGATTTTTCCGTCGCACAGTGCAACGCGCCGTGGTTCGCACCCGGCCGGCCGGATTGGATTGACGATCCCGCACCGGGACTGGAGCACACCTTCCGTCTCTGGCCGCACCGTCTGCGCGGCGAGGGACACTTTGCCGCTCTATTAGAACGCCGCGGTGACGGCCCGTGCGAAGCTGAGGCCGTCCAGCCCGCTGAGAAGCTGCCCGTACCCATCCGCGAATTTCTGGAAAGAAATCACGTAGAATTGCCCAATGGTTTTGCTGTCTCCTTTGGAGAAACATGGTTCTGGGCGCCGCCGGAGCTGCCCATGCTCAAAGGGCTGCACGTTCTGCGCGCGGGTCTGGAGCTGGGCGAAATGCGCAAGGGCCGCTTTGTTCCTGCGCATGCGCTGGCACTTTGGCTGCAAGATTTCACGCAGGCGCTCGACCTTGCCCTCGACAGCCGTGAGCTTGCGGCCTATCTGCGCGGCGAAACACTGCCGTCTGATTTGACCGGCTGGACGCTCGTGTGTGCGGACGGCTGCTCCCTCGGCTGGGCCTACGGCGCCGGAGGTGTGCTGAAAAATCACTATCCCAAAGGATTACGCAAAAATTTTTGAGCAAATTCACATTTTTTTGTATATTTCTATGCCATTTGGATTCATTTGCTCTTTACATAATACCAAAATTATGCTATACTCTTACCGCGTTGAGATGTCTCAGCGCTTTCCTTTGCGGGCAGAAATTGCCTCTGCTGAAAGGATACATATTGCATATACTCTGATCGAGAGGGTATGACATGAACAAATACATGATTCACGGCGGTAAGCCGCTTTCCGGTGTCGTTACCATCAGTGGTGCAAAGAACGCAGCAGTCGCGATTCTTCCTGCCACGCTTCTGGTACGCGGCGTTTGCAGAATTGAAAATGTGCCGGACATCTCCGATGTCCGCCTCCTGCTGGAGATCCTCGACGCGATGGGCGCCGGCGTTCGCCGTCTCAGCCCGAACACGCTCGAGATTGACTGTTCCCGCGTACGCGACTCCGAGCCTTCCGACGCGCTGGTGCGCCGCATCCGCGCCTCGTATTATCTCATCGGTGCGCAGCTCGGTCGATTCGGCCACGCCAAGGTCGCTCTGCCGGGCGGCTGCAACTTTGGCCCGCGTCCCATCGACCAGCATATCAAGGGCTTTGAAGCCATCGGCGCGACAGTTACGCTGCAAAACGGCTGCGTCTGCGCAGATGCACCCGCGGGTGGCCTGACCGGAGGACGGGTCAATCTGGACGTTGTCTCCGTCGGCGCAACCATGAACATCATGATCGGCGCGGTGCTGGCCAACGGCACGACGGTCATTGAAAACGCGGCCAAGGAGCCGCACATCGTCGATCTTGCAAACTTCCTCAACGCCATGGGTGCAAAGGTCTCCGGTGCAGGCACAGACGTCATCAAGGTGCGCGGTGTGCGCTCGCTGGCAGGCGGTGCTTACTCCATCATTCCCGACCAGATCGAAGCCGGCACCTATATGGCTGCCGTAGCGGCGGCGGGCGGCGACGTGATCGTCCAAAACGTCATTCCAAAGCACATGGACTGTATCTCCGCCAAGCTGCGCGAGATGGGCGTGAAAATTACGGAATACGACGATGCCATCCGCGTGCAGCGCACGGGCATTCTGCGCCGCGCAAATGTCAAGACGCTTCCCTACCCCGGTTTCCCGACGGATATGCAGCCGCAGATCGCGGTGTGCATGGCGTTGGCTTCGGGCGTGAGCGTCATTACCGAGAGCGTGTATGACACGCGCTTCGGCTACTGCGCCGAGCTGAACCGCATGGGCGCATCCATCAAGGTCAATACCAAGGTCGCCATCATCACGGGCGTGGAGAAGCTGCACGGCTGTACCGTGCGCGCTTGCGACCTTCGTGCAGGCGCGGCTATGGTCATTGCCGGTCTTGCGGCCGACCAGGTCACGGTGGTTGAAGATGTGCAGTATATCGAGCGCGGCTACGAAAATCTCATCGGCAAGTTCGAGGCACTGGGTGCATCCATCCGCCGCATTGAAACGCCGGATCACAGGCCCATCCCGGCAGTCGTCTGATAATTATCATAAAAATGCACATCTTCGGATGTGCATTTTTTAGGGAGAAATACTATGCAGCTATTTATTTCCGCGCTGGAAATGATCGGCACGGTGGCCTTCGCCGCCTCCGGTGCGCTGACGGCCATGCGCAAAAAGATGGATCTGCTCGGTGTGATCGTACTGGGCGTTGTGACCGCCGTCGGCGGCGGCATGATCCGCGACATCTTGCTCGGCATCTCGCCGCCTCTGGCCTTCCGCAACCCGTTGTCCGTCATCGTGGCCATTGCCGTGTCGGTCATCCTGTTCATTCCGTGGGTGCGGCATCACCTGATGCACAATCAGCGGCTGTTTGACACGGCGCTGCTTGTTATGGATTCGGTCGGACTGGGCGTTTTCAGCGTCATGGGCATCTGGAATGCACTGGATTTTTCGCCCGAGCGCAGCACATTTCTTCTGGTCTTTGTCGGTGTGATGACCGGCGTCGGCGGCGGCGTTCTGCGTGACATCCTCGCGGGCAACACGCCTTACATCTTTGTCAAACATGTCTATGCCTGCGCGTCGCTGCTGGGCGCGACGGTTTGTGCGCTTTTGTGGCGCATCGTGCCAAGCTACGTTGCGATGCTCACTGGGATGCTATGCGTTCTGATTCTGCGCCTGCTTTCTGCATATTTTCGCTGGAATCTGCCGCATACAGACGATAAAATTTGACAAAAGTCACAGTTGCAGGCTTGCAAAAACGTGCTATAATACAGCATTGTAGAAAAGAGGAATGAAATTATGACAATGCTGCTTTCCATTGCGGTCGCGCTCTTTGCGGGGCTGTTGATGTCGCGCGTCGTGAAGCTGCTGAAGCTGCCGGCCGTGACAGGTTATCTGCTTGCGGGTCTGCTTATCGGCCCGTTCGTGCTGGGCCGGCTGCAAATTCCGGGACTCGGCTTCGGCTCTCTGGATGAGGTCGATCACCTCAAGCCCATCAGCGAGGTCGCGCTGGGCTTCATCGCCTTTGCAATCGGCAATGAATTCCGCCTGAGCCAGCTCCGCGTGATCGGCAAAAAGGCGACCGTCATCGCCGTATTTCAGGCGCTTTCAGCCACACTGCTGGTCGATCTGAGTCTGCTTGGCCTGCATCTTCTCATGCCGGATAAGGTCAGCGTTCCCGCGGCCATCACCTTGGGCGCGATAGCCACGGCCACCGCACCTGCCGCAACCCTCATGGTCGTCAATCAGTACAAGGCCAAAGGCCCGCTGGTCGATCTGCTGCTGCCCATCGTCGCGCTGGACGATGCCGTCGGCCTGATTGTCTTTGCCATCTCCTTCGGCATTGCAAAGACCTTTACAAGCGGCGCGGCATTGAGCATCGTGAGCGTGCTGGTCAACCCCTTGCTTGAGGTCGTTGCCTCTGTGGCGCTCGGCTCCCTGCTCGGCTCGATCTATACTTATGTTGAGCGCTTCTTCCACTCGCGCAGCAAACGCCTGTGCGTTGCGATTACCTTTGTCATCATGGCAGTGTCGCTGTCGATGCTGGACTTCAAGTTCCCCGGCAGCGAATTGGAGCTAGGCTTCTCGTCCCTACTCGTGTGCATGATGCTCGGCACGATCTTCTGCAACATCTGCCCGAGTTCCGAGGAGCTTATGGCCAAGACCGACCGCTGGACGGCGCCCCTGTTCGTGCTGTTCTTTGTCATCAGCGGTGCAGAGCTGGATCTTTCCGTGTTCAGTGACGTAACCTGTGTGCTTATCGGCATTGTGTACATCGTATTCCGTTCGGCGGGCAAGATCATCGGTGCCGGCATCAGTTCGAAATTCATGAAGTGCGAACCCCTCGTGCAGAAGTGGCTGGGCTTCACACTGCTGCCGCAGGCCGGCGTGGCGCTTGGCATGTCCATCACGGTCGCAGAGCTTGGCTCAGAGGGCGCGATCATCCGCAGCATCGTTCTGTTCTCCGTGCTGATCTATGAGCTGGTCGGCCCGATGCTCACCAAGATCGCCCTAACCAAGGCCGGAGAGATCCAGCCGAAGGAAGCGGCGAAATAACGATTATAGAAAACCTGCCTGAGTTGCACTCAGGCAGGTTTTTTATGACTTCCGCGTGCCATCCTCGTTAAAATGCTTCTTCAAGGCGCGTTCGGTTGGGAAAATCGACGCGATCAGGATTCCACACTGCACCGTCAGCAAGCAGACCGCGAAGATACCGATTGTCTTTACATCACTGTGATAGAACGGAATATGAAGCAGCGCGGTAGGTACAAGCGTGATAAGCCCGAGCCGCCACCAGAGGCGTCCGCAGTAATCATGCGCAAATTTCCACGTTTCCATATTTTTCATGGACCGCTTTGTGCGATAGCCGTATAGACCATTGATCTGCTTTGGGCAATGTTTCCGCATACTTCTCCCTGCAAGGAGCAATGTCAAAGGAATCAGCAGGTCGCAGACCAGCATAAACCACCAAAACCACATAAAACTCACCGCTTTGCGTTTGCAATCTCAGCCTCAAGAATCTGCGCAGCCTCCGCGACCAGCCGTGCGCAGGGACGCTCGGCATAATACTCCGGTGTGCGCCGTGCAGGCAGCGGTGAGCCGTCGTCTTTCACGCCCGCGAGCAGCTCACGGCAAAGCAAGCTTCCGTTTTTCTCCCGGAACTGCGCAGCCAGCGCCTGCAGACGCAGATACTGTGCCGTCTTTTTCTCATGTGAGACATCGTCACTGCCGAAAATCAGGCCCGCCGCCATGAACATTCCGCTCACCGCCCCGCAGACCTCGCGCATACGCGCCATGCCGCCGCCGAAACCAGAGGCAATGCGCATTGCGGTCGCGTCGTCCAGCCCGGTTTCGTCAGAAAAGGCCAGCAGCACGGACTGCGCACAGTTGCAGCCGCTCAGAAAATTCTCGGCAGCTTGTTCTGCTCTGGTCATTGCAGTGCCTCCTTTGGAAATGCGATATGGTGGAATTTCAGCATGTAGCGGATACCGTAATAACCCTTGAGATAGTTCTCCTCGTACCACGCGAAGGTCGCCTGCGGCAGATGCACCAGCTCCGGCGCCTCACAGCGGAACAGCTCAAAGGTCTTTTGGTCGCCGCACAGCAGCGCCGCGATCAGCTCATTCTGTCCCTCCTGTGCCAGACGGTCAAGGCAGGCGTCCATGACGGTCACGCAGATCAGCTCGTCCTGCGGTGCGCGCTCCTGCTTTGTGGCAAACCAGTAGAGGAAATCCGCCTGCGTGAAGGCCTTGCGTGCGGTAACAAGTGCGAGCTTCTGAAATTCTTCCTCCGCACCGCGTTTTAAAACGTCGATTAAATAATACAGCAAATTCTCGTTCAGGCAGCAGCAGTCGACCAACACCTCATAGGCGCTGCGCGGGCCGTCCGGCTCGTCGATCTGCGGCGGGGCATCGGGATTCGGCTCAGGCTGCGGCTCCTCCTGCGCAGCGGCCAGGGC
>ERZ779840.1172-NODE-1172-length-26323-cov-2.773527_pt1 | contig 26323 bp, 19 predicted proteins | sample MGYA00511561_ERZ779840 | MGnify/ENA primary metagenome ERZ779840 (study PRJEB29588, sample SAMEA2162036) | human gut metagenome | biome: human gut; feature: human-associated habitat; material: faeces | place: Denmark | collected 2008/2010 ...
CCGAGTTACCCATCTGTCCGTCGGGCAAACCTACGTTTTCACCGCTTGCCTGAAGCTGTGAGTGAGGATATGCTGTCAGCAGACTGTCCCAGTACGGAGTAGGTGTATTGAAAATCACGTCGTCTTTCCCCTGATCGCCGATACCCCAGCCATCAAGAATCATTAAAAGGGCTTTCTTACTCATAATATTAATTGATTTTAAATGTACAATCTTTAACCTTAACAAAAACGTTCTTTATAGAGAGAACGATTTTTCCGGCTGCAAAGGTACAAAAAAGCACGGTTAAAGCGTACTGTTTCAAATGATTTATGTACTTTTGTCGCGCTTTAAAAAACAAAAAACAAGAAATATGGACGATTCAAACCCACGAACGTGCAATAGTATTTATAATTAAAGCGAACAGAGACGTTGCCCGCAATGCCTCAGTTCGTTCCTAAAGAAAGGAGGCCATTACGATGAGAACGTACCTTTATTCTGAAGCCGGCTTTATAGAAAAGTCGCAATGGATGCCCAATAGCTGGGTAAACGTTGAATGCCCCGATGACAATGATTTTGATTTCCTCACCCAAGAGTTGAAAGTTCCGGAATCTTTTTTGGAAGATATCGCCGATGCGGATGAACGCCCGCGTACGGAAACGGAAGGCAACTGGTTGCTCACCATCCTGCGTATCCCGATGCAGAGCAGTCAGCATGGCATTCCCTTTATCACCGTGCCAATAGGCATCATTACTAATAATGAAATTATCGTATCGGTATGTTACCACAAGACTGAACTCATCTCGGATTTTATCCAACATACACGTCGCAAAGGTATCGTAGTAAACAATAAGCTGGACTTGATCCTGCGGATGATTTATTCTTCTGCCGTCTGGTTTTTGAAGTATCTGAAACAGATAAACAATGATGTAGCCAATGCGGAAAAAGAGTTGGAGAAAAGTATCCGCAATGAAGACTTGCTCCGTCTGATGAAGTTGCAAAAAACCCTTGTCTACTTCAATACTTCCATCCGCGGAAATGAAGTGATGATCGGGCGATTGAAGAATATCTTCCAGGATACCGACTATCTGGATATGGAGCTGTTGGAGGATGTAGTCATTGAACTAAAACAGGCATACAATACCGTAAACATTTACAGCGACATCCTGACAGGAACGATGGATGCTTTTGCCTCCATTATTTCCAACAACGTCAATGCTATCATGAAACGCATGACGAGCCTTTCCATCACGCTCATGATACCGACACTGATAGCCAGTTTCTACGGCATGAACGTGGATATTCACTTGGAAGGTTTCCCGTATGCTTTCATATTGATTATCCTGATTTCCGTTATTCTGTCGGCAGGAACATTCATTTGGTTCAGGAAGATTAAGTGGTTCTAAAATACCATTACCGCATTTGTTTTTGCATCGAAGATGGTATAGTCGCAGTTTCGTGACTATCATCATCTTCTTTTATTTCTTCTTCCACCTTTTCCACTTTATCCACCTTGTCCGCTCCGGCAGCAGTAGGTTGGGTTTTCCAGGTAAGGCGCGTTGTCATAACAGAAGGTTTAGTACTGGAAGGTTTCATAAAGCTGTCCATCCAGGAGTCGTCAGCATCGTCAACATTCTTTGAATTCGTAGCCACTGAAGATTGAAGTACAGAAGATTGGGATGCGGAAAACATCTGTACCGGCTGATTCGGAGCGTTCAGCAGGAAAGCATACATATTCTTCGTATCCTTCAAAGCACTCGAAGTTTTGAAGAAAGTAACTAGATTCATGATCACCAGAAAGATAGCCGCAATGGGAGCAAGAACGATGATAAGCGCCAACCGGATCAGCAAAGCTATAAACGGGTAAAAAAGAGTGTCAATAATGTCATTACTGACTACCCGCACTCTTTCAGAAGACTTCGTAGACTTAAAAGCAGATGGAATGCCGCCAATACCTGCATATATCCACGCGTTCATAGCATCACCGGTAGATTGCCAGATAGCGAACCCCAATATCATGAAAGCCAATACAAAGATGAACTTTATCAGCACCCATACTTTCCGCCTACTTAATGTAGACATTTCATCTTCCGCGGCTTTCAAATTACAGTCGTAGCACAAAGGTTTGCCGTCATAAGAGTAAACAGAACTATCCAGACAGTTCTGACATAACCCTGCTCCACAAGATGCGCACGTGGCAACAGCATAGTCATTCAAATGTTTGTAGCAATTCATAGCAGTGTCTTTCTTTGTGTACAAAGATATACAAAGAAAGACACTTAGCCTAATGCAACGTCAGTTTTGTTTTTCCGCTTCGTATATTTCCTTTACTTCGCTTACACTCAACACTCGTGTATCATAAACCCGAAGATTATCAATACTCATGGAAAGAGCATTCAGTGTTGTAGTCGAGTTTCGTTTCATCGTACCGCCAAGTTGGAATTTAACACCATACCCGTAATCAGCCTGACTGGAATTTCCCTGACTAAAAGGATTACAATATTCCGTAGCCACGCCTACATATTCACCATCAATATAGAGTTTACTTGTAATGGTAGCATCGGAAGTTTTAGGATAATCCGAGGTCAAAGTAATCATGTGCCAATCATTATCCAATGCGGAATGTTCAAAAGGAGTGGATTTATCATAAGACGGATATCCATTAAAGTACTTAGTCGCGGTGAACTTCAACTTGCCATCCACCATTGAAAGGCAGAAATTATTTTCATTAGTGCTCTTGACCGAATGGAAAATATGCCCGTCCGAGAGTCCCTTGGCCCAAAAAGATATAGAGAACTTATATTTGTCAATCAACCCTTCGGGAATACTGATATAACTTTCATCCGTACGACTGAAACTGATAGCCTGACTGCCGTCCTTACTATTTGAAATATAAGTGGGAGAATTCAGAGCCGAAGCCGTTAAAGTCGTTTCTGTCACACTCTTGGTATTTCCTTCAAAAGTATAATATACATACAGCCCATTACTTACTACCTTGGACGCATCTTTCTTCTCCACAATCATAGTCAATGGAATTTCTTTATTACCAAGGTCAGTCTGCACCACTATGTTGCAACTATAATTTCCTGCAGCCAACCCTTTGCGGTCTATTCTGACTTCCACATTGTCTGTCGCAGAAGCAGCCACTGTACCCGAGTTCTTACTGAAAGAAATCCAAGCTACATTTTCTTTTGTGGATAACTGATAAAAAGTCGTCCCATAATAAGAGCTGACAGAGAATGAAGCCTTATCATTGACTCCAACCGTCAGTGATTGCGGATTCACATCAAAACTGCGCTGAGGTTTCTCTTCAGCACTGATAGTTATTTCCTCAGACAGGCCGGCAACATTTACTTTGATCGTAGTTCCCATTTGCCCTTTCACTTTGGAACGATCCAAAGTCACTGTCACGGTAGCAGACTTGCCCATAGCCAAAGCTCCTTCTGCCGGAGATACTGTTATCCAATCTGCATTAATTCCGGAAATATTCCAATCCAGCGTCCCTGTATTACCTATATTCTTAATTGCAAATGTCGAAGAATTCAGATCCTGTCCGAAATCTATTGCCCTTGGACTGACTTCCAGTTTCTTATCCGACTCTTTCACTTCCATCGTAACAGGTATTTCCAAATCCTGCAAGTCCGAACGTACAACCAAAGTACAATTATAATCCCCAGCTTGTAGTCCTTCTCTCGAAACAGACAATTCCACCGTTTCTTTCATTGCAGGGTTAGCGGCATCATATTGCGGAATCGTACCATTCGTTTTCGATAGTTTCAGCCAATCGGTATCGTTTTCCTTTATTATCAGCATATAAGATGTGCTGCCATAATAGGAACGTAAAGTCAGCGTAGACTTTTCCTGCTCTCCCAAAGCCAGTGTCGCCGGATCAACTTCTATACGACGTTCCAACTTCTCATCCGCCGATATTTCAAGCGGTAACGACTCTCCATCCGCATTAATCAAAATAGAAGTCTTCACATGATCCTTTATCTTACTCCTGTTTAACGTAACCTTTACGGCACTGGACTTTCCTTGCTCCGTCTCCCCCTTCATGGGAGTAATGGAAGTAATCCAATCTATATCCAGTCCTGTAATATTCCAACTTACACCTCCACTGTTACCGATATTCTTCACATCGAATGTCAAGACTGACTCATCCGTACCAAAATCCAGTTTTGAAGGGATGATTTCGATTTTCGATGTTTTCCTTTCCACTTCTGCCGTAATCTTCAATGACACGGATTCCTTATCGGCATTTATAATAATTGTCAGTTCTTTATTCTCTGCCAGTTTCTCACGCAACAAGGAGACTTGCACGGCACAACTTTTACCGGCTTCCAACGCTCCGCTTGCAGGATTTACTTCCAGCCAATCCACTTTATCCAAACCGGATATATTCCAGTTGAATTTTGCAGTACCTTTATTGAATATATCAAAAGAAAGAGACGTATTGGTCTTGCCAAAATTCAGTGTGGATGCCCCTAACTCTATTTTTGCATCTTTCTTCACAGGGGCCAACGTAATATCTCCCATCGCATTTTTGCCGGTAACGACACTGACACTTTTGGTATTAGTGACATAATCCGCCTTTCTTGCTTCAACCTGATACTGTCCCGGTTCCAAATTCAGGAATTCATAAGTTCCATCATCACCGGTCGTCCGTGAAATACCTCCGGGAGTCAACGTCACAGTTGCTCCATGCAGAACTTCACCACTCTGCGTATCCGTCACTTTACCATATATAGAGCCTGTCAAGTCTTCCTCATCTTTTGCACAGGATATCACAAGAAGTAACACTAATAAATACAGGCATTTATTCTTAAAAACTTTCATAATTCACTTAGATTTATTGGTTTAAAAATGAAAAGTCAATGCTAATCCATTGCATTCGGTACCCATCACCGGAGTCATCGACAGATACTTCTGTCCCGATTGTACGCATCCCCGCTTCGCACCGTTAGCAATGGCAGCATCCACCAAATTATAGATATAAAGGGCAACCGCCGCACCAATACATACGTTGCGGCCTGTCTCCCAATTGTCCGCCTTGGAATTGTAGGTCTTCGCATGCGCAGGTTGTTCCCTCATCTTTTTTACATAAGAAGCACGGGTATTCTCGCAAAGCACGATAGCTGCCGCCAAAGCCGCTTCACCTCCCAGAATGGAAAGTCCTTTTGCCGTACTGCCTTTATACAACTGTCCCACACCGGGAATTAAAGAATACGCCAGCCCACGAATCCCATACTTCTTTGTGAAAGTGACTTCTTGAAAACGTACCTTATCCGCATTATTGGCCACTTCAAACAATACCCAGCAATTGTATATGCCACTTTTGTCTTTTTCCCAATAAATATCAATCTGCGTAAAGGCTGTTTTAAAATTATCAAAATCAAGGTTATACGTATAGTTATGCTCGATATTTTCCGTATAAACATGATTCCGGCTTTCCGCCTTTATTTTCTCAATAGCTGTCCCCTTCACAGACACTCCATGCATACTTGCCAAATCTCCAACCAGAGTCAACACTGCGCTTTCGCAAGCATCAGACAGAGTTCTGCCCTCTCCATGGGCAACCTTGAAGTAATAGCTGTTATCATGATTTTTAGGAAAAGCTCCATTCTTCCAACGCGGCGCAATTTTATCCGACTTATCGGGACGGGCCGCTTGCATACTTATGCCACACAAACAGAGCAACAGGAATACGAATATAGTTTTCATGTTATTACTCTGTTATTTGTGTTATCTTGTCATTGATGAAATCTGAAATTTGTGTTGCATACTCCTGTCTGAGTTTAGATTCCTCCAAAGCAGCATTCAAAGCTTTTTTTCTGATATCTAAAGCTTTATCTTCATTCACCAAGAAAATGATCTGGTATTCTTTAGCCCCATTCATATCCTTATATACACTATAACTTTCCGTTAAGGTTCCTTTGTTTATTAAAGTACCAAGCGCCCTTTCATAAGCACCATAAAAACGATCCAGTTCACCGGTCTCCGAATCCGCCGTAGCAACATCGGAAGTAGTACGCCCTTTGACATAGGAACTCGCTAAATTCGCATACGTCACAATCGCATTGTTATAGGCCGCCTGACGACAAACATTGGTACGCATACACCCTGATGATGTACCCACCAATTGCGTATAATTGCCATTCTGCAACTTGTCATAATGTTGTAGCAAAATAACCTCAAAGGATCTCGAAGTCGCATCCAGTTTCCAACCGTCTTTTTTGTACTCTTTCAACTTAGTTTTGTACTCTTTTTTTAGTTCTTTCTCTAATTGCTTATTTTGTGCTCTTCCACTCTGAGGCATTACACACAACAATACAATTGTCCAAACTACCACCCAAGGTTTCATTGTAAGTTTCATAATTTTTTAATTTTAAAGCAGCAACATTGTCACTGTTTCATGTTTGTTACTTAATTTATCAATCTCTCTTAAACAAAAAAAATCTATTCACGTTATGTAATCAAATGGGCAGAGACGAACCAACTGCATTCTATTGGATTTAACTGGTACTGGTATGAGTGTTTTTGTTTCTTTGCAAAGATAAGCACGGATTAACATTGATTATATCCACTATATTTGCTACATTTGCCCGATAAAATAAGAGTATTCCCCTAATTTTTACGACCATGGAGACTGACTTGAAGAAAATAGTAGGACAACGGCTGCAATTGCTCCGTTTGGAAAAGGATCTGACACAAGAGCAAATGGGTGAAAAGCTCAATCTGTCGACAAGTGCATATTGTAAAATAGAGTATGGAGAAACAGATCTAACCTTGACACGGTTAAATAAAATTGCAGATGCCTTAGGAATGCCTTCTGAAGAACTGTTCAACAAACTCAACGGTGATACCAATTACAACCAATGCCAACATTTTATTGGAACTTCGCACCAAAGTAGAACCATCAACGTAGGCATACATGATAACAGCGAACTTCTTGAATTAATCAAAGCAAACAGTAAGATAATTGATATGTTGTGCAAGCGAATTGATATGTTAGAAAATAAGCTCCAGTAACATCTTGCATTTAATCTCATTTACTTTCATCTTTCATTACCTCCCTATTTATCGACTCTACAGCTGAAACTACTGGCTGAAAGACAGAAAATGCTTTCATTACAGAATACACGGAAAAGAAAAAAGGTCTGTGTTAACTGTGGCATCTGCGAATGAAAAATTAATCGCATGCCCGAACGGAAATCTTATGATTGAAACTTTTCTCTATGGATGATGAAAGCCATCTATCAACACTTGAAAAGTAATGGATTAATTAAATAAGAAAGGATTGAATATGGACTATTTGGAATACAAAGGGTACAAAGGCTCAGTTGAATACAGTAAAGCTGATAACTGCCTTTTGGGGAAGGTACTTGGAATGAGTAAAGATTTGATTCTTTATGAAGGTAATACCATTGATGAACTCCGAGCCGATTTTGAAGCTGGAATAGAGAACTATCTTGAAGGCTGTTTAGCTGATGGAGTGGAACCACGCAAACCGTATAGTGGTACACTAAATATTCGTATTTCTCCGGATGTTCACGGAAGAATAGCTGCTCTTGCACAAGAAGCCGGGACTACGATTAATGGTTATATCAAACAAGCCTTAGAAAATCAACTGAAGATGGCCCATTAGAATGACCTCTATCCCCTTACATGAGGCGGTCAATAAGTAACATTACAAGTGACCCACTGGAGTTGTTCGCTCGAACGACTTCAGTTAATCAATCGAACGACTCCAGTTATTCACTCGAACAAATCCAGTCGGTCATTTATAAACAAACAAGTGAAAGGCACGAAGAAAGGGATATTCGCCCGTGAGAAGCACATCTCAGAAGATAAGAAGAAACAACCCGGTTAAAGCGATGGCTGAAAGCTGAAAACAATCCTTCAGGACGTGCTTTCAGCTGAAAGGCCGATAAACAGGGAGATGATGAAAGCTGAAAGCAGTGAGACAATGGAAAATATTTCAAAACGATTGCCCATATTCTATCCCTTCGACCTGAAAAATTCGCAAATAATACGTATGTTTGCGCCCAAATAGGTCAATGAACATGAAAATACACAGGAATTTAATACTTGTATGCCTGCTCCTCATGGCATCAATCTCTTACGCGCAGTCCGAAACCATCGTCGTAGGAAAGAAAGCGGACGGAACGGACTTAAAAGCACAGTGCTACACTTTTCCGCAGCGGGTGGAAACTTTCTCCATGAGTGATAAAGGCGATTATCTCTGCGTCAGTTTCAGGGAAACCACTAAAAGCGGCAAGTATCTGAAGAATAAAGGAGAAATAGGTTTCTATGACACAAAGAGCAGTCAACTCCTATGGAAACAGCCGATTGACTTCAGCAAATCACGGATAACTTGTCTTTCGGAAGGGGTCTTGATAACTGAAATCGGCAGCAAGATATCATTGCTCAGTAGAGAAACAGGAGCAAAGAGATGGGAAGCCAATTTATTTCCGGTATATGTGGACGATTCATTGGGATTGGTCTTAGGTTATAACTCCCCTACCTCCAACAAACTCCGCGCTGTCAACTTGAAATTCGGTAACGATTTGTGGGAAAACAAAATACCTCATCAATACGGTTGGAACGAAGTTCTTGATCTGGAACAAAATAAACGCCTGATTGTAGCGGATGCATTGCATAAGCTGGATTTCATGACCGGAGAGTTACTGACCTATCCGGGAAAACCGGGAGCTCATGATACAAAAGCGGCATTGTTGCAAGGACTAGCCGCCGTAGCAGTCGGAGTAGCCGGTGGCGTAGCAACCGGTGGTGCCTATTATTACAGCTATGTTCCCATTGCCAATAATACAATCACGGGGTTGACTTCCAATATACTGTCTCAGGATTCACTTTATTACTGGGCAGACCGTCAACACATCTCCTGTATGGACACGGCTTTCAACGTAGTGTGGCAAACAGAGTTTCCTGATGTGAAAGCTTCCCGCTCTCAACTTTTCGTGCAAGATGGTAAGTTATTCATGCTGAATTACGGCTACGGATTACGCGAAGGAGCAAGCCGCAAGAAATATGGGCGCCCATTTATAGCCTGTTATAACTTGCTAAACGGAGAAGAAATCTTCTTCAACCAACTAAGTGTAAAGAAAGATATGATTGAAGATGCCCTGCGGACTGATGACGCACTCTACATGCTGTTTGATGACGGAATGGCTTATCAGGAGCTGACGGATTCCATCGTAAATATTGTACCTTGGGATACCAAGCAATACAGTAAGCTGGAAGCGATGTTACCCGGTACACTCTATGCAGCCAACAAAGATACAACAGCTTTCCAGTCGCTCGCCTACAATGGGGAACATTGCCTGGTATATAATGATCAGGGAGTCATCTATGAAGTAGACAAGAACTTGAATATTGGCAAGACCTACGAACGGGAACGGATTTACAGTCCCAGTATTCAACTAAAAGATTATTTATGTATCGGCAATCGTGGAGACTATTGGTTCATTCATGAAATGGGAATGCCTGTAGCCCATCTTCAAACTGATTTCAAGAAGGGACGGGTGATTGATAATAAGCTGCTGCTACTCAACAATGAAAACCAATTCCTGTTTATCGATCTGGATGAAGCGATAAAATAATCACTTGAAATCAAGTGCTAACTGCCCGTCACCCAACAGATTGAATGTCATGCGGTGATAAGGCGTAGTTCCACGTTCGGCGATGGCTGCACGATGCTTCTTCGTGGGATACCCTTTGTTATGATCCCAATCATAATATGGAAATTCCTCGTGAAGATGGTTCATATAATCATCACGATAGGTTTTAGCAAGCACAGAAGCCGCCGCAATGGAAAGATACTTGCCGTCGCCCTTAATCACCGTGGTATGCGGAAGATCCTGATATTTTTTGAAGCGATTGCCATCTATAAGCAGATGCTGCGGGCGCATCTTCAATTGATCTACGGCCCGATGCATGGCAAGGAAAGAAGCGTTCAGGATATTAATCTTATCAATCTCTTCGGGAGATACGATACCAACCGCCCATGCCAGTGCTTCTTTCTCAATCACTTCACGCAAGGCATAGCGCTGATGTTCCGTCAACTGTTTGGAATCATTCAGTAGTTCGTTCTTGAAATCTTTGGGAAGAATCACGGCAGCAGCATATACAGCTCCTGCCAGACAACCACGTCCGGCCTCGTCACAACCGGCTTCTATCAGATCTTTATTCAAATAAGGCAATAGCATACAGCATTAATTTAGAGGCACAAAGATAAATCTTTTTGAAAGCAAACCTGACTTTTAAAGGAAAATAATTACATTTGCAGAAACAACAAATATACTATGAAGCAAGTACTGTACCTAATATTTGCAGTTTCCCTATTAACCACGATCCCCTTACAGGCTCAAGACAGCAAACAAGCCCAAAACTTATTAGAACAAGCTCAAAACTCCTTGTTCAGTAACCCCAAGCAGGCCTCATACTATGCAGCTCAGGCAGCTGCCTTATTTCCCGAAGACGAGCCCGATGAAACCCGTGCACAAGCTATGATACTCTATTGCCAAGCAGAGCAACTGCTGGGTAACTTCGATTTGAGTATCAAGAATTTGTATGATACACAGAGATATATCAACCCTGCAAACAAACGGCAAACAGCTCAGCTTTATTCACTTATGGGACGTGTATATAGTAAGTTGGGTGATTATAACAAAGGGATAGAATTGAATGATAAGGCAACCTCTATTTTCAAGTCTTTAGGAGATTCAGCTTCAGTGGCCGGATGTTATAATGAGCGTGGAGTCATGCATTATCTGCTTGATGAATTTCTGGTAGCAGAAAGATTTCTTCAACGGGCATTGACTATCAACCGTGCCCAAAGGAACTTAAAAGAGATTGCTACCAATCTGAATAATTTATGTCTATATCAAGGAGATACGGACAAGAAACTATCTTTTATTCAGGAAGCCATAGCCATCAATAAAAATCTGGATGCACAATGGTCATTGGGAGAGAACTACAACAATATGGGCAAGCAATATTACTTCGGCGAGCAATACTCCAAAGCTTTGGAAGCTCTGCAGAAAGCCTATGAATACGCCCATAATATCGGTGCCAAGGAATTGATTTGTGATTATTATGAATATTCATCCTGGGTATATGCCGCCATAGGTGATTATGACCAGGCCTATAAACGGCTCAGTCAAATGTATGCTTTAAGCAAGGAGCTACAAAGTAGCAACAAGTTGCGCAACATTGAACAGGAAATCTCTTATAAAAGATATCAGGATCAGAAATATGCTACCGAAATGCAGGAACAAACTTATAAGATAGAACTACTAAAGCGCAACCTATGGCTTTTGGGCAGTATACTTGTTCTTGGTTTAGCCTTCAGTATATTCTTATATAAATGGTATAGACGCAGAAAAGGCCTTCAACTAATAGAAGCCCGATATCAACTGGAACTGTCACAACGGGAAATATCCGAATTGAAACTGCACCAACAGGAATTGGAACTGCAAAATGTACAAAGCGCCTTAGACAACAGTCAACAAGAAGTAACCAGCTTTGCCGTATTTCTTAGAAGCCGTAACGAGTTGCTGGACAAAATACGTGAGATGATTAAGGAAGGGTATAGAATGGACAACCAAGCACTGGTTCCCCACTTAAAGAAGGTAAATGCTTTTATCAGCCAATACCAAAGCGGAGATAAGACCAATAATACATTGCTGCTGAGTGTTGAGGAGAAAAATAAAGAGTTTATCGAAAGACTTATTCTTAAACACCCAAACCTGACACAAGGTGAGAAATATTTGGCAACAATGCTACGCGTCAATCTTTCAACAAAAGAAATCTCAATGATTAGTGGCAACAACCCTAAGACTATAAATATGAATCGTTACCGATTACGCAAAGCTCTAAATCTATCATCCAAAATGGATCTAACCGAATATTTACAAGATATTTAAAGGTTTTCTAACCACATTCTCCATATAGCTATTTGTAGATAACAACAATCGAGTTAAATCACTATTTAACAAGGATTTATATTTAAAATTGTAGATTACAAAATCCACAAGAAAAGGTTGTTGTAGGTCATTTGTAGGGTTAAACAATTGTTTTTCTACTGTTTATAATCATTTATTTGCAGTTGAAAACATTTTTATTAACCTTAAAAACAATTCACATGAACACCAAAATTTTATTAATGCTTCTCATTGCGACCTTCTTCTATAGTTGCAATGATGAGGTCCTGAAAACAACTGAGACATCGGCTCAGACTTTCGGAGTGATAGAACCCATCACAGATGGTGTCTATCCCTATTCTCTTTTCGCTAAAACAAGAAGTACTACTATTCCTAATTGGGAAGAATGGGAAAAAGTCAGGTTATCTTCCGGAGCGATAGCCACAGATTCAGTTGCAGTTCCTTGGGCCGATGAGGCTTTAGTAATAACAACAATTCCCACTCAAGTAAGAAAAGACATAAAAAAAGAAAATGGTTGGATGCTAGTAAAATACACAATAAATGGCAACTGGGGAAAAGACAACAATTATATGTTTTTCTATAACAAATATACTGGAATTTTAAAAGTATTCTATTATTTAGAAAGTACAGTAGAATCAAGCACTGGTATATGGCAATTAAAAATAGACGTTCCCCAAAAGCTGCTAGCTTTTACAGGTGAACTAGCAGACCCAATAAATGGAATTTATCAAAGGCAAGAATTATATTGTACCAATATAACTTCAACAGGTACTACTGGATTCATACATGGCTGGAATTGCTTCCAAATAGAATTGGCTTATGATCCTCTATTTACAACTGGAACATTAATAATTAATCCCATAAATCGTACCAGTTCACAAATAAAATTAACAGGGTCTTATGGTTCCAGTTCTAAAGGAACATTAGTTACGACAACTACTACAAACTCTGTAAATGGTACAATGGATGGATTAGCGAAAGCAGCTGGAGAAGATGCATTCAATTTCATTAAGAAAGAAGTCCAAGACAATAAATTTGCAGATTTTGTATCGAAAAATATTGGAAATATCGCACACGTTGGAGTCTCAGGACTAGTTAAGGGAGGCGTCAATCTATTGTTCAGTTCATTTACAGGACGCTTTAATAAAGAATCTATTCAAAATTATGACTTACAGTTTACAACAAATGGAAAAGCTGAAATGAGCGGAACAATAACAACTGAAACTACTGGAGGGTTAGCTCCTGCTAGTCTAAATCTATCAAAATCTTCATTAGGTGTATCACTGGGAGTTTGGAATCTAGCAGAACAGCCTATCATATATTTTGACACTACAGCTAAATTATTAACATGGGAGGAAAGGAAATTTCCAATATATCATTTATGGAAAATGAATGGAGGGAAAATGGATAATACAAGTTACGAATACAATTTCGTAATAAATCCAGATATTACACAAGAGCTCGCTTCATACAATACTTGTATAGATGCATTCACATTTTACAATGATTCACTTCCAACTGAGACTCAATATTATTCTCATGGGGATATTGCTAGAGAAAGCACTTCTCTAGCAGGTATAATCAATGCAAATGGAGAGTATTTATACGAAGGATACAATAGAGTTACAGATTTTTACAACAAATTTAAAGTCTATTTTCCAAATCATACAGACCAGTCTTCTTTACAACGTATCATATTCCTCCCCAAAGGTAATATTGAAAATGTTACAGCCAATGTTGGAGTAAGATATAATATGCTTATCAAAGCAAGTACAAAACTATATGTTAACAATAGCGTAAATGATACAGTTATTATCACAAAAACTTTTGCTCCCAAATTAGAATGGGATCCTTCTCTTTATCAACAGAATAAGGATTTATATATGGAGCCATATACAATATTACAAGATCCAGTTCAATAAATAAAATAAACTATGAGAACAATTCATTTTACAAGTAAAATTAGACAGTATCTATTAATACTATCTTTATGTATGTCAACTAGTCTATTTGCACAGACCATTCCATTAACCGGAACAGTAACTGATACCAAAGGAGAAACCCTCATTGGTGCCAGTGTTTTGGAAAAAGGAACAACTAATGGTTGTATTACAGACATTGATGGTAACTTCACCTTAACAGTTGCCCCTAATGCGACAATAGTAATCTCTTATGTGGGTTATGTAGCTCAAGAAGTTCCGTTGAAAGGCCAGAAAGTATTGAAAGTAACTTTGAAAGATGATACCGAGATGCTGGACGAAGTTGTTGTTATAGGTTATGGTACAATGAAGAAGAGCGATATGACAGGTGCTATTTCATCTGTTGATGTAGACCAATTGTCAAGTCGTGCCACCACTAATCCTGCAGAAGCTTTACAAGGGAAAATAGCAGGTGTAAACATCCAAAAGGCCGGAGGTTATGCAGGTGCTGGCGTACAAGTGAAAATTCGTGGTATTAAATCGTTTGGCAACAACGAACCTTTGTACGTAATTGATGGATTTCCAGGTGATATATCTACAGTAAGTCCACAAGACATAGAGTCGATGGAAGTCCTGAAGGACGGTGCGGCGGCAGCTATAAATGGTTCCGTGGCAGCTAATGGTGTTATCATCGTTACTACGAAGAATGGTAAGAAAGGAGATATGAAAATAGACTTTTCCTCCTACTTGAACTTTACGAAAGTAGCAAAGACAATGGACGTCTTGAATAGTAGCGAATACATTCAAGTACACAAGCAAATGTATGACAACTATAATAAATATGCACCGGAGCAAGCTAATTATCCTGCATATATCACAGCCCAAAGTTCTATAGATACTGACTGGCAAGATGCAGTATTACAAAATGGACTAGCTCAGAACTATATGTTAAGTGTACGTGGCGGATCGGACAATGCCCGTTACTCCATTTCTTACAATCACTCCGATGAAAAAGGAATCTTCATAGGCAACAGTTATCGTCAAGAAAGTGCACGTTCCAAACTATACATGACAAAAAGCATTTTTGACTTTGACGCCAACTTTGCATTCAAATATACCAAAGGACGTATGCCTCAGTATTCACTTAAAGAAATGTACATGATTTCTCCATTGGTGCCTATCTATGATGAAAACAATGAATATGGCTTTGGTCTGACCAACTTTAATACTTTGCCTAACAATCGCAATGTGATTGCTGATAATCATTATATTGATGCAGTCAACAAGTCTTTTGATACCAATGCTAATATTGCAGTAACGATGAACTTCACTTCATGGCTGAACTTCAAAACCAGCTATTCGTATCGTGGTGTACATGAGCGCAATACTTCACACAAACCTGATTACATCGCTGACCCTAAAATGCCAACTAAATATCCTATCAACAGTGAATATTCTTCCTATTGGGAACAACAGGTGATTGATAACGTGTTGAGTTTCAATAAAGAGTTCGGCAAGCACAGTGTCAATGCCATGGTGGGTAGCTCTATCACTACTGAAAAACAGACTTGGAATAAAATTATCATTGAAGGAAAGAAAACCGTCTATGAAGTAAAAGACGGTCAATTGATTACGCATGAAGAAGCAGCTGGTTTCCTGGATCCTTCATTTACTACAATCAACGGTGGAATCGGAGGAACATTCGATGGCAGTGGTACCAAATACACCTATAATCGTGCCTCTTTCTTTGGTCGCGTGAACTATTCTTATGCAGGAAAGTATTTACTGCAGGCAACTATGCGCTATGACGGTTCTTCCAAATTCGGTAAAGACAACCGTTGGGGATGTTTCCCTTCAGTTGCCTTAGGATGGAGAATCAGTGAAGAAGAGTTTTTCCCAAAAGATTCGTTCATAAATAATCTGAAATTACGTGCCAGTTGGGGACGTCTTGGTAATGAAAATGCCTTAGGATACTATGGCTTCCAATCTTTAATTTATACAGAAAACTGGATGGCTTACGGATATGTGCAAGGAACTGGTGCCAGCCCATGGGCAGGTAGTATTGCACCGGAGTTAGCCAATAATGAACTGCAATGGGAAACCACTGACACCAAAAATATCGGTGTTGATTTTGGTATGTTCAGTAACAAGCTGACCGGTGCTTTGAATTATTACCATAATCAAACCAGTGATCTGCTCATCACTAAAGTACTGCCTCCTTCCTCTGGGTTATGGAGTCCAACAATGAATGTAGGCAAAATTAAAAATACCGGTTTTGAGTTGGAGTTGAACTGGAATGATAAAATCGGTAAAGAAATTGAGTATAACGTAGGATTAAATCTCTCCACAACCCGCAATCGCGTGGTGTCACTGGCTGACGCTAATCAGGAAATTAATGGAGATGGTGTCAACTATGACGACCACTATGTGACCAAAGCAACAGTTGGTAAACCTATCGGAGCCTACTATCTCTACCAGATGGACGGTATTTTCCAAAGTCAAGATAAAATTAATAACTATAAAAATGCTGAAGGAAAAGTTATCCAACCGGATGCTGTACCTGGTGATGTACGTTTCAGAGATACAGATGGCAATGGGGAAATTGATGAAGATGATAAAATCTACAGCGGTTCCGGTATCCCTAAATTAGAAGCAAATCTAAACCTTGGAATCAGCTATAAAGGATTTGATTTCTCTATGCTTTTGGGTAGTGGATGGGGACATAAATTGTACAATGCCAATCGTTTCTATTTTGAAGGAATGAACAGTCCATCCAACTTTTTCAAAACAACATTAAATGCATGGACAGATAGCAATCACAGTACTTCTATGCCGCGTGCAGTGTTAGGAGACCCGAATAGAAATTCACGTGAATCAACCCGTTTCTTGGAAAACGGAAACTTTGTTCGTTGTCGTCAATTGCAATTGGGCTACAATCTGCCCACATCTCTGTTGAAAAAGATACAGATAGAAAAGTTGAGAATATATGTTAGTGGTGAAAACTTATTTACTATTACCGATTACAGCGGCATTGACCCTGAATTCTCACGTTCCTCCGTACTGAATACCGGTGTAGATAACCTAACATATCCATTCACCAAATCTTACGTAGTAGGACTACAATTAACATTCTAAATTCTTAAAAACAGATCATTATGAAGAAATATATCTATATAGCAGCATTGGCATTCACAACTTTATTCAGTGCATGCGATGATTTCTTGTCGGTAGAGTCTCCCGACCAGTTGACCTCTGACAAATTCTGGAGAGATGAGGCAGACGCTTTATCCGGATTGGGTGCAGCCTATTCACAACTCGAATATTCTATAAGCAGTTGGCAAATGTCTGAAGTGAAGTTTCCAGTTGAGTCATTCCGGGAAGATATCCTGAAAGTTGGTCCTGATGTTTATAACTGGACCTATATGCTGGAATATTATAACTTTACCTTTAACCAGGGGAGTTCTCAAATTTCACTTTACTGGAGTAACAACTACACAGGAGCCAACTATGCAAACCAAGTAATCACTAAGGTACCGGAAGTGCCGGAAGGAAAAATCACAGAAGAGATGCGTCAACAAATCCTCAATGAGGCTTATTTCCTTCGTGCTTATTACCATCTGAAACTCATTCTGAACTGGAAAGAAATCATCATAAGCGATCAGTATGTAGATGCCAGCAATCTGAACAAACCACTTTCTTCCCGTGAAGCTGCCTGGGATTTCATTATTGAAGACTTGAAAAGAGCAACGAAATTACCTTCAAGCCACCCCAGCGAGAATGCCGGACGCGCAACTTGTGGAGCAGCCTATGCCTATCTAGGATTTGCTTACCTTACAAGAGCATATGAAGAAACTACTAAAAAAGATGAATACCTTCGCGAGGCTTTAGCAGCATTCAATGAAGTAAAAGGATACGAACTGGAGAAAAACTTTATCAGCATGTTCGACGGAAGTAACAAGAACTGCAAAGAATCTGTTTTCGAACTTCAATTTACAATGAACAGTGATGGTGGCGCTTATTATAAACATCAGGTTCATAAATTTATAGCAACTTATGAGTTGAGTGGGTGGGAAGAAATGTACCCAAGCGACCAGCTAATCAACGAGTTCAAGAAAGAAGGTGAGATTGCTACTACCGGATTATATGATACACGTATGTATCAAACCATGTTTTTCCAATGTGATTACTTCAATGACGGAACAGGTAAAGTATATGGATATGACTATGACGACGTATTCTCTGGAGATGATGGCATTGCCTACAATAAACCTGCATTCAGAAAATATTTACCCCCTACAATCAATGAACTTCTTGAAAACTATACTGCCATTAATCTTCCGTTAATGCGATATGCCAATGTATTATTGATGAAAGCTGAAGTTCTAAATTTGCAAGGACATCCAGAACAAAGCATTCCAATTATCAATGAAGTGCGTAAAGTACATGGCGATATGCCGGAAATGAAAGGTACATCACAAGAAAATGTACAAGCACAGATTGAACACGAACGTATGATTGAATTTCCACTTGAGGCATGGCGTTTCTACGATCTACGCCGCTGGGGCAAACTGGATGTAGCCTTACACGCTGCAGGACGCACAACGTTCAGTACTGAGAAGCATTCATTCTACCCGATTCCTCAATCTGAAATTAAAGCGAACAGCGCCTTAAGTGGTTTAACAACTGAGGAAAGTAATTAATATAATTCTCTCTTAATCTTATATGAACAACAAGGCGGTATTTGTTCCTATGAATACCGTCTTGTTTATCCTGAAAGCTTTATCTTTGCCCTCAAAAACGACATAGATATGTTTACAATTATCGGACTGATGCTCACAGGAATGCTGTTGGGCTACCTCTTACGGAAACGGAATTTAAGTAAAATACATAAGGTTATCACAGTACTGATCTGGGTACTGCTCTTCATTCTCGGTATTGAAGTGGGAGGAAACGAACAGATTATCAAAGGACTTCATACCATCGGACTCGAAGCCGTCATACTCACCATAGGTGGAACTCTGGGAAGTGTGATTGCCGCTTGGGCACTGTGGAGGGCCTTATACAAACGGAAAGGAGGACAAGCATGAAAGGAAGTCTTATCATAGTCGGCTTTTTTGTGCTGGGGACACTTTGCGGAGTCTTTCACCTGATACCTATCGACATCGTAGTAGATAGTAAAGTCAGCTTTTATGCACTTTGCGCACTGATGTTCAGTGTAGGGCTAAGTGTAGGCAATGACCCGCAAACGTTGAAAAATTTCCGTTCACTCAATCCACGGTTGATATTCCTGCCTATCATGACCATTCTGGGCACGTTGGCAGGTTCTGCCGCAGTCAGCCTGATACTGACACACCGTTCTCTAACAGATTGCCTGGCTGTAGGTTCGGGCTTCGGTTACTATTCACTCTCCAGTATCTTCATTACCGAATATAAAGGAGCTGAATTAGGAACAATTGCCCTGCTCGCCAACATCAGCCGCGAGATTCTGACCTTACTGGCTGCACCGTTACTGGTGCGCTGGTTTGGCAACCTCGCCCCTATCTCTGCCGGAGGGGCAACTACGATGGACACCACACTGCCCATCATTACACGAACGGCCGGACAACAATTTGTAGTTGTCTCCATCTTCCACGGATTTGTGGTGGACTTCAGCGTTCCGTTCCTTGTGACACTGTTTTGTTCAATTTAATATTGTTTTGGACTTAAAGCAAATTATCATGAAAGCCAAAGTTTATACCTTACTCTTTTCCTCACTGCTTTGTGTTTCTGCCCTGGCTGATAACGAACCCTGGCAGAACCCGCAAGTCAACGAGATAAACAGAGAGCCGATGCATGCGCACTTCATTCCGTTTACGAATGAGGCCAACGCCCTGAAGCAACACTCCCTGCCTGCGGATGTACGTTTCAACGTAAATCCTGCCACCGAACGCCGCATCTCACTGGACGGTACTTGGAAGTTCCTGTTCTCAAAGAACAACGAACTTTGTCCCAAAGACTTCCACAAACCGGGATACAACACCCGGAAGTGGAGCAAAATACAAGTTCCCGGAAGCTGGGAGTTGCAAGGCTTCGATGCACCTATTTATACGGATACCCGTTATCCATTCCCTGCCAATCCCCCGCATGTGCCAGCCGATTACAATCCGGTGGGAGCATACGTCCGCGAATTCACGGTTCCCGGCGGTTGGGAAGGTATGGATATCTTCCTCGACTTTGAGGGAGTGGAATCCGCCTACTACGTATGGGTGAACGGTGAGCTTGCCGGATATGCCGAAGACAGCCGTCTGCCGTCTCACTTCAACATCACGAAGCTCCTGAAAAAGGGCAGCAACAAACTTGCCGTCAAGGTATTCCGTTATAGCGACGGCTCTTACCTTGAAGGACAGGACTACTGGAAATACAGCGGCATCGAGCGTGACGTTTATCTCTACGCCCGTCCGCAAAGCCGCGTGCGCGACTTCCGGATGACTGCCGAACTGATAAATGATTATAAAGACGGAGAACTCAACCTGGATGTCATCCTCCATCAGCCGAAGGCGGGAGAAACCGTTGAGGTAAAAGTGCTGGATGCAGGAAAAGTGATTTATAACCAGAAGAAATCAGTCTCTTCTCCTACGGATACTTTATTTAGCCAGCAACAGATTTTCCCGGATGCACGTGCTTGGAATGCTGAAACGCCCAATACCTATACACTGGTAGTCAGCACCTTCGATGCACAAGGAAAGCCGTTGGAGTCTTTCACCCAACTTTTTGGTTTCCGCACGGTGGAGATGCGCAACGGCATGCAGATGATTAACGGAAAAGCGGTGCTCTTTAAGGGAGTGAACCGCCACGAACACGATCCGCACAAAGGACGCACCATCAGCGTAGCTTCCATGATACACGATATTCAGTTGATGAAGCAATTCAATCTGAACGGTGTGCGCAACTGTCATTATCCGAATAACTATGCGTGGTATGAGCTTTGCACGGAATTCGGCCTGTATATGGTGGATGAAGCCAACATCGAAAGCCACGGTATGCAGGATCACAAGGATGGCACGCTGGCCAATTATCCGGATTGGGAACTTCCTTTCATGCAACGCATGAGCCGCATGATTGCGCGCGACCGTAACTGCACAGCTATCGTCACCTGGTCTATGGGTAATGAGTCCGGCTATGGCAAGCACTTCGAAACTTTATACGATTACACGAAGAAGGTAGATTCCACCCGCCCGGTACAATACGAGGGTGGCGGTTATGATGCCAAGAGTGACATCTACTGCCCGATGTATGCACGCATCTGGTCGTTGCGCCGCCACGCCAACCAGCGCGACAAGCGTCCTATGATTATGTGTGAGTATGCTCATGCCATGGGCAACAGTGTAGGAAACTTTCAGGATTACTGGGATTTGATTTATAAGTACGACCAGTTGCAAGGCGGCTTCATCTGGGACTGGGTAGACCAGACATTCGCCATCAAAGATAAGGATAACCGCGACATCTGGGCTTTCGGTGGAGACATGGGATTTGTAGGCATCGTCAACGACTCCAACTTCTGCGCCAACGGTCTGGTAGCTGCCGACCGCACTCCTCACCCGCATATCTATGAGGTGAAGAAGGTGCTTCAATATATCCATTTCGAACCGGTTGCTTTCACACCTAATAAAATAAAGGTTACCAACCGGCACGACTTCATCGGTCTGGAAGGATATACCCTGCGCTGGGCAGTGGAATGTGACGGTAAAGCAGTGCAAAGCGGTGAAATGGATTTTCCTGTAATCGCACCGGGAAGCTCTGTCAACATCGAACTGCCTCTGAAAGCATTGCCTGCCGATGGCAAAGAGTACTTCCTTACCCTGCGCGCATTCACCAAAAACGAAGCGCCGTTAATCCCGAAAGGACACGAAGCCGCCATCGAACAATGGGCGCTGCCTTCCGTCCCTGCCAGCAAAGCCATTCAGCCGGCTAACGGCAAACTGGTCGTAGACCGCAACAGTGACGCCATCACTCTGACAGGAAGCAACTTCCGGATAGCTTTCTCGGCTCAAAACGGTGAAATGACAGAGTTGAGTTACAATGGAAAGAATCTGATAAAAGAAGGTCTGCAACCCAACTTCTGGCGTCCGCTGACGGACAATGATATTCCGAACGGACATCTATACCGTTGTCTCACTTGGAAGACTGCCGGACAGGATGCCAAACTGGAGAACCTGGATATAACGGAAAATCAACAGAAAGTTACCCTTACCGCTACCTATAAGATGGAAGCGCAAGACTCGAAGCTGCAAACAATATACGATATTCATCCTGACGGAGCAGTCCGCGTGAGCATGCACTTCACTCCCGGCAAACAAGCGTTGAACGAAATGCCTCGCCTGGGTATGCGCATGATACTTCCGGCTGAATATGAAAGGATGTCCTGGCTGGGACGCGGACCACAGGAAAACTATGCAGACCGGAAGACGGGAGCATTGGTAGGACTGTACAGCGCGACGGTTTGGGAACAGTTCCATCCGTATGTACGTGCTCAGGAAACAGCTAATCATTGCGATGTACGTTGGGTTGCACTGCGCAATGCCGAGGGTGACGGTTTGCTCGTTACGGGAGAAGAACCGCTAAGTATCAGTGCCTGGAACTTCCCGATGGAAGATATCGAATACCGCCCTTCGCAAGTGGAACGCCGCCACGGGGGAAGCATAGTGAAGAAAGATATGGTGTGGCTGAACATCGACCACAAGCAGATGGGCGTAGGTGGTGACAATACGTGGGGAGCACAAGTGCACCCGGAATATACCATCACACCGCACAAATGGAAGTACAGCTTTACGCTGCTGCCACTCGGGGCGAAGGATGATGCAGCGGAACAGGCACATAAGTGCTGGTTCTAACATTAAATTCATAATAATCAAGGAATATGAAACACAAGTTTATACACATCATTTGCTTTACGCTACTGGTTGCAGGCCTCACCGCCTGCACCTCCGGTAGTAAAAAAACTGCTGAGCAAAGGTACACCTTCAATAACATACTGGATATTGCCTACACTCCCGACACCCTGCACCGTTGCTACGGCTGGTTCACAGACGCCGGTTCATGGATGGGCTTCACCCTTCCCGAAAAGGCGCAATGGGTGAACGGCTTCTGCGGCCCGTTCAGTCTGGATATGTTCCGCCGCCAATGGATGGCACAGTCCGCCGTCACAGTAGATTTCGCCGGAAACACTTCTGCCAGCTTCGTTCCCGACTCTACCTGCTACTTCCCCGGCGAGCTCTATATGTCCGCCCACTCCGATGCAGGGAGCATCATGCAACGACTTAACTTTGCAGACGCCTCAACCGCCCTCCTGCGCATAGAGTCCGATAAAGCGGAGGACCTGCTTCTGACAGGCAGTCAATGGGGAAAAGACGTAACCATTGCTGTAGAGCAAAACTCCGTCATTGCCCGCCACCCCAGCGGAGAAAGCGTGACCGTAACATTTACCCCCGACGTGACACTTTCCCGGACGGAAAACAACTACACAGCCCTTGTTCACAGTCCCAGGTATCCCGTCCATGTAGCCATTTCCTTCTTCACCTCGGAAAAAGAGATGACCGCCGGATTGCAGAATATCCCCACCCTGCTCAACAATCCCGGAAAGGCTTTGCAAGCCAATGCCGAACGCTGGGAGGGTTATCTGACCAAGATACTGCGCAAGGACATGAAGCCCGAATACGACCGTATAGCCGTGAAAGCCGTCACCACCCTTATTTCCAACTGGCGCACGCATCGCGGCGGACTGCTTCATGAAGGTATCGTCCCGAGCCACGCCGTAGGCTACTTTGTGGGTTTCTGGGCATGGGACAGTTGGCGTTTCAGTGCCGGAACCGCTAAATTCGACCCTGAACTGGCAAAGAACAACATCCGCGCCATGTTCGATTATCAGCAACCGGACGGCATGGTTATCGACTGCATCTACACCGACCCGTCGGAAAACAATGCCCGCGACAGCAAACCGCCTTTGGTGTGCTGGGCGGTAGACGAAATCTTCACGCATACAGGCGACACAGCTTTCGTTGCCGAAATGTACCCGCAACTGCTCTCTTACTACAAATGGTGGTATCAGAAACGCGATCACAACCGCAACGGCATGTGTGAATACGGTGCAACAGACGGCACACTGGAAGCTGCCGCATGGGAAAGCGGCATGGACAATGCCATTCGTTTTGACGATGCCGTGATGTTGAAGAACGACGGAGCCGATGATGCCTGGAGCATGGATCAGGAAAGCGTAGACCTGAATGCTTATCTGGCCTTGGAGTGCAAACTGCTAAAGAAGTTTACCGGGCTGCTCAACGTGGCTTTCGACGGTCCCGATTATAGCGATAAAGTAGCAGATTACTTCTTCGACAAGCAACTCAATTTCTTCTTCGACCGCCGCCTGAAAGACGGTTCCTTCATCGAAGAACCGGGATGCGAAGCTTATACTCCGCTGTGGACACAGATTGCCACGCAATCGCAGGTGGACAGCATGTTACCCATGCTGCAAGACACCGCGAAGTTCTCCACATATATCCCCTTCCCCACCATCGCCGCAGACAATCCCAAGTATAACCCGCGCGGCTACTGGCGTGGCCCCATCTGGCTGGACCAGACTTACTTTGCCATTCGCGGACTCCGCAACTATGGTTATCATAAACTGGCCGATGAATATACCTTGCAGGTATTCGACCGCCTGAACGGATTGAAAGAAGGAGCGCCCATCCACGAGAACTACGGTACACATACCGGAGAACGGTTGAAAGCGCCGCACTTTAGTTGGAGTTCCTCCCATCTGCTGATGATGTACGATGACTACGGGAAGTAATTCTTGCGTGAGGGATAGCTTTTCTTGGAAATCTATCCCTCTATGATTTCACAGCTACGCTAATATTGTTTCGGAGAATGTCACTTATGTCTCAGAATGCTGCACCGGCAGTATTTTGTTGTTTTATAATGATGTAGGTAATGGTTGAATGTTCTACATTTGTAAACAGAGTATATGGTTTTCACACCGTATATCATGCATAAACAAGTACTTTATTAATCTATAGAACAGCAACCATGAAGAAAAATTTTCTTTTAGCAGCGAGTTTTCTCTTCATCTTTTGTCTGGAAGCCGGTGCTCAGAAAAGAGATGAAGTAACCTGGGAGAAATTCGAGGACATCACCATCCCCATTCCTCCCTCAACTCACCCCCGACTCTATGTACGTCCCGCCAATTTACCGGATTTAAAGAAACGGATGGATCACCCGCAAGTAAAAGCAAACCTGGCAACCTTGCGCAAACTTGGCATAGACCGCACCGCAGAGGAAGAGGCAAAAGTAACCGATAGAGGCTTCCGCTACTACTTCGAGATGCAGGGAGTAACCAGCCGTGTACAAGTACAAGCTCTCGACTATCTGGTATATGGTGACAAGAAGCAAGCCAGACGCGCCATCACTTCCATGCTCGATTCATTGCAGCATACCAATTTTGGAACCAAACAAGACTTATCGCGCGCCAGCGGAGTCATGCTGATGTGCGGCGCGATGGTATATGACTGGTGCTACGACCAGATGAAAGAATCGGAAAAGAAAGCCTATATAGAATCGTTCATCCGAATCTCCAAGACCATGGAATGCGGTTATCCGCCCAAAAATAACGAACCCATAGCCGGACACTCGTCCGAATGGATGATCTTGCGGGACATGCTTTCAGCCGGTATTGCTATCTACGACGAATATCCGGATATGTACCTCCATGTCATCCGAATGTTGTACAAGGATTACTTGCCGGTAAGAAATTACATCTATTCTGGTCATAATTACCATCAGGGAACAAGCTATGTCAATGTGCGTTTCAGCAATGACCTGTTCTCCTTATGGATTCTGGATCGAATGGGAGCCGACGCAATCTACAATCCCGCGCAACAATTCGTACCGTACGACTTCCTGTACCGCCGTCGTCCGGACGGACAAGTAATGCCCGCAGGCGATACGAATCCTAACAAAAGAAACATTCCTTCTTACTCCCTGCCCGCCATGCTCGCTTCCAGCTTCTATAAAGACAATTATCTGGCTTACGAATACGAACTCAAACCCAAATTAGAAAGCCACTGCCTTATCTTCGAGATACTGTGGAGAGATTTTGATTTGAAAGCCAAGGCTCCCGATGACTTGCCGCTGACCCGATACTCAGGCTCACCTTTCGGGTGGATGATAGCGCGTACGGCATGGGACAAAACAGCGTGATTGCCGAAATGAAAATCAATGAACAATTCTTTGGTAACCATCAACACATGGACGGTGGTTCGTTCCAACTTTATTATAAGGGCCCGTTGGCAATAGATGCCGGAGCTTACCAAGGAAGTTCCGGCGGATATAACAGCCCGCACAATAAAAATTTCTTCAAACGTACCATTGCCCATAACTCATTGTTAGTATACAACCCGAACGAGAAATTCGCCAGCTGGAATTATGGCGGG
>ERZ779840.1180-NODE-1180-length-26081-cov-10.722431_pt1 | contig 26081 bp, 26 predicted proteins | sample MGYA00511561_ERZ779840 | MGnify/ENA primary metagenome ERZ779840 (study PRJEB29588, sample SAMEA2162036) | human gut metagenome | biome: human gut; feature: human-associated habitat; material: faeces | place: Denmark | collected 2008/2010 ...
GCCTATTTTAAGTACCGAGAACAAAAACGAGAAAAGGAACGAATAATGAACCTGTGAACCACTGTTCTATTCACTATGCCATCCCCGGAAGGAGATCACATTATGGATTCTGCGTTTATTCACCAAGCTGCCAACGAACTTGTCCAAACTACCGGAACTCGCAACATCAAACAGATCGCGCGCAGTTGCAGTCTGGACATCAGTGAAACATCTCGCATTAAAGATATGTTGGGTTTACTTTCACTCTATTTCGATAAGCCATTGATTCTTATCAATCGCCAGCTGGACAAACAGACAAAGCAGATGGTGTGCGGCTATGCACTCGGACATTATCTGGAGCATCAGCTGCTCATGGACTTGCATACCATGAACAAGTTTCTGACCATTAAGGACAAGCACATCCTTCTTTACGAGCATAACGCTTTCACATCCCACCTGATGCTGGACAGTGATGAAGTCTATCAAATGACGAAACGTGGGTTGGACGCTGCTCAGATTGCCGCTGCCAAGGGAATCCACCTCAATCTGGTGCTGGTGAAGCTGCTGGAACTGCATCATCTGGGATACGATCTACAGCACTATCACGCCCAGCACCATGCGTTTATCAAACAGTTCAACCTTCCGGCACATTTTCAGTTTGATGTGGCCACCGGATGAACTTATGTTCTTATAACCCTAAAACCCGTAATGAGCGATGCGTTATGCACTGTACATCACGGGTTTTTCGTGTTATTTCAGTTTTGCGAGGATTTCATCGGCACTCATGCCTTCGGCAAGCAGCTTCTTCAGGACGGATTCTGCTTCTGCCTTTTTCGCTTCTTCTGCTGCCTTGGCATCTGCTTTTGCCTTCTTTGCTTCCAGCGTTACCACTTCTTTTTCGGCCTTCTTCAGAGCAGTCTTCTTCTCTTTCAGGTCAGCTTTCAGAGAATCCATGTTAGCGGTGATAGATGCGATTTCCGCTGTGAGCGCATCCTTTGCGGACTGCTTTTCTGCAATCTGCGTTGTGAAATCAGCAGTCACAGTTTTGGGCTTATTCTTGCTACCTTTAGTTCTGGGCATAATAAAGCCTCCAGAAAATTACAGTAATTTTAGTATAGCACTCTAATAATGTCGTTTCAATATTTGACCAGAAAAATTCAGCAAAATATTAATATCAATGATAACGGATCATTGTCATCATTGCGGCTACATTGAGCCTAATGTTTCTTTCTTGATTGTATAGGTTCGTTTCAGTCCATCCTTAACACTGTATTGAGGTTCCCATCCGATATTTTTAATTTTTCGAGTATCCAAAAGTGCATAGGTTGCTTTAGATACACTTTCATTGTTCTCAATTTCATAGCGCACTTTTAAATTAGCCAGTGATGCAATATACTCTGCATATTCACCTAACGTTAGTCCTTCATCATCATCAGAAATATTATATGCTTCGCCATCTTGTCCATCCAGCAGCAATTTGAAAAGGCCGCTAACAGCATCTGCAATATAGCAGTACGAATACCTTTGTTGACCTTTACTTTTCAGAATAATATCTTCTCCAAGTACTGCTTTATCCATAAATTGGCTCATTGCCTTTGTATCGTGCTTTTTGTCTGCCCCAAAGACTCTCGCAAATCTTGCAATTACTGCATCAACCCCAAAGGCATTTCGATAAGACTGCGTTAGCGCCTCACAAGTTCTTTTGGCTTCATTATATCCAGACCTCGCAAGATTACAGTCAATATATCCACAATATTTTTCATCCATGGGGACTTCTGTACCTTGTCCATAAATTTCCACACTAGATGCTAGAAGGAACCGTGCCTTTTTCTCTACCGCCAATTTTAACAAGTTATCGCATCCGCATATATTTGTCATTATTGTTCCAACAGGATCTTCCGCGTATTGCTTTGGATGAGTATTAGAAGCCAAATGTATAATATAATCTATTTTCCCATCGTATTGCACTGGCTGCTCAACATTTGCCTTTATACACTCAAGATCTTCGCTTGATTTTCCACCTCTTCTCGAAAGTGAAATCACTTTTGTGTTCTCGCCATATTTTTGGTTTCGACGCTTTATAATATCAATAAACGCCGTGCCAATAAAACCCGTTCCCCCGGATATTAAAACTGTTTTATCTTTGATTTTTTCCCAATTATATGGAAGCTCGGCTATTACTTTTATTTCTTCTTTTTTCAAATTCGTCATTTTTTTATCCACTCATCATTCTTCGCACTTAGCAAGGCTTTAAAAATTTCGATGTCCTCTACCGTTGTAATCTTGATGTTTTTTTCTGAGCCTTTGGAAAAATAAGTAGTATATCCATATTTCTGCATTAGAGAGCACGATGCAGCCATATTTGTAACACCATCTTTAATCGCTTGATTGTGAACTGTCCATAATTCGTCAAATCTATACGAATGTGGTGTCTGTGTTCTCCAAAGTTCTTCTCTATTCAACGCCGCATTAGATTCTACGCCATCTTTTGAAACGAACACAACTTCAGTAGTTGGAATCACTGTAACAGCAGATCCAAACAATTTTTGCTTCACAAGATTATCTGTAATTACATCCTGCGGCAGCATAGGTCTATTACCGTCATGGATTACTACTACAATATCTTTGGTTTCTTCATTATCTTCTTTAATCGCTTTCAGTCCATTATAAATTGATTCCTGACCTGTCGCACCGCCAGTAATAATTCTCTTGAGTTTTGTAATATTAAACTGTTTTGCATATGCTTCAAGTACAGCACTCCATCCCTCTAAGCAAGATACATATATTTCATCAATGCTTGGATGTTGCTGAAATGCTTCTAACGTATAAATAATAATCGGTTTATTTTCAACCGTCAAAAACTGTTTCGGTAGATCTTGGTGCGTCCTGCTCCCAATGCCACCAGCTGTTAAAACTGCAATGTTCATTTTTTTCTCCCATTATCTACGTTTCTCAAGATACCACTTATATGACTTATTAGTATCCAAAATCAATCCACCATGTTCACTATTTGTATTAATTGGTGTCATGTAATCATTGCCATATAACATTTTCAAATTCCGGTCATAGTTTGCAAAAACAGGAATTTCAAGAAATTCAAAATCAACCTCTTTCAAATTATCAAAATCCGCCCGGAATCTCCTAATACGTTTTATCGGCAATGGCATACACAAATCTGCAACATATTTAGAATTATCAATATCGTTATACCTCGTAATTTCTTTTATAAATTGATTATAGATTGGCACATAAGAGTCTCTTAATAACTTATGCTTAAAATGCCTACATGCTTTTTTTAGATTGAAGTGTCTTTTGCCAACTTCATCGACCCATGGCTTATAGTAAAAGTAATCACCAGAATCTAATATTTCCCTATACTTTGTAAGCAACTCCATTCGTTTCAAATCTTGTTCTGCTAGTTTTTCTTCATCATCTACAACTGTATCAAACGGAAATATATCAATGAAAATCCCCTGATTAAAGTTGTTATTTCTTTGACGTTCATACTCGGTTTTAATAATGCCTGTCGTATCCGAATTTCTTAACTGGGCATGACCTCTAGCAGAGCCCTTGTCTGTTTCTTCTGTCTGCCAAAAATATGGCTTTTTAAATTCAGCTGGTGCAACCTCATTTAACTTTTCAAAATCACTCCTTAACATAGCGATATCCAAGTCATCATCCCAAGGGATGAATCCATGATGACGAATTGCGCCGAGTAACGTTCCTCCGTCTGCACAATATTTCAGCCCATATTTATTACAGACGCGCATAAATTCTTGCAACAGATCCAGTTCTACTGCCCATACTTCTTTCCTTTGTTTGGTAACAGTGTATCCGCACCGAACTTCTTCATTCAAAAATCCATCCGGCAGTTGAAGTTTAAGATCAACCATGTTTAACTTTCCTCCATACTTTTTCAAACATACTCTGAGTCCACACATCCCGTGTCACAAGGAGAAATGCTACATATACGCTGCATCCAACTGCTACCTGTATTGCAAGAAGCAATAGCGAATTCATCTGCAGTCGATTCAGATAAAACACTATACAGAACATAAAAATGCCTGCCAGCATCTTTTTTCCACCTGTTTTCAGCAATACAGAAATATTCCCATATCCACAACTAAATTTCACATACAGAACAGACACAACCGTTTCCGCAATAACAGATGCAATCGCAGCTCCTTCCGCTCCAAAACGTGGAATCATTAATAAGTTCAAAATCAGGTTTACTACAGATCCTGCAATTAAGTAGTTTGTACTCTCTTTTCGCTTTCCGCATGGCGTGTAGTACTGCGAACCCAAGCAATTACTAATGCCGATAATAACAATGATGGGCGAAAAGAGATATAGCAATCCAACCACTTGATCGTATCCCGGTCCAAAGAAGAACGGAACGAACGTTTTTGCAACGCCCATAATTCCGAAGCAACAACCAAATCCCATAAAGAAAATGTAGTTGAATGAAATCGCAATTTTCTTGTGAATCTCATCAAATCTTTTTTCAGCAAAAAGATATGCATTTCTAACACCAACAACAGAATTAATTGCAGTAAATACAACACTTTTTGCCAGATTAATAATTTTCTCAGCCTGTTGGTAATAACCATTTTGCGCAACATCACTGGTGATCAATCCCAAAAGAGTCTTATCCAAAACGGTATAAACTGATGTAGCAATCGTTGGAATGAAGTACACCAGTGTTTCCTTAAAATGCCTTTTGAACGACAATTTCCTGAAATCAACTTTAACAACGTAGCGTTTCATATAAGGCCACAAAGAAACATTTGATAGCAATGAAGTGAACGCCGTGATAAAAATGTATAAAAGCAAATCATCCTTAGATTTGATAAATATAAACAGAAGAACTATTCCGATAATCTTAAATGCAGAATTTCTAATAACTGTCAGCTTGAATTGTTCAATTCCGTTAAAGAACCATGTAATATCAAACATATTTGCAAAAATTCCAATTGATAGCACACAGTAGAAAATTTTGTATCTCGGACTGAACAAGCACAAAAATACCCAGCCAAATAGCGCAATTCCTGTAGTGCAAATCACCATCAATTCAATTTCCCAAAACAGCTTACTGCGCTCATTTACATCATCACGATGCATTGAGATTTCTCGTGAGCCATAAGAAAGTGTTCCTAATGATGCAATTAACAGAAAAATGTACTGCACGGATGCTGTATAACTTTGGATGCCAATTCCCTCAGCACCAAGAACTCTTGAGACATAAGGTGCTGTAATAAAGGGCGTAATAACATTCAGTATTTGGTACGCTGTACTATATACGAAATTTTTCTTTATGCTTGGTTCTTTCATTTGCAATTTCCTTATAGATTACTTTATATTTTTCAATCAGGAATGTTCCTCCAACTGACCACATAATTTTCAGCAGTACAACTGGGATAAAGAGATGTTTCGTAACATTAAATTGCCAAAGTATCCTTTCCCAGGGCATCGTATTTAGCTCTATTAAATGCAAGCACAAAATCGTCAGGGATTTTTTCCCCAGCCACTGAAAAGCATTCCATGGTTTCATTTCCCATATGCCCAATTATGACACATAGAATTCCAATTCCTTTTGCGACATCCATGTAAGGCAGTCGCACTGTTCTGCCAGAAGTATTAAAATTCTTTTCCATCGTATAATTCATTTCTGCTCATCCTTAATGCTGCTTCAATAGTCGTATCCATATCATAGTACTTATACTCGCCCAAACGTCCACCGAAAATAACCTTCGGTTCGGCATCGGCAAGCTTCTTGTACTCGGCATAGAGTGCACTATTCTTGGCATCGTTTACAGGATAATACGGCTCGTCTCCGGGCTTCCACTCAGAAGAATACTCACGGCTGATGATGGTCCTGGGGAGGTCATTACCGTTCTCATCTTTGCCGAACTCGAACCACTTATGCTCAATGATGCGAGTCCATGGTGTCTCCCGGTCAGTGTAGTTGACAGCAGCGTTCCCCTGAAAATTGGGCTTGTCCAACAACTCGTTTTCAAAGCGAACAGAACGGTATTCCAGTGTGCCCAGTTTATAGTCAAAGTAGGCATCAATGGGGCCAGTATAAACCACCTTGTCTGCCAATGCGTCCAACTCGGACTTGTGTTCCAGATAGTCCGTATTCAAGCGCACCTCCATACCATCCAGCAGGTTGGTAATCAGATTGGTATAACCACCGATGGGGATACCCTGATACAGCGCGTTGAAGTAGTTGTTGTCGAAGGTCAGGCGCACAGGCAGACGCTTGATGATGAACGCAGGAAGATCCTTACAGTCACGGCCCCACTGCTTCTCGGTATAGCCCCTGATGAGTTTCTCGTAGATGTCACGACCAACGAGAGAGATAGCCTGTTCTTCCAAATTCCGCGGCTTATGAGTGATTTCCTTACGCTGCTCCTCGATTTTGGCTGCAGCCTCCTCTGGCGTCACAACACCCCACATCTTATTAAAGGTGTACATATTGAAGGGCAGCGAGTAAAGCTCGCCCTTGTAGTTGGCCACGGGGGAGTTCGTGAAGCGGTTAAACTCTGCGAAGTGCGTGATGTAGTTCCACACTTTTTTATTGTTGGTATGGAAAATATGGGCACCGTACTTGTGGACGTTAATACCTTCAATATTCTCGGTATAGATATTGCCCGCAATATTGGGACGCTTGTCCACGACCAGCACAGACTTTCCATGCGCGTTGGCTTCATGGGCAAAGACTGCACCATATAACCCAGAACCCACTACTAAATAATCAAACATTATCGTCTTCCTCTATACTATCTTCATTGGCCGCCTATTTTGATGTTACTTTATGGTCTGTAGTCTTTGTTAATACCCAAATGACCCACTAACCCATCATGAATAGCGTCAATAATTAATTGTAAATTATACTTACTAATCTCTTTGTCAATGGAGGGATTCAAAAAGTCTGAAATACCAGCCCGCAACCATCTAGCCAAATGGTATCTTATCCCAACCCACAGCATGTGATGTTTACGATCCGAATAAATTATATTCCTATAGCCATAATATGTTTTCCAATTAAACCTTGTTACATTGTTCCCAGATGTAGCATCAACTATTTTAGTTTTATGATTCAAAATGGCATTATTTACATTCAAGAACTTTGACACATTCATTATCCGTAGAGAATACTCTGTGTCATCGTACCAAATAAAGAAATCTCGTTCGGGGTATCCAATCTGATTTACTACTTTTCTATTAATTACTGCTCCACAAAACGAACACAAATCATATTCAAAATCAGCCTGTTTGTATTCCTCTATAGGAACAGGGACTTCCGCCTTTTTAAATCTACGTCGATGTTCTATCATTATATTGTTTTCTGTAACAACAGTTCCGCTGTATGCAAGAATACTCGGATGCTTTTCAATACTCTCAGCGATTAAGCTCAGATAATTCGGTGCAATCATTGCATCATCATCAATTAGTAAAAACCACTCTGAATCTGTTTCCATTGCAAGTTTTAATCCATCGTGAAATCCTCCTGCTCCACCAATATTCTGTTCTTCGTGTTTTACTATCCATTGATGCTCTATAATTTCTTTTATGCCATTTAAGTATTTTCCTGTTCCGTCCGTACTATTATTGTCAACGATCACAACGTTATTAGGTACCAGTTCTTGATTGCGAATACACTCTAGGCACTCTTTTAATAGTTCCAATCTATTATAAGTAACAACAACAACTGCAAAATTCATCATATTATTATCCTCTTAACCTTGTAATTTTCTATTACCAAAATGCCTCATGCCTTCCAGAGAATTCATACTTTAATATATGAGTACGCTGGCCAATAATCCTGGCCGGGACCCCCCCCCACTATAGCATACGCAGGCACAGACTTTGTAACCACTGCACCTGCTGCGACAACAGCACCTTCACCAATTTTATTATGCGGAAGAATAACAGAACGGCTTGATATCCAAGCGCGATCCCCTATTTCAACTGGTCCCCCAGAATTATTTGATCCAAACATCGCATCGTTAATGTCATGTTGCTCTGTCCATATCCATGCTCCTGTGGAAAAATTAACATTTTTCCCAATTTTGAGGCCATTTCTACCATCCAATTTGCACTCATCACCAATAATTGTTCCTTCACCTATTTCAATTTTCCATGGAAATCTAATTTCAAATCCTCCATATAGCACAACATCTTTACTCATCTTCATAAGATAAACATGTCTTAGTATCCAATTTCTATATGAATGGCATGGAATCCGCCCAAGAACATTTAGTTTATATCTAATCCATCCTTTATATAAATGAAATAACACTTTCACTTGCTTTTTGGGAAACTTATAGTTTGACACATCAGCATCTGTATATTGTGGTTTATCCTCCATCAAATCGCCATACTTTTTATCTTTATATATTTGAAGTTTGCAATATGAATAAGTTGCAACATGATCTAACAGATATATCCAAACAAGCACGAGTAAAACTTCTTGTACGATATCCATATGCTTTTTCCTTTCAATTTGAATTTTATACCATTTTATTTGCATTATACTTTTTCAAATAGTCTATATAGATATATTCACCCGTTGCAATTATAATCGGAAATGCAATCACACGTCCTGCATCTAAAATAATAAGCGTTGGTGTCGTACATACTAGATAGCACAAAACTGCCATCACAAATTTACCATCGTAAAAGCGAGCATTTTTACACATACTAAACGCCAACTTTGCTATTCTCAATATTGGCCAGATATATATTCCAATTATAAAAATTCCAAGTAATGCCAATTGTCCAGCAATGCCAACATCATCATAATAATATCTCACCAGTACCGTTTGGTAATATATTCCAGAATCACCATGAACAATATTATAGTAATTTTCATCACCCACAAAGCCATTTGCGAAAAGTGGGTTTTTTATAAACCTGCTCAAATAATATTGATACGCACCAGCTCGTGCAATACTACTTCCCCCAAGTGTTCCAGATGAGGAAAAGCTATTCAAAAAGTTTGAAACCGCCCCACTGCTTAAAAGTACGCCAATCCCCACGATAATTGCTGCTACTGCAATTATTTTTTTCTTTTTTGATCCATCTCCCAACATCACGAGAATGCCAACTGACATAAGTAATGTAAGTAACATCAATCGAGAATTCCCTGTAAAGTAAATCGAAAGTAACCCAATAATTAGAAAAGCAAATGATTTGTTTTTTCTTGCTGTACAAGTATTTTGTTGACTATATGCCACATAGAAATTGTATATCATCATCAAAAAGCCAAGTGCTCCTGATGACAGCCTAACCTTTCCATCTCGAATCAATCCGCCAGACAAATCCAAAGAAGAATAAGTAAACAACAATGTCCCATTTTTTATAAAAGCCACACCATTAACAATTGTTATTACATATTTCACTACCGTTATTGCATTTAAAATGTCAAAGAACGACTCATATCCTCCTTCAACAATATAAATATACAAAATTGGAACGGCCAGAAATGCATACAAATAATAGCTTGCGAAACCGTATGTAGTAATTAGAGGATTTAACGGATATGCAATTATTGTATACAGTGAAATCAGAATTATCGAAACCGTTACAATTGCCAAATACTTTCTAAGAAATCCCATATACGGTTTCAGTGTTGATTTATGATTTTTCAAACACAGTAATGCTACAATTACCGCTACTCCACCAATCCACTTTGATTTATTTGTGTATACTATAAACTCCAGCCCCTGTGGCAGTGTAAAGAGGCCGAAATAGTGCATTTCAACAATCAAAATAAATGTAAGGAGGGCCTTATATGGCATGGTTCTCCTGTTATATTTTATTGTCATATTTATGGTCCTCCCGCATTCTTATCGTCCGCTTTCTAATTTTTTTAAAAGTACCTTTGCTGATTCCTGATAACACTTATTTATAAAAATCAGTTTGTCGCGGCCTTTTTGGGCAACTGTATTTGTTGAGCGACCGTCTTTATGGTAGATTACAATTTCAGGATCATATACCGTAACCAAGTCATGTTTCATCAGATTCAAGTAAAGTATTGGTTCCTCATAATATAAGAATGTCCTGTCGTCAAAGCCTTCAACATAGTCAAATGCTTTCTCAGAAAAAACAATAAAGCAGCCTTGCAAAACGACTTGTTTCTGATATTGATAAAACTCCATATTTCGATGGGCTGGAACATCTCGTTTAAGCACTTTTTCCTGAATTAGTTTTTTAAAAAAGCGAATTCCACAATAAGGCCGATATAGCCCTTGTCTTATAATGCGTTCCTCTTTCTCAAATGTCTTTAGTTCTTTCCGGACATGGTCAATCGTGGGAGGAAAATGAGGACTGTTGTCGCACCGTCCATCAGCCGTCAGAATCAGTGGACCCAGCAATGCAAAACCACTCTTTTTATACTCTTTATCCAGTGTTTCCACCAAATTGTCTTGCATCAATTCCGTATCACTATTCAAGACAACCATATATTCCGGCTTAAAATTCTTGTTTGCATACGCTATTCCTGCATTGTTTCCCTTTGCAAAACCTAAATTTTCCGAATTTCGTATTAGCACTGCCTTTTCTCTTTGTTGAATAAACTTTTCTATTTTATCTGCAGAGTCATCCTTTGATTGATTGTCGACTATTATAATTCTATAGTCTTGTGTATCAATTTTATTTTCAATAGATAATATGCACTCTTTCGTTTCCTGAAAAGTGTTGTAATTTAAAATAACAAACGCAATTTTCATACTTTCCTCATAAATACATATTTCGGAAATGTCCATAAACTGTTTCCGTACCTGAAACGCTCTCTTGAAAAGGAAATCTCCGATTACATTTATTCATTACTGTTTTGCCTGTTACTGCACCAACAAGTTCTTTAGAATATGGTTTATTCATTACCTCCAGCAAATCATTAACTCGTTCATTATTGGGTGGAACATTAGTGAACATCTTCCTTATAGTTGCGCAATGATCGCAGCAGACAGCAAAAACATAATCGGTAAGAAGGTAGTCAATAAGTACATTATGTTTTTCAAAATAATTATTATAGATATCTATGAATAATTTTATTTCGTCAGCATATGCCGCAACGCCTAACGCCGAACTAGTCCACAATCCTTTGCTCATTGGATATTCTCTATTCATTCCATGCCTAATCGTGAAAAAATGCAGATCGCTAATACAGCTTGGAAGTTCTCCTGTCAGAAGATACGTCGAGTCAAGCCATACCCCCCCCGGTTATACAGAAGATTCAAACGAAGCAAATCAGAAAATTGGGTTTTGCTTATTGCTCCCGCGTTTAGCAGATTCTCATATTTGGGGTTAAGATTTGTATAATCTCTAAAGTTGCTTTCATCAAGAATAACAAGGTTTCTGTTACCGATATTTTTTCTTATACTCTGTATGCAAATTTTTACAATATCCGGTGCCTTGTCAATTCCTTGCCACCACAGTACCCACACAGTACCATTTTCAATTTTAGAAGTTGATTCGTGAGATTCTCTGTTATATTTTTCTATAATGTCTTTATTTTCATTATAAAGAAATTTCGTTATAGCAGCATACTTAATTTTCCCGGCAATATCTTGTACGCCCGGAATCTGTCTAGTGCATGTCTGAAACAGCTTTGCAAACGTCACCGAGAATCCAAACTCTTTTATAAGTTCTGTTGTCCTATTAATTCCCGACATATTTTTTTATTGCCTCTTTCATTGTGCTCAAAACGGCATCTTCCGAGTATTTATCCAAATAGATACTTCTAATTTCATTATTAAATTTTTCTACGCCATTCTTCTTATAGCAGTTAATCCGATTGACAAATTCATCTGCAGTATTACATAAATAATTATTTAGTCCTTCATAGCCACAAAATGCCTCGTCAGAGCCAAGAATGGTTTTACCGAACATCATTGCCTCAACGGTCTTTGTCTTCATTCCATCACCTTCAAAGATGGGCTCCACAACCAAGTCTGCATGATAATACCATGGTGCTAAATCTTCAACTTCTCCGATAATGTGAATATTATTTTTTTGATACGTTGGCTCTTCTTCAAGCACTTTCATTCCTTGGCCCACAACGTATAGACTAATTCCTTCAGGCAGTTGGCTCATCACGTTTTCAGCAAACCATTTGAGTCCCGATAAATTAGGGCCAAAATTGCTGCCTATGAAAAGAAGCGAGAAATCACGATAGCCCGGATTTTCTCCTTTATTATCGCTAAACTTGTCAGCTATAAATACTGGCAAATACATTTCCGGTTCTTTTTTATAGTAATAGTAAAAAGCATCCCTCTCCCTCTTATTATGAACGATGTTACAATCAGCGAGCATCGCATTTGTGCGCTCTCTCTTTAAAACCATCCGGTATGATGGGAAGGCTTTAATTTTCTGAATCAAAGATGCCCCTACCAGTCTGGATTTCTTGGTATTTGGTGTCACACCTTGATACATAACAAAAACGGGCAGTCCGGTTTCTTTTTTAATTTTCTTTATCAGATACTCATATGTAGAAAAGCCAAGAAAGACGAAGTCAAACTTCTCGCTCTTAATATATTCTATAATCTTATCAAAAATGTCTGTACTGACCCATTTAGGACAGCCAGATAATACATTTCTAGCCATTTGTATTTTAGTAGGGTTAGCCTCATAAATGATTAAATTTTTTTCAACCCGACTATGCCGAGCGGTATCATTCTGGTCTGGCAACGAAATAACTGTTAAGTTATCTGCTCCAATTGCTTTTTTCAACAGTCCAGTCAAACTTCTTACAAACTGTCCGCCACCATTATTTTTGTTCAAAACCGCTTGTGATATAAATACTGCTCTCATTATTTTTTTCCTTCCCCAAAGAACTTTTCTTCCAACATCAAACATAAGCAGTGATACACTGGCAGATGCAGCTCCTGAATCATGTAGGTTTCTGTTTGAGGAACCTTAATACACACATCACTCATCTGTTCCAATTTGCTGCTCTTTGCTCCCGTAAGGCCAATGACTTTCATGCCTTTTGCATGAGCTGTCGTTGCTGCATAAAGCACGTTTTTGCTGTTTCCGCTTGTGGAAATTCCCAAAAACACATCTTCCGCTTTGCCATAGCCATTGACTTGCTGTGCAAAGCAAAGCAACGGTTCGCAGTCGTTCATGTAAGCGGTAGAAAGAGCCGGATGCCCATCCAAAGCAATGGCTGGCAGTGCTCCCTGCAGGCTCTCAGCTAAAACAGAACCTAGTTCCTTATTTTCAGCAACAAGTTTCTCTGCAAACTCAACATCCGATTTTCTCGGCAGCTTAAAGCCTTTCATCAATTCGCCTACAATGTGTTCTGCATCCGCAGCAGAACCGCCATTTCCTGCAATCAGGAGTTTTCCCCTTTTTGTATAGCAGCTTTCCAAAATCTGATATGCCTCAGAAATTTCTTTTTTTACTGTTGAAAGTTCTGGATAGCGATTTACCAAAATTTCCAACTGTTTTTCAACACGATTTTCCATTTTCCCTCACAACTTTTTTACTGCAAATTATTTTTCACAAATCCGAGCAGTGATATTTCTGAAACAAGTTGCCCTATATTTTCTTTGTCTTGTCCAATCAATGCAGTTTTGCAGCCAGCATTCAAGCCCGCTTTCACATCATTTTCTCCGTCACCAACCATCCATGACTGAGAAAGATCAATGTTGAAATCTGCTGCTGCATTTAACAGCATTCCGGGCTTTGGTTTCCGACAATCACATTCAATCTTCAACTCTGGTCGTTCTCCCTCATATCCTTTATGCGGATGATGTGGGCAGTAATAGATTGCATCCAGATAGGCCCCTTCTTTGCCCAGAAGTGTTTCCATCTTATTGTGGATTTCTTCTAATTCTTCAAAAGATACTTCTCCACGGGCAATAACAGGTTGATTTGTAGTAACAATAGCGAGATAGCCAGATTCATTGATCTTACGAATTGCTTCAGCAACACCATCAATCAACTCAAAGTCGTCTATGTTTCTGAGGAATCCAACATACTTGTTAATAGTTCCATCCCTGTCAAGGAAGATTGCTTTTTGCTTATTTTTCAGGTTTTTAGCCGAAATTTTACCTTCCTTACAGTCTTTACAAACGGAATAGTACCGTTCCGGTGTCCCCATGTCCTTGACATATTCGGGACTGTCATAACAGAACATCTTTCCTGTTCCCGCCAGTGGTTTTAATAACTGACGATCCAAATCGACCTTTACAGGTTTACCATTTGCGTCAATCTTACCCACCTCGTCAGCATTGATGCCAACAAGCTCCAGCACTTTAGGATTGATAACATGTAAGCCTGCATTCACTCGATTTCTATAATACTGTGGCCGTTCATCTTCCTTTGCCAGCCATTTTTCGACAGAGCCGTCTTTATTTGCAATAATCAATCCACTGTCGTATGGATGGCTATTCGGGTGTGTAAAGAGTGTGACTAGCCCATCGTGTTTCCGATGGAAAGCAACAAAGCGGTTGAAATCCACATCAAACATCGCATCAGCATTTAAGAGGAGAAAGTCCGATGTCAGTTTATCCTTAATTTTGAACAGTGCGCCTGCATTGCCGAGCGGCTCTTTTTCAAAATAGTACTCAATATGTACCCCAAATGGCTTTCCTGTTGCCGGAGAGTTTCCAGAACCATCCCCAAAGTAATCCATGATGATATTTCCCAGATGGCTTACTGTCATAATAATGTCATCAAACCCCTGGTCTTTGAGACATTCAATCTCTCGCTCCAGCACAGGGACGCCCTCAACCTTTATCATCGGTTTTGGAATATCGCTTGCAACAGAGGAAATGCGAGTTCCTTTTCCGCCTGCCATAATTACAACTTTCATACACTCAATCCTTTGGTACATAGTCTTCCGGGGTATAATGAATTACCCGTGTACCACCATCTTCAAACTGAAATGGAATATATAAGAGATCCCGCATTGCCCAACGAACAGCATCCTGTCGTTCCGGCTGCACATAAAACACAAGAAAGCCACCGCCGCCAGCACCAAGGAGTTTTCCGCCCAAAGCACCAGCAGCAATACCTTTTGCATAGAGTTCATCAATGCTATTCGTGGATACCGCCGAGCCTGTCTGACGTTTCAGCTTCCATGTGTGATCAAGCATCCTGCCAAAATCATCCAAATCCCGTTCTTTGTTTACAAGCACTTTTTCTGCTTCATCAACCAAAGCCAACATTTCTTTCAGTTGTGCTGTTTTGTCCGTTTTCCCTGTAGCATTCGCTTTCTGCACATCCGAAGAGAACCGAGTGAATCCAGTAAAGAACATCATCAGGTTTTTGTTCAGCTGTTTTTTTCGATCCGGGGCAATGATCACCGGCAGCACTTCATAGCCATCTGCATTAAAGTTAATACGGTTAAAGCCACCAAAGGATGCTGCAATCTGATCCTGCCAGCCGCCTGCTTCCTGACACAGATTTCGCTCCAGATAAATTGCTTCATTTGCTAATTTTTTCTTATCAGCATATCTGCCTTTCAGTGCATAAAAAGCATTCAACATTCCAACGGCGAAAGAACTTGACGTACCCAACCCAGAACGCGCCGGCAAATCTGCTTCATATGTAAGACGAATTTCGTGCATATCCAGCATTTTCATTGCGTTACGAATCGCTGGGTGCTGGATATCCTCAATGCAGGTTACACGTTCAGTCTTTGAATAAGACAATTCCGTGGAATAATCAAAAAAGCGTGGCAGATGGCGCACGTTGACATAGCAATATTTATCAAATGTTGTAGAGAGAACTGCACCTCCATTCTCTCTAAAAAAACTTTCCATGTCTGTACCGCCACCAAAGAAGGACATTCTAAACGGTGTTTGTGTAATAATCATTTGTTTACCCTATTAACATTAACTATTTAATGTTACCTTTTCCTCACATTTTTTTCTCTCTTGTCAATCACAACACTACCCGCTGGAACATCTTTTGTGATAAGCGTTCCAGCTCCTATTACAGAACCTTTACCAATCGTTACTCCATCAAGAATTGTCACATTACTTCCAATCCAGCAATCATCCTCAACTGTAATTCCTTTTTGCTGGACTCCCTGGCTTTTGATGCTGCACTCTGTATCAGAGAACACATGATTTTCTGCAAACAAGCTGCATTTAGGGCCAAACATCACATTCTTGCCGATAGTGATTTTTCCAGAACAGCCTACATATCCATATGGTCCAATAGAGCTGTGTTCTCCCATCGTCAGACCTATTCCGTAATCACCACCATAATAGCTAGACGGACGAATCATAACGCCTCGGCTTATAGTTACATAATCTCCGAAATTCAATCCATCAGAGCACAATCCATGAATCTCAGAGAAATCTTCAAACTTAACATTCTTTCCACAGCGAATATGTTTTCCATGGGTAATCTGTACGTTCTTCCCTACAAGAAGCATTCCATGCGATTCTTTAAGAAAGATTCTGCGTACCCCCCCCCCTTAAAAATTTGATTCCTGTACGATATAAAATAGCAATTTTGTCAATTGCGCTTATTCTTGAATCCATATTCACCGCTCCATTGTTTTTTTATAAATGTCCATCAGCTGTTCATAATTGTCTTCCGGCTTATACTTCTGTTCATAATCCAATCGCGCATTCCGTCCAATTTCAGAAGCCAGTTCTGGTTTCCTCCAGAGTTCCGTAATACACTTTTGGAAGCCCTTGATATCCCCCAGTTTTACCTTGTAGCCATTTTTCCCATCTTCGATTGCTTCTGCTGAAAAGCCGAGGTCAGTTGCTATCAACCCTTTTCCAAGGCTTTCCGTTTCAATTTCGACCATAGAGCATCCTTCATACCAAATGGACGGGAAAACCACAAATTCTCCGCCTTTCACAATTGATAGGCATTTATCGTGCTGCGTATATCCAAGAAAATAAACATTATCGTGTCCATCTGCCCACTGTCTAAACTCTTCTTCTAGTGGGCCTCCTCCCATTACGACCAGTGGAATATCCGGTAGTTCATCCCAAATCTTCATCAGGATTCTAATACCTTTTTCCTCACCAATACGACCATAAAAAACAGTATATCGTTCCGGCAGGCCATCTACTTTCACTGCCTTAAGATTCGCTTCTGCATCTGGTACAAAATTGTATTTCTTGGTAATTTTATCCTTATCAAATCCGATATTAGTAAGAAGTCTAATTTGGTTTTCATTCAAACAAATATAGCGGTCGATTTGCTGATAAAAACTTTTTCTTATCCGATGATATGTAAAAATTCCCGCTACGATAAAACTCTGCAACCTGGAGTTTTTAAAGCATCCATATTTGCACATACGGAAATACTTTCCATCACCGCATTCATTGCAAAGTTCTGTTCCTCGCAATGATGTTGAGCATGGGCAAACAAAACGAGTGTCGTGTAGTGTTGCTACAACTTTGACACCACTCCGTTTTGCGGCATAAAGAATTGACGGTGATAGTAGCGGAAAAAAGGTATGGACATGTACAATATCTGGCTTTTCCTTTTGGATTAACTGCTGTACAGCCTTATAATTTTTCGAACTCCATAACATCCCAAATGTTGCAGATAGTTTGCCAATGACTCCGGCATTATCGAATTCATCATTGGAAACTGTATATCGAATCACTTGATTTCCATGGCTTTCCAGCAATGCAGTTTCACTCTTAAAAACCTGGTCATCTCCGCTTGCCGAACCTTTTCTATGGAAATTATGTATTGCCAATATTTTCATAGTTAGTTCTCCCGGTTTGTAAATACATCTTCATACTGTCCGCAGATTTTATCCCATGTATACTCTTCTGCCACACGTTTCTTGGCTTTCCTGCCCATCTCTGTAATTTCATCTGCACTCATTTGGTCCGCCTTATCAATCAACTTCGCAAGGCTACCCGGTTTGCGGCTCCAATACAAAGCGCAATCTTCTGCCACCTCTTTGTTGAACCCAACATCAACCAGTAAGTTCAAATCGGTACTTCCAAGTGCTTCAATCAGCGAGGGGTTTGTACCGCCAACCGTGTGACCGTGGAAATACGCATAAGCGTTCTCTCGAATCTTCTTCAGCAATTCCTGATCGTAAACCGTGCCAACAAACTTAATTCTCTTATCACTCCTGAAATGCAGTTTTTCTTCCAATTCATTCAGGAACTTATCATTCACATTGGTGATGATTGCAAAGTCTTTCTTGCTTTCACTTTTCATAAACTCTCGGATCATAACTTCAAAAGAGTTTTCCGGCACAAAGCGACCAACAACAAGGTAATAACCTTTCTTTGTTAATCCTTTTTCCTTATACCAGTTCACCAGTTTTTCATCATCGTCAGTCAGCTTGCTCAGGGTCAAATCTGCGCCGTAAGCAATAAAAGTCGTTTGGGGATTTCTTCCTTTGATTCCCTTTCCGTCATAGCACTCGTGGATATATTTTTCGATATTCACAGAATCGCAGATTGCTAAGTCGCAGTACTTAACCATCATCTGTTCAGAAATCTTCCAATACTTACGAATCGGTGCGGCCCAACGAGCCCTCATCCACTCGTGTCCATCCGGATTCAAGAACACAGTGCCGCCCAGTTTATGAATTTCTTTGTAGAAATGTGCCGCAAACGGTCCAATACGGCAGGCCATAATATAAACAATCGGGTGAGGAATATGATTTTTCTTAATATGCTCGCAGCAAGTCTTTAGTGCAGCAACATCATAATAAATTGCCTGTGCAGGCCCAATCTGGGGAACATCAATTTTGAAGCAATGGGCATTGTGGAGTTCAAATTCGTGGTCGTTGATCTTTGTCACGCCCTCAAACTTGCTCTCATCCATACAGCCATCACCATTAGCTTTACAGGCAACATGATATTTGATGTTTTCTTTATTCTGGTGATACTCCGTGAGCTTATAAACGAACGTTTCATAACCACCATACGCTCCAAGGCTTTTTGCACCCACGAGGTACACATGCTGCACTTTGTCATTTAACTGCATTTTTCCATTCCATCCTCATTTTTATCGTTAGCGTTTCATTCATTTTTTGAACAGAACGATTACGTACTTTTTCTATGTCTTTATTCCAACCTCAATTTTTCCATTGCACGACAACAAGCCTGTATACAGATTGCAACAGCAATCTATACGCAGGCTCGCCTTCGTACCTCCTTATTCTGTTTTCTGCTCTATCAGCTTTCGCTGTGGTGGGTTAAGTATAGAGCGCAACCAGAAGCCATTAGCACCTGAAGTCACACTGGCCGTAACGCACCATGACAGGCAGAAACAGATTGAGGTGAAAAGGTCAAGCCGCGTAAACCCGCATGAAATCAGGCTTTTCTCTGGTTGCCCATATTATTTCACACTCCCCTTTAGCTGTAACAACATCCAATTCTCATACATTTGATTTTGGGGTTATTCCAACCAACACAAAGAGCGGATAGGCTCTTGCACCTGTCCGCTGGCTGTCACCCCACCCTCATGGTCGAAATTTCTTCCTGTGCGGCATTTCTGCCGTTCAGAAAGATCAGTCGTTCATTCTTCGGGTAAGAAAATATGAACTTCGGGTTGCGGAACCTTTCATTCTCTGCCGTACCCTTGTCCCTATTATGACAGCCGCGTATTATTTCACACTCCCCGCCGAGGATTGGAGGCTGTGAGATGGAGAACACATAGTCCATCTTGCCGACCTTGAAGGTCGCACCCATTGCTCCAAAGAAATAGGAGACAATATTCTTCACACGGCTCTTCTTATTGGTCTTGCTGAACTCCGGTACTCTTATCCTTAAAACTTTTATGCCGTTAATTTCTTCTTCGTAATATTTCTGCGTCTTGTATTTTTTTCGATAGTTCCTAAGTAACTCGGCACCACGCAGATGACCGTAATGTTGAACTCATCCAGCATACCCTCCGCCAGTTCACGGAGAATCTGCCCCGTTGACGCAGTATCTGGAATATAGTAATGAGCGTAAATCAGGAGATTCTTCTTATTTGACATTCTGCTATATTCCTCTTACAAATTGTTGTTCATGTATATTTTCGACTAGCGCTTAATCTACTAGTATTCTGCACCCGCCGTCTCGCGGCTTTGTACGTTTTACGGAGATTTTTACTCCCCATGCCCCAGCAGGCACACCTTGAATGTCTTGAAAATGATTTTCCAATCCACCCAGAAGCTGCGCTCCTTCACATATTTAATGTCCAGATCCATCCACTCCTCAAAAGAGAGGTCATTGCGGTGCGGCGCGATCTGCCAATAGCAGCTCAGGCCGGGGGTTACATACAGACGCTGCTTTTCGTAGTCACCGTACTGCTCGACCTCGCGGGGAAGCGCCGGGCGAGGGCCAACGATACTCATATCACCCTTCAGGATGTTCCACAGCTGCGGCAGCTCATCAATACTGGTTTTGCGGATAAACTTGCCCACGCGGGTAATTCGCGGGTCGTCCTTGATTTTGAACACAGGACCATCCATCTCGTTCTGATCCAGCAGGTCGTCCAGTTTTGCCTCTGCATTGGGGCACATGGAGCGGAACTTGTAGAACTTGAACGGTTTGCCATCTCGTCCAATGCGCTCCTGCGAAAAAATAGGCCCGGCAGAAGGGTCATCTACCACGATAGCAATAGCTGTTGCCAGCATCACCGGCGACAGCACCACAAGCGCCAGTGCCGATAAGACCACATCCTGCATCCGGCGTCCAACCCAATATAACCGATGTTCCCGCAGGTTCTGCTTTCGGTCGATGACGACCGGCTTCTCAATTTCAACCACACTTGCTGACATTCCGCATACCTCACTTACGATTCGATGTTTTGCTCTGCCTCACCGCTCATCTCTGCCTGCCAAAATTGCTCGACTACCGCATAAACGGAGCTTTTCGAGCATGACGACCACAAGAGCTTTTATGGACACATCTGAAATACCTTTTCTCCGGTATTTTGACCAGAGGCATTTCAGATTCAATGTGTCATTCCAACAACACTTTTGAAATCGCAATTTCTTTTTTCATCTTTCAGTTTCGCACAACTTTAATAGACTCCTGCGCACACTCTGCAAAAGTCAAACCCTTTTACTTTGAGATTTCATTCTATTTTTATCGTTTTTCTGAGCTTTTTTCTTTCAGAGCCACAACCCCTGCCTATTTTCATATTATGATTTATTCCTCGACCAAATTTATCATAATTTTACCATTACTTCAATAGTTTTCCACTCAAACATCTACCCTTTCTATAGCCGCCGATTTATCACTCTCTTTGCCTTGTTCTATTTTTGTTCTACAAAGTTGAATCGCTATAAATGATTTTTTGAACAGCTTTTGCCTAGCAGCCACCGTCTAAGCTTGCAATAGATCCAGAATTATAAATAAGCGGCAAAAAGCGTTTTTTATCTTTTACGGGCACTCCCAATATTAGAAGCCGCTATGAAACAACAAAGCCGCTTTCTGTGCCTCACAGCACAAAAAGCGGCTTTGTTACGTCCTTATTCAGACTTATAGCGCATTATTCCGGCAGGTCCTCTTCGTTCTCGAGAGAGTGCCAGACATTCTGGACGTCATCGTTATCCTCGAGAGCATCCAGCAGCTTGCCCATCAGCTTGAGCTGATCGGGGTCGGTCAGACGGGTGGTGGTCATGGGGACCATGGCCAGATCGTCGGAGAGGATCTCGTAGCCCTTCTCCTCCATTGCCTTGACGACAGCGGAGTAGTTCTCGGGGTCGGTGGTGATCTCAGCGGCATCTTCGCCTGCATCGAAGTCCTCAGCACCGGCATCCAGGGCGTCCATCATAGCCTCGTCGGCATCCTTGTCTTCCAGAGAAATGTCGATGACGCCCTTCTGGCTGAACAGGAAGCCCACGCAGCCCATAGCGCCCAGGTTGCCGCCGTTCTTATCGAAGTAGTGGCGCAGGTCAGCAGCGGTACGGTTGCGGTTGTCGGTCAGAGTCTCGACCATGACAGCCACGCCGCCGGGGCCGTAACCCTCGTAGGTGATTGCCTCGTACTCGGTCTTATCGCCGCCCTCGGCCTTCTTGATGATACGCTGGATGTTATCGTTCGGCACGCTCATACGCTTTGCCTTGGCGATCAGGTCAGCCAGCTTGCTGTTGGAAGCGGGGTTGGGGCCGCCGGTACGGACGGCAACGCTGATCTCGCGGCCGATCTTGGTAAAGACCTTTGCCTTTGCGCCGTCAGTCTTCTCCTTCTTGCGCTTGATATTGTTCCATTTGCTATGTCCAGACATGGGAAAGAGCCTCCTGTATTTTATCAGTGATCTCCGCCTGCGGGCAGACGGGCTGTGGTCGCCCGCATTGTGGCAGCACACAAAATCTAACTCTATTATTTTATCACAACAGCCACCGGCGTTCAAGCCTTGTACCGATGGTTTTCCGGTTTATTCTGCCAAAAACTACGTTTTACAGCAGACGAAGTGCCTTGGGATAATGGTTTTTGACCCTGCCGCCGGATACCTTGCCGCCTCCCAGCGGCCAGCCGTCCACCGTCACACAGCACCATCCATCGGCAGCGGTGTGAGCTTCTATCTCCCGGCCAGAGAGATATTCCACGGTTCGGGAGTCGGCGAGGGTCAGTTCCTCACGGTTCTGGCAGAGCGCGCCGAAAGCCGTGAACAGATGACGTTCCGGCACGAAGCGCCCCTTTTGCACACTGCCCACGAAGACGCCTGCACGCAAAACGTGAAGATTCGTCTGCGGGAAAGCCGCCGGCAGCAGAACGCCGCCGCCATGCACCACGGCAGGGCGCTTTGCCAGCTCCGGGAAATATTCCTCCGCAAATTCCCGCCATGCAGCGAGGCTCTGGGCGGGCGATGCATCCCCTCCCCCAGCGTCCCGGATGCGGGAACTGCGGCCCTGCACAGCCTCTCGGCAAGCCCGGCTGTTCTCCCGCCGGGCGCTGCGGGCATCCGCAGGCTTTGCAGCCTTCTGTGGTTTGCTGCCCTTGGCTTTTTTGCCTGCCTCGGCGGCAGCGGTCAGCCAGAGCTGCTCTTCGGGGGTGTACTCGCCGGGAGCCGGCAGAGCCCGGGGCGTACCGGCTTTGACGAGCCGGGCCATAAAGTGGCCCTCGCCGCCCTGACAGGGCCAGATGCGGCGCACCTTGCTCACATCCAGCGGCAGACCACCGGTGCGGTTGGCCTCACCCTCACTGCCGAAGGAATAGTCCACATTGCCCAGCACATCGGCCAGCGTGAACTCCGGGTGGCGCTGCAGGAATGCGGCCACCTGTCCCTCGTCCTCTTCCGGCGCGAAGGTGCAGGTGGAGTAGACCAGTTCGCCGCCCGGCGCGAGGGCCGCAGCGGCGCTGTCGAGGATGTCCGCGCCCAGCTCTGCGCACTGCTTCACCAGCGCTTCGCAGTGCTGGGCCAGCGCGGCAGGCTCTTTGCGGAACATCCCCTCACCGGAGCAGGGCGCATCCACCAGAACGCGGTCGAAGAACTCCGGCAGGGCCGCTGCGATGCGGGCGGGCGTCTCGTTTAGCACGACGGCGTTGGACACGCCCATCCGCTCGAGGTTGCTCTTCAAAATCTCTGCACGGGCCGCGACATATTCGTTGCTCACCAGCAGGCCCTGCCCCTGCAGAGCGGCGGCGAGCTGGCTGCTCTTACCGCCGGGGGCAGCACATAGATCCAGCACCCGCATCCCGGGCTTGACGCCCAGCAGCGGAGCTGCCGACGAGGCCGATGGCTCCTGCGAGTAGAAGACGCCTGCGTGATGGTAGGGATGGCGGCCCGGCTTGAAGTCGGGCTGTTCCACCACGAACGCCGCCTTGCAGAAGGGCGAGGGCCGCAGCGGGAAGTCTGCCCGGGCCGCAAATTCTTCCGACGTAGTGCGGAGGGCAGAGACGGTCACGCCGCGGGCCGCTGTCTCCTGCGGGGCAGCGTAGAGCGTATCGTATCGCTCACCCAGAAGGGCGCGTTCCCGGGCTTCAAAATATTCGGCAGACATTTTTATGAGACCTCCTTCGGGCTGCGGTGCATAAAGCCGCCGCAGCCGGTCAAACTATGGGCAGGGAGCACAGAACACCTCCCGAAATCGAAAGGAGCGACGATACGATGGAAAATCGCAGCGAGAACCGCAGCACCAACTGCAAGAACCAGACTCAGAACCGCACCAGCAATCAGAGCACCAACCGCAACACCAATTCCAGCCAGAACTCTGCTACCAACGAGCACAAGCACCCCAACCAGTACACCAAGGGTGCCGACGACGAGGGCGGCAAGAACTCGGCTCACAACTCCGCCCGCAACAGCCGCTAAGCCTCTGCGCTGAGCGCCTCCCCGCCCAAACGGACCATCTGGCGGGACAACAAAAAGCCCACTGCTCTCTTTGCACTGTTTCCCAGTGCGGAAAGCAGTGGGCTTTCGCGTGTTCCGGTTATTTTTCGTTGGGGTCGAACGACTGCCACAGCGTCTCGAACAGCTCATGCACCCGGCTCAGCTGGCCGTTCAGATACAGCCAGCCCAGCAGGCACTCGAAGCCGGTGGACGCGCGGTACTCCTCCGGGGAGGCGTGTTTGGCCACACTGGCCTTACTGGCGTTGCGGCCCCGCTTGAAGACAGCCAGCTCGTCCTCGGTGAAAAGCGGCTCCAACAGCTGCTCTTCCCGGAACTGCGCCCGGGCCGAGACGTATTTGACCTTTTCGGCGTTGAGCTTTCCCGCCGACAGACGGTGGTGCTCCACCAGCCGCTGCCGCACCAGAAGTTCCAGTACACTGTCGCCCACGAAGGCCAGTGCCAGCGGGCTCAGCTCCCGGGGGTCGATCTTTTCGGGTTCGTTCATAGAACGGTTTTCCTTTCATCAGCGTCCTTGCCCTCTCCGTCATTGCTGCGCAATGCCACCTCTCCCAAAGGGAGAGGCAGAAGCCTGACCGTTGCGTTCCGGCTCTCCCTTTGGAAGAGCTGCCGAACCGCGTGAGGCTGAGAGGGCAAGCCCGTTGACCTCTTAGAAGATATAATCGAACTGATACTCGCCGATGAGGATAGTATCGTTCTCCTGCACGCCCTTCTGCACCAGAGCGTCCAGAATGCCGCTCTCGCCCAGCTGGCGCTGGAAATACTGCAGGCTCTCGTAATCGTCCACGTTGCTGCCGGCCAGGATATACTCCAGCCAGGGTGCATCCACGCTCCAGACATGAGCCTCCATCCGCTTGATGGTGAACTCGCGGCCACCGGCCTTTGCCTCGGGCTTCTTGTACTCGGGGGCAAACACGGGGACGGCGGGAATGTCCTTCAGGCGGTTGTAGACCAGACCCGGAAGCTCCCTGACGCCCTGCATGGTGGCGGCGGAGATGGGGACGAAAGTCAGGCCCTTCTCTTCCACATACTTGCGGAAGGTGTCGATCTGCTCCTCGGTGGCGAGGTCACACTTGTTGCCCACCACGATCTGGGGACGCTCGGCCAGAGCCGGGCTGAACTTTGCCAGCTCCTCGTTGATCTGCTCGAAGTCCTCGATGGGGTCGCGGCACTCGCTGCCGGAGACATCCACGACGTGCAGCAGCAGACGGCAGCGCTCCACATGGCGGAGGAAGTCGTGGCCCAGGCCGACGCCCTCGCTGGCACCCTCGATGAGGCCGGGGATGTCGGCGCAGACGAAGCTTGCGCCCTCACCCACCGACACGACGCCCAGCGTCGGCACCAGCGTGGTAAAGTGGTAGTTTGCAATTTTCGGCTTTGCGGCGCTGATGGTGGAGATGAGGGTGGACTTGCCCACGTTGGGGAAGCCGATGAGGCCCACATCCGCGATGAGCTTCAGCTCGAGGGTCACCTGAATGTCCTCGCCGGGCATACCGGGCTTTGCAAACTTGGGGATCTGGCGGGTGGGGGTGGCAAAGTGTGCATTGCCGTAGCCGCCGCGTCCTCCCCTGGCGATGGTGACAGGGGTATGGTCGGACAGGTCGGCGATGACGAGGCCGCTCTCTGCGTCCTTGATGACCGTTCCCAGAGGCACCTTGATGACGAGATTCTCGGCATTCTTGCCGTGGCAGAGGCTTGCGCCGCCCTTGCCGCCCTCGTCGGCGGTGTACTTGCGCTTATAACGGAAGTCCATCAGAGTGGTGAGGTGGTCGTCCACGACGAAAATGATGTCGCCGCCCCGGCCGCCGTCGCCGCCGTCCGGGCCGCCAGCGGCCACGAACTTCTCACGATGGAAG
>ERZ779840.1186-NODE-1186-length-26056-cov-5.617707_pt1 | contig 26056 bp, 34 predicted proteins | sample MGYA00511561_ERZ779840 | MGnify/ENA primary metagenome ERZ779840 (study PRJEB29588, sample SAMEA2162036) | human gut metagenome | biome: human gut; feature: human-associated habitat; material: faeces | place: Denmark | collected 2008/2010 ...
CCCCTCACTCATTTTTTGCAGGAGGACAACAGGATGGCATACAGGGTTAAGGCATGGGAAGAACCTATGAGTCTATGATGGAGGAACTGGAAGTAATAGAAATTCTTTCTACTGCTTATGATGGTGACGAATTTCCGGGTTATGAGAACATAAGATTGAGTTTTTCACAACTGGAAACGATTATTCGGAATAAACGCAGCGGTTGGCTTGATGCTTTGAGAAATCAAAAAGCAGTTTATCTTATAACTGATACCAGCAACGGAAAAATGTATGTTGGCTCGGCAACTGCTCAGTATGGAATGTTGCTTCAAAGGTGGACTAACTATATAGACAATGGACACGGTGGGAATGTTGAACTTAAACATATTGTTGACACCAAAGGGTTTGATTATATAAAAGCAAATTTTCAGTATTCAGTATTAGAAAACTATAACGCACGAATGGATGATAATTACATACTGAGTCGTGAAAAATGGTGGAAAGATACCCTTTGCACAAGACAATTCGGATATAATAAAAACTGATAAAAATTAGACCGTCAAATCTCAACATTCGAGACTTGACGGTCTTACATTTTGTGATTGTATTTAAGAAAATCGTTTTGGTGTTCCTGTTTGCGAAGTTGATAGCCCTGTGCAATCAGCGTATCTACTTTCAGAGCAATTAGGTTTATGTCGGAACACATTGCCCGTGCAATCTGCTGAATGTCATAGCCGTTTTCAATGTATTCCAAAATGGTGTCGTCCGGGAGCGAAGCCTGAGAAGCGAAGATATTTGCTTCATACTCCATACGGTTCTCTCTCATATCAAAGATGTTGAACTCTTTGAACCCGCCGACAGCAACCGCTTCTTGCCTGTGGAGAACATCGTGTCCGATTTCGTGCCATAGCACTATCTGTTCCACGACCGGGTGCATACCGTTTTTAAGGAAAACAAAGCGGTTCTTCAGAATGACCTTGTATGCTCCACGCTGCTTTTCAAAATCTCGGTAGATAATATTGATACCAAGCTCTTTTGCGACCTTGTACGGGTCACGAGTACCGCAACGGTCAATGAGCTTGTTGACGATTTTCACAATTTCAGCCGTAGTGTAATACCCCAATCCGGCTCACCTCCCATATTATAGTATATCGGATATTTACCCTATAATAAATTATAAACTATTATGTGTCCCATATATTGGACTTAGTTCACTGTGAGGATTACTCGTCTTTGCGGTATTTCTTCGGGGTGTATTTTTTATTGTTCTTCTTTGCAATAAGATATGCTTCCTGAATAGCGTCAACCATTTCACGCATATCTTCGTCAGCCATTTCGCCGCCGGCAAACAGACCGGTAACTTCTGCAAGCAACTCCTGAGCCTGTCTTGCCCCTCTGCGTCCGTATTTATCCTCTACATCGGCGATGAAAGCGTCATCCTCAGACAGCAGATAATTCACATTTACATTTAATGCTTCTGCCAGCTTCTTGTATCTTTCCATTCCTCTCGGACGGGATTTATCATTTTCATAAGAACAAATTACACGTCGGGTTACGCCTATTTTTTCAGCCAATTCATCCTGATTAAGACCGAGTTTAGTCCTCTCTGCTTTGACTTTTTCACCGAATGTCATCTTTGATTTCACTCCTTAAAAGAATATTTACAGTTTAACTTCTCATTTACTCTTGACAAGTACACTTAAACTGCGTATAATAAGAAACAGGAAGTTGAACTACTCATAGTTTACACTAAACTTCCCAAAATGTCAAGGGGGGTTCAAAAAATGTTACGAAGCATACTTCATTGTGATATGAACAACTTCTATGCCAGCGTCGAATGTATGCTCGACCCCGCATTGAAGAAATATCCGATTGCTGTCTGCGGCTCTGTGGAGGAACGACACGGTATCGTGCTTGCAAAGAACTACAAAGCAAAGGCTTTTGATGTGAAAACCGGGGACGCAGTATGGCAGGCTAAACAGAAGTGCAAGGACTTGGTTGTAGTGCCGCCCCATTATGAGGAGTATATCAAATACTCAAAGCTTGCGAGAAGCGTTTATGAGCGATATACCGACCAAGTTGAACCGTATGGTATGGACGAGTGTTGGCTGGATATTAGCGGGACAGAAAGCCTTTTCGGTTCGCCGGAAAAGGTGGCAAATGAAATTCGTGAAACGATGAAGTTTGAACTCGGCTTGACGATTTCTGTGGGTGTTTCCTTTAATAAGATATTTGCGAAGCTCGGCTCGGATATGAAGAAACCAGACGCAGTAACCTTGATACCAAAGGACACATTCAAAGAAAAGATTTGGGGACTTCCTGCCGCTGACCTGCTCGGTGTAGGACGGGCAACCCAGCGAGTGCTTGACAGCTATTGTATTCGTACCATCGGGGATTTAGCGAATAACGACCCTGAGTTCTTACGCAGAAGATTAGGAAAGAACGGAGTAGTTTTATGGAACTATGCCAACGGCAACGACCTTTCCCTTGTTGCCAAGAAAGACTTTGTTTCCCCTATAAAAAGCGTAGGACACGGTATAACAACAGTAGCAGATTTAGAGAAACCGGAGCAGGTGTGGCCCGTGTTTCTCGAATTAACCCAAGACATCGGACACAAGCTCCGTGTTCACGGACTGAGTGCAGAAGGTGTCGCAATACATATTAGAGACAACACGCTCAATACAAGGCAATGGCAGACGAAGATTGCACTTCCTACACAGTCTCCGATGATTATTGCAAAGACCGCTTTTCAGTTGTTTGAAAAAAGATATGGGTGGAATAACCCTATCCGTTCTGTGACGGTACAAGCCATAAATCTTGTTCCACAAGACACGCCCCGTCAAATTGATATGTTTATGGACGCTGCCAAACAGGACAAATTGGAGCGAATGGAAAAGTGTGTTGAAGAAATCAGACGGCGTTTCGGAAAGGACAGCATAAGGAATGGGGTTCTGTGTCAGAACTTGCGGCTACCACCGGAAAAAGCCGAGATCACTATGCCGACAGGTATGGTTGGTTAAGGAGGTCTAAATGTGATTGACGAAAAAGAGGTTACGGCTTATGTTACGATACCCGACTGTTTTTTGCAGGGGTGCAGCGAAGATATTGTTATCTTCCGTGCGGACGGCGGAAACCATTTTACCGACTACGGTATATATGAGGGAATGTTTCTTTTCTTTGACCGGAAAAAACGCTTTAAGAAAGGAAGGCTTTCCTGTTACATCAATACTGCCGGAAGTGACCGACCCAAGTACAGGGTGTCGGATAAGAACATCGACGGATACAAGCACTTGGGAAGATTAGTTTTGACTTTGAGAAATTACGAGGTATAAAAATGGAATCCGAAAGAAGAAAAGTTTATGTTGAAGTAAATGTAACACACAGACCTGATGGAACGGCTCGTCCGAACTTCATCAAGTTTGAGAATGACGAAAAATATGAGATAGACCGTGTAATTCAGAAATGCCGTGCGGCTTCCACCAAAGTCGGAGGAACCGGTATCCGCTACACGGTACAGATTTGCGGCAAGCCCACATTTCTGTTCGACGAAGAAAACGGAAAGTGGTTTGTAGAAGCAAAATCCTAATGGTAGGAGGTTTTGTAACTTGAAACATTTATCGAGATTTGACATCGAAGCGATTGCCGACAAGTATGTTCAGGCATATATGGCACTTCCCGATGTCCGCAACACACAAATATACAGAATTGACCCGGAGCTTCTCTTGGAGAAGGTTCTCGGATTGAATGTCGAATACCAGCACCTATCCTATGACGGTAGTATTCTCGGAATGACCTCATTTACGGAAATGGGTGTTCAGGTATTTGAAGATGATGATAACGAAGCCTTTTTCTTTTTGGACGGGAAAACCGTTCTCGTGGAAAAGGACTTGAACTTTGACAGCAAGCTGAAAGGCAGAAAGAATTTCACCTTAATGCACGAGGGCAGCCATCAGATATTCAAGATGTTGTTCCCGAATGATTACGGCGTGACACAGAAATCTGCCGGAGTACATTATTACAAGGCAAATTCCGAGAGGAATAAGCCTATATCCGATTGGGAGGAATGGCAGGCAAATACGCTTGGAGCAGCTATCCTTCTTCCCGAAAACCTTATAAAGCAGGGAATGTATCTGTTCAGTCTTGGAGAAAAGATTGAGTGTCTAAACAAGATATACTTTCCGGGCGTATATAAAAGGTTTGACGCACTTGCCGATTTTTTAGGGTGTTCAAAAAAAGCACTTGCCAAACGAATGAAACAGCTCGGACTACTGAAAAAGGAGTATCTTGATAATCCTTTTGATTTGGTTACGGTTTATCCGGAGGTGAGCGAGCTATGAAATCGTTGGAACAAAAGATAATCGTAAGGTGCAAAAACTGTGGCTGGCGTATTTTTGACAAGGTAACAATGACAACAGGTGTTATTGAACTGAAATGTCCGAACTGCCACAGAGTAGTAGAGGTTGACCTGTCCCTCCGCAAGGGAACGGTCAAGTACAGATTAACAAGAAGTAATAACAGAGCGAACAATTAAATATCGGGCAGATGTACCGAGCCACGAGTCCTTGAGCGAAAGCTCCTGAGTCATCAAATTGCCGGACGCTGAGAATTAAGGGATAGAAATATCCTAATGTTCTTGGTGTCCGGCTTTTTTTGTAGCTCCCGAAAGGAGCAAGACCGTGACATATAAGTGGCTGGCATATATCGCCAAGTATCCGTAATCTCCGAATTTTTGATTTCAACCAAATTCAAAAATTCAAATTTAAGGAGATTACGACAATGACAAAACTTACATTAGAACAACAGGAATTATTATTTGCGAACGACTGCAAGCTCATCAATCTTCGGTATGAATATCACGGTTACACCGGCTCGGAGAAATGGGCGATTGTAACAGAACTGGCGGAAGAAGAATTGTGGGTTAAATACCCTGATGTTATCCGTCGGTACACTCCGTTCATTCTGCTTTCTATGGCTCAGGGCGAAGTGATTGACGAGTCATACAGAAACAACGATAAGTACGAAAAGCGAGCAAAAAGAACAATCGATGTGTACGGATATGAAGATGACATTTCTGAACAGTTCCACCGGGAACTGATTACTCCGTTTGTTGACCCGTTTGAGCAAGCGGAAGAAGAACGGATTGAGGAAGAAAAGGAACAGCTTCGCCAGTTAGAAATTGCAAAAGTCAGAAAGGTCTTGGAAATGCTGAAACCTGTTCAGAGAGAACGACTGATAAAAGCGATTTTGTTAGGTATGAGTTCAAGAAAAATTGCAAAGGAAGAAGGAGTATATTACAGCGTTGTAGATAAGTCGATTGCTGCCGCAAGAAAAAATTTCAAGAAATTTTATGAAAACCTCTGATTTTGGGTGTGCATTTTGACCCCCTTTGTCCAAATGAGTGAAGGGGTTATTTCAAATCCGGATACGAAATGCACTTTCAAGACTAAATGAACAGAGAGGTTATACATATATGCAGAGAAATGAAATTCAGCGTGGAGATTTATTCTACTACGATTTTGGAAAAAGAGAGGGGTCTGTCCAGTCGGGAGAGAGACCTGTAATGGTAATTCAGGCGGACAACTTTAATGCAAATGCTCCGACAATTATTGTTGCGGCTGTTACGGCTGTGATGAAAAAGAAGTATCTTCCTTCACACATCATTTTGGGTGAGGACTTCGGTCTGAAGAAGCCGTCAATGGTTCTTCTTGAACAGATACAGACTGTTAATAAGGACGAACTGACAGACTACATTGGCTCGGTAAACGATGAAAGGCTTTGGAAGCATATTAACGCAGCTCTTAAAAAGACTTTCGGTTTATGGATTTACAACACAGACAGAAATGGAGATGTTCGCTGCTTATGTCCCAAGTGCCTGAGCGACTATATCCACGACCCAAACTATGTTGTCAGGCGTCTTGACCCGTTTGCGAAAAGCAAAGACCACTGCGATAAGTGCAATAACAGCGGTTGGGATTACATCGTTTATGACAAACGCACCTCGGTCAAAGGAAAGGGGTGCAGGAATGTCAAATAGCAGTGAAAAAAAGAAGCGTTACAACATTCCTCTTTGGTGTAAACCAAACCTGTCTATTGAGGAGGCGGCAGCTTATTCCGGTATTGGAATGGGAAAGCTTTATGAAATGACGGAAAGTCAGGATTGTCCTTTTGTTCTTTGGATTGGTAGCAGAAGAATGATTAAAAGGAAAGTCTTTGACGAGTTTATCGAAAGGCAATACTCGATTTAAGGAAAAAGTCAAGTCTGCGATGAGCCGATTCGCATAATTGGCTTACCGCAGACTTTTGAGTATGCTGTAATCACCAAAGGCAAGGAGGTTACAGCGTATGTCTGACAAACAACTTAAATCCAATATGTCGAGTGTCCCAATTTGGAAGAAGATGAACCTTACGGTTGAAGAAGCTTCGGAATATTCGGGCATTGGCACATCAAAGATAAAAGAACTATCGAATTGCGAAGATTGTCCTTTCGTTCTTTGGAACGGGGCAAAGCGATTGATTAAAAGGAAACAATTTGAGGAATACCTGTCATCGCAGTATTCCCTCTGATGGAGGTGGTGTTATGGGAAATAAGCAGACTGAATTGAATAATTCAGGTAATCAGGTGGAAACCGTGCCGGTTTGGGTAAAGCCTTACCTTACGATTGATGAAGCGACCGCTTACACAGGCATAGGCAGAGACAAACTCTATGAGATGACAAGCCGAGAAAAATGTCCGTTTGTTCTGTGGGTAGGAAACAGACGAATGATTAAGAGACGAGTTTTTGATGAGTACATTGAGAAAATGTACTCAATATAGGAAGGAGGGCTTATGGACAACGATGTTTTAGCTTACAGAGTCTTACTCGAAAAGCGAAAAGAAAATGCTCCCTTTTGGGAGAAGAAGGTTTTAACGGTTGAGGAAGCAGCCGAGTACACCGGTATCGGCAGGACAAAAATCAGGCAAATCATAATGAGGGGCGATTGTCCCTTTGCTGTCACTAACGGTGTTCAGGTCTGTGTAATCCGAGACAAATTTATTGATTATCTTGATAAGCAATTTAGTATTTAAGGGAGGAAAAAGTTATGCCAAGAACAAAAAGAAAAGACAAATCAAGAGTAGTGCTTCGTACAGGCGAATCACAGAGAGCCGATGGTACATACCATTTCAGTTGGACGGACGCCAACCACAAAAGGCGTTATGTGTATGCCAAGACACTTGATGAACTGCGATACAAAGAGGAACAAATCGCAAAAGACAAGAGCGATGGCATTAAGGCAGAAGCTCGATACACAACGGTCAATGACATTTATGAGCTTTGGAAGGATTTGAAGCGAGGTCTGAAAAACAACACCTTTGAAAACTATAAGTATATGTATGAGACCTTTGTCCGTCATCAGATAGGTTCAAAGACTGTATCTTCTCTGAGAAAAACAGATATAAAGAGGTTCTATAATTACCTTGCAGACGAACGCCATCTGAAGCCGGCGACCATTGATAATATTCATACGGTTCTCCATCAGATTTTGGATATGGCGGTCGATGATGACTACATCAGGAATAACCCGTCAAACAATGTGCTCAAAGAGTTGAAACAGTCCCATTGTTTTCAGACCGAGAAGCGTAGAGCCTTAACAAAGCCGGAGCAAGAGTTGTTTCTTGACTATTTGAAAAACTCTCCGACATCAAAGTATTGGTATCCGGTGTTTGCGGTTATGATTGGTACGGGACTTCGTGTTGGAGAGGTTACAGGGTTAAGATGGTGCGATATTGATTTGGAAGAAGGTATCATTGATGTGAACCACACGCTGGTTTACTATGACCATCGTACCGAGGGCAGTAAGCGTGGCTGTTACTTCAATGTTAATACGACCAAAACCCCGGCAGGAAGAAGAAAAGTGCCTATGCTCGGTTTCGTCAAAGAAGCATTTTTAATGGAAAAAGAAAGACAGGAATTACTTGACCTTCATTGTGAAGCGACTGTTGACGGATACACCGATTTTATCTTCATCAACCGTTTCGGACAGCCGCAACATCAGGCAACCCTCAACAAAGCAATTCGCCGTATTATTCGTGACTGTAACGATGAGCAGTTGTTGAAAGATGAAAATGCAGAAGTATTGCTCCCGCATTTTAGCTGCCATTCTTTAAGGCATACTTTCACAACAAGAATGTGCGAAGCAGGGGTAAATGTTAAGGTCATTCAGGACACGCTCGGTCATAAGGATATTTCAACTACGCTCAACATCTATACCGATGTAACAAAGGAGCTGAGGAAGTCCGAATTTGAAGGTCTTGACTCCTACTTCAAAAATGAGTATAATAAAGTGTCGGTTTGACAGATTAAATTGATACGGACTTCATAGTTGGTGGATAAAAGCATTTACATCATTTACATCAATTCTTACACAAAGCCCCCACGAAACTAATCGAAAATAAAGTAAAGTAGGATTTTGAAAAAATCTGATTTGCGACTTATTTTGAACTATGTTGGGTTATAGCAAGAATTGAAACGATGTCCTAAATCGTCCCGACAATGAAACCTTTGGACTCCGACAAGAAGGTTTCCAAGGAAGTTTCTGCTCCTGCGGAGGCTACTCAGGCGGCTCCCGAAGTCGAGGAAAAAATTGATTTTTCCAATGTTCAGATTGAGCCTTTGTTTGAGGATCAGGTCGATTTTGACACCTTCTCCAAGAGTGATTTCCGTGCCGTAAAGGTCAAGGAATGCGAAGCTGTGAAGAAGTCCAAAAAGCTCTTAAAGTTCGTTTTGGACGACGGAACCGGCGTAGATAGGGTCATTTTGAGTGGTATTCACGAATATTATGAGCCGGAAGAACTGGTCGGTAAGACCTGCATTGCAATCACCAATCTGCCTCCGAGAGCGATGATGGGTATCGACTCCTGCGGTATGCTGATCTCCGCTGTGCATCACGAAAACGGCGAGGAAAAGCTCCATTTGCTGATGGTTGATCCTCACATTCCGGCAGGCGCAAAGCTCTATTGATTCCCCCTAAATTGTCGGTGCTTACGCCACAACTTACGCCAATTTACTCCGAGCTTACGCCAAAAATGCGTTTGAAATTCTGCGATTGCAGACAAGTTCCGATAGACAACGAAAAGTTCATATGATTTAAGCCCGCTGATTTCGGTCAGCGGGCTTTTTCTATTTCTGCCCCTATTACATCCTCGTGATGTGATAGGGGCTTTTTTTGTCGCTGAAAGGCGGTCAGAAAAATTTTTTTGAAAAAATCCAAATTTGGTTCGTTCAAATCGAAAAAAATTTCCCAGTTGGTTAGTGAGGGCGAAAACCTCACGAACCTTGAAAATCGAATTCAGCTAAGAGATACCCCTGCTCTGCCAAAACCAAATGTCCTTCAAAGCACTTGTCATATTGCTTTGATTTCCAATACTTTTCAATCAGCTCATTGCAAATATCCAATTCTTTGCAGGGTTTGTAATACTCACTTGCCATATATTCATGCCTCCAAATTCTGATTTGTCAGCCTCATTATATCACACACTTGGTACATTTCCCGGCTTGCGTATCACGGCGGCAACGCAGCCAGCCCAGATTTCCGCAGTGATTTGCCTTCTTAAATCTTTCCCGACCTCAGATCACTTCCAGCTTTGCGCGGAAGGAGATGCGGCGCGGGGTCGGCATATCGTCAAACTGCACGACATGCGCGCCCTTGTCCGGATCGACGTCCAGCACCGTTCCCGTGCCGAAAAGCGCGTGCCGCACACGCTGGCCGGTGGGAAGCACGGCCGTTTCACTCTGCTCTGGCAGAAAACGAAGGCTGTGGGCAATGTAGCTCTCGGCATCGCGCAGCAGACTCTCCGGCGGTTTTTGGGTAAAGGTCAGCAGCTCCGGCGAGATCTCCAGCAGAAAGCGCGAGGGGAAGCGCGGCGAACCGTCAAAATTCCGTCCATCCGCCTCGGAAAGATACAAGCCCTTTTCCGCACGCGTCAGCGCGACAAAGGCCAGACGGCGCTCCTCCTCCATGCCGGGCATCGTGCGCACCTTGCGCGAGGGAAAAATTCCCTCGTTCAAGCCGCAGAGGAACACATAGGGAAATTCCAGGCCCTTGGCCGCGTGGACGGTCATCAGGCGGATCTTATCGCCGGGCTGCGCGGCGTCGGAATTGGTAAACAGCGCGATGTGCGCCAGATAGTGCTCGAGCGTGCTCTCCTCGCCGCAGCTTGTCTCGTATTCATAGATCGACTGCTTCAATTCGGCCAGATTATCCAGCCGCTCCTGACTGCCCTCGGTGCGCAGCGCCGTCTCGTAGCCGCTCTTATCCAAAAGGTCGGACAGCACCTCGGAGATTGGCCGGTCGTGGCAGTTTGCGGCAAAGCGCTCAACCAATGCAACAAGCTGACGTGCTTTGGTGCCGGAGAAAACCGCATCATCCAGACTCTGCACCAGCGCCTGATATAGCGTGCAGCCGCATTTTTCCGCCGTTTCCTGCAAGAATGCCATGCGGCGCTTGCCGAGATTGCGCTTCGGCACGTTGGCCACGCGGCGGAAGGACAGATCGTCCTTGTAGACGATCAGGCGCAGATAGCTCAGCGCGTCCTTGACCTCTGCGCGGTTGAAGAACTGCACACCGCTATAAATCGTATAGGGTAGCTTTTCGGCCAGCAGCGCCTCCTCTATTGACCGGCTGACGTAGTGGGCGCGGTAGAGTACGGTCATATCCTTCAACGCGACGCCCTGCGCACGCAGCTTCTGCATCTTCTCGACCATCCACTTGGCCTCAGCCTCCTGCGTCTCGGCGTAGTGGCAGTGCACCGGCGCACCGCCCGGCAGCGTTGCGCGCAGCGATTTTTGGATGCGCTGGACGTTTTTTCCGATCAGGGAATTGGCCACGGCCAGAATCTCCGGTGTGGAGCGGTAGTTGTCCATCATCAGGATGGTCTTGACCTGCGGAAAGACCTTGTCGAAGTCCAGCAGGTATTTGACATTCGCGCCGCGCCAGGTGTAGATCGTCTGGTCGGGGTCGCCCACAATGAAAAGGTTCCTGTGGTAGCCGCACAGTACCTCCATCAGCTCGTACTGAAGCTGGTCGATGTCCTGAAATTCGTCGATCATGATATATTCCAACCGTTCCTGCCACTTGCGCCGGATGTCCGCGTGCTCGCGGAAGATATACAGTGAGAATTTGATCAGATCGTTATAATCAAGGCCGAAGCACTTCTTTTCCTGATAGAGATAGCCATAGAAAATGATGTCCCCGGCGGCGGTGGCAGCCTCGTATTTCTCGCGCAGCGTGTCGAGCGACATGCAGATCATGTCGTTATAATACTCCGGCTCCTTGAACAGCTTGCGGATCTCGATCATGTCACGCGCGGCCGAGAAGGTCATGTCGCGCAGGCTCAGGCCGCGTTCCTCATAGATGATTTGCAGCATCGCGTCGATGTCTGCGTTATCCAGCACCAGAAAGCTCTTGGGATACTGCACGGCGTAGCTATCCTCCTGCAAAATTGAGACGCAGAAGCCGTGGAAGGTGTTGATATAGCCGGTATCGTTATCCCCGGTGAGGCGATGGATGCGCTGACGCATCTCGGCGGCGGATTTATTGGTAAAGGTCACGCACAGGATATTGCCCGGCAAAATGCCCAGCTCATTGACCAGATAGGCAAAGCGGTGCGTCAGTGCGCGGGTCTTGCCGGAGCCTGCGCCCGCGATCACACGGACAAAGCCCTCGGTCGATGTGACGGCCTCGCGCTGTGCCGCGTTCAGCCCCTGCAAAAGATCGGTCATATGCGTCCCTCCTTGGTAGAGTCATTATAGCACAGATTTTAGAAGCAAACAAGTGTTCGAGAAGAAAAACATTGCCGGACGGAAGTTGATTTTTCCCGCAGGAGCGATTAAAATAGAAGCAGCTAACTTTCAGGAGGAACAGACATGGAATACAGACAGCTTCCGCACGGAAACGAGCATGAAAAAATCGGCGTTCTGGGCATCGGCATGGGCGGCATCGGCACGACGCCGCCGGACGAGATCGAAGCCATCGTCTGCAAGGCGCTTGACCACGGCATCAATTTCTTTGACCTCTGCACCGCCGGCGCGACCTATGCGCCCGTTGGCAGAGCCATTCAGGGGCGGCGCGAAAAGGTCTTTCTCCAGTGCCATTTCGGCGCGGTCTATGACGAAAACGGGGAATACGGCTGGTGCAGAGACTTTGAAACCATCAAAAAGACCTTCCAATGGGAGCTGGAAACGCTGGGCACGGACTATGTGGACTTCGGCTTCCTGCATTGCGTGGACGAGCTGGACGATTTTGAAACACTCTGCAAGATCGGCGTGCTGGACTACATCAAGGAGCTGAAGTCGCAGGGCATCGTGCATCATATCGGCTTTTCCTCGCACACACCGGAGGTCGCGCACCGCATCCTCGACACCGGTCTGATCGACATGATGATGTTCTCCATCAATCCGGCCTACGACTTTGAAAAGGGCGACAATCTGGGCGTCGGCTCGGTGCACGAGCGCTTCGAACTGTTCCGGCGCTGCCAGCGCGAGGGCGTGGGCATTTCGGTCATGAAGCCCTTCTTCGCCGGCCGGCTTCTCTCCGCCGACCAGTCCCCCTTCGGCGCCGCGCTCACGCGCAGCCAGTGCCTGCAATACGCCATTGACCGCCCGGGCGTGCTCGTGGCCGTCCCCGGCGTGCAGACCATGGAGCATCTGGATCAGATTCTCGAATTTCTGACCGCGACGGACGAGGAAAAGGACTACTCGGTTATCGGGACCTTCACCGCCGACACCGTCACAGGCACCTGCGTCTACTGCAACCATTGCCAGCCCTGCCCGGCGGGCATCGACATCGGCCTTGTGAACAAGTATTACGACCTTGCGCTGGCCGGGGACACGATCGCCGCGAACCACTATACCAAGCTCTCGGTCAATGCCGACGCCTGTCTGCACTGCGGTCACTGCGAGAGCCGCTGTCCCTTTGGGGTCAAGCAGGAAAGCCGGATGGAGACCATCGCGCGGTATTTCGGCTGAGTGTTAAATAACGGGACTCGCAGATTCCGGCAAGCCTCGTAAAGTAAAAATGTGCATCGTCGGAGCCGAATCAGGCTTTGCGCAAACTAAACCCGCGCGGCGCGCCCTAGTCCGGACGCGCCGCGCGGGTTGTTAAATACCGGCTTTTAATTCTTCGGCTCCTTGACCGCCTCGACGATGCCCGTCGCCAGTCCCGCCAGACCTTGCAGCTCGGAGGGAATGATGATCTTCGTTGCCTTACCGTCGGCGATCTTCTGCATGGCCTCAAGCGCCTTGAGCTTGATGACCTGATCGTTCGGGCATGCCTCGTTCAGCATCCGCATGGCCTCAGCCGTCGCCTTCTGCACCGCGAGAATGGCCTCCGCCTGACCCTGTGCACGCAGGATAGCCGACTGCTTCTCCGCGTCCGCACGCAGGATGGCGGACTCTTTTTCGCCCTCTGCCACGAGGATCTGCGAGTGCTTCGTGCCCTCGGCCTGCAAGATGGCCTGACGGCGGTCGCGCTCGGCCTTCATCTGCTTTTCCATGGAGTTCTGAATGTCCTGCGGCGGCAGAATGTTCTTCAGCTCTACGCGCGTGACCTTGATGCCCCACGGGTCTGTAACCTCGTCCAGAATGGCGCGCATTTTGGTATTGATGACGTCACGTGAAGTGAGCGTCTGGTCCAGCTCGAGGTCGCCGATGATGTTTCTCAGGGTCGTTGCGGTGAGCGTCTCCATGGCGACCATGGGCTGCTCAACGCCGTAGGTATAGAGCTTCGGGTCTGTGATCTGGAAATAGACAACCGTGTCGATCTGCATGGTGACATTGTCCTTCGTGATGACCGGCTGGGGCGGATAGTCAAGCACCTGCTCCTTCAGGCTCACGCGGCGCGCGATGCGCTCAATGAAGGGTACCTTGAAATGGATGCCGACTTCCCAGACCGCCGAAAAAGCACCGAGGCGCTCGATGACATAGGCGCGGGACTGCTGCACAATGCAGATATTCTTTATAATGACGATGAGCACGAACAACACGGCCACGCCGATGACGATATAATATCCGAGTTTCATAGCTTCCTCCTTAAGTTTCCTGTGCGCGCTGCACACAGACCTTGACGCCCTCGATGCGCAGGATCCGCACCACGGCGTCCTTTTCGATGACGGAGCCATCCTCGCTCCGCGCCGACCACTCGACTCCGGCAATCTTGACCGCGCCTTTACCCTGTAAATTATCGATTTCCTCGGTGACGATGGCCTCCTTGCCGATGTTGCTGTCGGCATTTGTGGCAACCTTTTTCTGCTTGAGCAGACGCTTACTCAAAGGGCGCAGGCACAGCAGCAGCACAATCGACACGCCGAAGAACAGCACCACCTGAAGCCAGACCTCCGCACCGCAGAGCGCCGCGATCAGCGCCGCAGCCGCGCCGCCGATGAACCACACGGACACCAGCGAAACGGTCACACCCTCGACAATGGCAAAGGCGACGAGCAGGATGAGCCAGAGAATTTCCATCTGCAAACGTCCCACGCTCCCTTCCTGTTTCTAAACATAGTATGACATAGTTTCTCCGAAAAGTCAATAAAAATCGGTAGCAGTTTGCCGAAAGCGGAACTTTTTCGACTTTTCCGTTGCAAACGGCCGCAATTTCGAGTATAATAGTTAAGATATGTTTTTGTAAAGGAAGCGAATTATGGAACACTTCACCATGGCTGTCCCCTGCCTGTTCGGTCTGGAGGGACTGGTCGGAGACGAGCTGCGCCGCATGGGCATGGAACAGGTGCGCGTCGAGGACCGCCGTGTATTTTTTGAGGGCGACTTTGCCGCAATGGCAAAGGCCAATCTTTGCCTGCGCATGGGCGAGCGCGTGATGATCCTGCTGGCGCGTTTTCCAGCACGCAGCTTTGAGGAGCTGTATCAGGGTGTGAAGAACATCCCGCTCGAGCGCTTTGTGCCGAAGGACGGCGCATTCCCCGTCAAGGGTTACAGTCTTGATTCCCAGCTTCACTCTGTGCCGGACTGCCAGTCCATCGCCAAAAAGGCGGCGGTCGATCATCTCGGCACCCACTACGGCCTGTCGTGGCTGCCCGAGACCGGCGAGACCTACCAGCTCCGCTTTTCCATCATGAAGGATATCTGCGAGGTCTTTCTGGACACCTCCGGTGCAAGCCTGCATAAACGCGGCTACCGTGCAATCGCCAACGAAGCGCCGCTGCACGAGACCATGGCCGCCGCGCTGGTCAATCTCGCGCGTTACCGCGGACGCGATTTCTTCTGGGATCCCTTCTGCGGCTCGGGCACCATTGTCATCGAGGCCGCACTGGCCGCGCTCAACCGTGCGCCCGGCCTGAACCGTCCCTTTGCCGCGCAGCGGTGGAGCTGCGTGCCGCAGGAGATCTGGACGCAGACCCGCGAGGAGGCCAAGGATGGAGAATATCGCGGCGAATACCGCATTCTTGGCACGGACATCGATCCGGCCAGCCTGTCCATCGCGATCGCGAATGCAAAAAAGGCGGGCGTTGCAAAATACATCGAGTTCCGCGAGGGCGACGCGACCAAGCTGCCGCTTCCCGCCGAACGCGGCGTGATCGTCTGCAACCCGCCCTACGGCGAACGCATGCTCGAGCAGCGCGCAGCACAGCAGCTTGTGCGCAGCTTCGGCCGGCACCTGAAATTTGCCGACCAATGGAACAAGTATATCATCTCCTCCGAGCCGGAGTTCGAGCACTGGTTCGGCAAGCAGGCGACCAAAAAGCGCAAGCTCTACAACGGCCGCTTGCAGTGCAATGTCTATATGTATTATTAAAGGTGGTACGCAATGAAGCATCTGTTTGTCATCAACCCCGCTGCGGGAAAATACGACCACACCGGCGAATTTACACAGAAGATCCGCACGGTCTGCGACCGCGCGGGCGTGGACTATGAGATTCTCGTCTCCCGCGCACCGGGCGACTGCACAAAGATCGTTCAGGCCGCCGCGACCGGCGGCGACGAGCTGCGCGTCTATGCCTGCGGCGGCGACGGCACGCTCAATGAGATCGTCAACGGTGCCGTGGGACATCCGAATGTTGCCGTGACGCACTACCCCGGCGGCTCGGGCAATGATTTCATCAAAATTTTTTCCGAACCGGCGGCCTTCCCCGAGCTGGAGCGTCTGCTCGACGCGGAGGAAGCGTCCTTCGACCTCATCCGCTGTCAGGACGATCATTATTCGCTCAACGTCTGCTCCATGGGCTTCGATGCGCGCATCGGCACGGAGATCGGTAAATACAAGCGTCTGCCGCTCGTCAGCGGCTCTGGCGCATACATCCTGTCCACCGCGATCAATCTTGTCAAGGGTGTGCATGAGCACTACGTCGTGCGCATCGACGGCGAAGTTTTCGACGGCCGTCAGACGCTCATCTGCATCGCCAACGGCCGCTGGTACGGCGGCGGCTTCAATCCCGTTCCCTGCTCGGAACCGGACGACGGCCTTTTGGACGTTCTGCTGGTCAAGAGCGTCTCGCGCGCGACGGTCGCCAATGTGATTGGCAAGTACAAGGCCGGACATTTCGACCAGCTTCCCAAGATCATCCGGCATTTCACCTGCAAGCGCGTGGAAATCACCTGCGACCGCGAAAGTGAGATCAACCTCGACGGCGAGCTGCTGATGGCGCGCGAGGCAAAATTTGAGGTCGTGCCGCAGGCGATCCGCTTTTTCTATCCGCGCGGCCTGACTTATCATGTGCAGGGCAAGGCGGAATGAACTTCAAAAACCGGCGGCGCACAATGCCGCCGGTAAATTTTTCAAAAAACGCGAGAATTTAAAAATAATGCTTGACAAAACCCGAAATTGCCGCTATAATAAATAACGCTTCGGACGATTAGCTCAGCTGGCTAGAGCATCCGCTTGACGTGCGGAAGGTCATAGGTTCGAGTCCTATATCGTCCACCACTTCCCCGGCTTCTTCGGAAGCCGGGCTTTTCCTTTTTCAGGGTGAAATCATTGGCTTTTTACCTGATTTTAAGCCGTTTTTCACTCTGATAGGCTGAAATACGCAGGACTGAATCCGAGCAATGAACGCACGTTGTTTTGTTTTTCCCTTGCTTTTTCCCTTATGGGATTGAACTCGGCTTTTGAACGCCTTGCAGCGCATGGAAAAACGGCGATCAGCAGTACCCTTATTATTCTGTCAGAAATTGGCTGCTTCCGGCAACTTATCCCTCTCTGCATACACGCCTTGGATAAAGGATTCCAGTCGGGTTGCACTGTTTATCTGCATCTGACGAGAAACATGGCCGTAGACCTCCAGCGTGAACGCCGCCGTCGCATGACCGAGGTTCTCCTGCAGCGTCTTGATATCGACGCCGCTTCAATACACGCCACCGCATACGTGTGCCGCAGATCGTGCACTCTCGCCTCCGGCGCTCCGATCTTCCGGGCAAGACGCTTGAAACAGTCGTAGACTGTACGGCTGGAGAGATACCCGCCAAGGGGATTAGTGAACACCATCCCACAGTCGCCCCAGGACAATCCGAGCTCTTTACGCTGCGCTTCCTGGCGCTGTCGCTGGAGCATAAACAGCTTCACAACGCTGGGGACCATCGGAATCACGCGTTTCTTTCCGTTTTTGGGAGGAACGATCAGATACTTTCCTCCCGTTTTGTGTTCTCGCTGAAGCTGCTGCTTCACAAGGATCGTCTGATTCTTGAAGTCAACGCAGCTCCAAGGCAACCCGAGGAGTTCTCCCTCACGCATTCCCGTAAAGAGCGCGATCTGATACAGATACTCGTGGGGGTGCCCGGGAAGGAGTTGGAGCAACGCAGACATCTGCTCGGAAGTCAGCGGATGGATCTCCTTTTTCACAACCCAAGGCAGCACACAGTTTTCTGTCGGGTTCAGCTTGAGCAGTCCGTTTTTGACTGCCTGCTGCAAAGCCTTGTGCAGAATCCCGTGGACGTTCTTCACAGACTTGGCGCAGATGGCCTTTCTCTCATCAGTACTGGGCTGATACAGTTCATTGTAGTAACGCTGGATCATCTGGCTGCTCAGCTTGTCCAACCTTGCTTCCCCAAGATGGGGAACGATGTAGAGTCGGATACACTCTCGATAAAGCTGGGCAGTGGACGGTTTGACGCCCACGAGATAATCTCTCTGCCAATCGTTCAGCCACTGACTCAAGGTCATTTTGCTGGGGGATACATAGGTTCCGCGATCAATATCATTGGTAATTTCACGCAACCTTTGCGCAACCTCTTTCTGCGTCTTTCCGGAGATAGACTTTTGGATTTGCTTTCCCGTCGCGGGATCAAACCCAACAGTATAGCGAGCTTCCCAGTAGGTGTACGGCTTTCCCTTGTATTCCACGGTTTTTTTCCGGATATTACCGGCTCCGGATGCCGTTTTCGTTGATTTGCTGTATGGCATAAAGCCCTCCTTTCCTGCCATACAGTTGGTTCTATATTATTATACGGACAGCATGGCAGATTTGCAACAAATTACGATGTTTTCTGTAAGTATTCCAGAAACGCATCACGTGGGACACGATAGGAACGTCCAATACGGACGCTCCTGATTGTGCCCGATTTTACAAGAGCATAGGCCGCGTTCCGGCCAACCGATAATAGCCTCATCAGATCCTCCACCTTGAGTACAAGGGGGAGGTTTTTTGTTTCTTCAATATAATCAGACATATTAACCTCCAACAGGATGAATATGAGAAAAACCTGCCTGATGCCTGGCGAATGGACACATAGAAATCTCATCTCCCCGTCTCTCCGACCGGGCCGCGTTGGGCGGAAGTATCATTGTACCCCACGGAAGCGTCTTCGCGTTATGCAGGTGCCGCCCGCATATGAGTGCTCTTGCTCCTGCTGGCACAGGAGAGATAGCCGCTCTGCTTCCAGGGAAAGATCAAGCAGGTTGAGGCAGATGGATTGCTGCCTGTTTGTCAAGGTTCAGATAGCTGCAATTTGTTTGCAGCTAAAAGCGCATGAGGATGCCTTCACTTATAAGCACGAGCGCTTTTTGCCCAAATTGGACACCTTCGGATAATATTTTTTGAAGATGTTTACCATTTCAGCGAATATTAAAGGATGAATTTCGAAATGTTCAAGGCGATATGTATCATTAAATACTGGCGGAGATCTTCGTCAACCTCTCCGCCGACCATAGAGCATCGGTTAATCAGCGGCTGGTAGAGCTTCAATACTGTTTCCAAATCTGAATGCTTTCCTGCGACGGCCCCCTCCAGGATCTTTCGGAATTCTTCAGCTGACAAGTTCATTTTGTTCCCCCCCATATCGTTCAGCATTTTTCTCAAGGAGTTCAGTGATCTGCTTTTGGTTTTGTAGACGTGGTCTACAGAGCAGTGTAGGATTCTCGCAATTTCTTCCGGTGACAGCTGATCAACATACATCATGGTGAGGATCTGTTGACGCTGAATGGGCAAAGAAAAGAACGCCTTGGCCAGGCGTTCTTCCTCAAACTCAAAAGCAGACTCCAGAGCGGCATACCGATCCTCCACCGCAAGGGCAGCTTCATTTACTTCGTCAAGCGATACCATTTTCACCTCTCGTTCCTTGCGCCGGAGATAGTCAATCCTGGCTCGCTGAAGTAATGTAGTGAGCCAAGAAGTGAACTCTGCCCGGAGCGTGTCTTTTTGCTCGTTATTCGGTTTTTTCACGCGCATACCTCCTGCGGGGCATGCACGCACCGGGAGTAAGTGAGAACACACGCCCCGGCTTTTTACATATTATTTGTATTTATGACAGTTTGCCTGTGTTTTCTTCCTTGCTACTCATTCTACGATATATGTAGTGCAAAGTCTGTTGGATTTTGTTGAACCATAGAGATTGAAGTAAAAAAGTTACGCAATAAGAAGAATAATTGATAACAAAGCCGCTAAATAAATGCTATTGTTTGGATTTGTGTTCCCAATAAACGGTGTTTTCATTGGGGAAACAACCATTGCTTATATCTCAACAGAATAACGTTTTGCATTTATTCCCCTTGTGAATAAAATGATTTATTATTATCATATAGAATCCTTTCCTTAGCAAAAACAACGCCATCACCGACAGAAATATTGTGGTAGACCGAGGTGAGAATAATGCATCCTGTTCTTAATGAAGGCGTTTCCATTGGGACGTTCCGATATGAAGGTTCATCTACCGTCCATTACTTTGTTGAAGGCGATGAATTCGAAATTGGGCGTGAGCTTTGCGCAGCCCTTCTAAAGGCAGACGGAACTATGCCTTTAGACCTTCCGGATCATGGTCGAAGACTGATTCCAGAACTCAAAAAGCATAGGATTGTTCACACCAGTAGATTCGTGAAAGACAGCGGATTGTTTAACCGGTTCATTCTTTTTTCCATAGGAGACAGGATGAATCACAGCAAGGCACTTTTCAGCATAATAAATTCTGTTCTTCCAATCACATCTATGTTTTTCTTTCTTGCAGGGGTGCTGCTGACGGTCATACGTAAGGAAGAGACATGTTGTGATTTCAACTGGGGGCTTTACTATGTGCTTGCTTTCGCATCTGTCATTACACATGAAATGGGACATCTCATCGCCGGTCTTGCTTACGGATATAAAGTAACTGATACCGGAGTCCTTCTCCTCGGTGTTATACCGATTGGAGCTTACGTCGCTGCAAGGGAGGAGAAAAAAGCCCTGAAATCCGAGCGAATCCAGTTTTCTCTTGCTGGGGTTGAGATGAACCTTTTTGTTGCTGGAATTTTCCTGCTTGCTGCACAGTTGGTTTACCCATTATCGTTCACTCTGGTATCTGTGGCAAACGTCAATGTTCTGCTCGCTGGGATCAATCTTCTTCCCGCTGCCGGGCTTGACGGAGAGTCAGCTTTAAGTGCAGTATTTGAGGTTTCCAGTATCAGCAAAGCAGCAGTTAAATGGTTTGAAAGTGGTAAGAAACGCGGAATACTGCTTCATTCCGGACTGCCTGGGTACGCCTGTCTGTGTGTTTTTGGTATCACGCTGTTGTCCAAATTAACGTTCTGGCTCATAATCGTGGTCAATACAGCCCGCATCCTGTTCAATCTTTTTTGACTGTCCAAACGTAATCCAGTAGTATGAAACAGCCGATTCTATTGTCAACCCGGCAACGTACTCGGAAGATCGTATAGGTTATGGCTATCAGCAAGTGCTCGCCGCCTAAGCGGCGGGCGCTTGCTGTAAATGCAGATAGCGAATATGAAAAGAAGTCCATACAACACATAAACGATTATAGCATTTCCGAGAATTAACAAATCTCAGTTTTGTGGTACGCTTAGAGCCGGTCCGCGTAGCTGGGCGTGTTCAGCACGACGCCGCTGCCGCTGGTGCAGTGGACCCACATCTTCGTTCCGTCTTCGGAATACCCGGCGAAAATCAGCACATGGCTCCAGCTCCCGTCTTCATCCTTCAGGCAGCCCAGGTCGCCGGGCAGCAGCTCGGCCTCCGTGATTGGCGTGCTGTTGGCATACTGACCGGAAACGCCGTGGGTAATGTTCACGCCCAGAGCGGTGTTGTAGGTCCAGTGGGAGAAGCCCGAGCAATCCAGACCGTAGGGTCGGATCGTGCCGGTGGTGCTGGAGCCGGCGGAGGTGACCACCTTCGGCGTGTTCCACTCGCTGTTCCAGCCCGGGCCGGACTTTCCGCCCCAGAAATAGGGCACCCTGCCTACCAGGGACAGGGCTGTTTCCAGCAGGTGCTTTCGGACCGGCGAGCAGTTCTGCCGGGAGACAAAGGCGATCAGCTCGGCGTCCGTCAGCGGGACCATGGAGCCGTCGCCCAGCGCGCCGTACAGGGTCATTTTCAGCGAATCCGCCATCCGCTGGATCGCTTCGCCATAGGTAATGGTAAAGTCCATATACTGCTCGTCCGGATCGATGTCGAAGGCATCGTTGATCACGGAGCTGTCAAAGGGATGAATGGTGAATTCCGCGTATTTGACTGTCTCCGTCCCCGGCGTCACGGTCTCGGTGCCGTTTGGCTCATAATAAGTCTCGGTCCGTGTTCCGATGATATGGCCATGCTCATAGATCGGCAGGATCAGCTCCACGGCGCTGTAAGCGTCTACCGTGATCTCGGTTGCGGTGCTTGCCTCTCCGCTTGGACGGTAATACTGATCCAGAGATGTTTCGTATTCGTACTGGGGCTCGCCGTTGACCTCGCCGGTCTGGGTCTGACGGGTGATGTGGGTCACCATGACAGGCGCGTAGGTGGTATAGGTCGCCGGGACGGTGACCTCCTGTTCGTATTCCGTATAGGAGACCGGAAACATATCATCTGCAGTTCCATAGAGCTTATTGATCATATCGTCCCTGGATGTGCGCCACTGCTTCATCGACGCAGAGTAGGCTTGTCGTGCAGATAGTAGATCGTGGAGCCGTCCTCCTGCGGGACGCTCGTAGTATACATGCCGGAGGACTGCGCAAGCAGCGCATTGAGCTGCGCAATTGCCGTTTCTCTGGCCGTTCTCTCCTGCGCGACGAGCTTCCGCGCGGCAATGACCACCTTGCTTTCCGCACTGGGGTATGTCCCGGCGTTTTCCACCGCAGATGCGACGCTGCTGGAAAACGTTGTCGCACCGGAAATCTCAAAGTCAATGTCCGTAATCACCGACCAGTAGGTATTGCCCTTGCGGTCTGTGATTTTCACAGCATCCATGAAGTCGGCAATCGGGTATCCGATATAGTCGCCGGAGAACTTCCGGAAGCTCTTACTGACGAGGCCATCAGCCATCAGCGCAAGCGCGTCGGCTTCCTTGCCGAGAATCAGAGGGTTTGTGACGGCGATAACGTAGCCGTCAGCGCCCTGCAGCACATCCCCCCGTACGTCCTTGCCATCCTCGTTTGTGGTCGTTTTGGACGTTTTAAGCCCTGTCAGGGTGATGTCCGAGGTGTCGAGCGTGAGATTGATCCAGTCCGTTAATTCGTGGTATGTCGTATGGTCGAAATCATAGGAGATGATCTCCATATACCCCTGCCGGTTAATGCGGGCGTTGCCGCCAGCGATACCGGCGATATAGCCGATGCGCTGCCGGAAAGTGTAATCTCCCTCCGGCAGCGCATCCACTACAAAATCATATCTTCCTTTTCTTTTGTCATCGTTCTTCCCTCCTGCATCAGTGTGTTAGAATTATAAAACGTTTGTTTGTGAATTGCTATTGACATTATCTGCAAATTTCGTTCTGTTTTTTCTACGCGTGTAACAGCGCAAAAAAATGTACAAATATTCCAGTGCTGCATTGTGTAAAATGTAGAAAAGCGTATATTTTTGCTTGAAAACGGTGCATTCTTGCGTGTTATGTGTTATTCTACTACTGTAATACTTACTACGCCCGGCACGACTGGGCGGGATGGAGAAAGAAATGAAAAAGTTCATAGTGCTCACCTTGGTCGCGGCTATGCTGATAGCCGCGCTTTCTGGCTGTGCCCTGCTTGCGGCTGGCATCATCGCCGGTGAGGACGAAACGACGGCCTCGGATAGTCCGTCTGGATCGCAAAGCGCGGCGAAGCCAGACCCTACAATCGATGAAACTAACGCCGAGATCGTGGAAACAGTCCTGTACAGCGATGACCAGTACACGATCACGGTTACCGGCATCGAAAAGGATTGGAGCGATACCGTCCTCAAGCTGCTTGTTGAGAACCGCACCGACCGGAATATCGCCCTAAAGGGGAACTACTTCGTCGTAAATGGGATCACGATCCCCGGCTGGATGTACATCGAAGTCGCAGCGCAGAAGAAATCCAACGGTGGGCTTCGTCTATACGAGAACGCCATGGAAACGGCGGGAATTTCACAAGTTGCAACCTTGATCGCGTATGAAACCGAAATTCTGGACACGGATGACCTTTTCGGTTATACCAAAGAAATGCCGCTCACAATCAACACTTCACTTGCCGGGAGCTACGAACAGAGAATCAACGACGAAGGATCCCTGATCTGGGAGAGCAATGGAATCTCGGTGACCTCGCAGGTGATCGAAGATGCGCGTTTTGTGCACCACGTGCAGCTTTTTATCCGTAACGACACCGATAGAAACATCAATCTCACCGCTGATGACATCTCTGTGAACGGCTTCACGCTTTCAGGACTACTGCTCGAAAACGTTGCCGCGAACTCCGTCGCCTTTGGTGATCTTCTGGTTGGCGAATCCGAGCTGGAAGAAAACAATATCACAGAAATCGAGGAAGTGACCTTTACAATAAGGGTTAACCCAGCAGATGACATTTTCACCACGCTTGCAGAATCGCCGGAGCTTACAGTCACGCCTTAGTTCACGATCTTCGCTGCGTCGCTGCGCTTCTCGCCAATGTCGGCGACGCAGGAGAAAAGCAACGGCACACACCTTTTACATAGTCAATGGAAAAGCTATGTAGGCGTTCCAGCTTCGCGCCGTCGATGATGATGCTTACTTTGCCGTGATCGGAAATAATGTAGATGGATTGCATGGCAGATTCCTCCCTTTCAGTGGTTTTCATTTTCGTAGGGTCACGGAAATGATTGCGCTATGCGCATAGCGTGTCCGCACCTTCAAGCTACCATCCGGGCGCGTGATACTCAATAGTAATTTCCGGTTTTGGTGTGTCAAAATCGGTGCGCGGTGTGTCAAAAATAATACTGCACAAAAGGAAGTGATTAAGATGACGGTTCAGGACATTATTTTAGGCATTATTGTCAAAAAGAAAGAGAACAGCATGACCGCACAGCAGATCGCAGACTTGTCCGGAGTTTCAAAGTCCACAGTTCGGCAGTATTTGGAGGTACTCTTATGATCTGCACATTCTGAGCCAGCTCCACGGTCAGAGCATCGTTCCCGTCGATCTCCGTGCGGCGCTCATTGCAACGGCCAAGAAACGTGGCACGGAGAAGTATCTTGCCGACGCGCCTGCGGCCTTTGATGAAGTCGAGGCCGATCCGAACATGGAAAAGCTGTGGCGGGCTTATCAGAAGAAGTTCTCCTACGCCGCCGATCTGTCGTGGCATACGGTCATGGAATCCATCCGCAGTCTTTATAGGATGGTGCAGTAGTAAGAGTTTTACAAATCGGAATTTATGGAGGTAGCGCTTATGTGCAAAGACGTTCAGATTAAAGAGGAGCGAATATCCTCAATAGAATATATCGAATTTCTAAAGCGCACGGATTTAGGGTCGCAGTATCCGAAGGAACGGTTCGAGGAAAGGATAGCAACGCTGGTTGATCACGTATCAATCAGTCTTGTTGCAAGAAACAGGGATAATCAAATTGTCGGTGTCCTATTCGGATTAACCGACTATGCCTATTGGCTTTATGTAACTGATTTGGGTGTAGACAGAGACTATTTACACCAAGGGATCGGTACGGAATTGATGGAAACAGCGCATTCTTTAGCAGGCGGCGAAAAAGATGTTGCTGTATATCTGGTTGCAAATGAAAATGCCATTCCATTTTACGAAAAGTTGGGAATGAGAAAGGCAGATGATGTGATGGAATATAACCACATAGAATGGACAGAGTTTTCTGTAAAGTGATCAACGCAAATTCTTGTTTGTTGAGCTGACAAACTTTTTCTCGCTTTACAAATCAACACACTTCAAATGGTCTGCTTCAGCAGGCCGTTTTGCTTTTCAAGGAGGCGCCCGACATGGCAACCACGCGCCTGATACCTCTCCACACCGGCAAGGGCCGCACGGTGGGACAGGGAATCCGCGACATCGGTAGTGTCAAGGTTTATGCGCAAATTTGATTCTGGTATCTGGCATCCGGGAACACCTCGCCCACAGCCTCCAGCATCCCCATGCACTTGTCGCCGACGATAAGCTTCACGCCGTCCAAGCCGCGTCCGCGGAGCCACTGGAAGAAGCTGACCCAGCTGGCCTTGTCCTCCTTCATGCCCTCTGCGGCGCCCAAAACCTCACGAAAACCGTCCTCATTCACGGCGATTGCCACCAGAATTGCCACATTTTCGTACTCTCCGCCCCAGTTGCGGCGCAGGTAGATGCCGTCCACATAGACGTATGGATACTTGCCGCCCTGCAAGGGGCGGTTGCGCCAGTCCTCGATGTGGACGTAGGCTTTCTTGTTCAGCTCGCTGATGGTGGCGGGCGAGACCTTGCTGCCCC
>ERZ779840.1209-NODE-1209-length-25731-cov-8.740809_pt1 | contig 25731 bp, 23 predicted proteins | sample MGYA00511561_ERZ779840 | MGnify/ENA primary metagenome ERZ779840 (study PRJEB29588, sample SAMEA2162036) | human gut metagenome | biome: human gut; feature: human-associated habitat; material: faeces | place: Denmark | collected 2008/2010 ...
TTCCGGCATCCTTCCATTGCTGGAATGTGCGGGCGTCCGTGATGTCGGCGTTCTGACCGGAGAGCAAAAGCTGGTTCGGCAGCGAGTTGCGGCATTGCGACATAAAGTCGAGAAATCCCTGCAAGGCCGGGGCATCTGCCAGCACCTCACCCATGCGGGCATCCACCTGCACCCAAACTGCTTCACGCTCGGTTTTCTTCATGGCAGCGTATTCTTCTTTGGAATACTGTGTTTCGGGCAGCGCAGCCTTGTTGAGATATTTATTCAAGTCCATTTACAGCACCTTGTCCTTTCTCTTGATTTTTACCGGCATCCTCGGCATACGGTCTTTCGACGGCTCGACCTTTCGGCGCAGATAGGCGGTGATGTCGCTGAGTTCCATGCGCACGCTGGGGCGTTCACCCTTGGCCCGAAGCTGATCGGCGCGCGGTGACGGCGAGTTTGCAAAAGATTTGCTGTTGTCGGAGAAAGGCTCGGACGGACTGGCGTTCTCCGAGCCCTGCGGAAAACCCATGTTGAACTTTTCCTCGTCTACGCCGACCTCAAAATCTACCGCACCGTCCTCGGTCTGGACTCGCTCGGTTTCCGGAGCGGTTTCACCACGCTCCTGCTGCACAGTGTCGATAAGTTCTGCCGTGCCGGTGTCCACAATAGCCAGTTGCAGCTTATCGATGATGCGGTTGGCTTTGGAGGCATCATCCTGTAAAATGGCGATCTCAATGTGGTCGGGGTCCATCTTGTCGCGGATGGGACAGAACAGCAGCCCATGCGCCTTGGCGGCGCGGGCAAAATCGTGCATACGGTCTTTGTCTACCGTGAAAAATTTCAGCGGCTTCTTCTCTTTCAGCAAACGGATTAGGTGCGTTTTGCCGTGGGTCTTTTTGCTGTCGTGCAGCACCGCCTGTGCGAAAATAAAGAAGTTTTTCGCAGCGGTGCCAGAGATTCGCAGGGCAAACTCTGCGCCCTCCAGTGAGTAGCGGACGACCTGGTCTGCAGGTTCGGAACCGTAATTCATCTGGCGTCACCGGCCTTTTCTTTGGGCGCGGGCAAGCGGCTGAACGAGTCCACGCCGGGAATAAGCGCAAGGCTGCGCCCGCAGTCCCAATCTACATGGATTTGCCCGGCATCGTCGATACATTCCACCGTGCCCATAGAACCAGGCGGCACGGGGAAATCATCTTCCATGCAGCTAAGTTGCAGCCGCGTACCGGGCGGGTACTTGCGGCGAAGGTGTTCGATGTAGTCTTTGTTTGAATAATTCATATACATCCTTCTTTCTCGAATTATTTGGATTCGATTCCAAAAAGTGCGTGACATTTTACACTTTTTGGCGTATACTATCATTAAAAGCTGCGGAGGGTTTATTATGCGGATTACCAGAACTGAATACCTGAATAAACTGATTGCGTTTAAGGACAAGCAACTCATCAAAGTCGTAACAGGTATCCGCCGCTGCGGAAAGTCTGTTTTGATGGAAATGTACCAAGATTGGCTGCTGCAGAATGGCGTCGAACAAGACCAAATTATTGCCATCAATTTTGAGGATATGGATTTTGAGGAACTTACCGACTATAAAAAACTGTACGCTTACCTGAAAGACCGTCTTGTTCCCGAAAAGATGACTTACATTTTTCTGGATGAGATACAGCACGTCACGGATTTTCCTAAAGTGATCGACAGCTTGTATATCAAGAAGAATGTAGATATATACGTCACAGGTTCCAATGCCTATATGCTGTCCAGTGAAATAGCCACCCTTATTTCCGGGCGCTATGTGCAAATCGAAATGCTGCCGCTTTCTTTTAAGGAATATATGCAGAGTACCGGCAGTATGGAAGATCGCGGAATAAAATATACCGAATATCTGGAAAACAGTTCCTTTCCCTATGCGCTGGAACTTAAGGGGCATCCGAACGAGATTCGGGATTACTTGGATGGCATTTTCAACACGATTGTCGTAAAAGATATTTTGACACGAAGAAAGATCCTCGATCCGTTGATGTTGAAAAGCGTGCTGCGCTATGTTTTTGACAACATCGGCAGTCCGCTTTCCTCCAAGAAAATCGCAGACACCCTGACATCCGAAGGACGAAAAGTTGATGTAAAGACCGTCGAACGCTATCTTGATGCGCTGATCGAAAGCTACATTATCTATCCCGCACAGCGTTATAATGTCAAGGGTAAGCAGTATCTGAAAACCTTGGGAAAATACTATGTCGTAGATATCGGTATGCGATTTATGCTGCTTGGCAAACGTAATACAGACGCCGGGCATATTCTGGAAAATGTTGTTTATCTGGAACTGCTGCGGCGCGGTTATGACGTGTATGTCGGAAAGGTCGATTCTTTCGAGGTCGATTTTGTGGCAATGAACGGCAACAATACCTTCTATTACCAAGTGGCGCTTTCCGTTCGTGATGCGGACACCCTGCAGCGGGAGCTACGACCCTTGCTGTCCATCCGCGACCACTACCCCAAATATATTCTTACGATGGACGATGATCCGGAGGAACAGTATGACGGCATTCGCCGCATCAATGCACGGGATTGGCTGCTGGGTCTTACAGATTAACGTGTTGTAATATCGGGACGGCGGTCACGCGCGCGTTCCTGTTCTTGTTTTTGCTGTTCAGCGCGGTCACGGCGGGCTTCGGTGAGGTGTTGCTGCACCTCTAGGGAGTGTTCCGCGATTTTGCGGCAGAGACGTTCTTCTTGGCGAAGCTGCTTTAGGGCGGTGTTGACCGATTCACATTGCGATTGTACATCATCGGTTTTGGGTAGTTGCTTACGCTTTGTCTGCAACTGCCCAATTTCTGTTTGCAGGGCTTTTCGGTGAGCTTCCAGCTGCTCCAGCGTGTCAATGTTGTGCTTGGATAGGAACTCCATCTGCCGGATGCGCTGGTCTAACTTGTAGGCATCCTGCCGAACAGCATAACTTGGACGGCTCGGCTTGCGGGGGAGTGCGCCCAATTCGTATAGATAGCGATAATACAGCGCCCGCAGCCCGGTCAGCTTGCGGCGGGGTTTACCGCCGTGCAGCCGCCCATATTGGACGCGCGGTAAGTTTTTCACGAAGCATCGGTTAAATTGTGGATAAAGGATGCGCGTCCGAATCGCTTCGGGGGTATACCTCTTGCCCAGCGTTTTGAATCGAACAAAGCGCTCTTTTCCGGGCGGACGCAGGACGGGATACTTGCGCCCCATGCGCACCTCATAGCCATTGCGCTCCAGCGCGTTAAGAAACTGCCGCCATGTAAGGCTTTGTTGAATTGCTTCGTCCACATCCTGCCGGATGGCAGTGCGCCATGTGGGTTGACTATTCTTTTCTGCCATCCACTCCGCATAAGGCTTTGCCACATGGTTTGAGTTCTCGGTGTCGATGACAGACAGCTTGTATTTTCTGCAAAGTGCATCTGACACCGCCCGAATCTGCGTTACATAGCTTTTGCTGTTGCTGTGGTATTTCTTGCCGTCTATCCGGCTGACCGAGTTCCAGACAATATGCGAATGGATATGCCCGGTATTCAGGTGCGTACCGATGACATATTCATACCGCCCACCCAGCACACGGTCTGCCAGTTCCTTTGCGATTTGGTGCGCCAGTTCGGGGGAGACTTCTCCTGCAGCGAAGCTCTGCACAAGGTGATACCCCTGCACACCGCCCGACTTGTGCCAGCGCTCCTTGGTTTGCCGCATATCGGCAAAGGCGGTTTCTAACGTGCAGGCATACGAGCTTTCAAAGCAGGATTGCTCTGTTTTATCGCGGTTGGCTGCATAGTCGAGGGCGTCCTGCAAGGATACCGCCGTGGTCTTTTCTTTGTTCATCACATACTTCACCGCCCGATCCAGACGGCGGACAGGGATCACGGATGTGTAAGCCATATTTCATAGAGCCTCCTAGTAGTTCTCTTTTATCTCGCGCCAGACTTCCTTGGCGACGCGCGTCATCTCGTCCACGCTTTGCTGCCCGGCCATGCCGGTGCTGTTGGCGCGATGCGCAAGCTGGTTGGCGTTGTTGCACAAACCGGAAATTTGCCGCACAAGTTCCGCATGGTGTGTGCAGGGGCGCGGATTGATTTTTTTGTCCAAGATTAGGGAGCGCAAGTATTCCTCGCGCGATAATCTACTTGTTTTGACCTGTTCACAAAGATGGCGGTACTCGCGCTCGTTCAGCCGCAGCGGGATAACATGACCGCGTCTGCGCATAGCGGGGGTTTGGGGATCACCCCAAAAGTGCGTTTGGATATCCAAACGCTATGCTTGCAAAACACGACACCCCGCAAAACGGTTCATGACACAAGGTCGTCGCCCTCCGAAACGGCTTTCTTCAAACCGTCCAAGGTCGTCACGATGCGGTTGTATTTCTGTGCCAAACCGATCTGCGCGTTGGTGGTAGCATCCTGATTGCGGCTGCAAACCACCAGCATCGGGCAGCGCAGCAGCTTATCCCTCACAATGGCGGTGTACTCGCTGCGTTCTACGGCATCTTCCAGCACCAAATACTGGCTGTCCTGCAATTTAGGGCATACCGGCAGGTAGCCCAGCAGGTACACTTCACGGCAATAATTGCGCAGGTGTTTGGAGGTTGCGCCCTCGCTGGCGCAGATAAAAGCCCAAGGTCGTTTCATTTTCGTGGTTCCTTTCTGAATTTCGGGAGTGAATCAGATTTGATTCACTATTTTTAAGTTGGCGGTCAAAAGTGAATCAGTTCTGATTCACTTCGGATTCAAGGGCAGTTTTCAGCCGTTCGGCGCTGCGTTGGAAGTAGGCGTCCGACATTTCAATGCCGACAGACTCATAGCCTTCCTGCACAGCAGCCAGCACGGTGGTGCCCGCCCCGGCAAAGGGGTCAAGGATGCGCCCGCCCGGTTCGCAGATCTGCACCACATCCCGCATAAGCTGCAACGGCTTCTCGGTCACATGGATGCGGTTCTGCGGGTTCGGGTAACGGAACACACCCGGCAGACACCCAACATTTCTCTCAAGCGGCATTTTGCCGTTGGACCCCCAGACAATGTACTCGGACTGCTGGCGAAAGCGCCCTTTCTGCGGGCGGCTGGCGACTTTATCCCACACGGCTACACCGCGCCAGGTCCAGCCCGCCCACTGCAACGCCAGCGTCATGGCGGGCAGCTGCCGCCAATCAATGAACAGGCAGACAGGCGCGCCGGGCTTGGCAATGCTGCGGGCATCCTGCAGCCATGCCGCCGTCCAGAACATCCAACTCAGCTGATCCATCTGGTCGGAGTCGAAGTCGGGCAGCGCCTTTTCTTTGCTCATGCTGCTGTACTTCTCGTTGGTGCTGCGGTTCTTGGTGGTCTGGCTGCTGCCGCCGCTGGCGTAAGGCGGGTCGGTGATGATGGCATCGAAGCTGTTCGGCTCAAACTGGCGGAGGATCTGCAGAGAATCCCCGTGCAGGATTGACCAGCGGTCACCGCCGCAGTGTTCGGGCATCCGGAAATCAGGATTGAGAATGTTGAGCGTTTCGGGAGTGTTCGTCAAAGGCATCCTTCTTTCTTATCGTTCAAAATCATGGGTACGGGGTTCTTTCGGGGGCGGGGTCCGGCTTGCCGTCTGCACAGAAACACGGTCATCTTCGAGTACAAAGCAGTCCTGCGTCCTGTTGTCGAGCTTGGTACCGGGCAGAACAACGGCATTGCCGCGGCAAACAACATTGCCTGAAATTTCGCCATATACACGGGCGCTGCCGTCAATGGTCGGTGCGCACAAGGTTTGCTCATCCTGCCGAATCACGGCATAACCGCAGACACAGCTTTTGCCCGTGAGCAGCCCGCCGCAGACGATGGCATCATCCTGCACAGTGGCATTTCCTGTCACGGCGGCGTTCTTTCCGACATAAGCGCAGCCCTTTGCAACGGCGTGATCTGTAAGGATGGCATCACCACAGACAACTGCATTTTCACAGGCGATGGAATCCTCCGAAATCCATGCGCGACCCTCTTGGTCGAGGTTGTCATAGCTTTCCACATAGCCGCCGAGCATCCCGGCAAGGACATCCTCAGTCAAGTCCGTCACCGCCCGGATGCGGTGCAGGTTGGGGTTGTCGGGATGGGCGATGTCGGTGATCTCGTATTTCTTCATCTGGCATCACCCCGGTCACGCTTGGGCGTAGGGCTGGGCGACAGTTCGGTTTCCACATACTCGGAAACGATGTTGAGTGCTTCGGAGTAGCTTTGACTTGCCGTGACCCTGTCGCACATTTCCTTGGCCTTATCGCTCTGCCCGGCATTTTTCAGCAGCCGCGAGGCTCGACCCATGATGGCAAAAATGTTGCCGTCCTGCCCAATCAGCTGCATCTTAGGCTTCTTCGGGCGGTTCAGCAGTTTGTTGAATTCGGTCATATCCGGCACATCGCGTTTCAGTTCAAAATCGTGATCCTGCCAGAAATGGACATACAGCTTGCCGTCCCCAACATCGATTTCCCGCTGCTCAAAGCCCTCGCCCCAGCCGTCGCTGTACTGACCGGAAATGTAGTCGCAGAGAGCCGCCTGCTCACCCTCGTTCAAGGGTTCCCGCAATTCCACGTTCATGCACCCGCACAGTTTGTTGCCGCAAATTTCCACAGACGGCACAGCACTTACCACCTTGCTGCGGACGGAATCGTCCTCGTGGTAATACTGCATCAGGTCGCCGTTGAAATCTGCAATGTCCTTTTTCACGGCCTCATTAACAGCGTCGGCATATTGCAGCAGGTCATAACCGTTCAGCGGGCAACCCTCGTACTCGTTGTAAGATTCGTCCTCCCAATCAGGTTCATTCGGGAAAAATTCCGCAGTCAGCGGAGAATAAAATTTCATCAGCAAATTGCATCACCTCGGTTTCTGCCGTACAGATCATGGTTGATCTGTGCAGCATAGTAGTTTTCCATCGTCATCGGCGCATTGTAGAGCGCCGCCAGTAAGTATTGCTTGATGTTTCGGATCTCGGTGGTGTTCTGCCGCATCCTGTCCAAAACATACTGGATATGTTCGGCGTTCAGCTTCAAAAACTGCGATTTCACCACCTCTGTCGGGAAGTCGTTTTGCGCAATGCGAATCGTTTTTCGCCTTGCACAGACGGTGTCCAGCATCAGGTGTACAAGTTCATCCAACCGTGCCCTGTCTGTCGGATTGCGCGCCGCAAGCAGCGCATACTCGATGTTGTCAAGAATCAGGTTGCGGTACTGCGTGCGGATAAGGTCTGATTCGTATTTGCTATTTTCGTTATTTGTTTCTTTAGTATTTAATTGTGTGGGATTTTCCTGTGCAGGATTTTCCTGCGCGGGTTTTGCCTGCACAGGCTTTTCCCGTTCAGGTTTAGCCTGTACGGGATTTTCCGGTTCTGGTTTCTGCGGTTGCTCAAACACCGTGTACTCCATACTGCGCACCTGCCCGCTTTGGTCACGGACACGGCGACGGATGATGTACCCGGCGTTTTCCAGTTCCCGAACCGTTGCCCGAATCCCGTCCACACCCTCTTTGCAGATGGATGCCAACCCGCGCGTGGTATAATCCCAGGTATCCGGCAGGGACAGCATCAAAGATAAAAGCCCCTTCGCCTTGAGCGAAAGAGCCTTATCATTCAGGTGATAATTGGACATAACGGTATAATTTTGCGTCTTTTGTACACGGAACACAGCCATAACGATTTACCTCCTGTTTATGCCCTATAAGTGGGCGAACGATTTCTAACTTTCATGTTGATCTCTCTCTATCGGCAAACTGCGCGGTGGGCGGCAGTTCTTGCCATCCGGTTGTTTTTTGCCATATCAGCGTAATCTCCATTCTCGATGTCGGGCGGCAGGTCATGCACGGTGTAGCGGTCAGCGTAGATTTTCTGGATGCCGACACTCGCCATGCGCCCTTTGGCATCGTTGTCCAGCCGCAGTTCTATCGTGGTGATCTCCGGGTGCTGGCGCAGAAATTCCTGTAACGCCAGCGGCTCTTTGCCGGAGGATGAAACCCCGCCCAGCGACAAACGGTACTTGTCCGCAGCATCCCCGCAGAGCGTCATCTCTGCCATGGCATCTATGGCGGCTTCAAACACGGCCACGGTAGTGCCGGGCTGCATCGGCTGGATGCAGAATCCGTACTGTTTCTGACTGCCGGGAGCCTCCCTCTTGAACGGTTTCCCATAGTCATAAATACCGCGCAACGCCGCATATTTCGGCACACCCTGCGGGTCTTTGCCCAAGAAAACACAGTTGTGATATTCTGCACTTTCGTACAGAATTTTTCTCTCAATACAGTAGCGAATCGTGGTCAGCGAGATGCCGCGTCCCAGAAGATATCGCGTTACGCGGTCATTATTCGGTGCAGGGTTCGGCAGACGGAACGGCGGGCGCTCGCGCTCCACCGCTTCATGCTGCACGGGGATGTACGTCGGACTTTCCTCACATAACAGCTGCACCGCCTCGACAAACGGTACACCTTCCACATAAATCAAATATTTCAGTGCCGACTTGCCGCCGATGTCGCGGCTTTTCCAGTGCCACACACTGGATTCGCCGTTTATCTTGAAGCTGTCATGTTCTGCAAGCTGGTACTCACCCCACGCACTGCTTTTCACCAGCGAACCAGGACGGTACCGCCGCAGAAATTCTATCGCCGTCATCCGGTTGGCAGCATCAATTTGTTTTTTACAGACGCGCGGCAATTACACAATGTAAGCGGCGAGGTCGCTCATATGTTCAACATTTTCCCACGGAAAATCCTCGCGCCCGAAGTGACCGCCCGCCGCCGTGCGGGAGTAGATGGGGTTCAGCAGGTTCAACTGCTTGATGATGCCCGCAGGGGTCAGGTCATACACCTTGCGCACCGCTGCTGCCAAACAGTCATCCTCACAGATGCCGGTGCCGAAGGTGTTCACATCCACCATGACAGGGTCTTTTTCCCCAATGGCATACGCCAGCGTGACCTGACAGTGGTCGGCAAGATGGGCGGCGACCATGTTTTTGGCAATGTACCGCGCCATATATGCGCCGCTGCGGTCTACCTTGGTGGCATCCTTGCCGCTGAACGCACCGCCGCCGTGGGGCGCAAATGTGCCGTAGCTGTCCACCATGAGCTTGCGCCCGGTCAAGCCGGTATCGGCATCCGGACCGCCCTGCACAAACTTGCCGCTGGGGTTCAGGATGATTTCCGCGTCATCGGCGGGCATACCGTCAAAGGCCAGCGGGAACACATATTCGTCCAGCAGATCCGCCAGCTTATTGATGTCGGTGTCCTCCTTGTGCTGGACAGAAACGACCACTGTGGTGATGCGCACAGGCGTGTCGCCGTTGTATTCCATCGTGACCTGCACCTTGCCGTCCGGGCCGATGTCGGGGATAACGCCGGTCATGCGGGAGATTTCCAACAGCGTTACAAGGCGCTGCGCCGCCACCACAGGCATGGGCAGATATTCGGGCGTTTCGTTGCAGGCGTAGCCGACCATAACCCCCTGATCGCCCGCACCGAGGGTGTCCTCGTCCTCTCCCTCAGCCAATTCCGGCTCGACAGCGCCCGCAATGTCGGGACTCTGGTCGTGGATGTAGCAGTCGATTTGGTACGCCTTTGGGTCATAGCCGACATCCCGCAGGGTGTCGCGGACGATGTTGAACACGTCGGGCTTGGCCGAGGTCGTGATTTCGCCCGCCACAATGATGTGACCGTGTGTTGCCATGACCTCACAGGCCACACGGCTGGCGGGATCATGTTTTAAGCACTCGTCCAGCACGCTGTCGGCAATAAGGTCGCACAGCTTGTCGGGATGCCCGCGCATGACGGATTCTGCGGTGTAAAAACGGAGATGCTCGTTTTCTTTCATGGTTTCGGTATTTTCAAAAATGTCGTTCATAGGTTCTTCTCCTTGCTTGTTGGATGATTTCGGACAAAGGAAAAAGCCCGCAGGCGGGCTGCGGGCTAGGATAGTAGTATTCATATCAGCGCTCCGGGGATTTTTTTGTTTTGGGCGGCGGAGCCATAACGCGGGTATATTCTTCCGGCGTGGTGTGTTCCACATACAGGGTCTTGCCCAGCAGGAAAAACAGCTGCGGATCGTGGTACAGTTCCTTGTAGCGCTTCATCTGCTGCGGGGTAAGGTCAGTAAAATCGTTGCTGGTCAGCCCGCAGACGAAAAACGTGCCATGGATGATGTCATAGTCGCCCAGCATACGGTTCAGCGGCAGGTTTTCTGCAATGCCGTTGTCATTACAAACGTTATGTGGTGCACCACATAACGTCTGTAATGCGTAGTTATATGTTATGTGTAGCATAATTGACATCTCCTTTCGTACCTCCTGATTTCATTTGTATTTTAGCCGGTAGCTTTTTGTGATACTCTACATAATGTAGAGACACAATGCTCTGCAAATAACATCAGGAGGTTTTATAATGTCTGAAGCAACAATACCAATCAAGGAATTGATGGAAAAGACCGAGCAATGGCTACTCGGTCAGGGTTACAAGAAAAGTACTCTTGGGTTTTATAGAGCTACATGGAACAGATTTCTTTCGTATTCAGCCTCTCCCGCTTATAGCCGTGAAACTGCAGAGCAGTTTTTGCTTCAATACTTCGGAGTCGATGTCCACGCTATAGATCAGACTCTTGACGGTCGAATGCGCCATGCACGGCGTCACATGAATGCATTGGACGAGATTTTTCGCACGGGAACAGTGTGCCGCCGTAAAGTTTATGGCGTTGCTTCTATTGATGACGATTGTTTCGATAAGTTTTTTTCCGACTACTTGAGTTATTGCAAAATGCAGAATTTTTCGAGATCGTGGATGGACAACACAATAGCAGCATTGAGGCTTTTCTTGCTTGCTGTTCATTCATCAAACACACAGAACATCAAAAGCATAAATGCGGAGACTATCAACTGTTTTTCCACGGCTATGAGCAATGCTTCAGAAATATGCATGAATGTTCGTAGAGCAAGATGCCGACAAGTTGGTGCTTACCTGCACTGGCTTTATGACCACAAATATACGGATTTGGATTATTCCCTTCAACTCCCAAACTTCAAACGCACTGCACCCCAGATTCCACAGGTATGGAGTCCTGAAGAAATCGACAAGATTCTTGCAGTCATCGATACTGCCAATCCAGTTGGAAGGCGGAATTACGCGATTTTTCTGCTTCTTGCAAGAACAGGGTTAAGGATAAGCGACGTTTTGGGACTCAAATTTTCAAATATTAACTGGAAGGAAAACTGCATTTCACTTTCTCAGCAGAAGACAGGGAACGCCTTGAGTCTGCCACTCAGCAAAGAGCTAGGTATGGCGATTATTTCCTATTTGCAAGATGGCCGCCCACAGTCCTCCTCGGCTTTTATCTTTCTGAGCCATAACGCACCGTTTCAGCCATTGGGTGAGCATAACAATTTCAATCCGGAATTTCATAAGTATTTACGCAGAGCAGGGATTGCTATCCCAACAAAGAGGCACACAGGCGTACACACTATCCGCCATTCGTTTGCCACAAATATGCTGAGAAAAGGCACTCCGGTGCAGGATGTGTCCCAAATCCTCGGTCACAGTAACATCAGTGTAACAGAAACCTACTTGCGGGTCGATATTGAACATATGCGGTTATGTTCGCTGAGTTTGGAGGGATTACTATGAAACAATTTACTTTCACAAGCCAGCTTGCGCCAATAATATGGAAATATCTGGAATCTCGACAAAATGAGGGATATACCTCCGTGCATTGCGGCTATTATATGCAGGAACTGGACTGCCTTTCAAAGGAACTCTCGGATGCCCCCGTGGTGACAAAAGAGCTTATTGACGCATGGGATTTATTAAAGCCATATCTTTCAAACCGTTCGAAAATAGTCAGACATAATGCGATACGCGCTTTTGCAAAATTTGCATACACGCAGGACGGAATCTCCTATGTCCCGGATACCAGCAAACTAAAGAACAGTTCGACTTTTACCCCGCATATATTTACTGTTGAAGAAATACGGCGATTATTATATGCAGCAGATAATCTGCCGGTCAGGAATAATGCGCCAACAAGGCATCTGGTCATACCTGCTGTTATCCGGCTTTTATATTGCTGTGGTTTTCGTATAGGTGAGGTGCTCCGGCTAAGAGTGAAGGATGTCGATTTGGATACAGGCATTATTACTGTACACAACGGGAAAGGAGGTAAGGATAGACTTGTCCCTGTCCACAATAGCGTAATAGAGTATCTCCGAAGCTACTCTGCTCAGTTACCAGATGAAAGAGAATGGTTCTTTCCATCTGCTTGTGGCCATTATTCTATTAAAACAATCTATGATAATTTTCGCGAGCTGCTATTCGCATGCAATATTCCTCACACCGGCAATGGCCCTCGTGTGCATGATTTTCGGCATACATTCGCAGTTCATACACTGGAAAAACAACTTTCTGATGGGTATGATCCCATGGTAATCGTTCCTCGCCTTGCCGCGTATTTGGGACATAAGAGTTACCGTGAAACCTGTTGGTATATTCACCTGACGGTTGCTTCGTTCCCGGAACTTTCCCAAAAACTTGACAGAGCATTTGTCGGCATTATTCCGGTTGGAGGTGAGACGAATGAGGAAAACTGACTTTACCAAAGCACTGACCGAGTATTTCTCAATCTATCTGCCTACTACATGCGGGGTGAGTCCCAATACCACCAATTCATACAGAGATACTTTCAAGCAACTCCTTCTATTTTTTCAAGAAAAGAAAGGCATCTCCGCAAATTATATAGAATTGCGCTATCTGAATATGGAACTTGTTTCTGAATTTCTGGATTGGTTAGAAACATCCCGCCATATTGCGGTTACAACAAGAAACCAGCGACTTGCCGCCATAAAGGCCTTTGCTCATTTTGTACAGTACAAGTTTCCGGAAAACATAGAAAACTGCGTTGACATTATTAATCTGCGACCCAAAAAGTACGAAAAGGCATTGATACCGTTTTTGACGGAGGATGATCTGTCACTTCTTCTGTCCCAACCAGATGCATCTACCCGACAAGGGCTCCGAGATTTGACACTTCTTGCACTACTGTATGACTCTGGCGCACGGGTACAGGAATTGGTGGATCTTAGGCTGAAAGATGTCCGTCTAACACACCCCCCAATGGTTATTCTAACTGGAAAAGGACGAAAAGTTCGTCAGGTTCCCCTGATGAAGGATACCTGCAAACTGTTGGACAGATATATCCGCAGCTTTCATTCCGATTCTCAGTCTCAGATGATTCCGCTATTTTATAATGCAAAAAAGCAGGCTTTATCTCGCTATGGAGTCACCTATATTCTGAAGAAGTATGCGGCAAAGGCATCTCCGGTACTTGAACCACAGAATATATCTCCTCATGTATTACGCCACACCAAAGCCATGCACTTGCTGCGAGCTGGTGTTAACATGATATATATTCGAGATTTTCTTGGGCATGCAGACATCTCTACAACAGAGGTTTACGCTCGCATCGATGCAGAGATGAAGCGAAAAGTATTTGAGGAGAAAGTGCCGAATTACACACCCAATACCACAATGCCTTGGGAGGAGGATGAAGATTTATTGCAATGGTTAACACAATTTGGAAAGAAAACTTTCTGATTATGTGTAGTAAATTATGCTTAAACGCCCGGGATTCTGGGCATTTTGCTCAATTACTACTCATTTGTAGGAACTACTCATTACAGACGATACAGGCGCTATCCCGCCAAGGGTACACGGCCTCGATGGTGCCGCCGACAACTGCCTGCTCGGCTTCAAGGGTGTGTTCAATGTCGGCTTCGCGGGGGTATTTTCCGGGTTCAACGATCAGAACTTTCATCGGCATCCTCCTCATCAGAAGTTTCTTTCAGCGCATTTTTCTGCCTAACGGTCAGCAGCACGATACCTGTCGCAGACGCAAGAGACACAACCACGATAGCCAGCAGCGGGAAACCATCTCCTGTCTGCGGAAGGGTCTGCACCTTGCGCGGCGTAATAACCGGCGTGGGAACAGGAGTGGGCGCCGGGGTTGCAGCGGGCGGCGGCTGTGGTGTGGGAACAGGCGTGGGCGCGGGGGGTTCTTCGCGGGGCGTGGCTTCGTCTATCATCTGAATTAACCGCTTGTCGGCGCGTGTCCATTCGGCATCCGCATTTTCGCGGACGAACAGGCAAACATTTTCGTCTGCCTGCTGTACCTTAAACTGCACCGATTCGGCAATTTCAAAGCCAGCCGGGGCGGCATCTTCGGTCAGGGTGTAGATGTACTCCTTGTTGTCGTCCGACAGTTTGAGGAAATCATCCGAAATGGGAACACGATGGGTTTTGTAATCTGTCACCCAAGTGTCAATAACTTCGCTGTCTGCATCGCGGATCGTCAGCGTAGCACCCGGCAGCAGATTTCCTGCAATGTCTGTTTTGTCGATATCCAGTACCGGCGCGTCCTGCATGATGATTGTGGCATTATCGAGTTTTGTCCAATCATCGTTGGATTTCACATAGACCTTATTGACCTGCTCTGTACCATCCTGTACCAGCTTGAACACGATGCTTTCGGCTTCGGCATAGCCGTCCGGGGCACGAGTTTCGGTCAGGGTGTACGCTTTTTCCAGCTCCAGACCTCGCACGGTGTGCGGCGTTTTTGTGGAAGTCCAGCCCTCCACCAGATTGCCGTCTGCATCACGGATTTCCAGCTTTGCACCGGGCAGTTCCTTGCCGTTAGTGATGTCCTGCTTGGAAATGTCTACACTGGTGCGCAGGTTGGTGTTCGTAGCGTCCACGACCTGCCACGCGATTTGCTGACCTTCATAGGTGAAGGAAGCTTCCATAGGGGTGCTGTCCAGCAGGTAACCCGCAGGGGCGGTGATTTCCGCAATGCGGTATCTGCCGCTGTTCTCGCGGCTGGTGCTTCGCGGACCTGCAGGATCAATGTAATATTCGCCGCGAATCGGCACGTCCACATCAAACCAAGTAAAGCCGCTGGCATTGGTTGTGCTACTGGTGGCCAGCTTTGTACCGGCGTCCAGCAGCTTTGTACCGTCCGCGGAATAAATGTCATCCACGGTGTAGAGTTCATACACTGCGCCGGACAGATAGGTCAGCGCCTCGCGATCCTGCTTGTAGATGCCTACGCCGATTTTGCTGACTTTATCGCCGGGCTTTTCGGGCGTGGGCAGCACCCGCGCATTTTCAAATACGAGAATCTGTCCAATCTTGTGGGCATCCGAGGCGTCCTTGACATTCACAATGCTGTACGAACATTCCTTGTCGCCGTCCTGCTCGTGGCTGACAATAGTTTTTGCCAGCACAATGTCATTTTTCTGGTTGTCCCAGCCAAATTCCACAGTGTAGCTCTGCTGGGTCAGCACAAAACCATACGGCGCTTGAACCTCGATAATGGTGTACTTGCCCAGCGGCAGGGTCACGGTCACCTCACCCTTGGTTCCATTGTGGCTGACAGTAAGGAAATCATAGGTTGCCTGCGTGCGGGTGGGGCTAAATTTTACTTCGTCCACCTGACCCTCTACGCCAGTAGTAACGGTGGCAACGAGGTCACCGTCTTTGTACCAGTAGGTGCCTTGACGGTCTGGCGTGGCAATGTCGGCTGCAGCGTGAATTTCGTACACCGCGCACGCGAGGTTGTCCTGCGTGTAGATGAATTGGTTGTCCTTGTAGTCAGTCAGCACATTGCCCAGCTTACGAATGGTAAGCTGACCGAGTGTTTCGTGATTGCAGTATTTCTCCGTGACTATGTACTCATCCATGTCGTTGGTGGCATTGCCCACGACCTGCCAGACGCGGTCGGACTTGATTTCAAACTCCACCGAGTAGGCAGGATCGTTATAGTATCCTTCCGGACCTTGCAGTTCCTCAATGAGATAGCGTCCCAGCGGCAGTTTTTCCGGTGTTTTCATAAGACCGTCGGCATCGGTGTAGAACACATCCGTTTTCTTGGTGGCGCTGCCGCTGGCGGGGTCGATCATGGAAATGCGGGTCTTATTACCCTTGTCATCCAATTTGTACAAGGCAAAAAAGGTGTTTGCGATTTTGACCGCCTTGCCGGTTTCTGTATCGGTCTTGATGAGCTGCAAGTACCCCTCCAATTCCTCATCCAGCACATTAAAAGTCAGATAGTCGTTGCTTGCGGTGGTGACGCTGCCCGCAGGAATCGTGAATCGGCTCTGCGGGCTGTTGGCGTCCACTGTCACGATGAACGGATCGCACTGGAACACATCCTTGGGGATGGTGGTTTCCACGACAAGGTACTGCCCATAGGGTAGCCCCTCTACGCGGAAAATGCCCTCATCGTTGGTGAACATTTCTCCCAGCCTATATTCAGCGGGCTGATCCGTGGGCATCCAGCCGTTACCCTTGCCGTTGGCGTAGTCGCCGTCTGCGGTCAAGGTTGAATTATAGGCATTGACCGTGTCGGTGTTGCCCTCGAACATATTGGCGAAGGCTTGCCCTTCGGCGGTGAAATCGTATTTTAGTGTTGCGTTATCGTAGTTGTCCTTGCGGTAGGCGTCCAAAATGCTTTGTGCATCGTAGCTGCCATCCGGGTTCTGCTTGAAATGCGCCGCCTTGCTCAGTTTGGAGATGCGATAAACGGTAAAGCCCGCACCCTCCAACTTCAGCGCCGGAGAGGGCTGACCGGTGGTGGAGACCAGCTTATTCAGTGAGAAACCAGATTTAAGGACTTCATCTTGGCTCTCCTGCTCGGCGTGGATGTGGTAGGTGGATTCATTGGCATAGGACAGGGTTTTGTAATGATTGACCTCATCGCAGAGGTAACCCTTGGCATAAGACAGATAGTAGCCATCCCACGCCTTGCTGCCGTCCAGCTTGCGGCTTTCGGAAACAGCAGAATACTGGTTTTTGTAGATGTAGTCGGTGTATTCGCCGCCCTTGGTGGCAAGGCCGCTGTATTTTCCGGTGCGTTCCAGCTTCTTGTTTAGTTGCGGATACTTCCCGGTAACATACAGCTTGCCGTTTCCGTCAATGGGCAGCACCAGCCCTGTGGCGCGTTCCACAAGGTAATATCTGCCCATATACAGGTTGGCAAAAGCCAGCTTTCCGTCTGTGATTTTGGCAGAGGCTACCAGCCGGTCTTTCTGCAAAATGGGCAGGTAATCGGTATCCCAGCCGCCATTGGTGAGGACAGTGGTGTGCCAAAGGGGCGTGCCGTTGGCATCGGTGATTTTGGAGTAATCTACGACACCCGAAACACCGTCCGGGTGTTCAATCGTGTTAGCGGCGTACAGATCGTATACCGCGCCTTCCAGCGTAGTATCGCCGTTGCTGCCCGCCATCAGATACCGCGCGGCGTCCAAATCAACTTTTGTCAGCAGGATATTGCCGAGAACGCGGTCGTTCTGCATCTTGTCGGCATCGGCGTGCATGGTGTAGGAATCTTCGTTGTTGGCAATGCCCGTGGGGTCTGTGGCGTAGGTCTTATCTGCATTGCGGATGCCAAAGGTGATAGTAACGATGCCCTCGCCGGTGTCGATGAGCGTGCCGCCGCTGTTGGTCGTGGTGATGTCGGCGTTATAATCCGCGTTGCCCAGCCAAATCGTCTGACCGTCCAACGCTTTCGTGATTTCAAAGGCATACGCCCGCTTGCCCAGCACAGAACCGGCTGTGCCGGGTTTGGTCACATCCGTCCAATCGCCGTAATATCCGCTGGGGGCGCGGCTCTCCACGATGACAAACTTGCCCTCATTGCGCTGGGTGTAGAACAAATCGTCCGAACCGCCTGCATAGTCGCTGTGGTTGATGACCTTATAAGTGCCGTCGCTCTGGCGTTCAACCTTGTATTGGTTATACCCACCATTGGGGATATAGCACTGCCGAACCACATCCCACTCAAAAATCTTAAACTCGGCATCGCCCTTGATGCGCTGCTTGGTTTCGCTGTCGATTTTGTCGATGCTGACTTTTACCGACCACTCATCGTTTTTCATTGGGTAATCGTTCGAACTGTTGGCAGGAACGGTAATGGTCTGGTGGTTGCCCAGCGCGCCGGGCGTGGCATCAAAGCCGTGCGGGATGGTGATTTCATCGTATGCAAAGGTGACATTCGCAAGCTGCGCCCGCGCCGAGGCAATAGCGGCATCTACCATGCCCTGCGCCTCGTTCTGCAGCTGCCCGATGGCCGCATTCTTGGCGGCTTCGGCAGCAGCGTCTGCTTCGGCTTGGCTGGTGAACGGTCCTTCCTGCCCGGAAAGCGTACTGGTGCTGGTCTTGGACACCTCGTAGTGAACCGTCCATGTGGCAGAACCATCGCCGCCGTTGAGGTGAAAACTGTCATCCTGCGTGTGACCGCTTGTGGTAATGGTCTGCGCTCCGGCAGGATTCATCTGCCAGCTGCCGCCGTCCACGCTGCCGCCGGTCCGGCTGGGCGTGACGGTAATGACCGCGCCGTCCACCTTTTCCAGCGTGTTCTGCTGGTACTTGTCGGTGTTGACAGTGAATGTCAAATCAAAGCTGCCGCCGGCAGTCTGGGCGGGAGCTGTCCATGCAGCGGAATAATACTTCGGTTCCGGAACACTCGGCACATCCGGAATCTCAGTGCCGCCCGCAATTTCTTCACCGACCAGCGCCACAACCTGCCACGCATACCCTGCGGGCGGGTTATAGATGTAGGTGTAGTAGCCGTTTTCCCCGGACTGCGCATCTGTACCGTTTACCAGTTCTTCCGCAGCAGCAATATAGGTCTGCGCCGCGTAGCTGTCGGGATAGTTTTCCATGATCCACTGCTGGGTTTCATCGTAAAGACTGCCAAGGATGTCCGGCTGTTCTTCGCCGCCTTCAGGATCACCTTCAAGGCTTGCCACAACAGGACAATCATCCAGCATATCCAGACTCAGCTGACCAAGACCGCCCCAGATGTTGACCTGGTTTGCATAGTGGTTGCCGGGGGTATACTGGCCGGGTTCAAGGCGGGACACATGAGAGAAACTGTAGGTGGGGCAGCCCTTGGGCTGGCCGTTCAGGCCGTGGCTGCAGCAGTAGGCTTCCTGACCGTTGAACCAAATCAGCCATGTGCCGCCCTCCTTGGCAATACTGGTGATTTTGCCGGTGGTATACGGCGGAGTCGGTCCTGCAGCATAGGCGGCAATGCCGTCATCGCCGGTGTCGGCATACATCTGTGTGGGAGTGACATCCTCACTGATCTGTACTTGGATAGCTTTTGACTGCGAACTGCCGTCTGAATCCGTATAGACCAGCTGCGCCGTAAAATCGGCAGAGGCTTTCACATACAGGCCGGTGGCTGCCGCCGACTGCTCCGAGTATGTCTGGTGCAGGATTTCAGCCTGCTCCTGCTCGTCTGCCGGGATAGGCTTATAATCAGTGGAGCGGTAGCTTAAAAGCTCCACATCATCCGGCAGTATGATTTCGGATACCGCACCGTCTGCCGGGTATTCGACCTGCGCCAGCAGCGGAACAATGGCATAGTCTGTACCGGGAGTTTTGCCGATTGTGACCGTGTTCTCATCTGCGTTCAGCGCATCGGCATCCATATGGGCATCTACGCCGTCATACAGGTCAGAAACCCACGCGGAGATACCGATTTTTGTTTCGCCGGTTGCCACGGGCAGACCCATGCTGCCAAGGTAACTGCCGGTAGGCGCGTCCGGCAGATCGTTGTACAGATTTTCAGTGATCTGCGAAAGATTCGGTGTCGGGACATTGGCTTCAGCAGTTTCCGGTGTGGCCGCTGAAGCTGTCTCCGGCGTGGCTGCGGCATCCTCGGCAAAAGCGGGCAGCGCTGCGCCCAGATTTGTGAGCGCAATTCCACCCGCCAGCAGCAGCGACAAGCCCTGCTTTATTCTGTGTTTGTTCTTCATACGAATTTCTCCTTTTGTTGCAAAAGAAAAAGCCCGCTGCACGGTGCAGCGGGCTTGGTTAGCGTTCGGGAGCGTGTTTCTTAGGGACCGGCGCGGCTCTGGCCTTGTAGGCTTTGCGGTATTTTTCGTCAGCATCATAGAACTGCTGCGGAGAGATGCCCGCATCCAGACACCCCTGCATGACAACCGCATTGTAGCGGCTGCTGACGGGGAGCAGTTGGTCGCGGTACGGTGCGTTCATGGTGTAAACCATGATTTCATGCGGCGTGCCATCTGCATCCGTAACCGTCATGGTTTCCTTGTCATAGAATGTCGGGTAGCCCTCGTAACAGTCAAGCTGTGATTCGTCATGGTCAGTGACAGACCAGATCAGTCCTTCAACGCTTGCGCCCTCTTTGGGCAAAATCGTCAGGTAGCCGCGCCGGAATGCCAGCTCATAGTCATCCAGCTTGGCAGTGCCTACCACCGTTGCTTCGGGACAGCGGTAGGCCATCTGATCAAAATTCAGATTGGAGCCATAGGCAAAGTATTCTTTTCGAGACATTGGGTTTCTCCTTATCTGACCTCGTCAGTGCGGGGCCGTGGTTGATTGCTGGGATACAGCGACTTGTCGTGCCGCCATGCCTTGTCACCGGGCAGGTTCTTCAGCAGGTGCATCCGAACATTTTTGTACTCAGGACCGATAAGCCCCAGCCGCAGCAGAAAGGTGCGGAAGGTGAACGCCGGATTATCCCCGATGGGCGTTTTCCGGAACTGCGTGTACTTCTGGTTGATGCCCTGCGCCGAAATTGCCATAGCCAGAATGATGTTTGCTTTGGCTTCACCCGCATGGAGCGTGGAGTTGAACAACCGCCATTCGATTGTACCGTGATAGAATACAGAATGCATATTGCAAGCCCTGTACCGTGACGAATGGTAGTGATAATCACTCCCATCCCTCCCTTGATACCAGCGGTCTTTCAGTTGATCCATACTCGCGCCGCTGGGCAGCTTGCGGATTTCTTCCAGAATTGGTTCATCCACCGCCTGACAGTAGCTGTCGATGCGGGCAGGGTTTACTTTGAGTGCTGCAAACAAAATATCCTCTTTGGAATACATGATGGACAGCACATTTTTGAGGCTCTGCGGAGTATGCTTACTGGCATCCACATGGACGTGCATTCCGCAGCTGTCGTTTACAATGCCGCCTGCGCGGCGCAGGGCGCGGACAACCTCCTGCAGCTTTTCCATCTCGCCGTATTCGAGTTTCGGAGAGTTCAATTCGACCTTGTAGGTCTCCCCAATAAGAACAGACCGCCTACGGCATTCGGGATGGATGCTGCCGTCCCGAACGATTTTCCACTCTTTACCGTCCAAATCTTTGACGCGGTAGGCATCATAGCCACCGCCGGAATGCTCGGCGCGAGTGCCAAACAGGTCGGCCAGCGTTTGGGCTGCCGTGGCGCGGTTTATCCCGGTCAGTTCAATTTCACAGCCAAAATACTGGTCACGGAAATCAAGGGGCAAGCGCCTCACCCCGCAGTTCTGCGTCCATGGCTGCAATTCTCCGCCCGATGGCCTCTACCACGTTGACTGTTACACCGTTGCCTGCCTGCTTGTAGGCTTGATTATCGCTCTGGATGGCAAGCACCGTGTCGATGCGGTCATCTGCCCAACCCTGCAGCCGCAGACATTCGCGCGGTGTCAGGCGGCGAATGCGCCCCTCGCACAGAACGCCGTGGCGGTCTTTTGTGGTAAGTGTATGCATGGGTGCGCCTGGCTTACCGGTGCGTTCGGTGTTGCGGGCGAGGTCGGACTTGATGGGATTTTTGACTGGGCGAACTTCAACAGTACCTTGTCGGCATCCCGTTGTAAGTGTATGCGCAATCTCTTTGCCCACACGTCCGCGCCGACTGTTGACTGTGGCGTAACTCAGGTCGATGCTGTCACCGACCTGTGCCATCTGGTAGCCGGTTTTTGTGGCGCACTTGATCGGCACTCCCACCTCGTACAGCCCGGTTTTGCCACCGAAGCCACCCGGATTGGCAGCCAGCGTACAGCTTAACCCTTCGGGGGAGTAGACTCGCTCTCCTTGGTGGCCGCCGTGGGTTTGAATAAGAGAACCTCCTGTTGTTTCGGTGAAAGGAAATACTTTTCCTCGACATCGCTCATCAAGATATCCGATAATGTACACGCGGTTTCTTGACTGGGGGACGCCGAAATCTTTGCTGTTAAGACATTGCCATTCCACACCATACCCCAGTCGGTCCAGCGTGTTAAGGATCGTCGCAAATGTCCTGCAGTGGTCATGATTGATGAGACCCACCACGTTCTCAAAAAGCAAATACGGAGGCTTCCGGGCTTCAGCCAAGCGGGCCAGTTCAAAGAAGAGAGTGCCGCGTGGATCTCCGAATCCTTTTCGGGATCCTGCAATGCTGAAAGTCTGGTTATTCCGAAATTCAGGATAACCAGACTTATCCCGAATAAAATAAGAAGCCCGAAGCCCAGCCGGGAATCCTTGCAGCGCAAGGATTTCTGCATAAAAACTTCGGGATAATATTTTCACTTGTATTGTTGTTTGCCTCTTAATTTAAGCATCATCTCCTCGTCATCTGTATTCCAGAGTGCGTCCGGAATCGTATCGTTTAGCTTGTTTGCTGCTTGCTGAATGGCTTTCCGTTTCATTTCTGTATCAGCATGGGCATAAATTTTTGTTGTTTCAATCTGCGCATGGCCGAGGAATTCGGATACCATAGCCAATGGAACACCGTCTTGGTATAGGTGCATTGCCCGTGTGTGCCGCAGCATGTGGGGATGTACCCGTTCCGGAATGGATGTGCAGACGTGCCGTGCAGATTCTCCATATTTCTTTACAAATGCCGCAACCGTATCAGGAGACATCGGCCTTTGAGGGCCACCATAAGCATAGAACACATAGTCGTCTCGTTTTCTATTTTCTGCCGGATGGAATTTTTTCAGGTAACTGCGAAGGTGCTCCGCTGTTTTCGGCAAAATAGGAACAACCCGTGTCTTGTTTCCCTTACCTGTGAAATAGACACACGGTGAGGTTCTGTGCAGCACTAAATCCTGTATCCTTAAATCCAACATTTCCTGACACCGAGCAGCTGTATCGTACATTAAAACCAGAAACACCATATTCCGGAATCCTGTACGCTTTTTGCAGTTCGGCTGCGCGAGGAAAATAGAAAGTTCTTCTTTTGTGAGATAGCCAACCAAAGCAGGCGGTGGTTTTCGGTATCGAATTCTCTCCACGTCGGCCTGTATTGCAATTACGCGCAGATCTACAATGCCGCCATACCGCACAAAAGAGCGTATTGCGGCAAGCCTTTGCAGCTGTGTTTGTCTACTGCAGTTCCTGACTTTCTCCAACCAGTCCACGAATTCCTGTATGTTTTGGCGGGTGAAATGGCTCCAGTTTACTCGTTGTCTGGGAATATCTTTTGTGCCTTCCAAAAACGTAAAAAGCAGATTCAGAGCATCCTCATAGGATTTTACCGTATTAGAACTGCAGCTTCGGTTTTTCACAAGATAAACATTCAGAAACGAACTTACAACCGTAAAAAACTGAGCATCCTTAACCTTCATCATGCACCTCCGGAAGCAATTTTTCCCATGCAGTACGGTCTACTGTTCCAACACGCTCATAAAAATCAGGAACCATGTGGACATAGTAAAGCGTATCTTCATAACGGGCGTGTCCCATGTATGCAGAGAGAAACGGCAGCATTGCATCAATATCACGGCCTTCTCGCATCCAACGACAGATACATTCCGTTGCAAAAGTATGTCTGAAATCGTAAACCCTAGGTTTAGGTCCCTCAAACGCAGTAATTCCGGCCATACTGAAGCATCTCCAAAACATTTCTTCTGTCCAACGCTTCGTATACGGCCCATCCCCATCGTATCTCGGAAAAAAGTAATCGCTGTCCGGGTAAATTTCTGAGATCAGGGTGGAATAGCTTCTCATAATCTGAAGCAAATCATCTGCAACCGCAACGACACGGTCCTTGTGCCCTTTGGATTCCACAACGTAGACAGAACCGCGAACCAAGTCCACATTTTCCTTCTTGAGCAGTCTCGCTTCTGCGGGCCGCAATCCGCAGCAATACAGCAATCTGTAAAATACCGGGACAACAAGATGTCTGGCCGGAGCTTTCCCGTGAGGCCGAAAGCTGTCAGCACCGTGGAAGAACGCTTTTATCTCCGCTTCATTGAAGATATGTGGAACATACCTAGGACCTTTGCTGGTCATGGATATGGGAATCATATATGCTTCTGTTCCAACAGCCCGAAGGTACTTTGCAAACTCCCGTATGACCATAATGCGATTTCGGTGGCCTGCTGTGTTTTCCGTATCTCGTTTCTCCAGCCATGCAAGTGCGAGTTCACGATCCAGACAATCTTTTTCAGGAAACCTTTCTACACAGAAATCGTCAAACCTCCCTAGAATACGGATACTCTCATCGTAAGGAAAACCAAGACTGTTCTTGTAGCCTACAAAGGCGCGAATCTGTTCTCCAAAACGGCTTTTCAAAGATGGTCTTGTCATAACAGGGCCTCCTGTGCAATGGGAATTGCAGAAATAGTACCTGCGCACACTTTTAATTTCTCTAGGGATGACGCGGTATATTGGCGCAAGGACACAGACGACGAGTGTCCTAGAATATCGCAGATTAGGGGCGCAGGAATATTTGCTTCCAGCAATTGTCTTCCCATTCCTCGCCGGAAAGCATGCGGCCCATTCATCTTCCGGTCCTTTCCCAATGCAATGTGTGCATATTTTGCAATCACCGTCCATATACTTCCGATCTTTGTATAGGGGCGCAGTACCCGCAAAAATATATACTCAGACTTGCACTTGGGCCGGGCATGGAGAATGTAATCGGCAATCGCATTTCCAGTTTTTGTATCAAGCGGTAAGGATACAGGGATGTTTGTTTTCTCTTGTACCAGACGCAGTTCGCAGGCATCCCAGTCAATACTGTCAAACTTCAGGTTTACAATGTCACAGCCGCGTAAGCCAGTTGTGTACGCAAGCATAATCATTGCATAATCTCGCATCCCCATTGCGCTGCTGCGATTTATTGCAGAGAAAATCTTTTGGGCATCTTCGTGAGTGTATCCTACATAAACACGCCGACGTTTTGCAGCAGAAAATACCAGCGCTGGTGAGATATCGGGCAGCTCAGGATGTTTTTCGGCCATGAATCGCGCAAAGGAACGCATACTTCCGGTTAAATTAAATATACCAAGAGGAAATGTTTCTGAAATCTTTGCCAGACATCTGGTGACATCTGGCAAGGTGATCTCAGCATAGCGGTATATCCCCAAAGTGGCTATGGTACGGAAAAACGTCCGAACCGATGAAAGATAAAACTGGCGGGAGCCTTCTTTCAAATAGTTTTCATTGTCCATATACAGTTGGTATTGCGAGAGCAGATTTTCAAACTCTGGCAGAGCGCAGGCAAAATTATATTTTCTTAACTTCTGCTGAGACACCTGTCCGGTCGAGAGATATTCCTCGATCCAATGGGCAGCTTTGCGCATCGTCTGAAAGGATGCCTTTTGTATTGCTCCGTTCACAAAATTTTCTTGTACCGTTTTTACGAAAAGGGCAAGCGTTTCTGGAGAGTAGGACTCTTCACCGCGAGAAATGAAGAAGTTCAAGATAGCGCCAAATCCACAATAGATATAATTGGTCTTTGTCTTATCGGATAGTTCCAACTGCATGACGGCATCTCTGGTTCTACAGATAATGTCTATTACCTTCATGGAATTGCTCGGATTGCAGGAAATGGCTTGAAACAATGGGTTGTGTTCAGCCTCCCAAGGCCGTATAGGTTCATCCTGAATTTTTCCATACTCCGCCATTTGGTCGAGATAAACTGCGGCACGCCGAGTTATGCCCCACTGGTAGTGCGGCAATGTTCCGGATTCCT
>ERZ779840.1219-NODE-1219-length-25649-cov-9.721614_pt1 | contig 25649 bp, 29 predicted proteins | sample MGYA00511561_ERZ779840 | MGnify/ENA primary metagenome ERZ779840 (study PRJEB29588, sample SAMEA2162036) | human gut metagenome | biome: human gut; feature: human-associated habitat; material: faeces | place: Denmark | collected 2008/2010 ...
TGACGGTAACGACTGCACGGTAATCCGCGCCGTCAAAATGGATATAGACCGACTGCCCCGCCGAAAGTGCGGACAGCTCGAATGTAGCTTTATACGTCTTTTTGCACGCGCCGATCGGTCCGCTGTATTCCGGGATCGTGACCGGATCACCGTCGCAAAGAAACGATGTAAGATCAATGCGGCGTCGCAGGCTTTCAGGTACGGGTGCGTGATTTTCCAAAAACGGGCGGTATGCCTCCCGCATGGCGGCAAGCTCGGTTTTTAGTTCTTCCGCTGTAGACAGATGCGGCTTGACCTCGATGGGCTGTGCATCTGCCTGTTCCAAACGGCAGATGACCGGTTCATGCGCAATAGGCAAGACCGGCTCCAGAAGCGCGGCGTTCCCGCCGATGCCTTTTGCTGCGATTTGTGCGAATTGATCCATACGTGTTCTCCTTTTCGCTGCTTTTTTGTATCGTAACACAGCGTATGGACAGAGGCAATCGGCAATTATGACACATCAACCCGCGAAAATGTCATATTTGCCGACTATGATTTTTGACCCGCATTCTTTTAGAATGCGATACAGAAGATATTGGAGCGATGGACGGATATGAGGTGGCTTATGTTTGAAGCATTTTTTACGGATCCCTGTATGCGATACCGCACAGAGGTGATCAACGGTATTGACTTTTACGGGTTGGGATTCAGCATGGTACGCGGCGAATGTGTGGCGGAAGGAACGTTGCGCTGGATGCAGGAAGGCGAAGCTGCGGCCGTGCTCATCACAAATACGAGCCTGCCGGATATGTCTGGGAAAGGCACTGGACTATTTCTGTGAAAACAGCTGCAAAGTCTCCGACCACGGGTTCAGCCGATTCTCGTATGTTCCCGGCACACCGCAGGCGGAGCTGCTGCACGTCCTCGGCAAAGCGTATCATGCGCACGGCGTCGCCATGCAGCTGCACCTCGGCCCCATCCGCAACCAGAATCCGCGTCTGATGGCAGCAATCGGCCCGGACGCGGGCGGCGACAGCGTCGGCCTCACGACCGACCCGTTCCAGCTGGGCATGTTTCTCGGTGATCTAGAACGCGATGGATGTTTGCCGAATACGATCCTGTACAATCTGAATCCGACCGACAACGCCGTCCTCTCCACAATGGCTGTCAATTTTGCGCCGAAAGTCCAGTTCGGCGCGGCGTGGTGGTTCAACGACACGATCCGCGGGATGCGCCGCCAGATTGACGAGCTGATGGAAAACGGCCTGCTGGCCAAGTCCGTCGGTATGCTGACCGACTCACGCTCGTTCAGCTCGTTCCCACGCCACGAGTATTACCGCCGTATTCTCTGCCAGAGGCTCGGCGAGTTGGCTGAAGGCGGCCAGTACCCGGCGGATGAACGGACGCTGGGGCAGATCGTGGAAAATATCTGTGGGAAGAATGCGGCCGCATTTTTGCAACTTTGTGTATAAATTGAAAACGGTACACTGCATTCAAATATTAGCGATGCCACGTGTGTGCATTAGAGTGAAGAGCCGGTCTCTGGGATTTCCCAAAGACCGGCCCGTTATAGTTATGTCAGACAGCTCACTCCATAATTACGTATTTCATACGAATGTCAAAATATCTCGTAATGCACGTATGTTTTGATTCTGGAGCACGATATATTGTGTTTTGTTTTCCGGGCGCTGCAATCTACATCAATTTTGCCTGTCCTCTGACAAACTGACGCAGTGCCTCCTTGGGGATCAGCCAATTGCGCCCATTTTTGTAAGCTTTCAGCTTCCCGCTGTTCAGGAGCCGATAGAGCGAGTTTTCTCCGACGCGCAAAGCTTCCAGCGCCTCACCGGCGGAAAGAATGTCCGGATATTCTTCAAACATACTTTTTTCTCCTTTTCTTGGGTTGATTTTTTAAGTGCAGGCGGTATGGACAGGTCATCGGATCACTGCTACACTGTCCGCAAAGACATTTACACGTCTGCGTTTTTTGCTGCTTTCTGGGACGGGATTTCCGGGAATACAGATTCATGAGAAGCGCCTGCTGCATGACCGCAGTTTCACCGCGCTGTAGTACAAATGCAATATCTGTAAAGTCCTCCCCATCGTCGAACATGGTTCTCAGGCGTTCGAGCTCTTCCTCAGACCAATATTCATTTTCTCGCGTGCGGCTGCTCGGATTTTTTCGCATATTCCGCACAGCTTCTCTTTTTAGTATTTCGTCCATGAAGGAACCTCCTTTTAAATTTTTTTACTGAGATGTTCCTTTTGGTGTAGCTTTTTACACGTAAAAATCCGCATTTTCAGCTGCATATTATCTCCCTGAGACTGCACAGAGGATTCTGTGCAGTCATCTTTTATCGTAAAAGGAGATATCTTATGCGAAACCATCACAAATGCAGCATCTGCGGACGCGAATATGCGGAAGACGAAGTCATTTTATTTGACGACGAGTATCTTTGCGAAACCTGTCTGGATGAGGAAACTCTTGTCTGCTCGGACTGCGGTACACGGATTTGGAGTGAGCAGAACGCGGGATCGTCTGAGCATCCGCTTTGCCAGCGATGCTTTGACCGAAACTATACGACCTGCGAACGCTGCGGGGCAGTGCTGTCCTTTGACAGCGTTTTTTATCTGGACGACGAGGATGATATGCCCTATTGCGAAAGCTGCTGTGAGATGCTCAGAAACCGTGCCATCCACGATTACAGTTATCGCCCCGAACCCATTTTCTATGGAGACGCGCCCCGGTACTTCGGTGTGGAGCTTGAAATTGACGGTGCGGGCGAGGTCGGCAGCAATGCCGAGAAAATCCTTGCCATCGGCAATCAGGACGCGGAGCGCGTCTACTGCAAGCATGACGGCAGTCTGGACGACGGCTTCGAGATCGTCAGCCACCCGGCAACATTGGTCTGCCACATGCAGGACTTCCCATGGGAGCAGATGATGAAAAAAGCCGTTCAGCTCGGCTACTGTTCCCATCAGGTGGGAACTTGCGGCCTGCACGTCCATATCAGCCGCAAAGCCTTTGGGGCAAGCACCTTGGAGCAGGAAGCGAGCATTGCGCGGCTTTTGTTCTTCGTTGAAAAGAACTGGAACGAGCTTCTGAAATTCAGCCGTCGCACAAGCCGCCAGTTGGAGCGTTGGGCAGCCCGATACGGCTACAAGGACACGCCGAAGGAAATGATGGATCAGGCAAAAAATCACCGACTCGGTCGCTATACCTGCGTCAATCTCACGAACGCAAATACGATTGAGATTCGGATTTTCCGTGGTACACTCAAATACAACACCTTCCTTGCCACATTGCAGCTGGTCAACCGCCTCTGCGATGTGGCAATTCATCTGTCCGATGCGGAGATCCACGCTATGTCATGGTCAGAATTTACCTCCGGCATCACAGAACCAGAGCTGATCCAGTATTTGAAAGAGCGCAGGCTTTATCTCAATGAACCAGTGGAAAGCGAGGCGGAGGTCTGATGTGCTGCCTATTTGGATTTTATGATTACGGGCACAGTTTTTCTGCCAAGCAGAAGAGCAGACTTGTTTCCGCACTGTCCGTTGCCGCTGAGGTCAGAGGAACAGATGCGACCGGGATCGCCTATCTGGCAAATTCGCATCTGAGTATCTATAAGCGCCCTCTGCCCGCGCATCGGCTGCGGCTTCACATCCCGAAAGTCGCAGATGTTGTCATGGGGCACACCAGAATGACCACACAGGGGTCAGAAAGCCAGAACTATAACAATCACCCGTTCTATGGACAAGTCGCCTCTGGCGGCTTTGCACTGGCGCACAACGGCGTTTTACGAAATGACCACAGACTGCAAGTACAAAATAAGCTGCCTGTTTCCGGAATCGAAACAGACAGCTATGTGATCGTGCAGCTATTGGAGCAGGCGGGAAGCGTGGATATGCAGACGCTCGGCAAGGTTTCGGAGCAGCTGATCGGCTCATTTACCTATACGGTGCTGGACAGTCAGGCGCAGCTTTTCATTGTGCGCGGCAATAACCCGTTCTGTCTGTATCACTTCCCGGCACAGGGCATCTATGTTTATGCCTCGACAAAAGAGATTTTGACCGCCGCCTTACGGAAATTCCGCAAGCATATCCCATTCGGAAGTTTTGAGGAAATCCCGGTAAAAGAGGGTGAAATTCTTCGGCTGTCAACGGATGGAAACCGTAAAATGCAAACTTTTTCGTTGAATTACAGTTGCCCGCTCTCAGCCTAGCCCCACGCAGAATACGGCCATTGCTGTGCAATCCTCCATCGCACCGACGCATCCGATGGAAGTCTACAATTATAGAAGGTCTGCACCTACTGCAATGGAACTCGCAAAGTATTATCTGAGCAGAAGAACGATCCGTGTAGCAGACAGTAGCATCTATGTATGGAATGGAAGCTACTACCGCACCGTCTCAAATGCTGATTTAAAGTCCGATCTCATTCGTGTGATGAGAGAACGGCTTGAAATTAAGGGCAATGCAGGCCAGCTGAATGAGATCATTGAGTACATTCGTGCAGAACCGACCATTGCGCTTAATGCCACGAACGCAGCACCGTCCCCTACTTTGCTGAATGTTGGAAACGGCGTGTTGTGCATGAATAATCCCAACCAGTTCGAGTTGTTCGCGCCGACCCCATCCAACTTCTTCACATCAGCTGTTCGTATTCCGTGGAACGGCGCGATGCCTACGCCTATATTTGATCGTTTCCTGTATGACGTGACGTGCGGCGATCTCGTGCTGACAGAGCGCATTTGGGAGGCAATTGGCTATCTTCTCTCCGAAGATAACTCCGCAAAGCGTTTTGTCTTGTTGATTGGGCCGTCAAACTCGGGAAAATCCGTTTTCGGCAATGTCATCTCGGCTTTCTTTGAGGATGGGTTCATTAGTGCTGTATCTGCAAGTGGTCTTGGAGCACAGTTCTCTCTTGGGGCACTTAAATGTGCGCGTATCAACATGTCTATGGATCTTACAGACGCAGTTTTGAGCCCTCAGGCTGTAAGCATCATTAAGTCTATCACGGGAAGAGACAAAGTACCTGTCGAAGAGAAATATGCCCCGGTCTCTAGTTGCCGTATCAACTGCAAGCTTCTGTTCTCAAGCAACCACGTTCTAAAGCTGATGGATTTTGACAAAGCTTTGATGAATAGAATGCTCTTAATCCCGTTCGCTCACCCTATTCCGAAAGAACGCCAGAATCCGAACCTCGAAGCATTGATTTCCAACGAGTTGTCTGGGGTCTTACACAAGGCCATGCAGGCTTATTGCCGCCTCGTAGGAAACAACTATATTTTTGCCGGGGATAGTTTATATACCGCCGATATGATGTCTGAGGCGGTTCTCGACCTTGACAGTACAATCAGTGCCGAAGAAGCTGTTTGTAATTTCCTGCGTGAAAGATGCGTTCGTTCCGACAATGACCATTTCATTCCAGTTGGCCAGCTCTACCATGAGTATACGATGTTTGCTTCGGCAAACAAGACAGCGATTTTTGCCAATGCGCAGACGTTTGCTCGCGCGCTCGGAACTAGCTTAGCTAGTCAAGGATTCCCGTCCAATTCACAGAAAAAATTTTTGAATGGGAAGACGGTGAACGTTTATCGCGGGATTCAGCTGAAGGAGGGGTAATATGGAAAAACGTCGTATCGAGGAATCGCCTATTCCATTTACCACGGAAGAAAGGCGGAATGAGCTGAACGAACTCGTAAAGAAGTACCCAATTTACATTCCTGTTGAAAAACTTTCCAAATTCCTAGGAATGAAGCCAGAGGCATTGCGTGCGTGCATCCGTCAGGGGCATTGTCCATTCGGAGTTGCATATTCAGTTGGCAGCCGTTTTGCTTACAAGGTTTTTACCGCAACATTTGTGGCGTGGTATTTAAAGCCGTGTGCATAAAATCAATTACAGGAGGCGGTTTACCGCCTCCTATCCATATAAAGAAGGGAGGTGGGTGAGCATGCCCACGAAAAAACGTTACGAACACAAAATCACGCTGGGAAAGGACATAGACGGCAATTTGATCCGCAAGTCTTTTTACAGCACGAAGTCCAAGCGTGACGCAAAACGCAAGGCAGAAGAGTACGCGGAAACCTATAAAATCAAACTTTTCTTAGGAGAGCCTGAGAAAGCCAAAACGATCACCTTTGAAAAGTGGGCAATTCGTTGCTTGGAACTCTATAAGAAGCCCTACGTCAAGCCCAACACTTACACAGATACCTGCCTTGCGCCTGCTACACGGCATCTGATCCCCTACTTTGGGAAGCGCGAAATTCAGACGATTCAGCCCGCTGAAATACAGGAGTACATCAATAAAATCGGCAAAAAGTATGCACCCGAAACCGTAAAAAAGGACTTCAATATACTGAGTTTCATTTTACAGCATGCCAAAGAAGAGGGCTACTGCAAGGAAAATGCCGCAAGCGCATCCATCATTCGCTTGCCCAAATATCATCGCGTGATTGAAAAGCATGCATTTTCCCAGCAGGAATATGATACCACATACGAATTTGCTGTCAACCATCCAAAGGGGCTTGCAATCATGCTGCTGATGGAAACGGGCTGTTCTAGAAGTGAGCTGTTGGGCTTGCGTTTTGAAGATTTTGATGCCGAGCACGGGATTCTGCACATCAATCAGGGCTTAGTATCTGTCAATTCAAAGGACAGCGGGGAGACTTTGATTGCCGCCGGACTGAAAAACGGCTATCGCCATCGGGAAATTCCGATCTTAGAGCCACGTCTGCTTGCAAGGCTGAAAGCCGAACCGAAAACCATCACGATTTCTTCCGGCGAAAACGAGAGAACTGTCAAGGCAGAATATATCTTTCACAGTCCTGAGGGAAAAGCATATATTCCTCGAAATTGGTATGAGCGCGAATACAAGCCTTTTATGCGGGCACTGGTGAAGGCACATCCGAAGATTCCACTTCTGACACCACATGAACTGCGGCATACCAGAGCGACGCTCTGGTCGGCGCAGGGCGTTCCGCAGCATTTGATCGCAGACCTGCTCGGACATTGCGATACCAGAATGCTGGAACGGGTGTATAACCACACAACCACGGACACGCTGCGGCAGGCACTGGTTGCAGTACAGACGAAGGAGGGAGAAAGAGCTTGATGGCTCTTTCTCCCTCTTTTTGAAAAGAACTACGTTTTTTACAATCAACGCTTGACTATGTACCTGTGTGGGTTAATGATTTTCTAACAGCATGTAAGATAGGTGCTGTGCTTTCTTCAAGATACTTATCTACTAACTCTGTACGATTGTAAACAGTAATCGAACCCATCGCCTTATTTCGGATGTAATTTCCAAGCCATTTTGAGTCTTTGTCATCTGAAAGGAAAATACCACAGCCACAAACCATGCACATTGAGATAGAATGCACTTCTCCTAAACTGCCGCGCCGTTTCCAATAAACCTGAATTTCTTTTCCAGATGCAGGAAAATCATTTCCTGTTCGCGCATGATATAACTCTTGCACAAGGAAATAATAATACTCTTCTTGCTCCTCATTTTGAAAAATATCGGCAAACTGTACTTTCTGAATAATCGACTGGCGAAACATCAGCTTAACACGCACATTATCGCGTGGAAGTTCTTTTTCATATACAAGCGGATGTATAAGTGCTGTCAAACCCAAATCATCAAAAATGCACCGTATGCTGTTCAGCAAGACATCATCATCTAGTCTGCTTTCAACTAGATGAATAATAAAATCGTTATCCACAACAGCTGTTGAGCTATCAATTTGCATCTATATTAACGTCTCCTTGTGGTGAAAATGATATTGTATTACTAAGGTTTATTTCATCTTGAACAGGGAAAGGAAGACCAAATTCATCGCGGATATGCTCTATTTTCTCTTGGGGTAATGCTTGCATTTCTTCTGCCAAATCAAGCTTTTCTGATAGCCCGTCAATCCACTTTTTATTGGATGCTTTTAGTAGCCTTGTAAATCCAAGCTCTTGGACAAGCTTTTGAATGATGTCATCTATTGTGCCTTCTTCTCTTGTATTACGCCCCAATAGCAAGTCTGCATCCGAAGGCTCTATACACCTTAGTTCTCGCAATCTTAGGACTATTGCCTTCATTGGAACAAAAAAATGGTTCATAAGTATCACTATCAGTTTGTACATATTTAGCAAGCTAATAGTATGGTCTGGATTTGCAAGCTTTCTAAATTCAACGCTAAGAACCTCTTCAAAGTTCTCTTCTGGAATCAAAAGTGCCGCTGCAAAGCGATTTATTATCAGTTCGTGATTCTCTATAGAATTTTCAAGGTTCACTTGCGGCAGCAATTCTTCGTCAACTTTCCAAATATGCCCCAGTTCATGCGCAGCAGTAAATATTTGTTTTTCCATTGCTTGCGCAGTATTTATAAAAACGAAGTCCTGCCTATCTCCATTTCCACAGGGAATATTAACATGGAATCCATTATTCGACTCATTCTCTAGTGGGTAATAGACAACTGTACAAAATTCCCCAAGCAGCGCCAAAACATCATCTCTAAGCAACTGATTCGGGAAGGACATTCTCAGCTCGTTCTCAGAAAGTTTTCGTTGAATGAACTGCCTGATTATATTTTCAATATTATCTGGAAGCATCGGAACCTGTTTCATTATAAACTCCTTATTAAAGAAAAAAGGCATGGTAAAACCATGCCTTTAATTTTACTACGGTCTTGAAACTGCGTCAACTACATCAATATAATCGTCAATCAAATCAAGAATCTTTTCTCGATTTTGCGTATCTTGAAACTCGTTCATGCAATCAACCACAGTTTGATTGTAATGTTCTAAATTTCCTGATAGAAGCTCCGTTACAGAAGCTCCCAAAAGTTTCGCCAACGCGGAAATTTGCGAAAAGGATGCAAATGACCGGCCTTTGACAAATGAATAGACCTTTTGCTCGTCACAGCCGATGGCATTTCCCAGATCCGAAAAGGAAAGTCCCTTTTTATCGGCTAGATACTCAACATAATTGCCGAGCATTCTTGCTTTTTGCATATCTCTCCTCCTCAATGATGCTGCTATAATCTCTTTGCAGCAAAGGCTGCATTTTATCACACAGCAAGAAAAAAGTCAAGACCTATATACTCTATATTATTATATACGTTTTTTCTCGAATGTCAATCGAGCATATTTAGTGTTAGAAACCACATCACATCTATATCTAGTATATGCGTGAATAATCGCATTGTTTCCTGTCGTAACAAAATGCTATAATAATAAGTTGTGTCCCAAGTCATTTTCGCAAAACTGTCGTATTTTTGTCGTACAATCGGTTTGGCCTTATAGCCGTTTCTGACGTGCCAAACTTTTCGGGCCTAAAAGCAAATAAAAAGTCCCGAAACCATTTGATTTCGGGATTTTTATATGGCAAGCTGCACCAATTAAGATATCAGCGGTTTTTCTAGTGTTTTCAATGGTTTCAGCTTTTTGGGGCAAGGTTTTTGGAGCTTGCTGCTTCATATTCTGATACCGAGCAATATGTATATGGCTTGGAAGCAGGACGTATTCTTCGCAAGATCCACTCCATTCCTGCTCCTGCAACGCAGGAGGATTGGGAAATCCGTTTTAACCGTAAAATGGATTATAAGATCAAAAAGTACGTTGAGTGCCCCATCAAGTATGAGAACGGACATGCATTTATCGACTACATAAACGAGAACCGTCATTTGCTGAAAAACAGACCGCAGGTATACGCGCATGACCATAGAGAAGTTCTGCTCATATTCCGGTGCTTCCTGAAACAGCATGAGGATGATGGCCTGCAGGAGTGCAGTTTCGGCTTTGGTCCAGAACGGGTCGGACTCGTGGCTGCCCTTTGGGGTGGTGGACTGGATCAGGTTATTGACCAGCTTCAGCACGTCCTTTTCGTCGCGCAGATAGCGGAATGGATTGTAGCCGTCCGACTGTTCCAGATTCACAAGGTTCAAAACGCGCACGTCATAGCCCTGCTCTTTGAGGTAGCCGCCCGTGGCAAGCAGCACTTCAGATTTGGGGTCCGTAATGACGTAGTTCGTGTTTGCGGTCAGGATATTCGGCAGCACAAAGCTTCGCGTCTTGGCCGCGCCGCTGCCGCCGATGACCAGCACGTTGAGGGAGCGGCGGTGCTTGTGGGTATCCAGACCGAGCCGGACATGCTGGGTCAGCGGGATGCTGTCCTTCTGCGCGAACTGCGCGTTGACGGATGCGGGTGTCGCCCACGCTGCGGAGCCGTGTTCCTCACCGTCGCGGGTTCTGCCCTGATTCGTCCGATAAAGCAAAACTGCCATGCCGTAAGCAGCAAGGCAGATGAGGATGGTGGGCAGGCTTTTGTCCGTCCACACGATATTTGTCGGCTGCTCCAATGCTGATGTCAGGTTCCGCAGCAGCTCTGGCAGCCCGCCGCCAAGGGACTGCGCCAACAGCAGGGCAAGCCAAACAACGGGGATTGTGCCAATGAGATAAAACAGGGTATCGTTTGATTTTCGGATAGGCATCACCTCGGAAAATATTTGCAACTAAAATCAGTTGCAAAATTGTTTTGACCGTGCTATACTGATCATAGAAATGAGGGATAGACTTGGGTCAGAAAGAGAAACTAATCAAAAGATTAAAAACCAAGCCGCGTGATTTTACATTTGATGAAGCCGAAACATTGCTGGGGTATTTGACGTACTCTCGCTCCAACAAAGGAAAGACGAGTGGTTCGCGCGTCATGTTTACCAGCGAACAGCATGCGCCGATCTTGCTGCACAAGCCGCATCCGCGGAAAGAGCTTTTGGAGTATCAAGTCAAGCAACTGCTTGAGGTGCTGGAACAGGAGGGATTGATTTGAACAATACAATGCAATATAAGGGGTATGTTGGAAGCGTTGAATTCTCCGAAGCCGATGGTTTGTTTTTCGGAAAGGTTCTCGGTATCCGTGCATTGATCTCCTATGAGGGGACGAACGCCGCCGAGCTTGTCGCTGATTTTCATGGCGCGGTAGATGATTATCTGTCGCTGTGCGAAGCAGAAAACAGCGAGCCGGAAAAAGCCTACAAGGGCAGCTTTAACATCCGGGTATCGCCGGAGCTGCACAAGCAGGCTGCGATTTGCGCAATGGCGCAGCAGGTCAGCTTGAATACGCTGGTCGAGGATGCTCTGCGGGAGTACGTTGCGGAGCGAAAAGAAGCCGTATAATAATAAATCGATGGCGCTGACGAACCATACCGTCAGCGCCATTTTTATATCCCGTTATCTTTCAAAGCCGGTACTCCGTTTCAGATGCGTTTGCTCTGGCAGTCCTTTCTCCATGAACCGTTCCGTGAGCACCTTTTTCTTTTCGTAGCCGGTGAGAATGGAATCCACGAACGCGATGCTGTCGTCCTTGGCGTACAGATCCGCGATTTCTTCCCGGCTTGGCAGCAGCTCCATACGGACACGGCTGCGGTCGGTAACGAGTTTAAGCAGTTCCGTTTCGGTCTTACGGAAGCTGTTGACCGTGATCTCTGTGCAGTCACTGCGCTCCGGCAGGCGTGGGGAATCCCAGAACATCGAATTGCCGGAATCGAAGATCGGAGCCATCCGAATAAATTTCAGCGTCCGGCTGTCCCGCAAAACGCCGAAGTTATTGAGATGCCGATCTGTATTTGTCAGCACAAAATCTGCGAGGATCTGATATTCAAGGAATCCGCGCACTTCCTGTTCAGGCAGACCGTGCTCGGTACAGACATGAATGAAATGCTCATAGGTCGAGACAGCGTTATTTTTCTTCTCGGAATCCACAACGTCGATGGCCGGAATGAACTCCAGCGTCTCCGACGCGAAATCCTCGCAGATACAGCCGTACTGCTCGCTTGCGCTGCCGGTGAATTTGACCGGGCGATACCGCACATGGTTGGAAAAGCCCTGCTTTTCATGCAGCATGGATGCCAGCACTTCATTGAGACTTTGCTGGGAATTTGCGCCGCGGTTGCCTTTGAGCAGGCAGCGCGTATCGTCGACGATCAACCACTTTTTGATCAGGTCACCTTGCAGCGATGCGCTGGGCGAATACGCTGGTGTCTGGGTGCTTGTCGAAGCTGCACCGTGAGGATGTTGGATCTGCATGGATTCCAGTGGATCGCGGAAGCTGTTGGAGAACAGGCTAACGTCTTTCCACGTCAGTTCGCTGCCGTTCGGCTTGATCCAATAATGGTCGGACAGACTGAGACCGAGGTTCCGCACGAGCAGGCTCTGTGTGGATGGAATGCCCTCCTGCTGCAAAAGCGCGGCAATGTTGCCCTGACTGATAGGAACGGCACGGCGCAGCCACCATTTGCGCAGACTGTCTGCGCCCTGACTGCCTCCGAGCGGCAGCAGTTCCAGATTTGTGCCGGGCGTGACTTTGAGGATAGCGCCAGACAGGTCGTCGAGCTGCAAAGACGCAACAACGTCGTCTTTGTGCATCAGCTCATAGCTTTGTTCTGCCATATGCGCCACCTCCCAGCTTTTGTTGGTTTGAGTATATCACAGTTTGGCGTGCAAATCCATCCAAACTGTGCTTATTTTGTGATCTCACTGTGCGTTTTTTCTCTGGTCGGGACGCGCGGTTCGACACCGGACAGTTTTTTGCGGAAGGACTGAAGCTGCTCGCCAACCGACGGGCGGTCATTCTTCGAGTTCTTCCTGCTCGTAGGCGAGCTGCTGGCGGTATCGTCCGAGGAGCGTTCCGACCGAGACTCTTTTTTTGATGAGCGTTCCTCCTGCGGCTTTTCCAGTGAACCAAAGAGACGCTCAAAAATAACGTTTGCCAGTTCCAGATCGGTCGTCGGAATAACGAGATCAACAGGCGCGTCCGGCTGCTCCTTGTCCTGGATACCCGCGAACAGTACCTTGTCCTTCGCCTGACGGCTGAATTCCCGGTACTGCTCCGGTGTCAGGGAAAACGTGCGGATGTCGCGCGTCTGCTGGAGAATCTTCTTGAGACTGGTCTTGCCGTAGACCTTTTTATGGTTGCGCGCCAACGCCAGCAGCATTGCCGCGGCATTTTTTGCCGCCGAACCTGCCAGCTTGACCGCTACCTCGCCGCCTGAGAGCATCATGTGAACGACCTGCTCGGCGGCTTCGCTGTTTCCTACGTTGATGGGGAATCACCTCCTGTTTGTGAACGAATGCTCTGTTTCTTTTTCGTGTAGGGATTTTTCCTGTGCAGCGACATCGCGCTGCATGACCGCTGCCGAGTCCGCAATCTCGCGGCACAGCTTGATTTTCTGCCGCTCGGTGCGGATCTGTTTGTTGAGCTGCGCAAGCTGCTCGTAGATGTCTGCTTTTTCTTCTGTGAGGGTCTTCCGCGAAATGCCGCAGGCGTCCAGTACCGCTTTCGCTTCTGCATACTGCGCGTACTCGGACTCCATGCCGGAGAGACCTTCTTCATAGAGAGCTTTGCTCACCGCGAGTGATTCTTCCGTCGCCAGCGCATCAAAGAGCTTCTTGCGCTTTTTCTTACGGACGTTCAAAATCGTGCGCTGCTTGGCAAGCTGCGTGACCGTGCTTTCTGCCTGATGCATGCAGGCGGTCAGGTCATCCGCAGTGGAGATGCTATTCTCTTGCAGGAATTTCAGCCGCGCCTTATAGGTTTCGGCTTTCATGATCTCCTTCCGAAGATGCGGCGTCATGCGCGGCGGATACTGCCGCTTTTCGATGCGGCCGAGCAGATAGCAGTAGTGATAGTACAGCGCAAGAAATCCTTTGTACTTTGGATGTGGGCGGTATGGCTGGGGCTTTGGGCGCGGGAGGAACGCCGGTCTGGTACCAGCCTCGATCTCTGCCAGATTGCCCGCAATGGCGCGTTCAATGTTTTCTTCCGAAAACGCCGCGTTTTTGCGCTCCGGATACATGAAACGCTCTTGACCGCGCAATCGGAAACCGAGCCGGTTGCCGTGGTGAATCTCGTAGCCCTTATGCTCCATGAGCAGGAAAAAGTGACCGAGATCGTTCGCGTCGGCAATCGCATCGCGCAGGTCCGCTTCCAGCATGGAACGGAACGTCGGTTGCCCTTTGGACTGGCGGAGCCATTCAATGTAGCTGACCGTTTTTGTACGCTCTCCTTGAAGAATTACGGATAGACCATTTTCTGCGCAGAGCCGGTCTGAGATCCCGCGGATTTGTTGGTAATAGTTTTGAAGCGTGCTGTGGTATTTGATGCCGGTAAAGCTGTAACGCACCTTGTGGGGCGTGATGGCGTCGCCGGTGGAAATGTCGATCTTGAGCGGCGTTATCACACCGTCAAACTCCGTTTCCATGCTGACACGGATGCCCGGATATGCTTTCAAATCCGAAGTTGTCGATCAGCGAACGGTACGATACCACCAGATAGAGGCAAATATTCAGGAACAACTTTAGAGGAATATCTCTTGCTGCCGGTGAAACCACTTGCGGCTTCATAACAAGTAGATAATAGGACAGAAGCATTATGGCAAAAGCTCCGCCGAGTCCCCAAGGCGAGTAGTTATGGATTACGAACGGGACCACCAACGCCAGATTCAGGGCAAAGAAAACAAGTCTGTTTCTTTTTGTAGATGCAAACCCCTTAACCGTTCTCTCGGTTGTTTCCACGGTTTTGGTTTCAGTATCAGCCATAATAACCCCCTATTAGAACAACAGTCTGATTGCCATATACACAAACCAAATCGCAGACATTGCAACCGGGAGCGTATACACGCAGTCATACGGTTTTGATCTATAATGCAAAATACTCAAAACCAGAAGTGTGAGCTGCACGGCAACTGCTAACCATCCCCAAAACGGACGTGCAGCAAAAACCGCTGTCGCGGGAGCCCAAATCACAGTAGCAACGAAAGCGAAGAACAGAATCACGCAAAGTCCTAGTATCTTCCTGTTATACAGCTTGTGTTTCAAAATACTTACAATTGCTTTCTTGCGGTTCTTATTAAGTGCAATAGCTCCGTAGCCAGTATAATATTCGTAAGCTTTCGTCCAATTGCTGGAACCGCCTTTTTCAAAATAGTAATCGCCCAACGCCGCTGCAGCTGTGCTGTCTCCAGCGTCGGCAGCCTCGTGCAGCAAAGCAATGCCTCGCGTTTTATTCTCTTTCAGCTGAATGCCCTTCAACAGGCAATACCCCAAATAATATTTCGCTTTTGGAATGCCATATTGAACAAGGGGTTCGATCAATTCAAAATCCAACACTACAGACGTCGACTTTTTGAACGCCGCCTTTTCAAATGCATCTTTGAACCATTCTCAAATAATGTATAATTTTTGATGAATGTAGAAAATGCTCGGAACCCATTGATATCAAAACTTTGTAGGCGTCTGACATTTTGTACAAAAATATCCGGCTTCTTATTATGAAGCACTGTTGTATTTTTGTTATTCGCCTAAATTAATTTTCGTTGTCGATTCACGTATGATTAGTTCGGAATTCAGAGATATGTGTTGAATTGTTTTTAGATTTTTATCTTCAATCTTCTGAAATAAAATATCAAGACAGATTTTTGCCATTTTTTCAACAGGCGGTGAAATAGTGGTTAGGGGACATCGGAGGAACGCAGATTGCCGGATATTATCATAACCAATGATGGAGATATCTTCTGGCACGCGGTATTTGTATTCATAAAGAGCGCGCATAGCGCCAACTGCGATGTCGTCATAAGCAGCAAGAATTGCTGTAGGCATATCTCCTTCGTTTATAAGTTCTTTCATGTATTTATAACCGCAATACTCATTAGCTTCTTTGCCGATTTTTATATGCTTCTCATTCAAAATTAAAGCATTATCATGAATGATCTTCTTGAGAATTTGTAGTCTAAAACGGCTGGCCAATTCTGATGCTATATATCCGATGTGCCTGTGTCCCTGCTTTTTAAAGAGTTGTATAGCTTGTCCAATTCCGTAGGAATCATCAATAGCAACATAATCATAGTTCTGATAATCAATAAAGGAATGGATTAACACTATAGGGATATTATCGCTATGGATACGGTTAATTGTTGGGGTGATTTCATTATGCATAGATCCAGCAATTAAAATGCCGTCGACCTTTCGATTCCAGAATACATTTAAATAGTGGTTTTCCAATTTCCACTCATGATGTGACATGCCAATGATCAAAGAATATCCATGATCTTGGAGGCCCATTTCAATGGCACCGATCATTGTTGCATAATAGTTACTGCTTATCTCCGGAACAATAACACCGACAGTTTTTGTTTCTTTTCCTGCAAGTGCTTTTGCATAATAATTAGGCGTATAATTTAAGGATGCTGCAATGTTCCGAATTTCTTGTTTTTTTTCATCACTAACTTCATTGCTATCATTCAGAGCTCTGGATACGGTTGAAATATTAACCCCAGCCATTTGAGCAATATCTTTTAATATTATCATTTTTACCACCCTAATTTAAATAAAATTTATAAAATTTATATAATGCATGTTGATATAACTCAGCAAGCCCCTAAATCTTGCAAACGTTCACTATATTGAACTGCCCTAATATGCGATAATATTCCCAATGCATAAAAAGAGGGAGATTGTAATGGCAGAGACAGCTAAGGTTACGTTCCAGAAGTTCCACAAACTTTACAGCACAGAGGATGCCTGCAGAGCGGAACTGTTTCGATATCACTTTCTCAACGACTTCGTCTGCCCTGTCTGTGGCTATACGGAATACTTTTCAGTGTCGCTCCTGCCACCGCCAGGCTTCGTTGCCGCTTTTGCCTGTCTTTTTTAATACTCCATTTGCAAAAGCATGTCTGGTTTTGAGCAGTCTATCCATATTCAACGGACAAAAGAGGAATCTCCGCTGTTCAGTTGAATCGCGCTCTGGGCATTTGCTATGATTCTGCATAGAATCTGCTAGAACGTATCCGGGCAGCTATGAGCCAGAGAAACGCACAGTACCAACTTTCCAGTATTATAGAAATGGACGATACTTATATGGGTTGCACTTCTCACAATAGTAGGTGTGGACGTGAAAAGGATATATCCAAAATCATGATGGCACAGTCCGAATCCTACATTGGGAGCTGCTCTGTTCACCTAAATAAAGGTTTCAAACGATATCAAATGCAAGACGCTACAGCGGCACATCGACGAATATTTTATATCAGAGACCAAAGTGGAGTGAGATGGGTAAAGAAGTTATTTGGATCTGCTGGGCATCGAACTGGATGCGCAGAAATATAAACCCCGGTGATCAGCATTAGCTATATAAGACCAACAGAAATTTGAAAAAATTCCTGTTGGGAAACTAACACCGCAGGTGTACTAAATTAGAGACATACCTGGATGAACTTCTCTTCCGTTTCAACCGCCAAATGATTGGCAATCAGATCTTCCTGAGGTTGACAAGAGCTGTTGCCACGTCTTGTAGTGTGCTGAGTTAAGTCAATAAGTATTACTAGTATATTTTATATCTAGTATATTTCATATCGTCAAATTATACAAGTTCAAGTTATTTTCATATTGACATATTATTTCTATTGTGATATATAATACTCATTACAGCGAAAGCGTTTGCGTTATCTTATTTACAGGGAATATTTTTTTTTACATATTTACGCAAGCGCTTTCGTTAGGAGGGAATTTATGAACAATGCAGATTTGAAAAGTTATAACAGTAAAAGAAAAATCGTTCAACTTGGATTTGTAACAAACGATTATAAAAAAACGATCGCTTACTTATATGAACGATTGCTTATTGGTCCATGGGTAATTATGGAACACAAATCCGGAGTTACAAAAATTAAGGAACTTCATGGAAAACCGGTAAATGAACCGTTTCGTTTCTACTGCGCCAGTGCTATGTTAGGAGATATGGAGTTTGAAGTAATTCAACCAGATTATGGTCCTAATCCTTATAGTGAATTCTTAGAAACTCGTGGTCCTGGAATTCATCATATCAAAGAAAAGATTGATGATGATATTTTTAAAGAACGTTGTGATACTCTTCTTTCAAAAGGAACAAAAGTAGCGTTTAACGGAGAATTCTTTGAAGATTTGTTCGTGTATTTGGACACTATGGACGAAATTGGTTCTATGTATGAACTGGGAAATTGCCCACTAATTGAAGATAATCCGGTTATTATTGGCAATTATCCCGAAAAATAAATGAACAATAGAAAGGAAAATGATTATGAAACTGTTTCTTGATACCGCTAACGTAGAACAAATTAAAGAGGCTGCTTCTTTGGGCGTTCTATCCGGCATTACCACAAACCCTCCTATTATTGCCAGAGAGGGTGGCTATGATGTAAAATCACAAATTGCAAAGGTTCTGCCATTGATTGATGGCGAAGTTATTGCACAGGTTGTTAGTCTAAATGCCGAAGGGATGATCAAACAAGCACAGGAGATTGCTTCTTGGCGCGAAAATATGGTCGTGAAAATTCCGATGTGCTGGGAAGGTTTGAAGGCCATTAGTGAATTAAAAAAGCAAGGAATTAGTACTTGCACTACCGTTATTTTCACACCCAGCCAGGCACTACTCGCTGCTAATGCAGGTGCTAAATACGTGGCACCTTTTATGGGTCGTTCTCGTCTGATTTGTCAGGATGGTCTGCAACTAGTTAAGGACATTGCTGACATTTTTAAGATTCATAATATGGAAACACAGGTTCTTGTTGGAAGCGTTGAGAACCCGATTGATGCAATTCAGTGCGCTAAAGCTGGAGCTCATGTGGCAACTGTTCCGTTTAAAACTCTCCAGCAGATGGCGGCACATCCAAATACAGATATTACAATTGCAGAGTTCTTGGATGGCTGGGATGGTATTGATATCAAATAAAGCTACCAAATTAATACATACAGGTATTAATTATCCGTCCGCAAATTGCAAGTGCAAGTTGGACACCTGCACGGTAGAACTTAGTGAATCAGAGCATCGGTCAGGATGGAAGCCGCTGGCTTCCGTCCTGGGCGATGCTGCCGCAGCCTTCGGCTGCGTAAACAGAGTCGAGGAACTCGTCAAACAGTTCCTCCGGGGTGCGGTAGCCCAGCTTCTTGCGAGGCCGTCCGTTCAATTCATCAGCTGCAGTCAAGATATGCTCAGCAGAGAAAGCCTCAATGGACACGCCCTTCGGAACAAAGGTTCGAAACAGCCCGTTGTGGCGTTCGTTTTGGGGACGTTCCCACGAGGTGTAGGGATGCGCAAAGTAGACTGCACAGCCCCAGTTCTCGACCTGACTGAACGCAGAGAACTCCGAGCCGTTGTCCACGGTAATGGTCTTGAAGACCTGTGAGAACTTTTCTCCGAATTCTTCCCTGAGTGACTGCATGGCGTTCAGAACGGAGTCTGCATCCTTGCTGGGAATCCGGATGGCAATATAGTTCTCCGTTTTCTTCTCCAACAGGGAGAGGACAACAGCCTCTTTGCCGGCCCTCTTGCCGACCACGGTGTCACCTTCCCAATGACCTTCCTCGATGCGCAGAGCCGCGATCTCAGGCCTCTGGGAAATGTCTGTGCCGAAGTTCTTCTCGTGTTCACGGGGCTTGGAGTCCTTGTGCTGCTTGCGTTTCATGGCTTCGAGCCGTTCTGTCACAGACAAGTCCAGGCTGCCTGCCCAGACCTCATTGTAAAGCGTGTGGGTGCAGACCATCTCCTCTGCTGAAAACAGCCCGTGCAGACGAGCATATCAGGCGCAGGCATCCAAAGACCACTTGTGTTCTTTGACCTGTTCCATTATCCAGCGAATGAAGCGAGTGCAGTGACAGATTCGGTGTGGTTTCCGAGAACGCTTTCTGTTCGCCTTGTAGACCGCTTCTCCACGCCTTGCCGAGTATCCGGGCTTCCTGCCCTTGCTGCTCTTTCGGGGCGGTGTGCCGCGCTTTAGCTCGTTTCCAACGGTGGTTGGTGAACATCCGATTGCTCTGGCAATGGCTCTGTTCGTGTAGCCAGCGTTCTTGAGATGCTGGATTGCGCCTCGTTCCTCTCGCTGTAAGTGCTGTCCCTTCTTGCGTTCTACCGATTCTGTGATATAATCTTGGCAGTCCATAGTGATTGCCCTCCCTTGGAAGATGTTGTGTGCAAACTTCATTCTACCATGTGGGGAAAATCACTATGGATTTTTTTAGGTGTCCAACTTCATTTTACAATCGACCTGTTTTTTTCAATCATAGTTCTGAAAAGTACATGCGGAGGTGTATATGGAACGTTTGCTTTTTATGGATCATATCTCGAAAAGTTTTCCTGGTGTAAAAGCTTTAGATGATGTGAACATCGACATCTACCCCGGAGAAGTTCATGCGCTAGTTGGTGAAAACGGTGCAGGCAAGTCCACATTAATGAAAATCTTGAACGGTGTTTATCAACCGGATAAGGGCAATATTTTCGTAAATGGCGAAAAACAGCAAATTACTTCAACTAAAATTGCACAGCAACTAGGCATCAGCATTGTATTTCAGGAATTTAATCTTTGTAATGCAATTAGCGTTGCAAACAATATTTTTATTGGGCGACACAAGAAAAATGCCTTTGGACTAGTCGACGATAAGTGGTTGTTTGACGAAACAATGAAGATCATGGAGTATATGAAGCTCTCCATTAATCCAAATGCAATTGTCGGTAGTTTGAGTGTGGCAGAAAAGCAGCTTGTGGAAATCGCAAAGGCCATTTCAACAGACTCCAAAATAATTGTGTTTGATGAACCTACCTCCGCATTGACCGATAGAGAAATTGAGCGTCTTTTTGAAATTATTAAAATGTTGAAAAAAGAGGGTCGCGGTATTTTTTACATTTCTCATCGAATGGAAGAATTGGATCGAATCGCTGATCGCATTACAATCTTGCGAGACGGCAAGCATATACATACTTGTAATTATAAGGATATCACGAAGGATGACATGATTCGTATGATGGTTGGTCGAGAACTCAACAATCAGTATCCTTCTGATGCGCGGACTATAGGAGATGTAATATTCGAGATAGAGAGTGTGAAGGTTCCTGGTTTATTGAATATTGAAGGAATCGAGGTCCGCGAGGGCGAAATTGTTGGATTCGCTGGATTGGCGGGTGCGGGTCGAACCGAGACAGCAAGAGCAATTTTCGGTGCAGATAAATCAAGTGAACTGAAACTTAAAATTAACGGGGAAGATATCTCGATTAGAGATCCCAAGAGTGCGATTAATTTCGGAATCGGATACCTTACTGATGATAGAAAGAATAGTGGTCTTGCCTTGCGTTTGGATATAGAGAAAAACATCAATATGACAGGATATTCGATGTTCAAAAAATTTGGTCTCTATAGTCAGAAATTGGCAGATGAAAATGCGGAAAAATATGTAAAGAGCGTCAACATCAAAACACCTTCAATTCGACAGCTGACACAAAATCTTAGTGGCGGTAATCAACAGAAAGTTGTTTTGTCTAAATGGTTGAGTAAAGATACTAAAATCTTGATTTTTGACGAGCCAACTCGTGGCATTGACGTTGGTGCGAAATATGAGATTTATAAGTTAATGAATGAAATGAGCGAAAAGAAAAAGGGGATCATTATGATTTCTTCTGATCTTCCGGAGATTCTAGGCATGTGTGATAGAGTTTATGTTTTTTGCAAGGGAAAGATAAGTGGCATGCTTACGCGGGACGAAATGACACAAGAACGTATTTTACGTTTAGCAACCGGTGTTCAAAATAGTGAAGAGGAGAGTTAAAACGAATGAATACCCATATTAATCTTGATAAAATAAAAGGAACCCCAATTTTCAAAGCACTTTCTCGCTTGTCTGTTTTGCTTATTCTTTTTATCATTCTCGCGTTCACAACCCACAATTTTATTAAAGCAAGCAATTTATCAACTATACTCCTTCAAGTTGCTGTCTATGCAGTCATTGCTTATGGTGTAACATTCGTTTTGATTGTTGGCGCTACCGATCTTTCAGCTGGTTCTGTTGTGGGCCTCGCCGGTATTGTGACTGCTTTGCTCCTTCGAGATTATAATGTTTCACCCATCGTTGCAATCCTGGCTGGTCTGGCCACCGGTCTTCTATGCGGTTTTATTAATGGTATCTGTGTGACTTATTTAAAAATTATGCCTTTTATCGCAACATTGGGAACAAGCTGGATTTTCCGTGGTTTTTGTCAATTGATAGGAGATGGACAGCCTGTTACGATCCGCAGTAGTACAAACCCAGAAGCAGCAGAATTTTTAAAAACGTTAGGCAGTGGCAGAATTGGTGGTTTTCCAATAGCAGCAATTGTTTTTTTGGTATTGGCAGTAGTTCTTTCGATTCTTCTTACAAAAACAGTTTTGGGTAGAAATGTTTTTGCTACTGGCAGTAATGAAGAAGCTGCGCGTCTTTCTGGTATTAATGTACGAAGAACCACAATATGCGCTTTCATGTTGTGTGACGTTATGGCGGCATTAGGTGGCGTTCTTATTACAGCAAGACTGTCGTCTGGACAAATTGCAGCTGGTACAGGTTATGAATTGGAGGGCATTGCTGCTGCTGTTATTGGCGGTGTCAGCCTTATGGGCGGTGAAGGTTCTATTGCAGGTGCATTGATTGGTGCTTTGATTATGGGTATGCTTCGTAATGGTTTGAATCTGAACGGCATTAACTCGTATTGGCAGCAGATTGTCATCGGTACAATTTTGATCTTTGCTGTTGCGTTCGATCTTTTCCAACGGCGGAAAAACAAATAACTCTATATGTAATTAATTACCATGTTGGTAGTTAAAATAATTAAACGGAGGAAACAAAAATGAAAAAACTGTTAGCACTGATCCTTGCTCTGGCTATGGTATTCTCTCTGGTTGCCTGCGTCGCTAAGCAAGAAGCTCCCGCAGCTAAGGAAGAAGCCCCTGCCGAAAAGGAAGAAGCCCCTGCCGAAAAGGAAGAAGCCCCCGCTGAAGAAGGTGGAACAATTTTTGCCATCTTCAAAGATTCTTCATCTGTGTTCTTTGCCGATATGGGTAAGGGTGCAAAGAAGGCAGCCGAGGAACTTGGTTATGATATCGTGATTCAGAATCCTGCTTCTGAGGCTGAAATCGATAAGCAGATTGCAATGGTCGAAAGTGCTATTGAAGCAGACCCTGTTGGAATGATCGTGTCCTGTATTAGCTCCGATGCGCTGATCGGTGCACTGACTGCTGTTAAAGAAGCAGGTATTCCTTTGACTTGTGCTGATGCTGGCGATAATGAGCACCACTATGATGCTCTGTACATGACCGATTGCTATCAGGCCGCTTGGGATCTTTGTGAATACACTGTCGAACTTATGAATTACGAGGGCACCATTTATCTGTTGAATGCAGTCGCCGGCGTACAGTCTTGCGATGCTCGTGAAAAGGGCTTCCGCGAGTGTGCTGCACAGTATGAAAACGTCGAAATCATCAATGATTGGCAGGACTGTGACAACGATAAGACTGTAGCTGCAAACATGACACTAGATCTGCTCACTGCACGTGATGATGACATCACCGCTATGGTTGGTCTGAATGAAAACGCTGTGATGGGTATTGCAACTGCAATCGAGGAAAGAGGTCTTGCTGGAGAAATCATTGTAACCGGTGTTGACTGTTCTGTTGATGTTCAGGCCTATCTTCGTCAAGGTGTAATTCAGGGAACATCCACACAGGATCCCTATAAGATGGGCTACATGGCAGTTTATGGCCTCCAGCAGGTTATTAATGGTGAAGATCTGAATCATGCCATTATTGATACTGGCAGCGCCATTGTTACTGCAGAAAATATTGATGATCCTGAAATCCAGGCTGTTATCAATCCTAAGTAATTGTATAGTCTCGTTAGGGGGGGCTAATGCTCCCCCTAATTCTATATTAGTATGAGGATGGATATATGAAATATGAGCGGAATTATGGATAAACCAAAGAACAAAAGAATAGTGTGCTTAGGGTTGATTGTTGCAGATATTTTGGTTCGCGGTGTGCCTACGCCTTTTGATTTTGACATAGATACACATTTTGTTAATGAAATTTCATTACAATCAGGCGGAGACGCCAATAACCAAGCACAGACATTGGCAAAATTGGGGAGCCAAGTGGCAATTGCTGGAAGAATCGGACATGATGCAATTGGCGAAATACTGTACAAAAAGATTTGTAGCTTAGGGATTGACACAACTGCTCTTGAAATTGCTGATAATTGCAAAACAGATTTTTCTGTAGTTTTAATAACGGAAACAGGAAAGCGTACGTTCTTATTCCAACCTGGCGGAAATAATGATTTTTGTTTGGGAAAACATATCTATCATGCAGTTGAACAAGCAAATATATTATCGTTAGGAAGCTTACGGGGGCTCCCTGGGTTGGATGGAAACCCTGTTATAGAGATTCTTCACTATGCGAGAGAAAAAGGTGTTGTGACCGTGGCAGATATGACCAGCGGAAAAAAATGCTGCCAAAAGAGCTGTTGTTTAGGGCAATAAGTGAGCTCGATTATTTTTTACCTAGCCGGGATGAACTGATTGATATAACAGGCTGTAGCAATATTATTGACGGTGTAAAATTACTCTTGAAACAAGGCGTAAAGACAATTGTCGTTAAGTGCGGAAGCGACGGTGTTATTGCTGCAACGGGCAATGAATTGTTTTATGTGCCTGCATGTCCTGTATCAACAATTGACACGACTGGTGCTGGAGATAATTTTGTTGCTGGTATTTTACATAAATTGGCAGAAGGAGCTGGTCTAAAAGAATGTATATGCTTCGCAAATGCTATTGCAGCTATTAGTACAACAACGCTTGGCGCCTGCACAGCGGATTTCTCTACAGTAGAATTACAGAAATTTGAAGCGTGGTCGGCTCATCAGCTCAGAGTTGAACATAATTAAACGGGAGGAATATATATGCTTTGTAAAATGAAAGAGATTTTGGATGATGCTCAAAAAAAAGGTTATGGTGTGGCCTATTTTAACGCAACTGATTACCATATGGTGCGTGCGTACATTAAAGCAGCTGAGGCTTTACGTTCGCCTGTGATTATTGGTACGTCACAAGGGCTTGTAGAGCAGTATGGAGGTTTCGAATGGATTGCTCCGGTGCTGTTACAGGCTGCGAATATCGCCTCTGTACCCGTTGCAGTCCATCTAGATCACACCTATTCTGAAGAAACAATCATGAGTGCATTGAATTTTGGATTTGGTTCTGTAATGTTTGACGGTTCTCGTTTAAGTTATGAAGAGAATATAGAAATATCCTCACGGGTTTCGAAAATAGCACACCAAATGGGAGCGCAAGTTGAGTTTGAGCTTGGATCCGTTGGAGGTCTTGAGGCAGAAGACGGTACAGTTGATGAAATTAAATATACAGATCCTATGGTTGCTGAAGAATTTTTAGAAAGGACGGATTGTGATTTTCTTGCAGTTTCGATTGGTACTGTTCATGGTACCTACAAGTCAGAACCAAATTTAAATTTATCATTATTGAGAGAGATCAGAAATAAAGTCTCTTGTCCACTTGTTTTACATGGTGGTTCTGGATTGAGCAATGAAGATTTCCGTAATACTATTTCTGGTGGTATTTCGAAAATTAATGTTTATACGGATACCTCAAAGCTGGAAAAGCTAAACCGGGAGCTGGAGAAAAGCGAAAAGAAACTGCGGAAAGCCATCAATGATGAAAAGGCATTGCAGCACCAGTTAAAGCAGCTTACCCGAAAGGAACGGACGCACCGGCTCTGTACCCGTGGCGGTATGCTGGAAAGTTTTCTGCAAGAGCCGGAACGCCTGACAGATGATG
>ERZ779840.1225-NODE-1225-length-25567-cov-4.621707_pt1 | contig 25567 bp, 16 predicted proteins | sample MGYA00511561_ERZ779840 | MGnify/ENA primary metagenome ERZ779840 (study PRJEB29588, sample SAMEA2162036) | human gut metagenome | biome: human gut; feature: human-associated habitat; material: faeces | place: Denmark | collected 2008/2010 ...
CGGATGCATAAGTGTAAGCCCAACCGTCACCCATCTTTCCGGTTTGTGGCATCCAGAAGTTCATTCCCCAAGGCAACGCGATGGCAGGATATGTATTCCCATTAGATAGTGATATTTTCGAATCAGTTCCCATTAAAGGATTCACATAGTCTACCGGTTGCTTTTGCGCAAAGGTAGAAGAAGCTCCCAATAGCAGGGCTATTGCGAAAGATAGTAGTTTCTTTTTATTCATGGTCTACGAATTAAGCTATTAATTAGATTATCAAGTCTTTTTTATTTACGTTACAAATTAAAGCATCTTTCTGTAATTATCAGTCCTCTGATACGCCAAAATAAGAAAAAATAGCAGTATAGTCAACCAAAGGAAACGAGTGTCAACGAGAGTACAAGTTAAATAAGTGAGAATCAGGATGTAATATTTATGTGCATACCACGAGAGTACAACCGGAGGACTAACTGTTTAAGCAATAGAGAGAGGATAATTTGCCTTTACCCTCTCTCCAATTCTATCAGAAACAAATATTTATTATTACCTAATTAATTCCATCCCGGGTTCTGATGTCCTTCTAACGCAGGATTAGCCTGAATTTCATCTAACGGGATAGGCCATAACAAAGCATATTCAGGAATGGCGCCGGCTCTTGTGCTTCCATCGGGCTTGTTTTGGATTTGAGCCGATGCAAGAGCAGTCCATTTCAATTTTCCTGATTCGGTAGATGCTTCCGGATACAAACGAGTACGACGAATGTCATCCCAAATCTTAAATTCCAACGGTAACTCATGCAAACGTTCAGTCAAAATCGATTGTATTAAATCGTTTCCTGTAGCCGTCTCATCTGCCAATCCAGCACGTTTACGCACTTGATTGAGATAATATTTAGCTCCACCGACAGCATTATCTTCATGATTTGTACGTGCCAGACCTTCGGCCGCAATCAGCAAGACTTCCGCAAAACGGAATACCGGCATATTATAATCACCGTCGTGACCGCTAATCAAAGCATTTTCATCAAACCATGCCCAGTTGCCTGCATTATTCAACGTATGAGTATTTCCTTCAGCATCGGTATATTGCTTAAAGAAGAACTGTTTCTCATGTCCTCGAATATCATTAGAGGCATAGCTGTTAAGCAACATATCACAAGGAAGGTATGCATTATACAGCACGTCTCCTCCCGGATGGAACACTCCCCACTGAAAAGCATCTGTACCAATAGAACGACAAGCATAAGAGTTACCTACACTATAATCACTATAATTATATTCTTTAGCATAAATGATTTCAGCAGATTCTTTCGTTGTCTTAATCACATTATACGCAGAGTTCAAATCATCAGTCGTTCCATTCGGATGAATAAGTCCATGAGGACTATCATTAATCACGTTCAATGCCATCTGTGCAGCTTTTCCATAATAGTCTGCCCCCCCGTTTAACGGTGCACCAGCCCATTGTAAATAAACTTGTGCCAGCAAAGTCTGCGCCATTGCCCTAGTGACATAACAGCCATTTTCATAAAACGTTTTATTGGGTAATGCATCCCCGTTGACAATATCCAGCAAGTCGGCTTCAATTTTCTTATAAACCTCTTCAGCAGAAAGACGTTCTTTGTACATACCTTCTGTAGATGTGTAAGGTTCTGAAATATAAGGAACACCACCAAATTCTTTGACCAGCCAGAAATATCCATATGCACGGAAGAATTTACCTTGAGCCACATAATTATTAATAGTAGCTTCATCCAGCACACCGGTCATTGTCGGAATATTGGCAATAACAAAGTTGGCACGTGAAATACCTTTATAAAACTCATGCCAGTATTTCATTGCAATATCATCAAAAGATTCAATATTGAAGTTACCCCCTTCGGATGCCGTAGTAAATGTTCTATCCTTACGCTTATCAACGTATAATCCGGACACAATACCACCCCACATTGTCGCTTTAGGAGTCCAGCCACCGCCTACATCAGTGTTGTGTAAATAAGGTACACCACCAAAATACAATGCGTTCACCCCCGACTCCGCATCAGCTTTCGTCTTCCAGAATTGGTCAGATGACTTCATATCCAATGGTTCTTCTTTCAGGAAATCGTCGCATGAATTCAGCAACACAGAAAGTGAACACATACAAAATACAGATATATATACTTTTAATAGTTTCATAATTCTTATGGTTTTTATAACGGTGAATTAAAATGCTACATTAAGACCGAACGTAAACGTTCTCGGACGCGGATAGGTGAAGAATTGGCGGTTAGCCCCCCATTTGTTGTCACCTAAACGAGATGAGTTATCCGGATCGTATCCGTTATAGTCCTTAGAAGTAATCAGGAACGCGTTATTCACATTCGCATACAAACGCAATGAAGACAGACCGATCTTCTTAATCAGTGTTGGATTGAAGGTATATCCGAGCTGAATCATGTTACAACGCAAATAAGAACCATTGCAAACCCAGTCATCATCTGCCTGGTTATTAGCTCCCTGACCAAAGTTATTCAGACGAATTGCCTGTTCTTTACCCGACGGATTGAGAGTTGGATGCCATGCTTCCTTATAAAGACGGTCTATACCGTTAGTCAGGAAACGGGCTACAGTAGAGTGATAATATTCTTGCATCACGTCTACCCCCCATGTAAACTGGAAGTCTAAAGTCAAATCGAAACCTTTATAATTGAAGGTATTGATAAATGAGCCCATCCAGTCAGGCAATCCGTTACCAATAATTTCGCGTTTCTTATAAGTTACCTTTTCACCGATAGTGAAAGGTATGTTCATTGTCTCCGGATCCCAGTTAGACGGAATACCATCGTAAATACCGGCGCGCTTATAACCATAGAAAGAAGAAAGCTCTTCACCTTCACGGATCAACATATCGTAACCCACAAAACCATCGGTTGTAATCTGACGCTTACCGGTGACAGGATCAACAGATGCACTTTCATCCAGTTTCTCTACACGGTTTTTGTTGAAACCTAAATTAAGAGTGGAAGTCCACTGGAAATCATGTGTCTGAATAGGATATGCTGTAACCAGAATATCTACACCACGATTGGAAACGGCTCCAATATTATCCATAATGGAAGAGTAGCCTGTTGATTCAGGAACCGGACGGTCGAGCAACAAATCTGAAGTATATTTATAATAATAGGAAATATCGAAATTCAGTCTGTTATTGAATAAACCCAACTCGAATCCTAAGTCCCACTGTCCAGTCTTTTCCCATTTCAAGTCAGGATTAGGCATATTGTCCAGATAAGATACAACGTGCAAAGCATCACCAATAATCGTATTTGACTGGCTTACCGTGGCCAATGACTTATAAGTACCGATTTCCGAGTTACCTGTCACACCGTAAGAAGTATGCAATTTTAATTTGCTAATCAATGAGTTGTCTTTCAAGAAGTCTTCATTAGAAATCATCCAGCCCAAACCTACTGACGGAAAAAATGCATATTTATTGTTCTGTCCGAATTTGGAAGAGCCATCATAACGACCGGTTACGGTAGCCATATACTTGTTGTCATAAGAATACGCCAGACGCAAGAAATAAGAGTTCATTGCCCACTTGTCGTAATCACTGCCAACAGAAGGACGGTTCGTTCCGGAACCTAAATTATAATATCCGTAGAAGTCATCAATATACTTACTGTCGGAAGCTTCGAATTTGGTATAATTATACTCTTGCCAAGACATACCCGCCATTGCATTAATGTGATGTTTGTTTATATCTTTCACATAAGTCAAATAGGTTTCTTCCTGCCAATACAAAGAGTTGGAGTTATTTGCAGAAGCTGCTCCCTCGGAACTTTGATTAATCATCGGACGCGGAGTGAACGGCGTATAGTTAGCATCACGATTATTGTGGTAGTCGATACCGAACTGGGTCTTCAAATCCAATCCTTTCATGAGATGGAAAGTCAAAGCAGCATTACCAAAAATCTGCGTACGATATTGCATAGCCTGCATCCGTTCGAGCAACTCAACGGGATTACCTACACCTTCCGGGCTGAATCCTTGTTTTCCGCTATTAGGATCAGTCTGATTATTGAGAATAGAGCTTGTATTAATAATGTTCGTCTGCGTATATTCACCATCCAGCTTAACCGGTAAGAAAGGCAACTGTTCGATCATTGTACGCAATGCGCCTTGTCCGTAAGGGTTATCAGAAGTTCTATTACCCCAAGTATGATTTACTAATAAATTAACGGAAGTAGACAGCCAATCAGTCGGTTTGTCATCATACGCCAATTTTGCATTGATACGTTTAAAGTAAGAATTCAACAAAATACCCTGTTGATCGGTATAATTGATGAATGCTCCGATAGAAGATCCTTCTCCTGTACGTTGGATACTGATCTGATGGTTATGAGAGATGGCAGTGCGGGATGCTTCATCCTGCCAGTTGGTATTATATTTCGGAGAACCGTCTGCATTGAACAAACGTTCGTCTGTGAATATCTGTGACAGATCAGTTGTGAAGTTCTTGCCTTGAAATTCGTTGGCATTTTCCAATCCCTGCTTGAAGGTAGACATCCATTCGTTAGCATCCATTACATCTATTTTTCTAGCCATCTTACCGATAGACAATGAACCATCATAGGAAACATGGACTCCTTTTCCTGCATTACCGCGCTTGGTAGTCACCATGATAACACCATTTGCACCACGGGCACCATAGATGGCAGCAGAGGAAGCATCTTTCAATACTTCGATAGATTCGATATCATTCGGATTAAGCAATTCGAAGTTTGACATCACCACTCCATCGACTACGTACAGCGGTGATGCTGATGCGTTGATAGTAGAAATACCACGAATGATGACACGTGATTCTCCACCCGGCTGACCGGTATTAGAGAAGATATTCACACCGGCCACTTTACCTTTCAATCCGTCAAGCGCATTGAATGATTGTGCTTTCAGCATGTCTTTACCTTTGGCTGTGGAAATGGAACCTGTCAAGTCTGATTTGCGCATGGTACCATAACCAACAACGACTACTTCGTCCAGTGCTTTCGTATCCGATTGCAGAACTACGTTCAGAACATTACTCTTTAATTCCGAGACTTTAAATTCTTGTGTGATATAACCAATATACGAAAACACCAAGGTGGCATTGGAAGGAACAGAGAGAGTGTATTTACCGTTAATGTCAGTGATTGTTCCTGTACTACCGTTTTTAACTTTCACCGTACCACTGATAACCGCCTCTCCCTGATCATCGGTTACCGTACCGGAGATTGATTTTACAGATTGAGCATTCATGCCCAAACTCAACATCATACCTATTACAAATAAGGTAAGATACTTTAGTTTTTCATTCATAATTCCTTTAAATTTGATTAGTAATAAGGTTAATTCCCTTTAAAAAGATTGTTGCAAATAAAGGTTATTCGAATAAAACTCCAATGCTCTACCTTGCCAAAAAAACGGCAAAATAAAGACACATCTTTAAAGCACAGAAGGGCAAATTAGAGCACAGGTTAATACCCTAAAAATCAATACAATAAAATTAACAGAAGGGATTTAGAGCACAAGGTTGTGACAAACAAATAAATAATAATGTTTCCCAACCAATCACCTATACGAAAGAATTTAGCCTGACAATCAGCATACCTTTCGCTGTTCCCGATAATCTTTCGGTGTCATCCCGAACCGACGGGTAAATTCTTTATAAAAATAAGACCGGCTGGAAATACCGATCTCCATAATAACATCTTGAATAGAAAGTTCTTCATCAAGTAACAAGCGGGCTGCCTTTTCCATACGGTAACTCTTTATTAAATCACCGGGAGCAGTATTGGAAATTTCCTTGAATTTACGATAGAACTGACGGGAACTCATTGCCATACGATCAGCGATCAACGTTGAGCCCAGTTCTTCCTTGTCCAGGTTTTCTTCAATCACCTTTAACAATTTACGAATAAAATCAGCTTGTTCGGTAGTTGTACAGACAATCTGTCCCGCCAAATCTCCCAGTTCCTCCATATATATCTGCTTCGCTTCCCGCTTTCCATAAATAGCATTATGGACAACTTCCCGCAAGAATAATATATCATAAGGAAGTACAATATAAGAATCAGACCACAAGATCAGTTCCCGCTGAATGGCCGAACCAACTTTCCAGGTTAACAATGGAATAAAAGCTGTCTTTGAAAGCAGAGTACGATTTCGGCTAACATACTCCATAAAAGTACTTTCAGCATTGGCATACATTGTCATATCCACTAATAATAGAGCCGGAGCCGACCGACGAATTTCGTCAAAAGCAAGCTGCACACTCTTTACCTGATGAACCACATATTCATCAGCCAGGAAATTACTAATCAACCAAGTCATTTCATCTCTGTCTTCCAACAAAAGCACAGTTTTTTTCCCTTGTTCACCTGCCACTGTCAAGACCGCCGGTTCAAAGATAATCGTCAACCGACTACCACTCTCATCATCATAACGAAGAACGGCATGAATACGTTCCAAAGCCGACCGTACAAAACCTAAAAGTAAATGCACAGCAAACACATGATCGGAATCTTTCTCCGTCACTGAAGAAGCTTTATCTGAAAGATATTCATACAACGCTTTCGCAGTAGCATCTTTAGAAGAAAAATGTAGCTGCATCTTACCATCCTGTTCTGACATTTCTACTATTACGCCATGAGTACCTTTCATTTCAGTAATCCGGAGATAGCAGCAATAAAGAATACTGTATAATGCATTCTTGTAAACTGGAAATGTTAAGTGTTCCGGAATCATTGACGATATAGAAGAATGATCAATCCCTTGTTCTTCCAACGTACGCAACACCTCTTGAGAAACTCCCTGTATACTCATACGCGCAGAAACAATAAACCGATCCGGAAAGAATTGTTTAAGTTCTTCCAAAAACAGAGCGTCAGGATTAAGAAGTGCGTTCATCACAGTTTCGCGTATCAGTGACACTTTCTCAAGACATTGCTCATAAGAAAGATTCTCTGCACGCAATTGGTCACAATAATTATAAATAAGAGTAAAATCTTCAAGCATCCTACGGTTTGTATATACAGTCTCGGATTTCCGGCAACTTTCTGTCCCCATCAGTGTTTTCATCATCCGTTCCTGAAGGTAGTTTTTACGTAGTAAATATATCACATACCCTAACAGCAACAAGAAAATGATCAAATAAACCAAATAAGCCGCCACCGATCGATACCAGGGAGAAAGGATATATACCGGAATAGAAAAATGCCGATATTCCGTATCAAATACATCCCTCTTATAGCGTACCTTAAAGATATAATCACCTGCCGGCACTCCTGTATATGAGGCTTCATTAATACTACTAAAAGAGGTCCAATCCTTATCATATCCTTCCAACTGGTAAGAATATTCTATATCTTCTCCTGATAAAAAATCCGGAACAACAAAAGAAAGTGCAAATGAAACCTCCGTCCCCTTCAACTGTAATGCCTTACCATCGTCTGTATAGTAATCTCCATCCCCCTGAACCACTTGCGTATGTCCAACAGTCAACTTACGTAACAAAATATCCGGATAAAATTCCGGAGCAGCCTGCACCTCTTTATCCAAATAAAGCAACCCGTCAATCCCACCGAAAAAAAGCTCCTGTGTATATGGACACATGTAATAAGCATCATCACTAAACTCACCGATTTGAACACCTGCACTGTAAAAGTAGGCATGTGATGAGCCATTTATCGGATTATATTTAATCAGCCCCCGATCCGTACCAAGCCATAAGAGTCCGTTCTCATCTTCAAGTACACCATGAATCATATCATTGAGCAAACCTTGCTCCCGTCCGATATAAGTAGCTTTCATCTGTTTTCCATTAGAATTCAGACATACCAACCCTGATGTTGTCCCTACATATAACAGCCCTTCTTTGGTCCGATACAGGCTAAGCACATCGTCTACCGACTTATGAAGCATTTCTTTCAAAGAAATCACTTTATATTCTTCAGTCCGCTTATCAAACCGTACGAGTCCTTTCTCCCGACTGCCAAGCCACAAAATAGAATCCCCTTCGGGCAACATTGGATAGAACATCGTAATTTCTCGCTGACCGTGAAAAAAATGATAACTTTTCTGCGACTTGAAACGAATGGTACCTGCCTGCTTCTCAAGTATTAATTTATGAAAACCGGAACCGGCTGTCACCACATAAAGTACACTATCATTTTCCTCATAAATGCCATGTATCTCGGTGGGTTGTGCCGGCAGATTCTCCACAGAATGCAAAGCTTTGTCTTCAAAAGAATAGTAAAATAGTCCCGGATCTCCAGATCCTATCCAAAAGCCATCCATATAACGGCTTTGAACCAATTTATAAACAGGAAATTCTTTATTCCATCGTATATAAGACACAACATTTTGCTTACCTTCAGGAGAGTAAACTGTAACGGCAGAAGCCTCCTCATTCTCACGATAATCCGGTATATGCAACAGTCCATCACCCTTCGTCCCGAACCATAGCCCACCACTATTGTCTGTCATAACAGAACGTACCTGCCTGCTTAAGTTAGATGACAGTTGATTGAGCATCAAATTGGTGGCAATAGAATATTTCTTAGCATACATAATCGTTCCTTGTCCGTCTGAAGCAACCCATAAGACATTCTGATGAGGATCTCGATAAATACTATATATACGTACATTCCGGTCGACCACTTCTTCTTTATATTTTTGTGAAGTACGGAGACGGACTAACCCATTCGTTCGAAAACCAATAATAATATCTTCATAGAAAAGGGCTATTCCTGCAATAGTTCCATTCTTCTGCACTAATGAAGAAAGGTTACGAATATAAATTTTAGATTGTCGGGAAATATCATAAACATAAAGATCATGCTCACTATCGATAAAACAAAGAACGCCATTCTGATAAAAGACATCTTCAATAGGTTTCGCATGAAAACTAGTAGATGAAACAGTTGAATGAATTGATAATGTGTCACAATCAAAAGCATCCTGCGAAACCTGTAACAGCTCCCCTGTTTGTTGAGTGAAAATCCACAAAACACCATCATCCGTGACGAACGCCCGTTTATCCATATCTTCTACGGGTACTTTCAGATTCTTAATCTGTACAAATCGTTTATAAGATGTATTATAGTAGAAAATTCCACCATGACTCACCACCCATGTGTTTCCTTTAGAATTGGAATGTAGATAATAATCATCTGTAAAGTCATAATATCCGACAACTTGCCGTGAATCCTGTGAAAGACGATTGATCCCCAAATGGGTAGAAATCCACAAACAATTATTATCCGCCTGCTGAATAGAATGGATTACGTTGTTACTCAAAGCCTTGGGAGCTGAAAAATCGGAACGGAAAACTTCCATGCTTCTGCCGTCATAACAATTGACGCCACCGTAAGTACCGAACCACATCAACCCTGTATTGTCTTGAAAAAGACAAAGCACAGCGCTATTAGATAATCCTTGCTGATAATCTACTTTCCGGAAGATATATGAATCTTTACCGCCATCTGCCTGACAGATCAATGAATAAATCAATAGAACAAAAGGAAAAATCAAGCGCATTTTCATTGTGTTAATCATTAATATCATCTATTAAATATCAGGCAATCGCTTATATGTTTTGTTTCGCAGTGCGAAAAAAATAGCCATTAATAATCGATGTCTTTGATTCTCTTTACACAAAGATACGTTTTTATACGGAAAATGCAACTCTATTTTATCAAGTACCTCTATTTTTCAACAATTACTTCACTACTAAGTTCACACAATCTAAGAGTCTGCCTCTTCCATTTTTCAATGATCTCATCATTATAAATAATAATGCAATCAGTTTTATTTTCATATCGCACGTTTATCAATATGTATATTTAAGCCATGTGTTTATCATTGATATAAGACCTATAAAGTTGTATACCAATTGATATTCTTGTGGTGTATCTATGCTAACGACGCAGAGAAGTAAGCTTTGTTGATTACTTCTCTCTCAACACTGCTTACTTCTCATGTAATCTATTAATAGAAAAGTTGCTCTTGATTAAGTCCAAACTTTCTTTTTATTAACAGTAAAGTTGCTTTTCATCCCTTCCAATCTATAAATGCAATCTTCATTTATAAAAACAAAGGTTCCGTTTTTAAAAACAAAGCTTGCATTTATAAAAATGAAGCTTTCATTTTAAGTTTGTAAATAACAAAAGAGAAGTTTACTATTAGACGAAAGGAAGTTTAGACTTAATCAAAAGAAACTTTATTGTTAATACTCAAGGAGAAGAGTAACTATTATCATTCAGTGGATATCATCCTAATAAAAAGTCTCGTATATCAATGAGACAACTTATTCAGTTATCTTTATGATATACGAGACTCAAATGTTATAAATAAAATCCTATTTTGCAGGATATTATTTTGCTAATTCATTAATCACATCCATTATCTTCTGACCGATTTCCTCGGCAGCTTCCATGGTAGAAGCTTCACTATACACACGGATGATCGGCTCTGTATTACTCTTGCGCAAATGTACCCATTTGTCGGCAAAGTCTATTTTCACACCATCGATATCATTGATTTCTTCGTTCTTATAGATTTCCTTTACTTTGGCAAGGATAGCATCTACATCAATTTCCGGAGTCAGGTCTACACGGTTTTTAGCAATGAAGTAAGGAGGATAAGTAGCACGGAGCTCGCTAACCTTCTTTCCTTCGTGAGCCAGATGGCTAAGGAATAATGCGATACCTACCAATGCATCACGTCCGTAGTGACTGGCAGGATAAATTACTCCACCATTTCCCTCACCGCCGATAATGGCATTGGTTGCTTTCATCTTCGTTACAACATTTACTTCGCCTACGGCAGAAGCGCTGTATTCCATTCCATACTTGCGAGTTACATCACGCAAAGCACGGGTAGAGCTCAAATTAGAAACAGTGTTACCGGGGGTATGTTTCAGTACATAGTCGGCAACAGTAACCAGTGTATATTCTTCACCGTACATTACGCCATTCTCGCAAATCATTGCCAGACGGTCAACGTCAGGGTCTACAACGAAAGCTACATCGGCTTTTCCACCCTTCATTAAGTTCATGATGTCACCGAGGTTCTTTTCAAGCGGTTCGGGGTTGTGCTGGAAGTTTCCGGTAGGTTCACAGTAGAGTTTTTCTACATGTTTCACACCTAAACGTTCAAGAAGTTCGGGAAGAATGATACCGCCTACCGAGTTTACACAATCAATAGCTACCCGGAAATCTGCTTTTTTGATAGCTTCTACATCTACCAGATCGAGAGCCAATACACTGTCGATATGTTTCTGATTATAAGTCAGGTCTTTGCGGTAAGAGCCCAAGTGATCTACGTCGGCATAGTCAAATTCTTCTGCTTCAGCAATACGAAGTACTTCGTTGCCTTCGGCTGCATTCAGAAATTCACCATGTTCATTCAGCAATTTCAGTGCATTCCACTGTTTCGGGTTATGAGAAGCTGTCAGGATGATACCGCCACAAGCACCTTCCATTGTCACAGCAAGCTCTGTGGTCGGAGTAGAAGCAAGATCAATATCTACTACATCCCAGCCCATTCCCATTAATGTACCGACTACTACGTTTTTTACCATTTCACCTGAGATACGGGCATCGCGTCCCACAACAATCTTGTTGCTCTTCGCTTTGCAGGTCTTACGAATTAAAGTAGCATAAGCCGAGGTGAATTTTACAATGTCAAGCGGGTTCAGTCCTTCTCCCGCTCCTCCGCCGATGGTTCCGCGGATTCCAGAGATAGATTTGATTAGAGTCATAGGTTTTTAACTAAAAGATTTATCTAATGTTAGTGCTTTAGCTTTTTGCTTTCTCAAATTTCCAGATATCATAGAAATAAGGATTGACATATTGTTGTGCAGTTGTATGCCCCATCTTAGAAGGTACAATCAGGCGTACATGTGCATTATTACGCAAATAAGGTAAGGCAATCAACCATCCGGATGGAATTGCAGTTCCATAACCTTGATTAACCCATAATAAATCATATTCCAAACTACCGGATAAAACGATCCCATAAACAGTAGACGCGTTTTGTACATAACGGAATGTTAATGGAAACTTATAATAATCAGGGTAATCCATCCATTCTTCTAAAGCTACATTGAAACAAGTAACCTCTCCTGTCATCATATCCTTTTCTACATAACGAGTACAAATGATGTTATCAGTAGCAAAAGTATCTACTTCATTAATAAACTCAACCCCATTCTCACCTTCCTCTTTCCCGCCACGATCTACGATCTGCATATATACGCCGTTGGAAAAAGCAACATATTCGTCATATCCATCCCCAGCTTCTTTTGAAGCCGTAACAGTGTCTCGTTCGAACTCTTCCAGTGAAATGACACGAATATCATTATCTTTGATGAACTTATTCACCGCATTTTTCTCGTCTTCCAGCATTTCTGCATAAGTCTTCGAATTGTCGCATGCCTGGAACAGACTTCCGGCGGTTAACAAAGAGAGAAATAAAAATACAAGTTTCTTCATTATCTGTTATTTAGCTATATTCCGCACAAATGTATCTCAAAATCATTAAAAGTTGAAAGGGGGAAGTTGAAAGTTCGTATCTTTTAACCTTTCCATATTCACTTTTAACCTTCCATCTTTAGCTTTTTGCTGTTAACAAAGGTTTATACTTCTCAAGCGCTTTCTCAAAGACCGCTTTTGCCTCTTCCATCGTTCCGAAAAACTCACCGCCCGAAGCGTTCAAATGTCCGCCACCGTTGAAAAATTCAGCGGCTAACTGATTACATGGAAAGGTTCCTACCGAACGAAGGGAGATTTTAATCATCGGCTTCTCTGTATCTTCCCGCAAGAAGCAGGAGAAACAAACATTCTTGATGGAAAGGGGGATGTTTACGAAGCCTTCGCTATCACCTTTTATATAGTTAAACTTACTTTGCTCGGCTTTTGTCAATGTGATTAATGCCGAATTACAATCCGGATAAACAGTCATGTTCGACAATACATAGCCCATCAAACGCAAACGGCTCTCCGAATAGGTATTGTACACCTTACGGTAAATATCATCCTTATCGATTCCTTTGGAAAGCAGCTCGCTGATGATAAAATAAATTTCCCGGTTATTTGAATTATAAGTGAATCCTCCTGTATCTGTCATCATGCCTGTGTAGATACATTCTGCGCCTTCCTTCGTGATATCACTGAAATATCCCATACGACAAATCAGCCGGAATATCAATTCGGAAGTAGAAGAAATCTTAGGATAGGACATTACAATCTTACAGAAATCTTCGGGATACAGGTGATGATCGATCATGATTTTACGTGCAGGAGATGCAGCCACAGCATCTGCCATATCGTCAATACGCTTCAATGCATTGAAGTCGAGACAACAGATTACGTCAGCTTCGGCTATCAACTTATCGGCAAAATCTTTGTAACGGTCATACAAAAGAATATCCTTACTGCCCGGCATCCATCGCAGGAAATCGGGAAAGGCATTCGGCACAATTACGTTTACTGTTTTTTCCTGTGAATCCAGGAAATGATACAATCCCAATGATGAACCAATAGCGTCGCCGTCAGGAGAAACATGGGATACAATTACTATTTTGTCAGCTCGTTCAAACCATTTGGAAAAATGGTCTATTTTGGCTTGTTCAATTACTTTCGTCAACATACTCTTAAACTTTATCAAGGTGCAAATGTACGATAAATCTTTGTACTTAGAGCAAAAAGTGGACAGAACCTTCGTCAGACAAAGAGATAAATCGCAGACCGGATTTCTTGCATTCGCTTTCAAGTAGGTGTTTGCGGTATTCCGAGAGGGACGCGTCCAATATGACGTAAGAGAAAGAAAAGACCTGGGCGAGTTCTTCCAGATGACCGTCATATCCTTTGCATAAGTAAAGATACTGAATATATAACGGAGAAACGGTAGATTTGTTTCGCCAACGGTTATCGTTTATGACACATACACGACAACCATGATAGGATATAATCTGCTGTTGACGGTTAAGTTCAGCGTGCCGGCAATCAGCCGTTATTTCTTGGGGAGGAAGAAGGTGATGACGCTTCCAATAGTTAGCTGTCATGTGTTTCAGACGTTTTTCATTGGAGAGAGTATCCATATAGTTTATCCAGGATTGCCCGTCACTTTTTATGCAATGTACTGCCGGACAACCACGCACATTGTAAAAGACTAAACTCGTTTGAGGACGATCCAGCCAATACAGCGTTGCATGATAAGTCCCCATCAACAAGATAGAAAAAAGACAGATTTGCAGATTCCGGTATCGGCGATTCATAAAATAATAGGTTAGCAGAGCGATGACAATATAGATACCTAGCACTTCTGACTGATAAAGCCAAATTCCATCTATAGAAGCGCAAGGAAGCTGCTCTACCCATCGGACAAAGAAATTAAGTCCTTCCAACAGCTTCTTAACACCTCCAGCCACTCCTATCTGAAGCCAGGAGAAAGGAGTCAGAAGAAGCATTACAACAACAGCATATAAGATAATCGTAATCAAAGGAATAACAACTAGATTCGTCAATAGAAAATGCACGGAGAATCGAGAGAAATAAAACAGAACAAGCGGAGCTGTTCCTATTTGTGCGGCAATAGACACGCTCATGAGTCCCCAAACATACTTTCCTATTCTACTTTTCACGGTAATCAAATGGTAGATCGGCTTTTGGATAAGCAAGATAGAAGCAACAGCAAGGAAAGAGAGCTGAAAACCAACATCGAACAGCCATGCAGGATTGCAGAATAACATCAACCACGCAGCTACTGCCAATGTATTTAAAGATAAAGGTTCACGACCAACCATATCCGCCATAGCTAAAATCGAAAACATACTGACCGAACGTACTACCGACGGAGAAAGCCCTGTAAAAAAAGCAAAGGTCCACAATAAGACAAGAAGAAAAACAGAACGCACACATCTACCTATATTTCCTCTTCGGGCAATAGGTTTCAGAATGAAAAAAAGCATTGTATATAAAAGCCCGAAATGCAAACCGGATAGAGCAAGAATATGGCTTGCACCGGCCACCGAATAACTTTCACGAACCGAATCACTTAATTCCGTCTTATCACCTATGGTTAGTGCTGAAAGCACAGCCAATTCATCGTCAGCGAATCCGAGTTCCCGATAGAACGAGAGCATTTTTCCTCTATAATAACTAGCTATACTGTTGAGATAAAGTCTACTCATCCCACCCTGTTGCAAAGAGCCGGGTAGTTCGTCTGAAGATAATGGTGGTTTGTTTGAGGATAACAAAGTCCATTTCCCGGATACAACATATCCTGTTCCGCTAATACCTTTCCGCATCAGGAAGCGGGCATAATCAAATTCATCAAAGTTTCGATTGTTGAGAGGAGGAGAAATGCGGGCAGAAATCAGCAGTTCATCTCCACTCTTCAAACGGGAGGCAGACGATTCTTGCTGTAGATAAAGAACCGCAGTATGTCCTATCGGATATATGCCCGCAGTATCACGACGTTCTTTCAATAATGCCTGACAGAGGTAAGTATGTTCTTTAGGTTGAGGCGCATCCGTTATCAAAACCCGGTACACTGTTTCTTCTTTCGGAAAAGAGCAGACAGCCTGTTGCAATTGTCCAGTCATCCCAAGCCATCCTCCCGTAAAACAAAGAGCGGAGATAGCTATCCCAAAACACCATCGCAGCGAATAGCGCTTCAGAAAATAAAGAGCAAAAGACAATGCAGCAAAAAAGCCAAAGAAGAGAATACCACAAAGGGGGGCCCATGAACGGTCAAAAAAATGATCTCCACAAAAAATGCCTGCTATCCAAGGGATAAGCAGGCGTATAAATGGATATCGATGGATATAAAAGGAATTCAATAGATTAGTTACAGTTCGTGCAACTGACGAATCATTTCTACCGGATCCTGTGCACCAAAGACAGCATTTCCAGCCACCAGCGCATCGGCTCCCGCCTCAACCAAACGGGCCCCTGTTTCCAGGTTCACGCCACCGTCTACTTCAATCAGGGCTTTCGAACCTGTCCGTTCAATCAGGGCACGCAGTTCACGAACTTTTTCTACCGAATGTTCGATAAACTTCTGCCCGCCAAATCCCGGATTCACGCTCATGATAAGCACCATATACACGTCCCGGATAATATCTTGCAGAAGAGCTACAGGAGTAGCAGGATTGATCGTTACAGCAGGCTGCATCCCGGCTTCTCTGATTTGTTGAATCACCCGATGCAGATGTGGACAAGCTTCATAATGCACATTCATCGTATGAGCACCCAATGCTTTTACTTCCGGAATGAATTTCTCCGGATTCACAATCATCAAATGCACATCCAACGGCTTCTTACTTAACTTCGCTACATATTTCAGTACCGGAAAGCCAAATGAAATATTCGGAACAAATACTCCGTCCATAATATCAATATGTACCCACTCCGCTTCACTGCGGTTTACCATTTCAATATCCTTTGCCAAATATCCAAAATCGGCAGAAAGAATAGAAGGAGCGATAATCGGTTTCATAATTCTTTTATTTTAGGTTCTAATTGTCTCGTGTTCGGGACGGTTTTTATTCTATCTTATTGTCAGATCACTTCATCTTACACCCATCTTCCAGGCGATAACCACGAAGCAACTCATCTGTTTTCAGTCGTTTCTTACCGGGTAATTGTAAAGAAAGAATAGATACAAATCCATCCGGTACAGCTACTTTCATAAATTTCTTGCCATCAGTCACGATTGTTCCGGCAGCCAATTGATGTGATTCATAAACTTTCTCACTTTCAAATATTTTCACGACCACACTTTCTGCTTTTTCGGAAGCAATCAGTTCACTCCAGGCAGCGGGGTAAGGTGATAGTCCACGGATAAAATCGTAGATCTTCTTCACCGGCTGGTTCCAGTCAATCCGGCAAGTTTCTTTAAATATCTTCGGAGCAGGACGGAGTTCACCGACAACTGCCATTTCTTCTTGAGAAATTGGTTTGACCGTTCCATTCAGTATAGCATCTACTGTTTCAAGAACCAGCTTTCCTCCCAACATCATCAATTTATCATGTACCACTTCTACATTATCCGTATCTGCAATAGGCACACGTACCTGTTGAATGACCTCTCCGGTATCTATCTCATGCTTCAAAAAGAAAGTCGTAATCCCGGTTTCCGTATCACCGTTGATAACCGCCCAGTTGATAGGAGCAGCTCCACGATATTGAGGAAGTAAAGAAGCATGAAGATTAAATGTACCCAGTCGCGGCATATTCCATACCACTTCCGGCAACATACGGAAAGCAACTACAATCTGCAAATCCGCTTTCCATTCACGCAACGCTTCCACAAAAGCTTCATCTTTCAACTTTTCCGGTTGAAGCAACGGTAAATTCTGTTCGAGCGCATATTGTTTGACAGGAGAATATTGAATCTTATGTCCGCGTCCGGCAGGTTTATCGGGCATCGTAATCACACCCACTACATTATAACCGCCTTCTACCAATTGACGCAGGGCCTCTACTGCAAAATCGGGAGTCCCCATATATACTATTCTTAAGTCCTCTTTCTTCATCATTTTAAATATGTTATCATTACTTAGGCACGGATTAGTCTTCAGAAAAATGTACCAGCACTTGCCGATACGAATTAAATATCTTTGATTTAGAGACAAATCCCTGATAGCGGCCTTCCTCATCTACGACCGGAAGATTCCAGGCTTTCGTATCGTCAAATGTTTGCATAACCTGCTCCATTCCATCCGTATCGAAGATTTTGGCAGGAGCAGATATCATCAATTTATTAACAGTGAAACGATGATAAAGTTCTTGTCGGAACATGATGTTGCGAATATCGTCGAGCAATACAATTCCCAACAATTCACCCGTTTTCTTATCTGTCACCGGAAAGACATTTCTATGGGAAGCTGCAATTGCTTTCACCAGTTCGCCCAAGTCCATTTCCGGGTGTACGACAACGAAATCTTTCTCCACCACGTTTTCCATTTTCATCAGCGTCAACACAGCTTTATCCTTGTGATGTGTCAGCAATTGTCCCTTCTTAGCCAAACGCATCGAATAGATACTATGAGGTTCGAAAGCAATAATTGTCAGATATGAACTTACAGATACAATCATCAACGGAAGAAATAAATCATATCCACCTGTCAGCTCGGCTATCAGGAACACCCCTGTCAATGGAGCATGCATGACACCACTCATTACTCCCGCCATTCCCATCAATGCGAAATTCTTCTCCGGCAAATAAGCGGAGAAAGCAAAGTCATTGCTAAAATGAGAGAAAACAAAACCGGCAATACATCCCAAATAAAGCGAAGGAGCAAAGATACCACCACAACCACCGCCACCGTTTGTTGCACTGGAAGCAAATACTTTCAATAAGATAATCAGCATCAGATAAACCAGCAACAAATTACCATAGCCATAAAACATAGAGTTGTTCATGACCGTATCCCACTCTTCGGCAGACGTTCCATTCAACAAAAGATTAATCGTATCATATCCTTCACCATAAAGAGGTGGGAAAAGGAAAATCAATACACTCAACATCACACCACCAAAAGCCAGTTTCTTGTAAGGGTTATTGAGTTTGCCAAATACACCTTCTACCGAATTCATGGCACGTGTGAAGTACAACGAAATCAGCCCACAAAAAATTCCCAGCAAGATAACGAAAGGAATACGCTCCAGTTCGAATGCCTGATCGAGGTGGAACTTAAACATAGCCTCCGTACCAGTGACTATGTACGAAACAGTTGCTGCTGTCACGGCAGAAATCAGCAGGGGAAGCAAAGAAGACATGGTTAAGTCAATCATCAGCACTTCCAAGGTAAATACCAGTCCCGCAATCGGAGCTTTAAAAATACCGGCAATGGCACCTGCCGCACCACAACCTACGAGCAGCATCAACGTGCGATGCTCCATCTTAAACACGCTCCCGAGATTGGAACCGATTGCCGAACCTGTCAGTACAATTGGTGCCTCTGCTCCGACCGATCCACCAAATCCGATGGTTATGGCACTGGCGATAGTAGACGACCAGATATTGTGTCGCTTGATACGTCCCTGCCTACGGGAGATGGCATATAAAATCTTGGTGACCCCATGACTGATGTCATCCTTTACAATATTACGCACAAACCAACCTGCAAGGAAAATACCGACTACCGGATATACCAAATACAGGTAGTTAGCTTCTGTTGCATTGAAATTATTAGTCAGGAAATTCTGTATCTGATGGATAAAGAATTTCAATATTAACGCAGCAAACGCAGTGAAGATTCCGACCAGGAAACTTAATATCAGGATAAATTGCTTCTCCTTTATGTTCGCTTCCCGCCATTTGATACAACGCTGCAATAAACTAAGTTTTTCTCCTTTCATTTATTCGCGAATTATCTTTATCACTCCACCTTTTTCCAACTTAATAATACTTGAGGGTTTCGGCTTATTCATATCATCCTGACGAAAGCCAACGATATAATCTACCGCCGATTTGATTTCATCACTAATTTCACTAAAATTAGCAGCACCCGGCTGCCCGCTGACATTAGCCGAAGTAGAAACAATTGCTTTACGGAACTGCTGACAGAGTCTTCTGGAAAAATCTTCATTCGTCACACGAATCCCTACACTGCCATCTTCGGCCAGCAGATTAGGTGCTAAATTTCGTGCTCCGGAATAAATAATCGTCAACGGCTTGTCGGCAACTTCAATCAAATCCCATGCTACATCAGGTACATCCTGTACATAAAAATCCACTTTAACCGGAGAATCCACCAACACCAACATAGCTTTGCTATCAGCACGTTTCTTGATCTCATATACCCGGCGTACAGCCTCTTCATTAGTCGCGTCACAGCCTATACCCCATACGGTATCAGTGGGATAAAGGATCACTCCTCCTTCATTCATCACCTGACAGGCTTTTTTAATATCTTCTATCATTTCTTGATTAATTTCCGTTAAGAACAAGACGCAAAAATAACACATTTATTCCATTTAGTGAAATCTATCCTGACGTTTTTAAATTACCCTTTAAAATCAACTGTTGGCAGACAATAATTTAACTATTACATTATTACAAGCGTGTTTCCCTAACAGGACAAACATCCCAAAACTTCGTTTTAAACGATTATTAACGAAAATCTTCCTTATCTCCGAAAGCAGAATCATTAGAAATCTCTATCTTTGCCTCAATTTCAAGCAAGAAAGCAAAAGTGCCATTTTTGTGTCGAATTTAAAACGTTTAAGAGAAAACAATGGAAGAAATCGTATTTCATCACACATTACCTATCCAATTGCGATTCAATGATGTAGACAAATTTGGTCACGTCAACAACACAGTTTACTTCTCCTTTTACGACTTAGGAAAGACTGAATACTTCGCTTCAGTATGCCCCGGAGTAGATTGGGAAAAGATCGGGATTGTCGTTGTCCATATCGAAGCGGATTTCGTCAAACAGATATTCGCATCCGATCATATCGCCGTACAGACTGCTGTTTCTAAGATAGGCACCAAAAGCTTTCACCTGATCCAGCGGGTTATCGACACAGAAACGAATGAAGTAAAATGTATCTGCAAGTCTGTTATGGTTACTTTCGATCTTGAAAGACATGAATCCATGCCACTGACAGAAGAATGGATAGAGGCGATCTGCAAATATGAAGAACGGGACTTGCAAAAAGCATAGATAGATTTTTTGAAAAAGCCCCCTCACGAATGAGAAACAAAACAAGCAAAACCAATTCTCCGGAAAAAGTTTTATTCTGATTCATGTCCGCTATATAACAGAAATTGCCTATTTTTGTACCTTAATTAATAAGGCATAAAATATCTAGTACAGAAAATGATAGCTGACAAAAGTATAAATTTAGATACCCTTTATAAAGTATTGTTTGATAATGAGAAGCTGGAACTCTCTAAAGAATGCATCCGAAAAGTAGAGGAAAGCTTCGATTTCCTACAATCTTTTTCCAGCGATAAGATTATTTATGGTATCAATACGGGGTTCGGCCCAATGGCACAATACCGGATAGAAGATCAGTCACTGATCGAACTTCAGTACAATATCATTCGAAGCCATTCCACCGGTGCCGGTAAACCACTTCCCGAACTTTATGTAAAAGCAGCTATGATTGCCCGCCTGTACACTTTTCTACAGGGGAAATCAGGAGTACACATGGAGCTGGTATCTCTTCTCTGTGAATTTATCAACCGTGGAATTTATCCGTTCATACCCGAACATGGAAGTGTAGGTGCCAGCGGCGATCTCGTGCAACTGGCCCATATTGCCCTGACATTAATAGGAGAAGGGGAAGTTTTTTATCAGGGGAAATTGCGTGATGCCGCTACTGTGCTTGAGGAAAACGGTCTGCAACCTTTTTCAATGCGCATCCGCGAAGGATTATCCGTCACAAACGGTACTTCTGTGATGACAGGAATCGGTATCGTCAATCTGATTTATGCCAAAAAGCTGCTCCGTTGGTCGGTAGCCGCTTCTGTCATGATGAATGAGATTGCCGCCTCTTATGATGATTTCATGGCACAGGCATTAAACGAGGCCAAGCATCACAAAGGGCAACAAGAGATAGCCGCTATGATGAGAGAATGGGTCGCGGGCAGCAAATGCGTACTTCAAAGAGAGAATGAGCTATACAACCAGGTGCACAAAGAAAAAATCTTCGAGCACAAAGTACAGCCCTATTATTCCTTGCGATGTGTTCCGCAAATCCTCGGTCCCATCTATGATGAGCTGAAAAATGCGGAAGAAGTATTGATTAACGAAATAAATTCCGCCTGCGACAATCCGATTGTCGATCCGGACACACAAAATATTTATCATGGCGGTAACTTCCACGGAGATTACATCTCTTTCGAAATGGATAAACTGAAAATCGCCGTAACCAAACTGACCATGCTTTGCGAAAGACAGATCAATTATCTGTTCCACGACCGTATCAATGGCATCCTGCCTCCTTTTGTAAACTTGGGAGTGCTTGGATTGAACTACGGTTTGCAGGCTTCGCAATTCACAGCAACATCCACTACAGCCGAATGTCAGACATTGTCGAATCCGATGTATGTGCACAGTATTCCTAACAACAACGATAATCAGGATATTGTCAGCATGGGAACCAACTCGGCTCTATTAGCAAAAACAGTCATAGAGAATTCTTATCAGGTAATGGCTATTCAATTTATGGGAATGGCGCAAGCCATCGACTACCTGAAAATACAGGATCGTCTAAGTCCCAAAAGCCGTCAGGTGTATGAAGAAATACGTAGTTTCTTCCCTGTATTTACCAATGACACACCTAAATATAAAGAGATAGAAAGAATGATGGACTATCTCAAAAAAGAAAATAAATAAAATGAAATACGCATTAGTAACCGGAGGAAGTCGAGGTATCGGCCGTGCTGTCAGTTGCAAACTGGCGGAAATGGGCTACTTTATACTGATTAATTATCAGAGTAACGACGCAGAAGCGGAAAAAACGTTGCAGTTAGTGCAGGAAAAAGGAAGTAACGGAGAAATCATGAAGTTCGATGTGACAGACCCTGCCGCTATTGCCCTTGCCTTGAACAACTGGGCGTCACAACATCCTGACGAATACATCGAAGTACTGATTAACAATGCGGGCATCCGCAAAGACAACCTGATGCTTTGGATGACAGGAGAAGAATGGAACAAAGTGCTCGATATCAGTCTGAACGGATTCTTTTATGTGACACAACCTTTATTGAAGAATATGCTGGTCAAACGTTATGGACGTATTGTCAATATCGTATCCTTGTCAGGTATTCAGGGAATGCCCGGACAAGCCAATTATTCCGCAGCCAAAGGTGGCGTAATAGCTGCTACCAAAGCACTGGCACAAGAAGTGGCCAAGAAAAAGGTAACAGTCAACGCAGTTGCTCCTGGATTTATCCGCACGGATATGACGGAAGGGATTGATGAGAACGAATGGAAAAAACACATTCCTGCAGGACGTTTCGGTACTGCGGAAGAGGTTGCCGATCTCGTCGGTTTTCTGGCATCTCCGGCCTCATCCTATATCACAGGAGAGGTGATTTCCATCAACGGAGGACTATATACTTAAAACAAAAGCATAGAATAGACAAAATAATGAAAAGAGTTGTTATCACGGGAATGGGAATTTACTCTTGCATCGGCAAGAACCTGGATGAAGTAAAAGACTCACTATACAATGGGAAATCGGGGATTGGCATAGATCCGGTACGGAAAGAACTGGGCTATTTTTCTGCATTAACGGGCATATTGGAACGTCCCGACTTGAAGAAACTATTAGATCGTCGTAAACGTCTCTGCCTGCCGGAACAGGGAGAGTATGCTTATCTCGCTACTTTGGAGGCTTTCCGCAACGCCGGTATTGACGATGCTTTTCTCGAAGCTAATGAAGTGGGTATCTTGTATGGCAATGATAGTAGTGCTGCCCCTGTCATCAACGCAGTGGACATCATTCGTGAAAAGAAAAACACAGCGTTGGTAGGTTCCGGTTCTATTTTCCAGTCGATGAATTCTACCGTGACAATGAACCTGTCGGTTATCTTCAAGCTTAGAGGAGTTAACTTCACCATTGCCGGAGCTTGTGCAAGTGGTTCTCATGCTATTGGCATGGGGTATCTGCTCATTAAATCAGGATTGCAGGATTGTATTCTTTGCGGTGGCGCACAAGAAGTAAATCCTTATGCGGTCGGCAGTTTCGACGGGCTGGGAGCCTTCTCGAAGCGCGAATCGGACCCTGCGGCGGCATCGCGCCCCTTCGATAAGGACCGCGACGGCTTCGTGATCGGCGAGGGCGCCGGTGCGCTGATCCTGGAGGAGTACGAGCATGCCAAGGCGCGCGGCGCGAAGATCTATTGCGAGGTCGTAGGCGGAGGCGCTTCGGCCGACGCTTACCACTTCACGGCTCCCCATCCCGAGGGCAAGGGCGCCATGAAGGCGATGCGCGACGCCATCAAGGACGCGGGCATCGCTCCCGAGGATATCGACTATGTGAACGTGCACGGAACTTCGACCCCCGCGGGCGACATTCCCGAGCTGAAGGCCGTGGCAGGCGTTCTGGGCGACCATGTTTACAACGTCAACATCTCCTCGACCAAATCAATGACGGGACACCTGCTGGGCGCTGCCGGCGCTGTGGAGGCTTTGGCGTGCATTTTCGCGCTGACGCACGGCGTGGTTCCCCCCACGATCAACTGCGAAAACCGCGATCCCGAGATCGACGAAAAACTGAATCTGACGCTTAACGTGGCGCAGAAGCGCGACGTGAAGTGTGCGTTGAGCAATACGTTCGGATTCGGCGGTCACAACTCGACGGTTATTTTCCGCAAACTCTGATCCCTGTAACGTCCGCGCCGTGATTGACTTTTTACTGCGTCCTATCCGACGGAATTTCGGGCGTGACCGGGCATATTACAGAATTGTCGACGATCTGTTCGGATTCATTCCGCACAACGTCGAACTCTACAAGCTGGCTTTGATTCACAAGTCAGCTTCTTTGGTTTTGGAGGACGGCCGCGCGATCAACAACGAACGTCTGGAATATCTGGGCGACGCTGTGATCGAGGCCGTGACTTCGGACTATCTGTTCATCGAATACCCCGACCGCGACGAGGGTTTCATGACCCAGCTGCGGTCGAAGATCGTCTCGCGGCAGTCGCTCAACGCGCTGGCCGTGAACCTCGGTCTGGATGTCCACGTGATTTCGAACGGCGGCACGGGCATTACCCAGAAGCATATCTACGGCGACGCCTTCGAGGCGATGATGGGGGCGGTTTACCTCGATCAGGGGTACGAGTTCGTCAACCGGCTGTTGATCAATAACATTTATTTCCGTTTCCTGAATCTGGAAGAACTGACCGAGTCGGAGAGCGATTTCAAGAGCCGCCTGATCGAGTGGAGCCAGAAGAACCGCCACCAGGTCGAGTTCCGCACGGAGCACGACAAGGAATACGCTTCGAACCATCCGGTTTTCTATTGCACGGTGCTGGTCGACGGCATGGAGGTCGGCCACGGAGCCGGGGATTCGAAGAAGGAGGCCGAACAGCGTGCGGCGTTCTCCGTGTCGCAGTACATGAGCGACGAGCAGTGCGCTTCGCTGCTGGACAAGGTCGACCGTCTGGAAGGCACCCGTTCAGGAAGCGGGTTTTAGAGGGCGGTGGCAATCCGTTGCATTTCCGGTCCTGTTCTGCGCCCGCCCGGCAGATGGGGATTCGGACCCGGTTTCAAACACCCTCCGCAGGCGGCTGTACCGGCTTGCCGGGATGAAAACGGTATGAATTCGTATATAGTCACTTTCTGCTTTTATGAAGAATATCCTCGATAAAATGGCGTCGCGGGGCGTGGAGGCCTTGAGCGCCCGCGAGCTGCTTGCCCTGCTCACCGAGGACGAACAGTTGGCCGAAGTGGTGCTGTCGGCCTACGACGGTTCGCTGGCGCGTATCGGCGACCAGCCCGAAGCCCGCCTGCGCATGGTCGGGGGACTGGGCCTGAAACGGGCGCGGATGCTGTTGGCCGCGGCGGAATTCGGACGGCGGGCCG
>ERZ779840.1227-NODE-1227-length-25554-cov-5.736696_pt1 | contig 25554 bp, 20 predicted proteins | sample MGYA00511561_ERZ779840 | MGnify/ENA primary metagenome ERZ779840 (study PRJEB29588, sample SAMEA2162036) | human gut metagenome | biome: human gut; feature: human-associated habitat; material: faeces | place: Denmark | collected 2008/2010 ...
CGGGCGGAACCAGGAACTGGCGCTGGCCGCTGCGGAGGGGCTTACGGGACTTACGGAGGCCGCCGTTTTTTCCTTCGGCTCCGACGGAAGCGACGGCCCGACCGATGCCGCAGGCGGCTTCGTCGATCAGGACAGCTTTGCCGCGCTCCGCGCCGCCGGACTTGACCCCGCCGATGTTCTGCGGCGCAACGATGCCTATCCTGCATTGGAGCGCATCGGCGGCCTCATCCGCACCGGCCCCACCGGCACAAATGTCAACGACCTCGCCATGCTCCTCCTGCCGCACCGGAACTAAGCGTCCGAATTCCCTTGGAATGGGAGGCTTGCGTGCATGCTGTTCCCGTTTGTTTCTCATTCAAAACGCCCGGGCTTGCTGGAAGCCCGGGCGCTTGTGTTAGATTCCGCCTGCGATATAGTGTTTGCGTTTATTCTCCTCCACGCGGTCTTCAATGGCGTGGGAGGCCTTGTAATAGCCCTTGCGAATCTCGGCGGTAATAAATTTCACCAGCACGATCGTCAAGCAGACTGCCGGCATGATCGCCAGCAGTGTTCCCAGCAGCAGGTACAATGCCGCATAGCTTTCCGCCATGCGCGCGGCGTTTTCCCAATAGGGGTAGATCACACCGTTCGTCGTCATGGCGCGCTTTCCGAACGCGCCCATCACGGAAATGAGGCTGGAGACAGAAAAGCGTCCGGTATTCTGGACGATTGCGCCGCTGCCGATGGGGAATTTCTCCGTCATAAGCTTTTTCGCAAAGCCCGAAACGGGGTCGGGCAGGACGATCTCATAGCAGTCGATGGGCAGTTCCGCCATGGCGTTCAGTGCGCTGTAACTCATATAGATCATGGCTGTGGACGTGCTCGAACCGCTTGTATCGCCCGAGGCTTCGTTCCCGGCAGCAAGGGCGGCGTTCGTCGCAAAATCGGACTCACTCTGCACGACGCCCGCGATGGGGAAGGTCCGGCCGTTGATCGTAACCTCCATTCCAGCTACGTCGCTGCTGCCGAAGAGGTTGAACGCCGTCTGCGCATCCAATACGACGCGGTCTGCCATGTAATCCTCGTCCGAGATATAGCCGCCGGACAGGAGTGTCAGCGGGTGGAACAGGAAATAGTTCCCGCCTGCGCCGACCGCCGTGACCGTCACGCTGCCGGGCGATTTGCCGGAGACGGACAGGCTCGTCCGGCCGCTGTAGGCATCGGTGTAGAGGCTGCCGCCCTCAGGCGCTTCCATGGAGTTCTGGACGAACTCGTTTTCAAGCGTCGCGCGGAACGAACGGATATCGTCAAGGGTTTTCGTCTCTGTGGTAGGCAGGAATGCGGAGATCTGCGCAAAGCGGTCCTCGCTGTCTCCGCGCCAGACGTCGGCGGCGGACTGCGTGACGAGCATGCCGCGCACATGGCCCAGCAGCACGAAGCAGACAATCGACAGAGCCGTCTGGATCAGGCACGCGATCAGGAGGGCCAGCTTCCCCCCGTGGAGTCTCGGCAGCCTGCGCCGCCGTTCAAACCGGCCGCGCTGCTTCATCCGTTATCCGCAAGCCGCACTTGCTTGCCGGCCTCCACGGGCTTATTGCTGGTCGTGATGATGAAATCGCCCTGGCTGATGCCGGAAACGGCGGCGGACTTATCGTCGCGGGCCAGCTCCTGCACGGTGACGCGGGTGGCGATATAACGGCTGCCGAGCGGCGAGTTTTTCGACTGCAGGACATAGACGAATTTGCCGTTGGAGTCTTCACGCAGGCCCGAAAGCGGGATGAGCGCGTCATAATTGGCGCTCTTCTGGCCGATGGAGAGCGTGATGTTCTGCCCGGCCTGAATGTCGCCCGTGAGCGTAAAGACGAGGGTACGGCTGCCGGAGGACTGGGAATTCGTGATCTGGTCGAGCGTCGCAACCGCGTCGCCGCCCCAGAAGTTGACGAGCTCGGCGGTATCGCCGACCTTGACCTTTTTGGCCTGCTCACTCGTGACGTCAATTTTGACGGTAAAGCCCCGGTCGGTCACGTTGATGGTCGCAAGCGGCTGCTCCTCGCCGCCGATGGACTTACCGGCAGAGGCGCTGATGGACGCGATGGTGCCGGACACGCTGGATTTGACCTCCAGCTCGTCGGCATTCTCGCGGAGCTTTGCGACCTCCTCCTGCTTGCGCTCGATGGCCTTCTTGGACGCCTCCATGTCGATGGAGGACGAATCGCCGAGATTCTGTTTGAAAACAAGGTCTTCAAGGGTTTTTTTCGTAGATTTGACCGTTTCCGCCGCAGAGGACGCTTTAGAGAGCTTATCGATCTCTGTTTGTTTATTTGCCGTAGCCGTTTCTGCCGCGGAAACCTGATCTGTACAGTTTTTAATCTGCGCGGTTAAATTATCTGCATTTCGCTTTAAACCATCCAATTCAGTCCGCGCATTTTCTAATGCATTTTTATTATAAACTACGCTAAGTCTTGAATACTCTGTGCATAAAGTCTCAAGTGTTTCCAGATCTTTTGTAATCGTATTGTAGGCAGTGGTTATCACTCCTGCGTTCTCTGCCAAATCTGGCGCTTTATCGGCCAAATAAGAGTACAATAAAGTGTCCTTTTGACAATATCCAGACGCTACAGGCTGCGCATAAATATGGACTTTGGAAACAACACCAGATGTATCCTTCTCAACCGAAGATTCACTTTCGTTTGTAACCGCCAGCAACTGCTTATAGTATTCTCCGTACACAACGAGGTCTGCCTCGTACGCATTCGTTGCTTTTTTCAATTCTGAGTATTTATCCTCGGCAGCTTCCATTTCCTTAACTTGAGCCTCTGCCTGAGAAACCTTGCTGTCTAAAGTCTCTTTCTCTGTTTGAAGCTGCTTAAGATGTTCTGAAATAGCCTTACTCTGTGCAGTCAGTGATTCCAGCTCGTTTTCGGCCGCAGTGATAGCCGTCGTTAACTGCATCGCGCTTACATTCGTATACTGATTGTAGACTGCAAGAGCTTCATTATAAGCTTCTCTGGCAACTTGTACGTCGCGGTTTTCCTGCGCCGCCGTGTTTCCGGCTTCGATCAGGCTCTTGTCGTAATTCTGCTGCAGCGTTTCCAGATCAGTCTCGGCCTGCTTCAGTTCATCCGAATCCTCCGCCTCCAGCACGAAGAGGGTATCGCCGACGTTGATCTCCTGGCCGGTCTTGACCAGCACGCTGGAAACCTTGCGGGTCTGCTTGATCGTGACGTTATAGACCTCGCTGGCCTCGACGGTACCCTGGCCGCGGATGCGGGCGTTGATCGCGCCGGAGGACACCTGCTGCGTGGCGACCTCTGGCAGCGAGGCGTTCATGATCGTTTTTGAGAAAAAGGTCAGCACCAGCAGCACGGCCAGCAGGATGATGGCCGCGGTTTTGACCCATTCGCGTTTTCTTACACCGTTTTCCATATCTCGTTTTCCCTTATCCTTTCACAGAGCCAGAATGTGCGATACCCTCCACCAGATATGCCTCGCCGTGCAAAAACAGCAGCAGACCGGGGATCATGTAAATGACAGCGGCGGCGAAGGCAATGCCGATCTCGCCCGCGTTGATGCTGGACAGGAACATCGAAAGCGGCTGCTTTTCAACGTCGTTGAGCAGGATCAGAGGCTGCTCAACCATGTTCCAGTTGTCGATGAACACAAGGATCGCAATAGAATAGAGGGCGCTCCGGCACTGCGGCAGGCAGATGTTCCAGAAGATGTGCCACTCGTTCGCGCCATCGATCTTGGCCGATTCAATGACGGCCATGGGGATGCGGCGCATGAATTTGGTGAGCAGAAACACCGAGAACGGCGCGAACGCGCCGGGCAGGAAGATCGCCCACCGGGTATTGAGCAGGTGCAGCCAGTCACTGACCAGATAGTTCGGCACCAGCGTGACCTGATACGGCATGAGCATCAGGATCACATAGAAGAAAAACAGACTGTCGCGCACCTTACCGCGCCAGCGCGTGAAGCCATAGGCCGCAATGGACGCGACCATCAGCTGTGCAAAGACGATCGGCGCGGTTAGAATCACCGAGTTCCAGAATTTCAGCAGATAATCCGGGCTTTTGAGCAGAACCGTGAAATACTGCGTGAAGCTGACCTTGTCGGGGATAAACTTGAGGTTGATGGTCTTGGAGATATAGCTCTTGCCGTCATTGGCATTCTCGAAGACCTGCCCGTAGCTGGCTGTGATTTCGCTCTGGGTCATGAACGAATTTGTAATCGTCAGAACCGTCGGCAGGAGAAACAGCAGCGCGAACACCGCGCAGAGCACAAAGCATGTCGCGCGGGAAAAATACCGCTTTTTCTTTCTCATCCCTCCACGTCCTTTCCGAAGATGTTCTCCACAAAGAACAGCAGCGCGATGAGAATGACAATGACGATCGCCAGCAGCACCGCCGCGGCGGAAAGCCGCTGATAATCGGCGGAGTTGAACATGTTGTTCATGAAATGCTGCATCATGTAAAGCCCGTCGTAGGGGTAATTGCCGGTCAGAAGATAAATTTCCCGGAAGACCTTGAACGAGTTGATGATGGACAGGATCGTCACGAACAGCACCGTCGGGGACAGGTACCGGAGCTTGATGTGGAAGAACTGATACGCCGCCGACGCCCCCTCGACCTCCGCGACCTCGAGAAGCTCGCGCGGGATATTGCTGAGCGCGGCCATGAACAGGATCATGTTGTATCCGAGGTTTTTCCACAAAAACAGCACAACGATGACGACCATGCAGTAATCTGATTTCAGCCAGTCGATCTTGTCCGCGCCGAACACGGCCAGAAATTCATTGACGACGCCGTTATAGTGGAACAGCACCTGCCAGATCAGAATGATGGACGCGATGGGCACCATCATGGGGCTGAGGAAAAACGTGCGGAACTCGCTCTTGAGCGGGATGCGCGCCTCGAGCATCAGCGCCAGTCCCAAAGACAGCACGACCGCCAGCGGCACGGAGAGGCCGGTGAACGTGAACGTATTCCTGACCGCGATCTTGAACGCGCCGTTCTGCCAGACGTTGATGTAGTTTTTCAGGCCCGCAAAGCTGTGGTCGGTCAGGCCCACGGTGAAGGAATAATAGACGACGATCAGAAACGGGATGATATAAAACGCCAGCATACCAAGAAAGCTTGGCCCGGAGAAGCACATCGACGCGAGAAAATCGCGCACTTTGTTATTCATCCGCGTCCAGAGCCCTTTCCCGGACGGTCTTGTTTCATATTTCCCGCGTGACCGGAGAGAAAGCTTCTGCACGTTTTTCGTGTCTCCTTTGCGTTGGAAAATGCTCATAACTCCCGACTGCCGGCGCAATCGGGATGTATCGGCATTTTCATTTCTGGGTGGGAAATCCGCATGTACTTACGCACTTGTTTGTAGGGGCCGATGCCCACATCGGCCCGCGCAGAATGCACTGTTTTTAACGGAAACCTTCGGCTAATTCGCAGCTTCCCAATGGGCCGATGTGGGCATCGGCCCCTACAAAAGCTGTTTCGCAGTTGCTTCCCCCTTGCCGCGTAAGGCGCGGCAAGGGGGAACTTTTATTGTTGTTTTACCGCTGCTCCTGCACATACAGGTTCACGCGGCTCTGGATCATGCTGGCAGTGGTCTGAACATCCTTGTCTCCGGCAAAGTAGGCGGCGACCTCATCGGTGATGATATCGAGGATCTCCTGATCGTAGTCATAGACGCTGCGCGTGTTGTTGATCACGCCCAGGATCTGGTCAATGTCCTCCTGCGTCAGCGCATAGACATCCTTATAGACCGTTTCGCCGTTTTCCATGGTCTCATAGCTGCCCCGGATGGCCTTGTCGGGCTCACCGTCGCCGTCCCAGTCAACCTGTTCGCCGTTTTCGTCCAGCTGGTACTGCTCGGTCATGATGTCGGTCATTTCTGCGTCAAACGCGGCCTGACTGATGGGGAAGCCGTAATAGTAATTGTTCTCGTCTATCGTATTCATCTTTTTGATGATCGAGCAGACGAAGTCCCACGCGGCGTCGGGGTATTTCGTGACGGAGGAAATGGCCATCGGCATCTGAAGCCCGAACGAGCTGCCGGAGCCGTCCTCGGTCGGATAGCCGGTAAAGGTGATCTTGTCGCGGATCGCGTAGACGTTCCAGATATAGGAGTCAAAGCTGTACATCCCGATCGTCGACATGAGTTGCTTGCCGTTCGTGATGCGGGTCGCGTCGGAGTCCCACATCGCGTCGTCAACGGCGATATCGGCGGAGGAGGCATAAGCAATCGCGCCGTCACCGTCACTGGTTTCTGCCGGGAAGGAATTGCAGAAGGCCAGCAGCTGCTGGAACGCCTCGGAGTCAAACTCGCACTTGCCCGTCGTCCAGTCAACGAAAGCAGACAGGTTGCGGGACAGGCAGTTCGACAGAGCCGTGTTCTTCGTCCAGCCGTCAGAGAAGACCGTTGCGCCCTCCTGCAGCTGCGTCATGGCGTCCTGCACGGCAGCGACGTTCCACGTGTCGTACTGGCTTGCGATGGAAGACAGCGCGTAGGCCGTCTGCACGGAGAAGCTGGTGGGCAGCTCATAGAGCTTGCCGTCCTTTTCCAGCGCACTCATGACCTGTGGGACAAAATAGTCGCGGCTCAGGCCGTTTCCGCCGTCCATGAAGGTATTGAGGTCGGCGATGACGCCCTTGGCGGCATACTTATCGATTGGCAGATTGCTGGTCAGGAAGATATCCGGCACGCTGCCGCTGATGATCTCGGTGGTGAGCTTGGTGACGCCGGCGTTATAATCGTCGTCGGTCGCGTACTCGCTGTAGTCGACGACATTGATGCGGTACTCGTCGTTCGTCTTGTTGTATTCGACGATCATGCTGCGCAGGTTCCAGTCGAGATACATGCACGCGAGCGTCAGAACCTTCTTTTCCTTGATCTCAGACGCGTCCACACGGTGCAGGACGATCAGCTGATAGGTCGTGGGGTCGGTGCTCCAGTCCTGCATGAGGGCGGCCACGCGGCTGTCGGAGAGCATGGCATAGCCCGACATATTGTTGGTGTCAACGTCGCAGGCCAGCCAGTCGACGAGCTTCTCCTTCGTGTCCGTTTTGGCGGCATAGCCATAGATGTTATTATTGTAGGTGTAGTAGAAGTCATAGGCATCGTCGCCCGGGAGGATGCTCCCCACGTTGGACGGCAGCTTGACCTTCTCGCCCCAGTCCTTCGTTTCCAGATCGATGGGGACGAAGTACTGGCCGTTTTCATCGGCGGCATTCACGTCGTCCGTGTAATTGTACCACATAACGCCAACCTGCTGTGCGTTCAGCCGGCACAGACTGCCGTTATACTGGCTGCCGTCGAGCTTGAACTGCACGTTGCCCTCTGCATCGAGGACGTAAATATTATTATAGTCGCTGACGTAGAGATTGCCGGCGGCATCGACAGCAAACGACGAAAGATTGCTACTCATGCCGTCCTCGGTGTCATCTGCATTCGTATCGGAAAGATCGATGCTTGCAATCGTGCTGCCGTCGGCAGCGATGTGCATCAGATACGAGCCGCCGATATCTGTGGAGGGGTAGTTCCACTTGCTGTCCGTGTTGGGGTCAAAATCGTCGGGCAGCTCATACTGCGTCGCATAGACGTTTACAAGCATCCAGAGCGTCCCGTCGTCCGAGCCGATCATGTTGTAGCAGTCGACGCTGCCCTCCGCTCCCTCCGGCACCTGCGGCAGATCCAGATTGGTCAGTTCCGTGCAGGTACCTGTATCGGGGTCGATGGTGAGCATGGACAGCCGCGTGTTGTAATACGACCAGGTGTCGCCCGTGGCAGGGTCAGAGTTGACGATCTCCTCGCCCTGTATGCCGACCGAGGCATAGAGCGTCGTTCCGGCGGCGCAGAGCTGGTTGAGGTACTGCACGCCGTCCGGCATGGTCAGGTCGAGATAATCGGCCTTATAGGCGTATTTTGCCGTTGTCTGGGAGGGCTTGGTCTGGTCGATCAGAGAATTGCCCGGATCGGTCTTGCCGGGGTCCTTCGTCTCGTCCTTCGAGCAGCCCGCAAACAGGCCCACGATCATCAGCGCCGCAAGCAGCAGCGCAAGCATCCGTTTTGTTTTCATGTAATACTCCTTTTCATTCATGCCCAATGTCCATAATCTATATCTTGTGCTGACGCACGGTACAGGCGGCCTACCTTGCCGTCTGTATCATACCAAAACAAAGACGTAAAAAAAAGACCGGCGTTGCATTTTTCATATTTTTTTAAGAACTGACTCTGCCGCCCGGCAAAGCCTCCCCTTGTCATGCCCCGCATGATAAGGGGAGGTGGCATTTGCGTCAGCAAATGACGGAGGGGATTTGCTGCAAATTACAGAGGCTCTGGAATTTGCTACGTTCGAATCCCCTCAGCCCCTTCGGGCCAGCTCCCCTTGTGCCCAAGGGGAGCCTTGGTGCGGGCAAACCTTGCCGGGTTTTTTGTAACTGCCGCTTTACTCCGACGGCATTGTCTCTGCCTGGATAGGCAGGATCACCTCCGCCGTGAATTTCCCGTTTTCCGTGTAGCGCTTGAAGCCGCCGGCCATCTGCGCCATGATCTTTGCGCAGGTGCGCAGGCCGATCTTGTTGGACTCGATGCGCCCGGAAGCGGGATTCACGCTGTTGGACAGGCAGATATGCAGCGCACCGTCTTCGATCAGCGCCGCAATGGCAACGGGCTTAGCCGGGTCTGCGTACTTTCGGATGTTGTCGAAGAGATTATCGAGCACCCGCTTCAGATACATCACGTCGGCCTCGATCTGCACCTCCTGCTGCGGCAGCAGCAGCTGCACCGTGAAGCCCTGCTGCTGCAGCTGGACGCGGCTCTCACCCAGAAGCTGCTCGAGAAGCAGCCGCGCGTCATAGGACTCCATCTGCATGGGCAGTTCCTTACAGCCGAACAGCAGCGAATACCGGAACAGTTCGTCTGTCAGCGTCTTCAGCTGCTCGGCCTTGCCATAGGCAGCGTCCAGAAAGCTTTGCAGCTCTTCTTCCGATCGATACTGTCCGTTTTTTGCCAGATCAAGGTAGCCGAGCAGCGCCGTGAGCGGATTGCGGATATCGTGCGACATGGCGGTGATGAGGTCGCTGTTCTGCTGAAGGGCGCGCTGCTCCTCGCTGGTCTTGCGCAGGAGCGACAGGCGCATCTGCTCGACGCTGGCTGTGAGCTGTGAGATCTCGTCGCGGCCCTTCGGCTCGAGCTGTAAATAGAGATTGCCCGCGCCGATGGACTGCACCTCCTGCGAGATGGCGACGACCCTGTGCGCGACGCGGCGGTTATACGCCAGCAGCGTCAGCGCCAGAACCGCGCAGCCCAGCAGCAGCGAAACGATCCACAACAGATCGTAGAGCCCGGAATCGGAGTTGTCGTAGATCACAGCGTAAAACGTGCCGTCGCGGAACACGATGGGATAGACGACGCTGGCCGTCTGCTCCTTGAGCGAATACGCATCGACTGCCGCGGTGTCCGCGCCCCACCAGCCGATCTCAAAGATCTGCCGCTGATCATGATACAGCATGATATAATAGTCTTTTTTCGTCTCGCCCCAGCGGGCCAGCATATCCGTGTCGCGCGTGGAAACGCCGTTCTGCCGCACAAAGGACTGAAACTCCTGCGCGGCTTTGTTCGTGCGCTTTAAAATGGCCTTCTCGCTCATATACTGGCGCTCGATGATCTGCTCTCCCGTAAAATCCGCCAGCAGGCAGACGCACACGCCCAGCACCAGCCCCAGCAGCAGCACGAACAGCGGCTTGACGCTCAGCGAGACAAATCGCCTCTTCTTTTCAGTCAATCTGATAGCCCTTTCCCCAGACGGTGCGGATCAGGCGCGGATTCGCCGGATCCTCCTCCAGCTTCTTGCGCAGGTTCACGATATGCACCATCACAGTATTGTTTGACGCCGGCATATACGTCTCGTGCCAGACCGTCTCGTAGATCGTGCGCACCGGCACGACGCGGCCCCGGTTCTCCGCCAGACAGTGGAGAATGGAAAACTCCGTCTCCGTCAGCTCCAGCGGCTGGCCGTTTACCAGTACGCGGCGGTTTTCCTCGTCGAGCACGATGCCGGGCCGGAGCGTCCGCCCGCTCGATTTGCTCTTATACACCCGGTAGCGCCGCAGCAACGACTCGACCTTCATCATCAGCTCCGCGTGCGAAAACGGCTTGGCGAGAAAATCGTCGCCGCCGGAATCATACGCGCGGCGCTTGTCGCCCTCCTGCGTTTTCGCGGTCAGAAACAGAACCGGGGCCGTGGAATACGACCGGATACGGCTGCACGCATCATAGCCGCCCAGCTCCGGCATCATAATGTCCATTAAAATGAGATCAAGCTCCGGGTGCTGCCGAACCTGCTCGACTGCCTCCGCGCCTGTCGCGGCCTCCAACACGGTATAGCCGCCTGTCTCCAGCAGGATCCGGCAGATACGCCGGATATCCGGCTCATCGTCCACCACCAGAATGCGGATCGCCTCTTCCATGGCTGCTCCCTCCTTTTTGTGGCGCTATTATATCATACTTCCGCAAGCTTCCGGGCAGAATTAAGAATTTTTAAGACATTTTTTCTTCCGCGCACCAAAACCGCGTGACGAAACCGGGAAAGCGTGCTATACTATAATAACTTGGGTGCGGATGCAGCTGGGAGGGGCAGGACTCTGCCAGCCGCATCCCAATTTTCGCAAAACGATCCCACCCGACCGTGGCCAACAGCCCTTAGGAACTGCAAATGGAGCTATTATACACCGACAATCGAATCGTCGTCTGTCTCAAGCCTGCGGGCGTTTTGTCCACTGATGAGCCGGGCGGTATGCCGGAACTGCTGCGCCGGGCGCTGGGAGAAAGCGAAACCGGCTGCGTGCGCGTCGTGCACCGGCTTGCCCAGCCTGTCGGCGGCGTGATGGTCTACGCGCGTTCGCGCATGGCCGACAGCATCCTGTCCCGGCAGATGCAGGCGCATACATTTGAAAAGGACTATCTCGCCGTATTGGAGGGAATTCCGGACGCGCCGGAGGGCGTTCTTGCCGATCTTCTTGCGCGCGACGCGGCAGCAAAACGCACCTTCGTCACGCACACCCCCGGCCCGGACGCGCGGCATGCCCGGCTTTCATATCGGGTGCTTGCCGTGAAAGATGGGCGCGCGCTTGTGCGTATCCGGCTGGAAACAGGACGGACACACCAGATCCGCGCGCAGTTTTCTTCCCGCGGCCTGCCGCTCTGCGGCGACCGGAAATACGGCGCGAAAGCCGATGGCCCGCTCGGCCTGTGGTCCTATCAAATTGCTTTTTTCCACCCGCAGACGAATGAACACCTCGTCTTTACGCATGACCCGCCGCAGACCGAACCGTGGCTTGCGTTTTTCGACACCCTGAAAGAAAAATAGGAGGGCACCATCCCCATGGCAGCAACAAAAGCAAATTCGATCGTGATGACCGAGGGCAGACCCCTGCCGCAGATCATCCGCTTTTCCGTCCCGCTAGCGCTGACCGGCATTTTACAGCTGCTGTTCAACGCCGCTGACGTCATTGTTGTCGGCAAATTTGACAGCAGCACGGCCCTTGCCGCCGTCGGCGCGACGACATCGCTCATCAACCTGCTCATCGGCGCGTTTATCGGCATTTCCGTCGGCGTCAATATCCTTGTCGCCCGCTATCTCGGCTGCCGGGACGACGAGCGTGTCTCCCGCTCCGTGCACACCTCGGTCGTGCTGGGTCTGGGGCTTGGCGTCGTGGTCTTCCTGCTGGGCTTTTTCCTGGCCAGTCCCCTGCTGCGCCTGATGGATACGCCGGAGGACGTTCTGCCCCTGTCCGACCGGTATCTGCAGATTTACTTTATCGGCGTACCCGCGTCGCTTCTTTACAACTTCTGCGCAGCGGTACTGCGGGCCTTCGGCGACACGAAAAAGCCGTTTTTCTTTCTGTCCATCTCCGGCACAGTCAATGTACTGCTGAATCTGTTTTTCGTAGTCGTCTGCCGGCTCGGCGTGGCGGGCGTTGCGATTGCGACGGTCGTCTCACAGTATCTTGCGCTGGCGCTCGTGCTCATCTGCCTGATGCGGCTGGAGGGCTGCGCGCAGCTGGAACTCAAAAAACTCCGCTTTTACCCGGACGAGGCCCTGCGCATGATCCAGATCGGCCTGCCTGCGGGTCTTCAGTCCGTCATTTTCAACATTTCCAATGTCATGATCCAGTCCTCGATCAACTCCTTTGGCGCGGACGTGGTCGCGGCGAACACGGCGGCAGGCAATCTCGACTCGTTCATTTATACGGCCTGCAACTCCGTTTATCACGCCTCCATGACCTTTACCAGCCAGAATCTCGGCGCGGGCAAGCCGGAACGTATCAAGCCCGTCTACCGCGACTGCATCCTGACGGTTCTGCTCATTGGCGTGCCGATGTGTGCGTTGCTGTATTTCTTCGGCCGTCCGCTGCTCGGCATTTATATTGCGAAGGACGACCCTGCCTACGCCTCCGTACTTGCCAGCGGCATGGTGCGCGTAACGTATATGGGCATGACGTATTTCGTCTGCGGCATCATGGAGACGTGCTGCGGCATGGTGCGCGGGCTTGGCCGAAGCTGGATGCCGATGGTCGTGACGATCTTCGGTGCGTGCGTACTGCGCATCATCTGGATCTACACGATCTTCCAGACGCACCACACGCTTGACGTTTTGTATCTGTCCTACCCTGTCAGCTGGGTCGTGACAAGCGCGGTGCATGTGCTCTGCTTTATTCTGATCTATCGCCGCATGATGGCGCGGTGGAACGCGCATAAGGAGGAAGAAAATGCGAGTTATTGACATTGAAGACGTTGTCTACGCCATGCGGAACCAGACACAATTCGTCCTGCGCTGTGAGGAAGTCTTTCATGACAAGATCAGCTCCGCCGCCGCCGCAATTCTGAGCGCGCAGCCGCGCAAGCCCTTCGTCTGCCTGACCGGCCCCTCCGGCTCCGGCAAGACGACGACAGCGATGCGCCTGCAGGCGTATCTGAAAAATCTGGGCGTCAAGGTCTGCCTTTTGAGCATGGACAATTTTTTCCTGCCGCTTTCCGAACGTCCAAAGGACTTAACCGACTGGGAATCGCCCCTGTGCGTCAACCGGGAACTGCTGCTTGACACCATCGACCGGCTCTCAAACGGCGAGACGGTGCAGGTGCCGTGGTACGACTTTCCCAACAACCGCACCGGCGGCTATACCCCCATGCAGGGCAGCCGCGAGGCCGTTATCATTGCCGAGGGTATCCACATGCTCAATCCCCTGCTCTTCGACCCCATCCGCGACCGCGCCACCGGTATTTATGTCGCGCCCAGAACGCGCATTATTACCCCCGGTGACCGCATCATCCACCCCGAGCAGGTGCGCGTGGCGCGCCGCATGATCCGCAACTATCAGGGCCGCGGCAACTCTTTGCGTGATACCATCGTCCGCGCTGAGTCTGTCAATGCGGGCGAGCAGAAATATATCGCACCCAACAAACCCAACGCCTCCGTCCACATCGACTCGTTCCATGATTATGAACTGTGCATTCTGGCAAAATACCTGCGTCAGATCCCACAGTTCGCATCCGATCTGGACGACGCATTCATTGAAGAACACGGCCTGACCGTCCTGATGGACGTGGTGCGGAGCCTGCCGCCGCTCGACACGCCGTATGTTCCGCGTGACTCCATCGTGCGCGAGTTCGTCGGCGGGAGCATCTTCCAATACTGATTCAAAGGAGAACACAATATGACAGTCGTTGAACGCTTTTTGAAGCTGGTTCCCTATCCTACGACCTCGGACGAAGCCTCCGAGACCTGCCCGTCCACCGCACGGCAGTTCACGCTTGCACAGGAACTTGTCCGCCAGATGCAGGACATGGGCATTGCAGACGCACACGTTGACAAGGACGGCTACGTCTACGGCACTGTCCCAGCAAACTGCGAAAAGGACATTCCTGTCTACGGCCTCATCGCCCACATGGACACCTCGCCCGACGCGCCCGGCGAGAACATCCGCGCACGCATCACAGAGCCTTACGACGGCGGCGATATTGTCCTGAACGAAGAGAAGCACATCATGCTTTCTCCGAAGGAATACCCGCAGCTGAAAAACTCTGTCGGCAAGCGCCTGATCGTCACCGACGGCACGACGCTGCTCGGCGCAGACGATAAGGCAGGCGTGGCGGAAATCCTGTCCGCCGCACAGCTGCTGCTTACATCCGAAAAGCCGCATGGAACCGTCAAACTCGCCTTTACGCCCGACGAGGAGATCGGCCGCGGTGCCGACCGGTTTGATGTGGCGGGCTTCGGCGCAGACTACGCTTACACCGTTGACGGCGGCACGCTCGGCGAACTGGAATACGAAAACTTCAATGCCGCCAGTGCGAAAATCGAGCTTCGCGGCAAGTCCATCCACCCCGGCTCCGCAAAAGGTCAGATGGTCAACGCCGCACTTGTCGCCATGGAACTGCACGGTTTGCTTCCGGCGCTCGAAACGCCGTTTTACACCGAAAACTATGAGGGTTTCTATCATCTTGTCGCCATGCGCGGCGAGACGGAGCAGGCAGAACTGCAGTACATCATCCGCGACCACGACCGCACGAAATTTGAAGCGCGCAAGGCTGTCATGGAAAAGGCCTGCGCAGAGATCAACCGCCGCTACGGCGCAGGCACCGCAGCGCTTACGCTGCGCGACAGCTATTACAATATGAAGGAAAAGATCGCCCCGTGCATGTTCCTGATTGAAAATGCAAAAAAAGCGATGGAATCCCTCGGCGTCACGCCGAAGGTCGTCCCCATCCGCGGCGGCACAGACGGCGCACGTCTGTCTTTTGAGGGCCTTCCCTGCCCGAACCTGTGCACCGGCGGCGAGAACTTCCACGGCCGCTTTGAGTACGTCCCCGCAGACGACATGGAGACAATCACAAATCTGCTGGCCCAGCTGATGTGGCAGCTCGCCGAATGATCTGCAAACAGAAAAAATCCGCCCTACGGCGGATTTTTTTATTCAGTAATCATGTCTGCATCCGCCATCAGAACCGTATTGTTCAAAAATTTCAACGATTTCTTCAATCCGTTGAAAACAGGCAGCGTCATTCATGTTTGGCTCATCCAGCGCAGCACGAATCTGGCAAAGCATTTGATAGCATCTCGACTGTATGATTTCTGCAGCCTGCTCCGGAGTCAGCAGTTTTTCGGAAACAAAGCATTCCGCCAAAAGTCTTTTTTCAAGTTGCCCCAGCAGTTGTTCACAGACTGACCGTTCCATCTCTGTCACGTCCTTTATTGTTTATTTTTCTTTTGCACTATTATAGTGCAATAATACTAAATAAATAGCATAAAATCAACACCATCTGCACGAAAACAGTGCAAGGGTGGTGTCGATACGGATTTAGAATATAGTAAAGTCGTTGGTGCGGCAATCCGGGCCGCGCGGCTTGCACAGGGTCTGACGCAGGAACAGCTTGCGGCAAAAGCACAGCTTGCAGGCTGCGATCTGACCCGCAGTGCTCTGGCAAAAATCGAATGCGGCCAGCGCAGCATTTATCCAGATGAATTGAAGGCGCTTCACGAGGCGCTGCATATCCCTTACGAGTCCCTGCTGCAATGATAGCTGCAGGGACTTGTTCTTTCGCAGAATCGCTTAAGCAACCGCTGATTAGAGTTCCCCGATAAATTCCAGCACGCATTCGCGTAGACGGGCAATGCCCTCCGGCAGATGGCCGCCGGGGCGCAGGCCCATGCCGAGTTCGCGGCTGACAGCAGGACTGACAGGCAGGGTCTTCACGCCGCTCAGCTTGCCGCGGATCATCATTTCGGCCATCATGGAAATTCCAAGCCCCTTGCCGACCATACGGATGACCGTCTCGTCGTCAACATGGCAGGGGCGGATAACGGGTTTCACACCATATTTCCGGAATGCCGCACCTACGTCAATGTCGAACCGGCCGTAGGGCATCAGAAAATCCCGGCCCTCGAATTCTGTGATCGGGAACGTCTCGCGGCCGTCTGTGGGATAGTCCGCCGGTAAAATGGCGTACATCGCGTCGTTGTGCAGCGGCATCCAGTCGCAGGCAAAGTCGCTCTGCCGTGCAGCGAAGATCACGTCCGTGCGCCATGCCTCGAGCAGTTCAAACGGCTCGAGTTCATGGTCAACCGTCCGCAGGTCAACGTCGATATGCGGGCAGGCGCGCCGGAACCGGTAGAGGATCTCCGGCATCCAGCGCATGGCGATACTGGCGTAGGCCGCGACGCGGATGGTCTGCGCCGATTTTTCCGTGATCGCGGAGATCTGGTTTTCCAGCCGCGCATTCGCGCGCAGAAACTCGCGGATGGCGGGCATGAGCGCCTTGCCTTCCTCGGTCAGCGCAATGCCGCTATGGTCGCGCTGCACAAGCGTCATGCCGATCTCCCGTTCCAGACTGTCAACCAGATGCGTCAGCCCCGACTGCGTATAGCCGACGACCTCCGCTGCCTTGGAAAGACTGCCGAGATCAACAGCTGTCATTAAAATTTCGAGTTTCTTGCTGTCCATGCTTCATTCCTTCCTCATATCATCCGCTTCGCGTTCTGCACAACGGCGCAGTCTGCAACTACGCAAAAGCCCGTCATTCCTGAAAAACGAACCCCCGCCTGCCGTCATTTTTGCGGCCAGCGGGGCGTTTTTTATCCGTTCAAGCCTTCTGCGGCTCCATTGCGTCCGCAAGGGTGTCGGTGATGGCGGCGCGGAAGAGGCTGCCGGCGTTGTCGTGGACGATGTTCAGGGCTGGGGCCGTATGGTTCAGTTCGATCTTGCTGTCCATGTAGAGGTCGAGGTCGAGCATGAACACGCGTTCTTCCGTTGTCTCGCGGGTACGGTTGTTGACCTTGCGCAGCAGACCCGGGCCGGATTTGACGTTGGCTTTCGCGCCGCCGGGCATCTGGACAGTCGCGGTCAGTTCGTTTTTCATGAACGCCTGCTCCTGCGCGTCCTCGTCGCCCATGAGGCCCAAAAATCCCGGGGTGATAAGTTCCTTCCAGAGGCAGTCCTCCAGACCGAGCGGCGCTCGGCGGAAGGCGTTGACATACCGCAGACCCACGCGGGTGAACCACGAGGGATGATATGTCTCGATAAACACGGCGAGAATGCGGTCGAGCCGCTGGGCAAATTCCTCCCAGCGGGTATAGCCGTAGGTGGAAAGGGCGATAAAACCCTTGGTGAGACTGATTTTCCACTGCCCCTCGGCAGAGACGAACTGATAGTTGTTGACCGTTCCCTGCGGAACAGGCTTGCCGTTCACCATCTGCGGCGGCAGCTGCTCGATCTTCTTTTCATACTGCGGATATTCCCGGCGGATGCGGTCCTGAAACGCGGCAGGTTCGCTTGCGTCGATGGACAGGATCTCCGGGAAACGAAGCTGACAGATCACCTCGACCAGCTGGCGCTTGGCGTAGATCATTCGTTCTTCATTGGAAAACATGGTTCGCACACCTTTCGTTGCTTTTCTTATATCATACTATATTTATCTGAAAATGCAAGATACTTGGCAAATCCGGCGTTTGGTGGTATACTGATTTTGTATCTCAATTCAGGAGGTTCCGGTATGGATTTTTTGCGGCTTCTCGCGGCGGGACGCTGCGGAGCGCTGGACACGTTTTTTTCTAGCCTGACCTATTTCGGCTCGGAGATCGCGTTTATGGCGGCGGCACTGCTGATCTTCTGGTGCGTTGACAAGCGGCAGGGCTATTATGTCTTTCTGGTCGGTGCGCTCGGTACGGTCTGCAACCAGTTTTTGAAGCTGGCCTTCCGCATTCCGCGCCCGTGGGTGCTCGACCCGGACTTTCAGATCGTCGAAGCCGCCCGCGCGGACGCGACGGGCTATTCCTTCCCCTCCGGCCATACGCAGAACATCGTCGGCACGACGGCCTCAATCTTTGCGAGCCGGAAGGAAGCATGGGTGCGCATCGTCTGCGTCGTGTTGATGCTTCTGGTGCCGTTTTCGCGGATGTACCTGGGCGTTCACACGCCGCTGGACGTCGGCGTGGCCTTCCTGACGGCGCTGGCGCTGGCTGCGGCGCTCTATCCGGCGTTCCGGACGGAGGCTGCTGCGAAAAAGACAGTGCCATGGCTCCTGCTCGGTGCGGCAGCGCTGTGCGGCGGATATCTGGTCTATGCCTCGTCCCTCGCCCGGTGCGACTGGCCGGCGGGCAGCGAGGACCTTTCCAATATCACGCACGGCCTCAAAAACGCGTATACCATGCTGGGTGCGCTGCTGGGCTTTTTGATTGTATACATCGCCGATGAGAAAAAGCTGCATTTTGATGTCCGTGCGCCGTTCTGGGGACAGGTTTTAAAGCTGGTACTCGGCCTTGCGCTGCTCCTTGGCATCAAGGCAGGGCTGAAGCCGGTGCTGGCTGCCCTGTTTGCAGGGTCGCAGGCGGAAAGCTTTGTGCGGTATTTTCTGATTGTTTTGTTCGCGGGCATTGTCTGGCCGCTTACGTTCCCGTTCTTCGCAAAGCTCGGAAGGAAGGGGAACGCGGCATGACGGCGGCTATGATCGTTCTGGCCGTTCTGCTGGCGGTCGTGCTTCTGGCGCTGGGCCTGTTTCTGTTTGCCTGCCGCCGCAGGCCCGCCCCGGATTTTACAATGCCTGCGGTCATTGCCAAATGGGGCCGTGCAGAGCAGACGGAGGAGATTTTCGCGGGCACCGCACTGATGCAGGACGCGGAGGATATCTTTTTGCCGTCCTATGACGGTCTGCGCCTACACGGTCAGCTATTGCAGCAGCCCAGCGCAAAGGGCACGATTCTCCTGTTCCATGGTTATCGCTCAAGCTGGATCATCGATTTTTCCATCGTTCTGCCCTACTATTATTCACTCGGATATAATTTGCTCGCCGTTGACGAACGCGCGCACGGCCAGTCGGAGGGCGTATATATCACCTTCGGCGTCCATGAGCGCCGGGACGTCGTAACATGGGCGCAATACGCGGCCATGCACTTTGGCCCGGATCATCCGCTGTTTCTTGGCGGGCTCTCCATGGGCGCAACGACCGTTCTGCTGGCGTCCGCGCTGGAACTTCCGCCGTCTGTCCGGGGTGTGATTGCCGACTGCGGGTTCTCTTCGCCGGACGCGATCATGAAAAGCGTCCTGCACGCGCATGTAAAATGGCTCCCGGCGGGGCCGCTGCTGGCGCTGATGGATGTCTGCACGCGCGCGTTCGCCGGCTTTTCCATCCGGGAGGCCTCCACGCTGGACGCGGTATCTCAAACAAAGCTTCCCATTCTGTTTCTCCACGGCACGGCGGACACCTTCGTCCCCTGCTCCATGTCGCAGGCTGCCTATGACGCCTGCACATCTGAAAAACAGCTGATTCTGGTTGACGGAGCAAAGCATGGCTACAGCTATCTGGTTGACCGCCCGCGCGTACAGGCGGCGCTTGCAGACTTTCTGGAAAAATACACATCCAAGGAGGCTATCCAATGAGACAACAGCATGAGATCACCACTTCCGGCCCGCTGCTTGGCAGCGACGGCAATCTGCTTGAGCCCGGCTGGGCGCGTTCCCTGCTCCCGGTCTACCGGCGCGCGGACATCAAGGCCAGCGCCATGCGCATCAAAGAATGGGATTATTATCTCATCACCGACGGCCATATCGGTCTGGCGCTGACCATCGCGGACAACGGCTATATGGGCCTCGACTCCGTTTCCTTCCTGGACTTTGACGGCAAATGGGAAAAAACGACGAGCCGCATGCGGGCGCTGCCGCTCGGCCGGACGCAGCTGCCGGAATCGAGCGCGGAGGGCGCCTCGGAAATTTCAAAGGGCGGCTATGCACTCACCTTTTATCACGAGGACGGGGCGCGGATGCTCTCGTTCCACATGGACAAATTCCTGGACAAGGAGCCCATCGAGGGCATCGTCAAGCTCACCGACGAGCCGGACGAGAGCATGGTTATCGCCACGCCCTTCGATAAGCCCGGCCATTTCTACTACAACCAGAAGATCAACTGCATGCGCGCCGAAGGCTGGATCGAACTGGGCAGCCGCCGGTATGAATTGACAAAGGATAAATTTTTCGCGGTACTCGACTGGGGACGCGGCGTGTGGACGTATCACAACACCTGGTACTGGGGAAGCGCCTCGGGCGAACTCGACGGTGTCCCCTTCGGCTGGAACATCGGCTATGGCTTCGGTGACACCAGCGCCGCGACGGAGAACGTGCTGTTCTACGACGGGAAGATTCACAAGCTGGGTGAGGTCAAGTTTGAGATTCCCATGGATGAAGACGGGTTTGAGGACTTCATGAAGCCCTGGGTCTTCACGAGCGACGACAACCGGTTCTATATGAATTTTACGCCGGTGCTCGACCGCAGCGCGTTCATGAGCGCAGGCGTCGTGCTGTCCGACCAGCATCAGGTCTTTGGCCATTTTACGGGCCGCATCACGCTCGACGACGGAACAGTCCTGCCCGTGCGCGACTTCTTCGGCTTTGCCGAGAAGGTCGAAAACAAATGGTAAACGCATGCTGACCTACGATCTGCGCTCCGGCGGCCAGCCGAAATATTACCGGCTCTACACCTGCATCCGAGAGGATATCCTGCGGGCAGAGCTCTTGCCGGGTCAGAAGCTGCCGTCGAAGCGGGCGCTGGCGGAGCATCTGCGGGTCTCCGTTGTTACCGTGGAGGGCGCGTACAGCCAGTTGGAAGCGGAGGGCTATTTACAGGCTCAACCTAAGCGTGGCTTTTTTGTCTCCGCCGTGGAGCAGGCCCCACCGCCTGCTGTCCGCTCGGTTTTGATGCCGGAGACCCCCGCTGTTTCCTGGCGACTGGATCTGGGCCGCAATCAGGTGGACACCGCCCGGTTCCCTGTTTCCACCTGGGCCCGCCTCACCCGGCAGGTCCTCTCGGAAGCACCGGAAGCTCTGTTGTCCCCGGTCCCCCATCAGGGCTTGGCTGCCCTGCGGCAGGCCATTGCCGACGATCTCCGGGACTTCAAAGGTATGGCAGTCTCCCCGGAACAGATCGTCATCGGCGCCGGTGCGGAATACCTTTACTTATTGCTGGCCCAACTGCTGGGCCGGGACACGGTGTTCGCTGTGGAGGACCCCGGCTATCCCAAGATCCGTCAGGTCTATGACGCCTGCGGAGCCGTCTGCGCTCCCATCCCGCTGGATAATCAGGGCGTAGAACTGGCGGCGCTGATGAGATCCAATGCGCGGGCGCTGCACATCTCTCCCAACCACCAGTACCCCACCGGACTGGTGACCCCCATCGCCCGACGGCAGGCACTTCTGCGCTGGGCAGAGGATACCGGTTCCACCATCATCGAGGATGACTATGACAGCGAGTTCCGCTACACTGGCCGTCCCATCCCCACCCTGCAAAGCATCGATGACCGGGGCCGGGTCATTTACCTGAACACCTTTTCCCAGACCATTTCCCCCTCTATGCGCCTTGGCTTTCTGGTGCTGCCGCCCCGGCTGCTGGAACGCTACCGGCAGGAGCTGGGCTTCTATGCCTGTACGGTCCCTGCGCTGGAGCAGCACGTTCTGGCCCGTTTCATCGCCGGGGGCCACTACGAGCGCCACCTCTCCCGGATGCGGAAGGAATATCGGGACCGCCGCTCCGCCACCATCAGCGCCTTCCGGGCTTCGCCGCTGGCCAGCCATGTCACCTTTTCCGAGGAGGGGGCCGGTCTGCACTTTCTGCTGCGGCTGGATACCAACCGCTCCGATGAAGAATTGCGCCGCCTGACGGCGGAGGCCGGCATCCGACTGAGCTTTCTCTCAGAGTATGCCGCCGTACCGGACCCCCGCTTCGCCCACACGCTGGTCATCAACTACGCCGGTCTGTCCCAGTCCGATCTGGAGGAGGCCCTCCAGCTGCTGACGGATGTTCTGCTGCCGCTGCTGGCGTAAGTCCATCCCCAGGATTTCTCTATTTTTGTCCAAGAAAGGTCTGTTCCTATGAAGTCCGTCAACCGTGCCAAGCTGGATCTCATCATTGCCGTCACCGCCTTCGGCACCATCGGCATCTTTGTCCGCTATATCAACCTGCCCTCCTCCGTCATTGCCTTTGTCCGCGGTGCGGTGGGCGCAGTGTTCCTGCTGCTCTTGTTGTATCTCCGCCGGACACCCTTTCGGTGGGCAAGCGTCCAGCCGCATTGGAAGCTGCTGGCTCTTTCCGGCGCGATCATCAGCTTCAACTGGATCACACTGTTTGAAGCCTACCGTTACACCACCGTGGCCACCGCTACCCTGTGCTACTACATGGCGCCGGTGTTCGTGACGCTGGCCTCCCCCTTTCTCTTCCATGAAAGACTGACGCCCCGAAAACTTCTCTGTGTGCTGGCCGCCCTGTGCGGCATGGTGTTTGTCTCCGGAGTCCCCCAGTCCGGCCTGCCGGAAGCCGGGGAAGCCACCGGTATCCTGCTGGCCCTTCTTTCCGCCGTGCTTTATGCCAGCGATGTGTCCATCAACAAGTTTCTGGATCAGGTCCCCGCCTGTGAGCGGACTCTGGTACAGCTGGCGGTGGCAGCACTGGTGATGATCCCCTACATCCTGCTGACGGAGGATGTAGCCGCTATGGCTCTGACACCTCTGGGCGCCGTACTGCTGCTGATCGTAGGTGTTTTCCACACCGGCTGGTGCTATTCCCTGTTCTTCGGCTCCATGACCTATCTCCCCGCCCAGACGGTGGTGCTGTTCAGCTACATCGACCCCATCGTAGCCATCTTCCTCTCCGCTCTGCTGCTGAAGGAGCCTCTGGGTTGGAGCGGCATCCTTGGCGCCGTTCTGGTGCTGGGCTCCACCCTCATCAGTGAACTGCCTGTCCGGGCCGCTGCGGAAACCAAATAAACTGTCAGGCGGCAGTCAGCCCGCCGGAGGGACCATGTACGATCTGCATTCCATCTTGATCCAACTGAAAAAAGAGGACACACCGCTCCATGGCGTCATGGTGCGGTGTGTCCGTTGTTTTTATCAGCGGCTGGACCCCACCCTGTGGGAAGGTTCAGCGCTGTTTGAGCTGTGGGCGCAGGAATTGGAGCTGATCTACGGTGATCTGCGCCAGCGGCTCTCTCCCAATGCAAAAACCGACGCCGGGTCCTTGGGTGATCGGTTTGGTTTTGACACACCGCCGGAATTGCCCCGGCTCCTGCAAAGCATCCAGACCTTTTACAGTGTGCTCATCAAGCTCATCGCCTGGAACACCCTCCGGGGTGCGACCCCCGAACCGCCTCTGACGGAGCTTCTCTCCGGCAGGGCCTTTGTTAACCGGGGTATCCGCAATTTCTGTGGGGATGACTGGTATATCTGGCCGCTGGACATCTGGGACCCGGCGCTGGAAACCCAGTGTGAGGAATTGCGGGCCTGTCTGGAGTCCTTTGACACCTGTCCGGAAGGCAGCACCCTTTCCCCGGACAGTCTCAGCCGCATCTACGAAACCGTGGTTCCCCCGGCCCTCCGCCACGCCTTGGGGGAATACTACACCCCCGGCTGGCTGGCGGAACGGACCCTGCAAAATGCCGTCAGCGCCAGCGGACAGCAGGCCGGAGATTTGCGCTTTCTGGACCCCGCCTGCGGCTCCGGTGTTTTTTTGATCCAGGCTCTCCGCATGATCCGGGCGGATACGCCCCAAGGCCCTCCCTTATCTGATCAGGTGGCAGGCTTCGACCTCCACCCATTGGCAGTCCTGACGGCGAAGGTCAATTATCTGGCCGTCATGGCCCGCCAGCCACTGCCGGAAGCGGGTCTGTTTCTTCCCATTTACCGCTATGACGCTCTGAATATCCCCATCCTCCGTGGGGATACGCTGGTGATCGACACCGGCTGTGGTCTGGCATGTGATGTTCCCCTGTCCCTCTGCCGTCAGGCAGTGGAAATGCGCCCCGATCCGGAGGAATTTCTTTCCATGCCGGAAGCACGCGGTCTGCTCACCTCTCTGCCCCCGAATGGGCGGCTTCTTTTGGCCGGTATTTTGCTGAACCGTATTTGGGCGTTCTTCCATCAAAAGGCAGATATAGTCATGGGAAATCCCCCATGGGTGAACTGGGAGTACCTGTTCCCCCGGTATCGGGCCGGGTCCCAGCATTTGTGGGGGGAATACGGCCTGTTGCAGGTAAAAGGCCCCCGGCTCGGTTTTTCCAAGGAGGATGTGTCCACCCTGTTCACCTGCGCCGCGTTGGACCGCTTTCTCGTCCCCGGTGGACACCTCAGCTTTATCTTGCGGCAGGCCACCTTCCGCTCCGCCCAGAACGGCGCCGGGTTCCGGCGGTTTCATCTGGACGGCCCCAGTCTGGATTTTCGGGTGCTGGAGGTGGAAGACCTTGGCCGCATCCGGCCCTTTGACGGGATCTGTACCCCTGTTGCGCTGGTACTCATCCAGCGGGATGCCCGCCACGTTTTCCCTGTCCCCTACCGGCACTGGCAGACAAGGCCCGGCTTCCGGCGGGCGGTCCGGTCACCGGACGCGACGATTGCCTCCGTTCTTCCCTTTGTGCGGATGGAGAACATGACCGCCGCTCCCGCCCACCGGGATGATCCCGGCTCCGTGTGGGTCAGCGCTCCCAATGGACTTGCTCCAGTACTGGACGCTCTTTTAGGCAACAACCCCTACCAGGCCCGGACCGGCGTATTCACCGGCGGGGCCAACGCCGTCTATCAGCTTCAGATTCTGGAACGGACAGGCAATGCCCTGCGGGTCACCAATCTGGCGGAAAAGGCCCGCCGCAAGGCCCCCGCCGTTACGGCGGAGCTGGAGCCAACCTGCGTCTATCCTCTTATTCAGGGCAGCGACCTCTCCCAGTGGAACGTCCGCAGCCGTGCCTGGCTGCTGTGCCCCCACACGGCTGAAACCAAAATCTATCCTCTTGCGGAAGCGGATTTGCGGCAGGATCTGCCGCTGACCTACGCCTACCTGACCCGGTTCCGGGATCTTCTGGAAACCCGGAAAGGCTTCGCCGGGTGGGAGCGGGCCATTCAAGAGCGTTACTTCTACGCGCTGCTGCGGGTGGGACCCTATACGTTTTCCCGCTACAAGGTAGCGTGGCGCTACATCGCCCGCTCCTTCATCACGGCGGTCATCACCCCGATGCAGGACCCCTATCTGGGAGAAAGGCTGCCCCTGCCCAACGAAAAGGTAGTCTATGTGGGCACTGACTGCCGGGAGGAGGCCTATTATCTCTGCGGGATTCTCAGCTCCGCTCCGGTGCGCTGCTGCGTCACCTGCTACATGAACCCCACCAGCATTTCCGCTCATGTGCTGGACAAGCTGCATATCCCGGCCTTTGACCCTGCGGACAGCCGTCATCTGTCCATCGCCGCTCTCTGCGAGGAGGGCCACCGAGCCTCGGACCCCCGCTGTCAGGACGCCGTCCGGCAGCAGCTTGACCGGGCTGTAGCCGCGCTTTATGGCCTCACTTCCGCGGATCTGGACGCTGTCCGGTCCATGCTGGAAAAGATTTGAAAAACCCACCCCGGAGTACTGTGTACTCCGGGGTGGGTTCAGCGTATCGAAAAAAACTTTTTCTCCCCGCTGAACAAGTTTTCAGAACTTTATAGAATTTCTGAAAACTTAGGATTTCAATTGCGCAGGACACCCTTCTTGGGTTTCCCGCGCACACCC
>ERZ779840.1245-NODE-1245-length-25312-cov-3.439522_pt1 | contig 25312 bp, 18 predicted proteins | sample MGYA00511561_ERZ779840 | MGnify/ENA primary metagenome ERZ779840 (study PRJEB29588, sample SAMEA2162036) | human gut metagenome | biome: human gut; feature: human-associated habitat; material: faeces | place: Denmark | collected 2008/2010 ...
CCCGCGAGAACTTCAATCACGGGGATGGTTTTCATGCCTGTTCCCCTCGGGAATGTTTCCCGAGAAACAAGCCGACAGCAGGCTCCGCCTGCACAACAGCAAATTAAACAAGCCTGCCCGAGAACAGTTTGCCGTATTGCCTCGGACAGGCAATAAAAAGCGTTTCCTGTGCGGCACCGTCACGCGGACGGGCGCGGACGGCTTTTGCCGTTCTGCCTTCAATCCGGCTGAATAACTCCCGCCGCAACGGAAGCGGCAAGGCGCACGTTGTTATAAACAAGCGCGATATTCGCCTTCAGGCTTGCGCCCTCCGTAAGCTCCGCAATACGCGCAAGCAGGAAGGGGGTAACATCCCTGCCCGTGATGCCGTTCTTTTCGGCCTCACGCAGAGCCTTCGCGGTTGCACGGTCGATCATGTCCTCGTCGGCTTCGAATTCTTTCGGAATCGGGTTCACAATAACCATGCCGCTGCGCATGGGAATATTTGCCATTGCGCCGACCATATCCGAAAGCTCCTCAACCGAATCGCATCTGCAAGGGGTGTTATAACCGCTGTCCCGCGTGTAAAATGCGGGCATTTTGTTCGTGCGGAAGCCGACAACGGGCACACCCTGCGTTTCAAGATACTCAAGCGTCAAGCCGATATCAAGCACACTCTTTGCGCCCGCGCAAACGACTGCAACAGGCGTTCTTCCAAGCTCCGTAAGGTCGGCGGAAATATCCATGGTTGTTTCCGCGCCGCGATGCACGCCGCCGATGCCGCCCGTTGCAAACACTTTTATGCCCGCAAGGCTTGCAATGAACATCGTTGCGGCAACCGTCGTTGCGCCGTCCGCACCCTTTGCCATGATATAAGGAATATCGCGGCGGCTGACTTTTGCAGCATTCCGTCCTTCCCTGCCGAGATACTCTATCTGTTCCTCGGTAAGGCCCGCGCAAAGCTGACCTCCGATGATCGCAATCGTTGCGGGAACCGCGCCGTGCGTACGCGCCAAACGTTCGCACGCAAGAGCCGTTTTGACGTTCTGCGGATAAGGCATTCCGTGCGCAATAATCGTGCTTTCAAGCGCAATAACGGGTCTTCCCAGCGCAAGTGCCTCGCGAACTTCATCAGAAAGTTTAACGTTGTAATTCATTTTTATGACCATGACTTTCGCTTCGGCGAAAGTCTCCTTTCTTTTCTTTGCATTTTGCAGCCGGCTGCGGCCGGCTTCGTTGTAAAATCCCTGTCGGAAAGCTGCCCGAGGTTCGGATTTAAAGTTTAATGCTCAAATCTTTTTCCCGGTTCCCTTTCGGTGCAAACTGTTATGACTCCGTTATATACTCAACTTATCCACATTCAAAGCCGCGTTTAACAGGCATTTTTTGCAAAAAACTCCCCGATTCGGGCAAGTTATCCACATTTTTACACTGTTGGGACGTGTTATCCACACGAACCTGTGGATAATGTGGATTATTTTGATGCAGTCTTTCCGCATCGTTTTCAATACTCGAAGCTTTTGTTCAGTTCTCGTCGGTTTCAATAAAAAAATCCACAACTTTCCTATCGGAAATCACACGGCGGATATAATTTGATATCTCCGCATGACGGGGAAAATCGCGGTACGCAAGCATATCCTCAACGCTTTTGAAGTCGGCAACAAGAGCCATATCAAAGCTTGCGGGGCTGCCGAGAACATCCTCGCCGATGCTGAGCTTCAGAAGCGTCGGCGCAACGCCGACAAGTGCACGAAGATTTTCCGCCGCAAAGCGCATGTTCTCCGCTTTTGTTTTGCCTTCCGCATTGTCAAGAAATTTCCACATCACAATGTGCTTCAGAATTTTCACGGGTATTTTCCCTCCAAAGGAATTATTCCGAAAGGCTGCCTTGTTTTTTGCTCGGCAGCAAATGCCTTTCGTATGCGGTTATTATACCATATTTGTATAGGGCGGGCAATGTTCAATTGGGAATCGGCAATCAATAATGAGCAGCTGCCTCTCGATTTTTGGCATTAATGTGACAAAATTGAAACATTATTCGTCTGCTGTTGCTTTTCGTGTCGGAGCGTTATATAATATTAGCACTCAAAGAGAACGAGTGCTAACAACCCGATTTGAACCGCCGAACCTCAGCCCCTCGGCGGTCGGGGAAGCACCTTCCCGTGCCTCTCTGATAACGCCCCGTTTCATTCGGGCAGCAGTTTGATGCAGCCCCGTTTGCACGGGACAATGTTCCTGATTAAAAGGGACACCGTTACGGAAACAATACCTCAAGGAGGTTTACCTTATGAACGCTAATAAAATGACCCAAAAAACCCTTGAAACCCTTCAGCAGGCGCAATCGCTTGCCGAGGAGCGCAGGAATACCCAAGTCGGGCAAATTCACGTTTTTCATGCGCTTCTTGACGATCCGGATGATTTGAACGCCCAGCTTATGGCATCCATGGGTATTTCCACGGATGAACTCCGCGCCGCAATCGACACGGAGCTTGACAAACAGGCAACCTTCGGAAGCAGCGGCGGGCAGGTTTATATGACTCCGGAGCTGAACTCCGTGCTCACCCGCGCCGAAGAGGAAGCAAAGCGCATGGGCGACAGTTTCGTTTCCGTTGAGCATATCATGCTCGGCCTTATCGAACGCGCCGACTATGTTGTGAAACCCCTGCTCAAACGGTTCGGAATCGTCCGCGACAAATACCTTGAAGCGTTGAAGGCCGTCCGCGGCAACAGCAGGGTGAATTCCGATAATCCTGAAAGCACCTATGATGTTCTTAACAAATACGGACAGGATCTGACCGAACTTGCCCGGGCGCAGAAGCTTGACCCCGTTATCGGCCGTGATAACGAAATCCGCAGCGTTATCCGCATTCTTTCACGAAAAACGAAGAACAACCCCTGCCTTATCGGCGAACCCGGCGTCGGCAAAACCGCAATTGCCGAGGGGCTTGCGCTCCGTATCGTACGCGGCGACGTTCCCGACAATCTGAAGGATCGCAGACTTTTTGCGCTGGACATGGGTTCCCTTGTTGCGGGCGCAAAATATCGCGGTGAATTTGAAGAAAGGCTGAAAGCTGTGCTTAACGAAATCAAGCGCAGCGAAGGCAGGATCATCATGTTCATCGACGAACTTCACACCATTGTCGGCGCCGGCAAGACCGACGGCGCAATGGATGCGGGCAACATTCTGAAGCCCATGCTGGCACGCGGCGAACTGCACTGCATCGGCGCAACAACGCTTGACGAATACCGCAAATACATCGAAAAGGATGCTGCACTCGAACGCCGTTTCCAGCCCGTGACCGTTGCCGAACCCTCCGTTGAGGACACCATTGCCATCCTTCGCGGTTTGAAGGAACGCTATGAAGTTTATCACGGCGTTAAAATTCACGACTCCGCGCTTATCGCCGCCGCAACGCTTTCCGACCGTTATATTTCCGACAGGTTCCTTCCCGACAAGGCTATCGACCTTGTTGACGAGGCATGTGCGCTCATCAAGACGGAAATGAACTCCATGCCTTCCGAAATGGACGAAATTTCCCGGGAAATAATGCGTTTGGAGATTGAAGAAACCGCTCTCACCGGCGACAATGACGAACACACGCAGGAACACCTTGCCGAAATTCGCCGCGAGCTTGCCGAAAAGCGCGACAAGTTCAACAACATGAAAGCGCGCTGGGACAACGAGCGCAATGCAATTTCCAAGGTTCAGCAGCTCCGTGAACGCATTGAACAGGTTAACGCGGATATTGCCCGCGCAGAAAACGAATACGATCTTAACCGTGCCGCTCAGCTGAAATACGGCGAGCTGCCCGGCCTGCAAAAAGAGCTGCAAAAGGAAGAGGCTCTTGCCGCAAACCGCGAAAACAGTCTGCTCCGCGACCATGTTTCCTCCGAGGAGATTGCAAAAATCGTTGCGCGGTGGACGGGTATCCCGGTTTCAAAGCTCATGGAAAGCGAGCGCAAGAAACTTCTGCGGCTTGACTCCCAGCTTCATAAACGCATTGTCGGACAGGATGACGCCGTTCAGCGCGTTTGCGATGCAATTTTAAGATCCCGTGCAGGAATACAGAACCCCAATCGTCCGATAGGTTCGTTCCTGTTCCTCGGCCCCACCGGTGTCGGCAAAACGGAGCTGTGCAAAGCGCTTGCCGAGGCACTGTTTGACGATGAGCGCAGCATGGTTCGTATCGATATGAGCGAATACATGGAGAAATATTCAGTGTCAAGACTTATAGGAGCACCTCCGGGATATGTCGGCTATGACGAAGGCGGCCAGCTCACCGAAGCCGTTCGCAGAAAACCCTATGCGGTGCTTCTGTTTGATGAAGTTGAAAAGGCGCATCCGGACGTTCTGAACGTTCTGCTCCAGGTGCTTGACGACGGCAGAATTACGGACGGACAGGGCCGCACCGTTGACTTTAAGAATACGATCATCATTTTGACGAGCAACATCGGCAGCGATTTGATCCTGAGCAGCATGGCAAAGGACGGCAGGATAACGACCGAAACCGAGGAGCTGCTGCACAAGCTGCTGCGCACAAAATTCCGTCCCGAATTTATCAACAGGCTGGATGAAATCGTGTTCTTCAACGCCCTTTCAGATGCGGATATGCACGGCATTGTTGACCTGCTTATTGCGGACCTTGCAAAGCGTTTGCAGGCAAACCGCCTGAATCTCAGCGTTTCCGAAAGTGCAAAAGCCGCCATCATCAAAAACGGTGCCGATCCGCTGTTCGGTGCCCGTCCGCTCAAGAGATACATTCAGGGGCATATTGAATCCCTGCTTGCGCGGTTCATCATTGAAAATTCGCCCGAGGAAGGTTCAACCCTGACCGTTGATGCGGATGAAAAAGGCAGCTTCATTATCGGGCAAAAGCAATAACGGAAGCGCGGCGGGAACCGTATGAATTTCTCCCTTGTCAACCCACCGGTTCCCGAATTTCCGAATTCCGATTTTTTCATCCCGATTTTTCATTACGAAGAAAAAAGAAATCCCCCGCGTGCAAGGGAGGCATACGCGGGGGATTTTTTCGGCTCAGTGCCGACAGCAGGTGCAGCTCGCGGAACACGCAAACACGGAATCCGCAGAAAAACACCAATCATTTATGTTGCTTTTTCAGTCCTCGTTCACAAGCATACTTATTGCAGCTATGACTTCTTCCAACGACTGTTTTTTCAGCGAGTAGTACGGTCGTCCGCTTTCTGCATTGCATTCCACAAGTCCAAGCGTTAAAAGTTTTGACATATGATAAAAGACTTTTTGTCTCGTCAATCCGAATTTATCGGCAATCTCGCCCCCGGACATTGTCTTTCGCTGCGCTATCGCTTTTAATATTTCAAAGCGAATCTCGTCCGAAAGTCCGCTGAATATTCCGACTACGCGTGACGTACTGCTTTCGTTTGAAACACTTTCCATATAATCCCTGAAGCCCAAGCCAAGCCACATCTCCCCTGCACAACCTTTTTCACCGATGCAAATTCTTTTGTCCCAATAAGACATGGCAAGCATAAGTCCGTTGTGTATCGAAGGGAATATTGTGAAATCGCACTTCGGCATTTTCAAACGTGAATGTTCGGATACATAGGTGCATACATCGCCAACCTCTTGAATATCACGTTCCCACTTTTTAACATCCTCTTCAAAACGCACCAGCTTTTCATCGACAATTTTGACAATCGGACTCATAAAATGCTCAAGCCGCATGCAATTCTGCTCGTAGTTGCCGCAGCATTCCACAATACTCAGCTTGTTCATGCCGCTTATCGGCAATTTCATTACATACTCCACAAGGCTCTCGTAATCAAAATTCTGTGAGCTGTCAAAATTTTGCATATGACAGCACATTTTTTTGATACGCTGCTGCGGATTCATATTCAAAAGCTCCTCAAAAAAGAACTTGCCCGATTGAGCTTCGCCCATGAAGGTATACGGCATTATGAGCATTCTGGCAATGCTGCAATGAGTCGAAAGATCCTTAAAAAAGTATTGCAGTTCCGATTCGTCAACATGAACAGCTTCATCCAATTCTTTTTCAAATTCTATACCTTTGCGCAAAATTTCCTTAATTTTTTTTCTCAAATACGGGTGTCTCTCGCAAGCCTCTTGTTCATTAATATAGATTCTTTCTCCATTCGCCCTGCCGCTGAGGTAATCGAAAGTTTCAATCAGCGGTATAAGCTCCGTTCTGATTCCGTATGTGTTGCTCTGCATCGTATTCAGCACGAATCATCCTTTCAGTATTTATTCTTTCGTAAATGCCTGCCCAATCCGGCAATGCATTTCTCAGGCGCAACGGCAAAGTCAAGGTCAAATGCAATCACATCTGACCTTGAGCTTTCCGTCCCGCAAGTTCTTTTTTACTGTATATGACAGATGGAGTTCACTCTGCCTGTCTTGACTTCCGTCAGTTCAAAAGTGATGAACACTTCAGGCAGAAACCCCGAGAGCATGACGGAGTATCAGAATCGCATCCTGCGCATCCACCGTACCGTCTGAGTTAAAATCGGCTCGTTCAATTTGTTCGTCCGTCAGTGCCGCCAACCCCATTGTGTATCTCAGCACGATAATTGCATCCTCTAAGCCTATTGAATTATCTCCGTTCACGTCGCCGAGGGTTATGCCGCCGACAAAGCGCGCTATCAACTCCGGCTGTTCACACTCGGAAAACCAAGCCCAATTCGCCATGTTGAATATTCCAAGTTCAAACTCCGGTTCGGATGAAACCAGAGTTCCGTCCGGGGTGTACCAGCCGGCAAACTGAGCTCCCTCACTCGGTGTCGCAACTGCATTCGTGTAGCATACGCCGCCGGCATAAGGTATCGTGTCTGAGAAGAAGCCCACATAGCCACTGCCTTCAGACATAAGATTGAAATCCACTCCATACCTTTCGGAACGCCAATGACTCTGTTCAAGCCTGTTGTTGGATGTGGCAAGCGTCCAGATGTTTCCGCAGCCGCTTATGTCAAGCTCGCTGAGATAGTTGTTTTGGCAGAATATCGAATCAATTCCATCGAGATTTTCCGGAAGAATCAGCGACGTAAGTCTATTGTCACCGCATTGAATAGCTCTGGCAGACGTATCACTTAAATCCAGTTCGGTCAGATTATTGCCCTTAAGCTCAAAATCCGCAAGGTTGGTGCAGCCCGTTAAATCTATTGCATCAAGACTGCATCCTTCCGCAAAAAGAACGAACAAAGTATCGATGTCATGACAATCGAGTGTGCCGCTCAAATCCTGATATGAAAGACACAGGCTGTACAATTGCGTTCCCCTGTACATTTGTGCGTCGAATGAAGTTATCCGGTTCCCGGCTGCGCTTATAAGTCCGATATTCGGGCAGTTTGGCAATTCCAGCTCTGTAAGAAGGTTGTAGTCGAAAGCAGCTATATAAAGAGCCGGAAGGTCTCTCACGTTTGCGGTGGAAATCTGATTATTGTTCAGTGTTAAAGTATTCAGTTCGTTGCAGCCGGACACATCAAAACCTGTGATCCTGTTCTCGTAAGCGGCAAGTGTATACAGTTTTGTACATCCGCTCACGTCAAGCTCGCCAACGACATCGGAGGCTTGGAAGTATACCGAACGCAAATGTCCGTCCGAAGTCCATATGCATTCCGTCGAATAGCCGTTGCTGTCTGTACCGGTCCATGTGGTGGGATCGTAAGGGGAATAGTTTTCGGAAATCTTGTTACCGTTCTTGATATTGTTCTCGTCCGCAATCTCCAAAAAATTACGGATTTTCCAATAATCATGCTCGTCATAGCCCTCCGGCGTTTCCCCAGCGCCTGTAACCGGAACGGCAGCCACGATGAACAACACGGTGAGCACAAGTGCAAAGATGCGTTTCTTCATAGTCTTTTTCCTCCATTCAACTCTGTTTTCATTTCAACGTCAATTGTTTGAAAAGACCGCACAGTGTCCTTTCATGTATTTCTGAGGCACGCGGAAGCTTGGTACAAAACGAAACGCCGTACGGCTATGTCTGCATGCTGTTGCCTCGAGGGAAATATAACCCTGACGGTTTAACGTATGCCACAGCTGCCGTCCCTCATGTACACATTATATGAGACATATTTGGGTATGTCAAGTTTTTTTGTTACATATTAATAATATATTTTTCTGCTGTCTCTGCGGTGTGCCGACCGCTTGTTTCCGACTTGGTTTTATCATGGCAATGGTTTATTCTGCACTTCCGATTCCCGATTTTTCATTATGAAGAAAAAAGAAATCCCCCGCGTGCAAGGGAGGCATACGCGGGGGATTTTTTCACGCTGTGAAGCTGAGCATGGCTGATGTAACCTTTTCAGGTTATATAACGGTTACAGAGCGTTTCTCATTGCCGTCAATGCGTCGGCTGCGGAGATATCGCCGCTGTTGTCGAAATCGCAAAGTGTGATCCTGTTCTCGGGCAGTTCCGAAAGACCCATCGCATGGCGCAGGATCATCAGTGCGTCGGACACCGTCAAAGCACCGTCGGCATCGGCATCGCCCATAAGGTCATAGCGGGCGAATACGCTGATATTGCCGACAACGGGGCTGTTATCGTAATTCCAGCCGAGGAAGAGCCAGCCCTCATGTGCCGCTGCTTCGGGCATTTCCGAAAGGACGGTGCCGCGGGCAACATTCTGAGTGTTGACAACTTCGCCGGTAATGCTGTCAATGAAGCTTACGGTAAGAGTCTGCATATCGTTCGCGGGAACGGTAAACATGCCGACAAGCTCCGTGATCTGACTTCCGTCAAGGTCGCCGAGATAATTTGCTTTTGCATTTACAGGGTTTATCTCATACAGGCCATCGGCAGTTACCTGAGTTGTTCCGTCGTAATAATAACGTGCCCAGAAGAGCCTTCCTGTGTTGAGATCAAAGGTCAGGGAGAGATTCCTTGCGCCGACAAGTGCTTCGCCGGTCTCGCCGTCGGTGATGCTTCCGATAACGGTTGCTTCACCTGTTGTGAGGTTAAGGCTGTAAAGCCTGTCGGTGTAAAGCTCGGTGCAATATGCATTGCCGTTTGCATCGATTGCAAGGGTCGTTGCCGCAAGATTCATGCCCGTGATTGCAGTGCGCAGAGCCACCGCACCGGTTTCGGTATCAAGGGTGAACACAGCTGCGCTGCGCAGACCGGAAGCGGCAAGCACATACATTGTGCTGTCGGCATAGTTATAAGTCATATCAAGCAGCTCAACATCCGCCTGGTATTCTTCGTGGAGAACCTCGGGAACGGGGTTGTCGAGTTCCATCGTGTATATGGTGCAGTTGCGTGCCGCATATACCTTTCCGTTAAAGTACTCCATTGCGGTGAAGAAGCTGTTGGGAAGGCTTGCAATCGTTGTTATTGTTCCGGGTTCGTTTTCACTGAAAGAAACAAGGTCATATTTTGTTCCCGTTGTGTCGCTGTAGCGGTAGCCGTAGAAAGTCTGCGGTTCGGCAGCGGCGCAAACGGTCACGAAAGTGCGGCTGACAAGCCCGCCGTCAACGGTTGATGCGGTGATAACAGCATGGCCGGGCGCAATGCCGCGAACGATGCCGTTTGCATTCACAACGGCAATGTTCTCATCGGAAGAAGACCATGCAACATCTTTTATCGTTGTGTCCGCCGGCAGAACGGTGCAGCTGATGCTTGCGGATGCGCCTGCATTGACGGATACAAAGTCGGAAGTGACTACGGAAGCGGGATGAACCGCCTCAAGAATGGCGATATTGTCGATGTATGCAGCGTCGGAACCCTCGTTGATTTCCTCATCCTTCCAGAAGCCCCATGCGAATGTGTATTCGCCGGGTTCGGTGATGTCAACGATTTGAGTGCGGAATTCGCCGTAAACATATTTCATCTCAACGGCAACTTCACCGTTGATATAAAGGGTCGGGAAGTCCATGCCCTGTTCCGCATCGTTCATCCAATCGTAGCTGAGGCGGCAGGGTTCGGTGATAGTGACGCGGGTTTCGATGTAGCTGCGCGTATAGGGCAGGTGGTTCATGCTGTATGCAAAGCCGCGGCCGTTCTGCTCGCCGACTTTCCACGGGAAGCGGGTGCCAGTGCTGAAACGGAGGGTTCCGCCTTCAACATTCAGCGCATTTGCAAGAGTCTCGTTGTAAACAAACTGCGGTTCGGTCTGCGCAACATCGATGCTGCCGTCCGCAATGATTTGGAACATGTCGATGTTCAGATAATACATATCCTCCGAATCGAAATGGCGGATTGCGATATAAACCGTTCTGCCGATATAAGGGGTGAGATCGGCAGCATAGAACATCCAATCGTGAACGGTCGTGCCTTCATACACAACATCCGCATTCGCGAAGTCCGTTGCACTTTCGCTGACAAGAATCTGGAAATGTTCCGCACATGCTTCGTTCTTGTCCTGTCCGCGTGCGGCAACCTTAAGGGTGACGCTTGTGTTGTCCGCACCAATCGTTGCTGCGGGGGAAACAAGGTATTCATCGGGGTTGCGGGGCATTGCAAAACCTTCGTCATAGGATGCGCTCGCCATATTTGCCTTGCCGTCATAGGAAACGGATCTGCCGTAAAGGAAATGCTCGAGGTCACGTGTCCATGCAAAAGCCAAACCGTCGCCATCGGCATCGATGGTCGTCCAACCGCAGAACAGGGGGTTTTCGTCTTCAAAGCTTGTGCTCCACTTTACCTCACCGACAGCAGCATTGGGAACGAAAACATTGGTAACGTAAACGGAGTCCGCTCCGCTGTATCCGCCGCCGTCCTTCTCATAGGTGAAAATCAGCCTGTAGTTGCCGGTTTCGGGAACGCCCCATGCAGCGTTCGTCCAGTCAACATCGCCGGTCATGGTGAGCTCATGCTCGTATTCGGTGCCGTTATCAAGGTTGATTGCGCTGAAATAAAGGTTGTCAAAATCCTCTTCGCTGCTCGCTGCATATTCAAAAGTTATGCCTGCGCCCGCTTCAAGGTAACACTCGGTATAAAGGGTTGCAACGCCGTCGTTCTGATATTCAATGTTGCTCTTTGCGCATTCCCTCTCGTTGTAAACGGCGGGAATCCATTCGCTGCGTTCGGTGACATACTCATGATTGCAGCCCTCCGCATTCAGAACCGCATTGAGTGACAAAGCGTTCGGATCGGTTGCCAGAACAGCAACGTTATCAACAAAAACGGTATCCTCACCATCCTCACCGCTTGCATCCTTTGAATAGGCAAAGCTGAAGGTGTGTTCGCCGCTCTCCGTAATCGTGTATACCTCGGTGTACCAGTCCGTGCTGCCGCAGCGATACATGACCGGATAACCGTTGTCGTAAAGGCGGAAGGTATCGTATTCATCCTCGGTGCTGAGCTTAAGGTCGAAGCGGAGTCTTTCACCCGCCTGTACGGAAGCGGTGAAGGTAAACATGGTCTCGGTGTCGTTCATGCTCGCAATATTGCTGCGAACAGCACCGTTCTCGGAGCCGTCTGCATCCGCGCAGAACAGCCACGGGTTGGTTTCATCGTTTGTAAAGTCCAGCGAACCGCCCGCAGCGTTGAGCGCAGTGTCGAATTCGTCGAGGGTATTTGCGGTTTCGGCAGCGGTAATGCAGGGAACGCAACCGAAAACCATCAGCACTGCAAGCAGTGCGGCAAATAGCTTTTTCATTTTCTTCCTCCTGTATATTTTGGAATTTTTCCGCATTGAGCGGGCATTTCAGCCGTCCTTGAGCTGCGCTGCCGCCCTTGCTGCTAATATAATAAACCATGATTTACACCAATGTCAATATTTATTTTGCAAAAGGTTGACAAATTCGGAAAACAGGTGCATAATTAGCGGTGTGAAATGCTTCCGCACGGCGAAACGCCTGCGTTTTTCTGATGCAGCTGCAAACAGAAAAACGGATGTGCGCAAGCAAATACTCAAAAGGGACAATATGCGGAATGGAAATTGCGATTCAGCCGAATTATCTGATGGAGGCACTGTACTATTTTGAAAGGCGGGCAAACGGCAGCACGCTTGCAGGGGTCCGAACCGCACTGAACAAATCCGGGGATTCGGCAAAAATTGCCCATGCCGCCGCTCTGGCACCTATTATAGAGCTTGAAAACCGCCTTAACGAGAGCCTTATCGTTGCGGATGACATTATAAATTTTTATTTCAGGGATTTTGAGGATCTGACTTCCGGCGTCAGCGGAGACAACCGCGCAATGCTGCTGTTTAAGCTGTTTATTTGCAAAAGCAAACCCCTTGACGAATTGATTGACGATATGCTTGCCATGAGCGACAGGGAGTTTGCCTATGCTGCCGTCTTCGGCATGGGCGGCAGAAGCGAGGTGACAATGACCGAAAGTGAAGCTTCGCTCGAAGACTATTTTGAAATGATAAATACCTCCGCCCGCTCCGACGAAGTGAAATGGTATGTTTGCCAAACTTTGATGCTCCGCAGGCGGCACCTTGAAACGCTCCGTCCGATTCTGAACACCGCCGTCGGCCTGATTCGCGCCGAGGAAAGTCTCTATGCCGGGCTTATACGCAATTTCTGTGCCGATTACGAAAATTCACCCGCGCTTATTGACGACATAACCACCAAACTGGGCTGCCGCCGCCCGCACCCGAGTGCAGAGGCCGAAGCCCTGCGTCCGATGCTTTTTGTTCCCGTCGGCTATGATATTTTTGCAGGTGCAGGCGAAAACGATACCGTGAACAACGCTCAGCTTTTTTTGGGCGTGCTTTCCCGCGATTATTTTTCGGAAAACAAGCCGATTCTTGACGAAGGCGTGCTTCCGTCGCTTGCAGTACTGTGCGACAAAACGCGCTTTCTTCTGCTTCAGCGAATCGCATCCGAACCTGCCTACGGGCAGCAGCTCGCCGAAGAATTCGGAATGACAACCCCGAACATTTATCATCATATGGGCAAGCTTGTGCAGGCAAAGTTTGTGAACACACGAATTGACCGCAATCGGAATTATTACAGTATCAATAAAAATTATATTAACCAATTGCTTGACGAACTGAAGGGCATTCTGCGCTGCTGACGGCAAGCCGCGGTTTTTAAACCGCTTTGAGCCGTGCGCCGAACAATTGAGCGCAAACCAAAATGAATTAAGCTGTGTGGTAACTCAGATAATGAGTGAGCAGGTTCAGACAACCTGCTCACTCCCGGGGAGCGGGCTGTCTGTTCGCTCTCCGTTTTTTGTTATTGTTTTCAATTTCCGGTATCTTTTCGGATTTTCAGCACGAGCACAGTGTCAACTTCATCCGGCAATGCGTAAGTATAAACGGGGTTTGCGCCGAAACTTACAAGCGGTGTTTCGCGATACAGCACCGAATTCCATGCCTCCCCGCGGCGAAGCTCGCTGCCCGTTGCCGCAAGCCGCACCGACTCAAGCGCATCCGCCCGTATCCCGAAAAGCGGCAGCGCACCGAGGGCCGGTTCGAAAACATGCGCAAAAACCGTCCGAAATTGTTCATCCTCCCGCATTTCAAGCGGCTCCGTATACCTTCCCCATTCGGGTTTTTCGATTTCGCTGTGTCCGCAGTTGTAAATGCTGCATCCGTTTTTCGAAAGCCACGCGCCGACTTTCCGAAGCTCTTCAACCGCCGTTTCAGGGAAGTTTCCCCGTGCATCCGGGCCGACGTTCAAAATCATGTTTCCGCCCTTTGAAACGCATTCAACGAGCTTTTTTATTACGAGTGCTGCTGATTTATAGTTTTTGTCGCTTTCGCAATAACCCCAGTGATCGTTCAGCGTTGCGCAAAGTTCCCACGGAACGCGCTCCCCCTGCTCATCGAATATGCCGTGCGGCGGAATTATCTGCTCCGGGCTTACAAAATCTCCGCTGTACGGCAGCGGCGAGGCCGTTGCAATGCTTCCGTATTTTTCGCCGGAACCTTCAAGCCTGTTGTCAATGCAGACATCCGGCTGATATTTACGCACCATTGAAATGAGGTCGGAAGCCCGCCATTTTTCGCCCGCCATATCATCATAGGAAAAATCGAACCAAAGCAGGTCAAGCTTGCCGTAGCCGGTGACGAGTTCCTTTACCTGCCCGTGCATGAAGTTGAGATAGTTGTCAAAATCAATTTGTTCGCCGCAATATTCTTCGCGGCCGCGCATCGGGTGATGCCTGTCCGCATATTTCGGAAAATCCGGATGGCTCCAATCAAGCAGCGAAAAATACAGCCCGACGGCAATGCCTTCCGCACGGAATGCTTCCAGAAACTCACGCACAATATCCCGCCCGAAACGCGTGTTTGTGGATTTATATTCTGTCAATTTGCTGTCAAAAAGACAGAAACCGTCGTGATGCTTCGCCGTTAAAACAGCGTATTTCATTCCCGCCTGCCTGCAAACCGATGCCCAGCGTTTTGCATCAAAATCAGTCGGGTTAAACTCATCAAAGTATTTTTTGTATTGCTGAACGCTCATTTTTTCATTGGACATCACCCATTCGCCCCTTGCGGGAATTGCATAAAGGCCCCAGTGGATGAACATTCCGAAGCGCATCGCGCAGAATTTCCTTGTTCTTTCGTAAATTTCCCGATTCATTTCCGTCTCCGTTCAAAAAATCTGATTTCGCAAACACTGTGTTTCGCAAACACTGTGTTCGCAAACACTGTGTTCGCAAACACTGTGTTCCCCGCGTTCCGGAGCATGTTATTTTGTTTTGCGAATAAGGTTTTCGGCGGGCTCGAACGAAAAATCCGTATCCAGCGGAAAAATCGGACGCGGAATATGCCTGTAGTCAAGGCTTGTCAAATCCTCGTTCGTGCTGCCCTTTGAAAGAGCCATAATGCTGCGTTTTGCATATGCTGCCTGCTGCGCGGTGAGATAACCCAGTTTGCATACCACAATCTGCATATCGGCAGGATTCCTTCCCAAATCGCCGAACACGGCAGGCAAGCCGTAACCGATATGGTTTTCGCTCAGCACAATATCAACCCCGCATGAGCGGAAAAGAGCAATATCGCCGACTCCGTGAAATTTATTCCAGCCTTTGATATAGGCGAGAACCGTTCCCTTTGCCGTAATCGGAACCGAAGAGCTTCTGTCGAACTTTGCTCCGAAAGTCAACGTCAGCTCCTGCCCGACCTTGTCCCTGCAAAGAAGGGTTGCTTCCGGGTCGTAGATTCCGCCGAATACCACAGGCGTTTCAAGCTCGTCGGTACGTGGATCTTCCATTATGCGGCGCAGGAAGCCCGTGCAGTCCGATGTTGAACCTGCGGTGGGGTTATCTCCCGAATCCGAAAGATAAATCGGAAACGGCCCGCCGGTTCGAACCCCTTCGAATGCCGCATCCAGAGCTTTCGCTTCGGAATATGTTTCCGTTTGAAAACAAAAATCATCGCGGCGCGCCCACAGCTCCTCGGCAAGGCGAATTGCGCATTCATCCGCAAGAGCCTGATTTTCTGCCGTGACGTACACTGCGGCAGAGCTGTTTTCATTGTCGCACCACGGAAAACCCATTAAATACGATGCCGCAAGAATGCCCGGCTCACGCTCCGCCGCCCTCGTTTTTTCGGCAAGCGAGCGCATGGGTTCCACCGTTGAAGAGGATTTTTCGCCCGCAACAAGGAAAGGAACGCGCACCCAAGCGGATTTCGCTTTCACTCCGCGTTCAAGGGCTGCAATCGTCATCTCGGCCGCTTTAACACCCGTTTCGTATCTGTCCGTATGCGGTGCGCATTTAAATGCCGCAAATCCGTCGGCATTATCGTGCATACGCTGCGTCATTGTTGTATGTGTGTCGAGCGAACAGAAAATCGGAATTTCGGGCAGCGCGGCGCGAAGCTCCTCCAGAAGAAAGCCCTCCGCATCGCCCAAACCGTGAATATACATTGAGCCGTGCAATGCAAGTGCCGCCGCATCAAGCGGCTGCCTTTTGTTTTCCGCAACAGCGGTTTCGATAATCTCTTTTTTTATTTTGTTATAAAAATCAATATCAACCTCACCGTTCGGCACCGCGCTTGTGAAAACGGAAGGCACAACCTCGTATCCTGCCGCAAGCAGGGTCTTGATTATTCCCGTTGCGGCATCGTTTTCCTTGAATCTGTTGAAAATTTCCGCCCCGCGAATGACCGAAAATTCGCTTTCGCCCGCAATAATCGGATTGAACGAATTTGATTCATGGTGCATCGATGCAGTGAAAACCCGTTTCATACTTTTCTCCTTTACTCAATGTAATTAAATCCGTCGCATTGGACAACCATTGTTTTTCCGCACGTCAGTTTGCGGCTCAGTTCAAAATACCGTGATGTTGTTTCAACGATTGTTTTTTTCGCAGCATCCGCATCGTATGCGAACCCCGTCGGAAGGCAGGCCGCCGCTTCCTCCGCCGTTTTTGCAAAGCATCCGAAACGGCGACGGAATTCATGCTGCGCATAATAAATTTTGTACATTTCGAGCTTTATCTTCTCTTCCTCCGGCATCGGGCAGCTTTCACCGTTTTCGGTAAAAAAGACATATGCCCATGTTTCCGGGTAATGTATATCGATAAGTCCCGTTGCTGCCCAAACCCAGTTATCTTCGGGCAGGGGTTTTCCGTCCGTGCCTGTGCGTTTTGCATATTTTCCGTCGGCAACGTCAACCGTCCATTGCACGCGCGAGAAATTCATCCGCCAAACTTCACCCGTCGTCGGTGCATTGCGCACAGGATAGCAGCGTTCAAGTTCGGGAGGGTTTTTTTCTTTCGAGTAGGTCTCCGTCAATCCGGCGAACGGAATTTTAATTTCAACCGACCAAAATTTGTTGTCCGCCGCGGGATTGTTTACCTCTCCGGAAATCATGCAGGCGGTTTCAACCCCGGGCATGTTCCACGCAGTGACGGATCTTCCTCCGTTTCTGTACGGCATTGTAAGGAGCAAATCCCATTGCGTGTTGAACGCATTCATTTCAAGTTCCATGTAATTATGCGTCGATCCGCTCGGGTCAATAAAAACCTCGAAATCATTATCGTAATACATGACACTGTCGCGCTGTTTTATCGTTGCCCAGATTTCATTGCCTTCCAGCAGGGCAGCAATATAGAGGTTCCGCTCATCCCAGCAGATTTTTGCTCGGGTGCGGAAACGCGGCGTCGGAAAGTCACCGCCGCTGATATCAACAAAATCCTCGGTAAACGGCACATTATTCCAGAACGGTTTATTAATATTTCCGTCAAGCACCAATTCGCCCGCCGCTTTCGGGCAAAAGTATATCGGCGGCTGCGGCGCGAGGCGCGGCATAGGTACGGGAGCTTCAAACATGGACTCATCCTCCGTGCTGTTCTAATCGGCTTAAAAAAAGAAACCGAATTCCCTTTGCAAAAGCCGAAATGTTTTTAATATTCCTTACAGAATTCTATCATCTGTCCGCATATGTGTCAACCGCGCCGAAGCTGCCCGCTTCGCAATGTTCGCAGCGTGCGTCATGCTCCGAAAGCAAAAAAGAGCCGAGGGGAAAGAAGTTCTGAGTCCGTTCCCCCGGCTCGGCGATATTTAACGGCTTCGGTCTTTTCAAAACTCAAACTGCGCAGAATCAATTTTGTCAAGTGACCGAGGCCTCCCGTTTTCGAGTTTTAAATCAAAAAAGTTTTGCAATTCGCGGAACTATTTTTTTGATTTCGGTGTTGGTTGTGTTTATGCACAGGTCGTAATTGAGCTTGTCTCCCCATTTTCTTCCCGTGTAGAACTCATAATATTTTGCGCGGTTGCGGTCGATTCGTTTGATTTGTTTGCGCATTTCATGGTCGCTTAAATGTTCGTTTTCGGGTGCTTTCAGTCGGCAGCGCGCAATTTTGCTTGCCATATCCGCATAAACAAAGATTTTGAGCGGATTTTTATCTTTTAAAATGTAGTCCGCGCAGCGGCCGACAAGCACACAGTCGGATTTTTCGCTCATTTCCGTCAAAATCTGTGCCTGCTGACAATAAATTTCCCGGTTCTGCTCCATAAGCGGATGCGGAACGGGGCAAATGCTGTGTCCGATTGTTATCGGCATCAAATTCAACGGACGATGTTCAACAATTTGCTGCACATACTGCTCCGAAAGCTCCGTGCGCTTCGCGATTTCGGCAATTATTTCGCGATCATAGTATGCAATTCCAAGCTCTTCGGCAAGCCTTCGGCCAAGCTCACGTCCGCCGCTGCCGAATTCCCTGCCTATAGTGATGATTTTATTCATTCGATCGCCTCCTTTTCTTTATAAACGGCCGGAGGACTGCAATGCCGCCTGCCCTGTCACGGAAGAACCGCATTTGGCAGACCCGCAGTATCTCTCTCGTCACCCGCTGTTACATATATGATATTTTAGCACATTTTCATGACATATGCAAGTGTTTTTTTTCGTTTAAATTGAACTGGCAAAAAAGGCGCAGAATTCCCTGTTGAGGGCAATTGAACATTAATATCCTCGCCTTTTCCGCAAAAAAACGATCCCTCGGCACACCCGCACCGAAAGATCGTTCACTGTTTACTGATTCAATCTAATAAGCCGCCGCTTTGAAAACTCAGTCGTTTGCCTTCCTTGCGTTTTCATCGAGCACAGGCGAAGGAGTTGCTTCATCGCCCGAAACAGCAGTATCCGTAAGATTGGTTGAAGGGCGCAGTGTTGCTGCAATCCTTGCAACGGTGCCGTTTTCAACGGTGAGCCGAATTGCGGCAACATTGCCGAACACGTACAATCCATCCGAATCTTTTGTGCAGCCCGCTTCGGTGAGGATGTTTTCCGCCTCTTCGGATGTCATTCCGACTTTAACGCCGAGAGCATCGTATTCGGTTGAAGTAAAGCTGACCTCCGCCGTCATTGCCGCATCCTTAACATCAGGGAAGCCGCGCATGATCGCAATGCAGCCATCCTCGCTTTCATAGCGTCTTGACGTTGTGTTCTTGCCGGAATATTTAAAACTCGGATTAATCATAACAGAGTAGAACAACCCGAGATCCGCAGGAAGATGACTCTTTTTGTTCAACGCGTCAATGTCTTTATCGCGGTAAGGAATCCAAACGCGTATGCTTGAAATATCGTTCTCTGTTTCGACGGCAAACGAAACAATGACTATGCCCTTGCGGAATGAAAACTCTCGGCTGTGCGGCAAACCGTCGTCAACGGGAGTTTCCTCATAAATCTGTTCATAGCCGGCCTCCAGCAGCTTTTCTTTGGCTTTGTCGATGCTGTTGCCGACGCTTATTCCGAGAACCGCACGGTCGGTGGTGTAGAGCGGCGTCGTTGAACCGTCCGCATTGCGAATGATGGTCTTGTTTGCGGCGCGAATCGTGAACCCGGTTGCGATAAGCTCCGTGTTTTTATCCGGTGTTCCGTACTTCAGTTCAAGAGTGCTCAGAGTGTACGTAATATCAAGATTATCCTTTGAACGGAAAATCTCCGCATGGTCGGGAATGCCGCCGTAGGATTCGAACTCCGAACCGAATGCCGCTTCCCTGGTGCCGAGCGGGTAGGGCATCCGCAGCGTTTCGTTAATCTGGCGAACCTCTTCATAGTCGTAGAGTCCGTTATTCTTTTCTGTCATTTTAACTTCATGCTTTTTGCAGCCCGTAATGCAAAAACATGCCGAAACAAGAAGCAGGGCAGCAAGGGCGAGTGAGATCACTCTGACGTTTTTTTTCATTTGGAGAAATCAACCTTTCCACCGTTAAATTGTGCGCCGCCGACAAAATTGACCCGTGAACGGGATTCGGACGTTTAAGCGCAGATTTCATGCACAGTATACTTTATTTTTAATAAAAAATCAACAACCAAAATCACCTCCGACGGGGCGCGCTGTTGGAAAGCGGACGGAGGTGATCACAGCATTATTTGCGGTGCGGATATTCACTTTTTACGGCGTATTCGGCACATCTCCCGTCGGTGCGGCTGTTTCCGTTATCGGGGCGGGAGTTGATTCCGGCTTCGGCTTTGTGTTTGATTTTTTCCATTTAACATAACCGAAAATTGCCAGTGCCGAAATAACCGCGGCGCAAACAAGCGCAGCAATGTTGGCGGCGCTGACCTTAATCATCGGCGGCTTTTCGGGAAGCAGATGCATCTTGTAAAGTGCCATTGAAATTGCACCAAGCCAAATCACAAGCACAACGGATTCCAGCGGGAACATTGCGGCGTTCTTAATGACGCGTGCAATCGTGATGAATTTGTACGGGTCCGCACCCGTGACCGCATTATACAGCGTCATAACAAGCGGATTTACGATGAAGTTGCAAACAACAACGACCGCAAATCGCGAGGCTATTACGCGCCAGCTTGACAGCTTTGCGCGATAAAGGAAAAGGCCGAAAATGAAGCTGCTGAGCATTTCGACAAAGATAAACGGAAAAAAATAAGCTCCCGTCGGGAAAAGAACCGCTCCGATCGTGTCGCTTACCGCGCCTACCAAAAGGCCCACAAGCGGGCCGTAGATCATTGAACCCGCCGAGTTGACGATGAAATCAAAGCCGAAATTCAGCGCCCCGGGTATGATAACAATTTTCACGGCCTTTACCGCAATGCGCATTGCAATGATGACGGCAGCAAAAACAAGCATTCGCCAGTTTTTGAATTCGCCTGCCGCGCAGCGCCAGAATTCCGGGCAGAACGGGTGACTGAAGATTGCTTTTGTGTTGTAAGGTCTGTTGTTTTTGTTGAACTGCTGTTCAACCGGTTTTAATTTTTGCATAAAAAAATCGAATCCTCCGTGTTTTGAACCGAGCATTCGTTGTTACCGGCGCGGCAGCCTGCCGCTCGCCCCGGAGCAGCCGTGAAAACAAAATTTTCAATCCGTTTTCGAAAGCCGAAAGCCTATGTAACAGCGGGATGCGGCGACAGCACAGCAACAAACATTCTGCGCACGGCACAGCATTCTTTGCCTTGTATTTGCCGAACGCACATGAGTTTTCGTCCGGGAATCAACTCCCTGTATCCCCGGCACTTGCCAACTCACTGCCACCTACTCTGTTTTGACCATTGTAGCAAACAAATGGGCTGATTACAACCGCCGAAGTCACATTTTTGCCTTTTCTGCAAAATATATCTTTTCTTGTCTTTTTCAATCGTGACCGCACTCTGCCCAAACTATTCAGCCTATACGGCAATTCCCCGCCTGCACGGTTTCATTTTTTTCACAAAATTACACTTTATCCCGTTTTTGTGAAAAAATATCAACGTTTCGCCCGCAAATTTTCAATTTTTTTGTTTCCCTTTTCGCGAATTTGATGTTATAATGTATACGGAGAGGATTTCACCGCACCGCTTGTGCGGCAAAGCTTTCCGCATTGATCTATTACTTAAACGAAAGGGCCTTCGCGTACGGGCGCCACCCTGCGGAGGACCGGTGTCATCATAATGAATGTTTGCATATTCGGCGCGTCAAGCAGCAACATTCCCGAGTGTTATATCGAATTTGCCGAAAAGCTCGGGCATCGTCTTGCATCTGACGGTCACGGTATGGTTTTCGGCGCAGGGCGAACCGGGCTTATGGGTGCGGCTGCCCGCGGCGCATATTCCGCAGGCGGAAAGATCATCGGCGTAATTCCCGAAAAGCTCAATATTCCGGGGATTTATTTTGAACACTGCACCGAACGCATTCAAACCGCAACAATGCACGAACGCAAACAGCTTATGGAAAGCCGAAGCGATGCTTTTGTTGCTCTCAGCGGCGGTTTCGGAACGCTTGAAGAACTTTTGGAGGTTTTGACGCTGAAACAGCTCGGCTATCACAACCTGCCCGTAATTATTGTCAACATCAACGGGTTTTACGATCCGTTGATTGCTCAATTCGAGCGTTGTGTTGCGGAAGGTTTTACCGATAAGCATTTCATGAATCTTTTTTGTTCCGTCACCTCAATCGAGGCGGTTGCAGAGGCTCTTGCCCTTCCGCCCCGCGAAATGCCGGACAAGATTCAAAGTGTGCTTTCCGATTCCGAAAAAGATGCCGCGCGACGGCAGCCGAGTCCCGATGCTTGATAATTCGATTAAGTGTTTGCGGATTCGTTAATTTAATGTTTTGTACAGGGATTATTTATGTCTGATATTCAAACTGAGGCTCCCTCCTCCGGCGGCGTGATGGTTTGTGTGACCGGCCAACGTTCATGCGAACGACTCATTAACCACGGTGCAAAACGCAAAAAGGATGATCAAAAGCTTTTCATCGTCCACTGCGTACAGACGGGACATAATTTCATGAACACGACTTTTGAGGCGGATGCGATCGAATACCTGTTCACCTGCGCCTTGCTCGTGAACGCGGAACTTACGATTCTTCGTGCCGACAGCGTTATGGATGCATTGGTCGATTTTGCCGTTGAACACAACGTTTCTGTTATTGTTCTCGGGGCATCTCCGCAGGACGGCGCAGACAGTTTTGCGGACAAGCTTGCGCTCCGCCTTCCGGATGTTGAGCTGGATGTTGTGCGTGCTGCCCGCGAGCGATAATCGATATACGGAATTAAAAATTATTATATCTTAATAACATAGGTGGTGACTGCAATGAAATACACTTTCTCCTTCTTTATTCTGTCTCCGAAAAAGAGACCCTCCTGCTGCATCAAAGCTTGTGAAGCAAAAACATGCGGCGAAACAAAAAAATGAAATTTATGCGACCGCCGATCCGCATTACGGGCGATCACTGAATTTACTAACCGAAAGGACAAAAACAACATGGAACTCGATATTATTGCCGCAAAAGATTTTATCGCGGGCAAATTCCGCAACGCGGGAGATTTCGATTTTATTCCCGATGAACAGCTGGAGGAAATCATCTCTGCGCTTGTTGCCATTGACGACGAATATCTCAGAAAGATTGCTGAAGACGATTCGCCCTATGATGAGGAATATGTTTACGAACATATGCTCAAATCCGTTTCGTCGAAATTCAGCAGGTATCAGACTTATCTGATGCGCCTTGTGGACGATTATATGGATTTCATGGAGCAATACCTTGTGTCCATTGACGCCGTTGAATGGGAATAATCCGCCGATTGCAATAAGGTTATTTCGCATAAACCGAAGCAGTTCGGCCGCTGCGGCATTGACGAAATCCCGCACAGAGAACTGACGGCCCGTGGCGATGACGAAATCATCGGGCTGTTCCTGCTGCAGCATGAGCCACTGCATTTCCACATAGTCGCGGGCATGGCCCCAGTCACGCTTGGCGTTCATGTTGCCCAGATAGAGGCAGGAGGACAGGCCCAGCAGGATGCGCGCCAGAGCCCGCGTGATCTTGCGGGTCACGAAGGTCTCGCCGCGTACCGGGGATTCGTGGTTGAAGAGGATGCCGTTGCAGGCATACATGCCGTAGGCTTCGCGGTAATTGACCGTGATCCAGTAGGAGTAGAGCTTGGCGCAGGCATAGGGCGAACGGGGGTAGAAAGGCGTCTTCTCCGTCTGCGGGATCTCCTGCACCTTGCCGAACAGCTCCGAAGTGGATGCTTGATAGAAGCGGGGCTTTTTTTTCAGCCCCAGCATGCGGATGGCTTCCAGAAGACGGAGGGTCCCCAGCGCATCCACATTGGCGGTGTACTCGGGAGACTCGAAGGAGACCTGCACATGGCTCTGGGCTGCCAGGTTGTAGACTTCGTCCGGCTGCACTTCCTGCATGATGCGGATCAGGTTGCCGGCGTCAGAAAGATCCCCGTAGTGCAGAACGAACTTGCGGCCTTTCTGGTGCGGTCCCTGATAAAGGTGGTCGATACGATCCGTATTGAACAGGGAAGAGCGGCGCTTGATGCCGTGGACTTCATAACCCTTGTTCAGAAGAAATTCCGCCAGATAGGCGCCGTCCTGACCAGTGATACCGGTGATGAGTGCTTTTTTCATACTGCGTACGTGTTAAAAGATTATTCTTGGACGCGGAGCTGGTCAGCAGGGATGGAAGCAAAGCGCTCCTTGTCCTGCTCACCGGCATAAGGTCCCTGTTTGACTTCGATCATTTCCGATGGCTCAAGCATGGAAAAACCGTGACCGCCGTGGGCAAGCAGAACCACATCCCCCGGCCGGAGGATACGGCTTTCAAGATAGGCCCGGCTACCGGGGGCATAGATATCCATGCGTACTTTTCCTGACCGGACAAAAAGAACTTCTTGGGTCCACTCCACTGTACGGGGAACAGGATTGTGATCATGAGGAAGTATCTCGTGCCCCTGTGGATGGTTCATGTAGCCAAGCTGCTGGGAAAAGGTTCCAGGAGTGAAGAACTGTATGCCATCAGCACGGTAATCAGCGGGAATAATGAGAGCCAGCAGCTCGCCTTCATATCTGATGGAAACAATATCTGCCATGCTACTTCCTTATAAAGAGGAAAATATTCTTTGCGATAAATCTGGCCGGACAGGATGGATTGTGAACTATTTTAGATGGTATTCTGTACCGGATAGCATATGTCGGGGCAAAGAAAAAGGGGTCACAGCTCATCACCGTAACCCCTGGTTTTCCTTGTGGTGGAGAAGAGGAGACTTGAACTCCCGACCCCCGCCTTGCGAAGGCGATGCTCTCCCAGCTGAGCTACTTCCCCACATGGACGCCACAACGCGGCGTAGCGAGGTATGTATGCCATTCATTTGCCGCGGTCAAGTCTTTTTTGTGCACAGGCCGCCCGTAGGTCAGGAGAGAGTGGCCTGATATCCGTGGCATGCAAGGGCCGGTCAGCTACGAAGCCGGCTCCGGCAAGCAGGAGGACATACCTGCACCAGTGACCGCCAGGATGGGGCGTCATGTCCGCCGCTCGCTCCGGTTGTTTCCAGAGCGTTTTCTCCTTGGTATGCAGGCAGGCGAGCTCCAGCTTTCCCGGAATGCCTGCGGGAAAGCAGGGGCGCTCCGAAGCAGGCCGGCACAGCAACGCCCTGCCCGCCAGGACACACAGGGGCATCCCCGGACCGTGTCTTCCGGCCGGCAACCTTCACGCTACGCCGGACAAAGCCCGTGGCAACCCCGGGTCCTCTCCTTCCGCCATCCCTGAAAAAAATCGGCCGGGCCGCCCCTGTGGGGCTTGGCTACCGCGAAAAAAAACGCTATAGAAGCCCGCTGGTGTCACTATGAAGGAATATCGAGATCATTATTTTCTCAAGGCCAAGCGCGAGAATTATCCGGCCCGTTCCGTGTACAAGCTCAAGGAACTGGACGCGAAGTTCAAGCTCTTCCGCCAGGGGATGCGCGTTCTGGATCTGGGCGCGGCTCCGGGCTCGTGGTCGCTGGGTGCTGCCGAAAAGGTGGGCCAGCGCGGGCTCGTGCTGGGCTGCGACATCCAGACCACGGAGACCGCCTTTCCGCCGCAGGTCACTTTCATGCAGGAGGACGTGTTCAACCGTTCCGATGCCTTTGAAGCCCGCCTGCGCGAGATGGGGCCGTTCGACGTGGTCATGAGCGACATGGCGCCCCGTACCACCGGGACCAAGTTCACGGACCAGGCCCGTTCGCTCGAGCTGGCCTGCGAGGCCCTGG